>Ga0116193_1000233_pt1 | contig 54169 bp, 35 predicted proteins | sample AD_UKC115_MetaG_FD_89892 | JGI IMG/M metagenome (GOLD analysis project Ga0116193, IMG submission 89892) | Active sludge microbial communities of municipal wastewater-treating anaerobic digesters from Hong Kong - AD_UKC115_MetaG | ecosystem: Engineered > Bioreactor > Anaerobic > Digestate... | reverse complement strand
CGACTTCTTCGTGTTCGGGCGTGATTTCCTGTCCTTCGCAGGCCATGTCATACAGGCCGCGTTCCAGGCCGGGGATCAGTTTGTCCCAGTTGATCTGCACCGGCACGGGCTTTCGATTCAACCGCCGGCAGATTTCCTCGATGATTTCCTGTTCGAACCCTATGAGTTTTCCCGACCCGTCCCAACTGTCCAGGAAATAAGGCAACCCCCCTTCGAGGTCCACTCCGTACCGTAGAATATCGCTGGACGCCTGAACGGTCTGCACGTCCGTGAAATCGGCGTCGGTATATTCGGTTTCTTCTTCTTCCGTTTCTCCGTCGGAGGATTCTTCACCAGTTGTGCCGGCATCTGCGGCCACGGCCATTTCATTATCGGTCGGGGTTGCCTCGGTAGTTTTCGCGGCGGGATCCGTGGAGTCTTTCCCCGGATCCGATACCTCGGCGAGGGCGAGCGTCGCGAAGGACCAGGTCGTTACCAGCGCGATCAGCATTATCGCGCGCGACAGGACATGCCAGGGATGTCTCATCAGAAGTCCCGTCCCACGAATTGACCCAGGAATTTCCGGGTACGTTCATCCTTGGGGTCCAGGAAGATTTCGTCTTCGTCCGAAATTTCCACGATTTCCCCGCGTTCCATGAAGATGATGTAATCCGACGCGTTCCGGGCAAAACGCATCTCATGGGTAACCACGATCTGGGTCATGCCCTCCCGGTCCAACTCCCGCATGACCTCGAGCACTTCCTCGACCAGGGCGGGATCGAGGGAAGAAGTCGGTTCGTCGTACAGCATGACCTTTGGGTTCATGGCGAGGGCGCGGGCGATGGCCGCCCGCTGCTGCTGGCCACCAGAGAGGTGATAGGGATACCGGTCGCGATGCTTGAGCAACCCCACCTTTTCCAGCAATTGGTTGGCCGTGTGTTCTGCTTCGTCCCGGTTGATCTTCTTGACGATCATCGGCGCGAGCATGATATTTTCCCGCACCGTCATGTGGGGAAACAGGTTAAGGGACTGGAAGACCATGCCCACCTCGGTACGCAGGGCGTGGGCCTTCTGATGAAAATTCCGATCCGGCCGCTTGCCCTTCGCCGTCCGTTCCAGGGTGACCCCCGCGATGGTTACCCGTCCCGCGTCCAGGATCTCCATGCCATTCAGGCAGCGCAACAGCGTGGTCTTACCGCATCCCGACGCGCCGATGATGGAAACCAGGTCACCTTCCTCGATGGCGAAGGAAATATCCTTGAGCACGGGGTGACCATCGTAACTTTTCCAGAGATGGCTGACTTCAATGAGGGGCTGAGGTGCTGGTCCGGTCATGGCGGAGCCTCCCGTAACCCGTGCCTGTAGCGCGGGGTACGGACAAAGGGGTAACAGGAACAAAAGGAAACGAGGACAGGCTCACCCACTGGGCGGCCGGTGAACAGGCAGGAACTGGACGATCCGGATGGACCTCATATGCCCGGCCCTCGGGCCGAGCTCCGCTCAACGTTCGGGACCCCCCTGGTCGATGGTGGCCGGTGCCTCGACCGTGCCCGCCTCGACCCGAGTCTGCCACTGGGACATCCAGGGACGTATCATGGTGGTGTAAGAGACCCAGACAACGAGGATGACCGCGATCGCGACCAGCCACGCGATGGCCTCTTCCTTCCACGCGCCGCGGTTTTCATCCGCTGCCGTGCGGGCGCGCCAGTAAAACACGCGACGCCGGTTTCCAGCTTGGCTGGCCGCGTGGAAGGCATGGAATGCCGCGATATAGGGTTCGGGCGTCAGGCCGAGGCACTCGCAGTAACTGCGGAGGAATCCCAGCGCGTATGTGCTGCCCGGCAACCGTTCGAGGTGCCCGGTCTCGAGGGCGTTAATGGCCGATACGGGCACACGCGCAAGGCGGTGCGCGTCTTCCACGCTCAGGCCCATCTGTTCGCGCCGCTCGCGCAGGGTATTTCCGGGAAACCGCGCTTTGCTCATGGCTCCTCATCCCCGGTCGGAAAACTGACCAGAATTTCCCGGGCCTTGCTGCCCGTGTGTGGCCCGACAATCCCGCGTAATTCCATCATGTCAATCAGTCGCGCGGCTCTAGTATACCCGATCCGCAACCGCCGTTGCAGCATTGATATCGATGCCTGACCGGTTTCCAGCACCACGCGTACCGCGTCCTCAAACAGGGGATCTTCCTCCTCCTGCAGGGTGTCCAGCGTCTCCTTCTCCTTGCCAAAACGTTCGATTTCCGGGCGGTACTGGGGTGGACCCTGTGCCCGCAGGTGTTCCACCAGGGCTTCCATCTCCGCGTCGCTCACGAACGCGCCCTGGATCCGCTCGGGCTTACTCCGCCCCGCCGGCAGGTAGAGCATGTCACCCATTCCCACCAACCGCTCCGCGCCGATCTCATCCAGTATACACCGGGAGTCTACCCGGGAAGAAACCTGGAACGAAATGCGCGCGGGGAAATTCGCCTTGATCACGCCGGTCAGCACGTCCACGGAAGGCCGCTGGGTAGCTAGGATCAGGTGGATGCCCACCGCCCGGGCCAGTTGGGCCAGCCGGGCGATCGCGTCTTCTACCTCGGCGCGGGCCAGCATCATCAGGTCCGCCAGTTCGTCGATCACGAACACGATATAGGGCAGCCGGCGCACCGCCCTAATGGTACAGGCATCTTTTCCATCCGACCCCGTCAGCGTGATTTCACCGTTTTCGACCGCCTGGTTATATACCTCGATGTTTCGTGCCCGTTTTTCGGCCAGCAGTTGGTACCGCTCCTCCATCTCGCTGATCAGCCAGCCGAGGGCCGACGCCGCCTTCTTGGCATCCGTTACCACTGGCGTGATGAGGTGAGGAATGTCGTTGAAAATGGACAGTTCCACCATTTTCGGGTCGATCAGCATCAACTGGAGTTCATGGGGATGATGCTGCATGAGCAGGCCGGCGATCAGGGCCTTGACAAACACCGTCTTGCCCGATCCGGTTGCTCCCGCCACGAGCAGGTGGGGCATCTTCGCCAGGTCAGCCACCCGTACCTCTCCGCTTATGCCCTTGCCAAGAGGCAGTAGTAACTGGGCCGGACCGCGATCGCGGAATGTCGGATGCTCCAGGAGTTCCCGCAACACCACCGGGTCCCGCTCCTCGTTCGACACCTCGATGCCCACCCGGGCCTTGCCGGGAATCGGGGCCTCCACCCGTACCCCTACCGCCTTGAGAGCCAGGGCAATGTCGTCGGTCAGCGCAACAAACCGGTTCACCTTGACGCCGGGCGCGGGTTCCAGTTCAAAACGGGTAACCGTCGGGCCACGACACACGTCTGTTACCCGTGCTTCTACCCCGAAAGTATTCAGGGTTTCTTCAAGGCGGGTGGCCATTTCACCCAGGCGCTCCCGCAGGTTGGGCAGCACAACCCGGCTGGGTTTCTCAAACAGGTCCAGCGACGGGAAACGGTAATGGAGCAACGGGGACTTCTCCTCCGGATCCGGGTCCGGGTCCCGCCGACCGTTTTTCTTCAGGCGCTGCTCATGCGGACGGACCGCGCCATTGGCTGGTACGGGCCGATCTTCCGAGCCCACCGCCGCCCGGCGGGGTTCAGCGACTTCCTGTTCCTTCTGGCGGGTTTCCCGGCGATCCACCAGCCGGACGACTTCCTGTTCCCGCGGGGGCGATGCCGCCGGAATCCGATTTTCCGGGGACACGGGAACTGGCGGTCCCGCTGGGGAGGAAGCCCGCGCGACCTCAGGTTCCGAAACGGGAGGCAGGGGGAAGGGTGTCAGCCGGCTGGCGGGTTCCGCGACGGATTCGGGCATGGGCGGCAGAGGAGGTTCAAGGGTCGACACGGGATGTTCCCGGGGCGCGGAAACGCTCTGTACCGGTGCCACCGGCGCGACAGACGACGGGAAGGGTTCCGGGCCGGACAGCGGATCCTCGGAATCCAGCCCGGGATCCTGTTCGTCGAAAGGAGATTCCAGCGGGTCTTCCGGGTCGACAGAGGGAGGTTCCACGATGTGGATCACTGGCGTCGTGCGCGGAACCGGATCCGTGCTGATGGTGGGCGCCTCGGACAGGAATATTTCGGAAGAGGTTATGTCTTCCGCGTGTTCCGGAATTTCTTCTCGGGTTTTCCTGAGCGCTTCCTCCGCCAGGCGGCGGGCCCGTTCCGGCATGGGTCGTCGGGCCCGGGTGATCACGCAAAACAGGCCGCGTGCCAGCAACACGGGTACGCCAAGGATCTTGAAGATCATGAGACCGGTGGCCATGACCAGTCCCAGGGCAGCCAGGAGACCGGCCAGCACCAGGGATCCTATTGGACCGAAATACGATTGAAACACGTTTCGGGCCATGAAGTCGCCTACCATGCCGGCTGGAAGCGTGCCTGTTTCTCCCGGTATCAGGACCATATGCGCGACGGCGGCTGCCATGCAGAGAAAAATCACCGCGCCTGAAAGACGGGTCGACAGGGGTACCATCCGCTGTCCGGTTATGGCGCACATGCCCCATATCAGTAGCAGGCCCACCAGCAACGCGGCGGTGTCCCCGAACAGGATGTCTCCCGCCCCGGCAATAAAAGACGCGGGACGGCCAAACTGGTTCGGAATGTTGACAAATCCCTGGATAGGCCGGCTGATGCCCGGGCGGGGCGGTTCATAGCGGTCTCCCAGGATCGCGAGCAGCAGCAGCATTGCCAGCGTGAAATAGGTCACTCCCGCCAGAACGGGCCGGAGATCACTGCTGACCAGGGAGATATTTCCGCTTTTTCCACGCATATCAGGCTCCGGTTTCTCTATCTTATCAGAAGCCCGACAAAAAATCAACCATATATTGTGTTTATGGTGAAAATTTCTAACTATATATGGTTTTTACCTGAGAGCAAGCGTGGCCACCGTACCAAAATACGGGATTCGCATGCTGAAAAGGAGCCTTTTCAGGCCGCCTGGCTGGCGTGGCCCACAAGATATGGTGTGTAGCCGCGCGCAAACCCGCACTGGATGCCGTCAGACGCGAAGAAAAATATCCCGGAAACCGGTTACAATTCCCGCCAGGTCATCCCGAAGGATTCGGCCACGGCCCGGCAGGTAATTTGGCCGTCCAGAGTATTGACACCGCGTCGCAACGCGGCATCCTGCACGATGGCCCGTTCAAACCCCTTATCGGCAAGGGCTAGCCCATATCCGGTGGTAACGTTGGTCAGGGCGTAGGTCGAGGTGCGAGGCACCGCGCCGGGCATGTTGGTCACGCAGTAATGCACCACGTCGTGCACCCGGTAGACCGGGTCATTGTGGGTAGTGGCACGGGAGGTTTCAGCGCAACCGCCCTGGTCAATGGCAATATCGATGAAAGCGGAACCTGGACGCATAGACTTGACCATGTCTTCCGTGATCAGCTTGGGCGCCCGCGCCCCGGGCACGAGGACGGACCCGATAACCAGGTCAGCCTTGCTGACTTCCTCGGCGATGTTCGCCCGGTTCGACATCAGCGTGGTCACCCGGCCCTGCATGATGTCCTGCAGGTAACGCAGTCGCGCGGGGTTGATGTCGATGACCGTGACATGCGCCCCCATGCCGGCGGCAATCTGGCACGCGTTGGTTCCGGCCACGCCCGCCCCGAGAATGACCACCTGGGCTGGCTTCACGCCCGAAACACCGCCCAGCAGGATCCCCTGGCCGCCATTTACCGCTTCCAGGCACCACGCGCCCTTCTGAACGGCCAGGCGTCCCGCGACCTCGCTCATCGGCGTCAGCAAAGGCAGGCTGCCGTCGTCCAGTTGGATGGTTTCGTAGCCAATGGCCGTAACCTTTTTTTCCAGCAGGGCCTTGGTGAGCACCTCGCTGGACGCCAGGTGCAGGTAGGTGTACAGGATGAGACCAGGGCGAAGGTAGTCGTACTCGGGACCGACGGGCTCCTTGACCTTGACTACCATGTCCGCCCGGTTCCAGACCTCTGCCGCGCTGGCCAGGAGTTCCGCTCCCGCTGCCGCGTACTGCTCATCGGTGATGCCGCTGCCCAGGCCCGCGCCCTGTTCGACCAGCACCCGGTGCCCGTGGCTCACGAAGGCCGCCACCCCTGACGGCACCATCCCCACCCGGGCTTCCGCTGTCTTGATTTCTTTCGGTACGCCAATAATCATGGTGGTTCCTCCCATCCGCGCGCCGGGCGCCTTGATTCTAGAGTATGTTATATGCCTGAATCTGGAAACGTGTCAAGTTCCCGCGCGGATGTCCGCCGGAAATGAAACCGCCCGCGTGAGCGTGCCTCACGCGGGCGCTGGGGGACAAAAGCGATAAGGGTCAGGCGTGAGGCGGCACGCGCAGAACCATCAGGCGAAGTTCGGTCATGTCTTCAATCGCGTAACGGATGCCCTCGCGGCCGATACCGCTGTCCTTGACGCCACCGTAGGGCATGTGGTCCACTCGCCAAGAGGGCACGTCGCCAATCACCACGCCGCCGACCTCCAGAACATCCCAGACCCTGTTGGCCCGGTATATATCCCGCGTAAACACGCCTGCCTGAAGGCCGAAACGGCTGTTGTTGACTTCGGCAAGCGCTTCGTCAAAGGTCCGGAATGGCTTGAGCAGGGCCATGGGTCCGAAGAATTCTTCGGCATAGGCCGGTTCCGTGACGGGCACGTTTTCCAGCACCGTGGCCTGTACCATGCGCCCCTGCCGGGAACCGCCGCACAGCACGCGGGCACCGGCGGCCACGGCGCTCCTGATCCACCGCTCCATGCGTTCGGCCTCCGCGTCGGAAATCACGGGACCGATGAACGTGTCTTCCTCCTTCGGATCGCCGTGTTTCAGCTTGGAGACGGCCGCCACGAATTTATCGCGGAAAGCGTCGTAGATCGATTCGTGCAGCAGGATCCGTTGCACGCTGATGCAACTCTGCCCGGACTGGTAAAACGCCCCGATCACGCAGCGCTCCACGGCGTCATCAAGGTTGTCCCAGGTTTCGTCGATCACGACGGCCGCGTTGCCGCCCAGTTCAAGGATGACCTTTTTCTTGCCGGCCCGGGCCTTAAGATCCCACCCTACTTCCGGTGATCCGGTGAAACTCAACAACTTCAGCCGCTCGTCGGTGGTGAAGAGGTCCGCGCCATCCCGCCGGCAGGGCAGGATCGAGAACGCGCCCTTGGGCAGCTCGGTTTCGGCGAGGATTTCGCCGATAATCAGCGCGCCGATGGGCGTCAGGCTGGCGGGTTTGAGTACGAAGGGACAACCGACCGCAAGGGCCGGCGCGACCTTGTGCGCCGCAAGGTTCAGCGGGAAGTTGAAGGGCGAAATGAACGAACAGGGACCGATGGGTACCCGTTTCCACATGCCCCGGTAGTTTTTCGCGCGGGCGCTCCGGTCCATGGGAATCACTTCGCCGGTGATATCCACGGCGGCTTCGGCGGCCGTTTTGAACGTGTCGATCAACCTGGAGACTTCTCCCCGGGCGTCCTTGATGGGTTTTCCTCCTTCAACACACAGCGAGTAAGCCAGTTCATCGAACCGCTGGCGGAAGCGGGACACGCAATGCTCCAGCACGGCCTGGCGATCGCAGGCGGCCATGGCGGCCATAGCGGGCGCGGCCTGGACGGCGGCGGAGATAGCCTCGTCAATGGCCCGGGCGTCGGCCAGGGCGACCCGGCAGGCGATTTCCCCCGTGTACTTGTCCATCACGGGCAGGTCGTCGTTTGGAACGCGCGGCTCATTGGCCAGGTAATAGGGATACTGGGGTTTCAGCATGTCATGGCTCCTCTGCATACCGGGGCTACACGGTTACCCGGATCCGTTCGATCAACCGGTCGTTTTCGCGATAGTCTACGGGCACGGCGACCACTGCCGGTTTGCCGCAATGGAAGGCTTTTTCGATGGTCGCGGCGAGGTCTGCCGACCGTTCCACCTGGAATCCCGCGCATCCGAAACTTTCGGCAAGCTTGACGAAGTCCGGGTTTTGGAAAGAACAATCCGTGTGATGACCGAACTCGTTTACCTGCTTCCACTCGATCAGGTTGTACCCGTTATCCACCCACACCATGACAACAATGTTTGCCCGGTAGCGCACGGCGGTTTCCAGTTCCTGGACGTTCATCAGGAACCCACCGTCGCCTGATATGGCCATGATACGGCGATCCGGAAAAACCATCTTGGCGGCGATGGCCCCGGGTAGGCTCCCGCCCATGGAGCAGAAGCCGTTGGGGATCAGGCAGGTGTTGGGCTCATCACAATGGTAGTACTGGGCGATCCACATCTTGTGGGTACCGACGTCGCTGAGCAGGATGTCCTCCGGGCCCAGGGCCTGGCGCACGTCCCACAGGATTTTCTGGGGCTTCACGATCCCCTCGGTATGGTCGTCCTTGTACTCTTCGAACAGTTCCAGCATTTTCTGCCGAACCGCCCGGGCAACCTTGTGGTCCCACTGCTGGGGATTGGACCGGATTCGCTCGTTCATCATCCAGAGGGTGTGGGCAAGGTCGCCGATGACTTCGGCTTCAAGCTGATAATTCTGATCGACCACGGCCGGGAGGAAATCGATGTGCACGATTTTCTTGTCGTTCCACTTGTTCCACAGCCGGGGCAGGAACTCCACCAGGTCGTAGCCAACGGTGATGACCACGTCCGATGCCTCGATGGCGGCATTGGCCAGGGACCGGGGCTGCATCCCGATCGTGAAAACGCATTCCTCGGCGTGCCGGGAAACACACCCCTTGCCCATGTAGGTGCTAATCACAGGGATGCGGGTCATCTCGGAAAAAATGCGCAACTGCTTGGATGCCCGGGTACGGATGGCCCCGTTCCCCGCCAGGATAATGGGCGCCCGGGCATTCCGGATAACCGACATGGCCATGTTCACGATCTTGTCGTCGGCCACGGAACGCCGGAGGTAGTTCTTCTTGACGGGATTTTTAGTGGCGGGCAACGCGGCGATGTCGTCGGACAACTCGATGTGACAGGCACCCGGTTTTTCGCGTTCGGCCTGCTTGAAGGCACGGCGCACGACCTCGGGGATATTGTCCGGGTGCAGGACCGGGGTCGCCCACTTGGTAATGGGACGGAACATGGAAACGATATCAATATGCTGGTGGCTCTCCTTGTGCTGGCGGTGAATGTCGGCCTGCCCCGTGATAACCACCATGGGCGCGCGGTCACTGTTCGCGCTGGCCACGCCGGTGACCAGGTTGGTGGCGCCCGGTCCCAGCGTGCTCAGGCATACGCCCGACTCGCCGGTCAGTTTTCCGTAGGTTTCGGCCATGAACGCGGCGGCCTGCTCATGACGGGTCATGATAAAGCGGATGGCCGATTTGTCCAGCGCCATCATCAGGTGGGCGTTTTCCTCGCCCGGCAATCCGAAAATGTACCGTACCCCTTCCTGTTCCAGGCACTTGACGAATAATTCCGCCGCGTTCATAAGATCTCCCTTCCCGGGTACGCGTCCGGGCTCATACTATCGCCATAAATCGCCACACCGCTTGGGTAACCGGGACCACCGGCATTTTATGGTATCTTACACGATACGTCAATCAGGGAAAACAGCGCGTAATGGGGTTCTATTTCTTGACAGATCGAAAGGATTTCCGGCCGCAAGCCCCGCCAGGCTGGCCTTTCCGGTGGCTATGCCGGACCATGGTGCTGGCGATACTGGCTGGCATATCGGGGGGTATCACCGGTTGCGGTGGCGCGAGCGACGAGGTAATGCCCGGAAATACGCCTTCCACGGCGCCGGTCGCCAGTGGCCCGGCACCGGAGGGTAGCGGGCCCGAGCCCCGACAGATTCCACCAGTCGCGAGCGATCCGACCGAAGGTATATCCGATCCTAGCCATCGGGCCCTGGCCGGGACCGCGTGGCGGGCCGGGGACCATCGACTGTGGTTTCTGGATGCCGACCGCGTCCGGATCGTTTCCCCGAAACTGGAGCCTTATGCCCCCGGCGGACTGATCACCCGTTATCACCTGGAGAACGGGATCATCACGATCAACGTCATGGGTAACGAGATTCGCCTGGAATGGGACGGCACCCAACTTAAGGCGCAGGGGATGCCCGCGGAACGGGCAGACTGACCCCCGCGTCGCGCCGGATCAGGGGCCATCGAAGGGACAGGGGATCGCGGCGCCGGGCAGGTCGACGCCCCGGCAACGACGCAACCGCGCGGTAAAACAGGAGCCAACATCCGGCGTGGATTCCACCAGGATCTCCCCGTCATACAGCAGAACGATCTCCCGGGCGATCGCCAGGCCAAGCCCGGAACCGGAAACTCCTTCGGCCCGGGGATCGCGCAGACGGCTGAAAGGCTTGAACAGCCGTCCCAGCGCGGCCGGGTCAATACCGATGCCGGTGTCTTCCACCTCAAAAGACACGGCGTGATCATCTTCCTGTACCCGAATGAACACCCGGCCATTGGGTCGGTTGTACTTGATGGCGTTGGATACCAGGTTGCCCAGGAGCACTTCGATTTCCCAGGGATCCGCGCGCAGGCGGATCGACGGCGACACGTCGCTCAGCAGCACGACGCCCGCGTCCCGGGCGACCTCCGCGGCTTGATCCATCACCTTGTGAACCACTTCCGCCGCTGGAAACACGCGCGGGTTCCGTCGGCGGCGTTCGGCGCCCAGGCGAGACCAGTCCAGGTAGTCGGTGATCAGGCCGCGCATGGTCTGGATGCGGGCCAGGGCGCGCTGAAGACCGTCGATTTGGGGCTCACTCAAGGTTCCCAGGAACCCGGATACCAGGTTGTTCAGGATCATTTCGACGGCGTCCAGCGGGGATTTCAGTTCATGGCCGAGGGTCAGGGCGAAAGCGTACCGGGTGTCCCGTTCAGCCCGACGGCCATCATGAAAGTCGAGGGCCTTGCGGGCAGCCCGGAGCAACTGGCCGTCGGTGAACGGTCGGGACAGAACGGCGGATGCCCCCCGCCACGCGGCATCAAGCGCGGTATCAGGATCGAGGTCCGGATTGGTCAGCACGATGCCCACGTCCTGGTTGCCCTCGCGAACCCGGCGAAGCAGGTCCTGGCCCGTGGCGCACCGGCTGAGGGTATCCACGAAAAACAGGGCGGGCGCCCACTCGGACACGGCCCGGCACCCCTGGCAGGGAGTGGGTGCCACGAAAATCTCCACGCGAGCGGAGGCCTCGCCGGATTCCAGATGGCGGGGTAACTCCTGCTCGAGCACCGCGCGGATCCGCCCGGCTACGGACGGGTCCCTGTCCACCACCACGATCCGCACTTCCCGCTCGCGCTCGTTCGATATCATGCGATGATTCCCGGTTCCTTCTCAGTATACCCGAGACATCCCCGGGCCGGCGCACGGATTTTCTCGCCTTCATGGTGGGGTGGATGGGGCGGGAGGAAGATTTCTCGCTGTGCACGAAATGACCGGGCTGGCTCAACATGAAAATAAAGTTTCCGTATGACGGCACTTCGTTTGAAAGCACAACCCTCCGGTGAAAACAAGATGTTCGGCGACATGTTGACGCTTCAGGCAAAAGCACCACACTTGTTTGAGGGGTAGCAGTGCCTCCAGTCAGGCAGGCCTCCGTAGAAGTGGGTGAGGAGCAGTCCACCAGGGGACTGAACTTAAATGGCAGGGGTGATGACCTGACGCGCGGTCAACATGTCTTCCGGCTCCCCGGGAAAGGACAGAAGGGCGCGCTTATAGTGACCGCGGCGGAATCGTGTATACTTACGGTTCCCGGAAATGCCGGGTGCCAGGCGCGGGTAGTTGCCGGTTCCCGGGCGGAACCGTTCCGGGTTCCCGCGGGTTGGGGTTTTGCCTGCATGTACTTCAAGCGCATTGCCCTGCATGGGTTTAAATCTTTCGCTGATGCTACCGTGCTCGAACTGAGCCCGGGGATCACGTGCGTTGTGGGTCCCAACGGTTCGGGGAAAAGCAATATCCTGGACGCGTTACGCTGGGCCCTTGGAGAGCAGAGCGCCAAGGCCCTGCGCGGCAGCAGCATGCAGGACGTCATCTTTAATGGCACCGCCCACCGGCCTGCCATGGGCATGGCCGAAGTCCGGCTGGGCTTCGACAACAACGACGGCCAGTTGCCCATCGACTATGGCGAAGTGGAAGTCTGCCGACGGGTGTACCGGGACGGGGAGAGCGAGTACCTGATTAACCAGACGCCCTGCCGCCTCCGGGATATCCAGGAGTTGTTCATGGACACCGGCATCGGCACAAACGCCTATTCCCTGATCGGCCAGGGAAAGGTGGACATGATTATCAGTTCCCGCCCCGAGGATCGCCGGTTCCTGTTTGAAGAAGCGGCCGGCATCATCAAGTACAAGACCCGGAAAAAACTGGCCGCGCGGCGCCTGGAGTCGGCAGACCAGAACATGACGCGCCTCGGGGATATCATCGCCGAGGTGGAACGGCAGATGCGTCATCTCAAGCGGCAGGTCAACGCGGCCACCCGTTACCGCGAACTGACCACGGAACTCAAAGTGCTCGAAGTGCGCGACGCGTGGCTTAAACACAATGAGTTGCTCAACAGGCTCGAAGATGTCGCCGGGCAACTGGCCGAGGCCCAGAACCAGTACGCCGCGGCTTCGGCGGAACTGGGCAGCCTGGAAGCCGAGGCCGAGCAACTGAACCTGCGGCGACTGGAACTGGACCAGGAACTGGCCGCCTGCCGTGAACGGGAAGCGTCCCTGGACGCCGAAATGGAACGGGTGGAACGGGATACCGCCCTTGCCCGCCAGGAGATCGCTTTCAGCCGCCAGCGCGTGGAGGAGATCCAGGCGGAACGCGCCGCTCTCGAGAAGAAAATGGAAGACACGTCCCCTTCCACGGGGGTCGATGGGGAACTGGAGCGGCTGGACGCGGCCCTGCGAACGGTTCGGGAAGAACTGGAAACCCTGCAGGAACGGTTAACGGACGCGGACCGGGCGGTCCGGGCGGGAGAAGAACGCCTGGAATCGCTGCGCGCGGCGGCCATGGCCGTTACCGCCACCCGGCATCGCGCGGAATCTGAACTGAACGGGACGCAATCCGCCCTGGCCGCGCTGGAACAGCAGATCGCCGAATTGCGACAGCACCAGTCGGCCCAGGCGGAGCAGTTGGCGGCGCTCTCGGCCCGCGAAACAGAAGCCCGGCAGGCCGCGGAAGCCGCCCGGCGGGCCCTGGAGGAAATCGAGGCATCCCGACGGGACGTGGCGCGCCGGCGCGCGGAAGTGACGGAACTCGTCCGGCAACTGGAAAGTACCCGACAGGAAAAACGGGAAACCCGTAGCGGCCTCGAGGCGCGGTCACGCTCGCTGAAAGAACTGCGGGACCGGTACGAGGGTTTCGCGGGGGGCGTTCGCGCCATTATGCTGGCCCGTCAACAGGGCCTCGCGGAAATGGATGGGATCATCGGTCCCGTGGGTGATCTCATCAGCGCGGAAAAGGGGTTTGAAACCGCCATCGAAGCGGCCCTGGGCGGTAACATCAACAACGTGGTCACCCGGGACGCCGAAGCGGCCAAGCGGGCGATCGCGTTCCTGAAAACCCACCAGGCGGGACGGGTCACTTTCCTGCCGCTGGACACCATCCGGTCGGGAGGTACCGACGAAGGAGAGCCTCTGCCGGGAGTGCCTGGCGTCATCGGCTGGGCCACCCGTCACGTGACCTGTCCGGCTGAACTCAAGCCGGCCGTGGAATACCTGCTTTACAACACGGTGATCGTGCGAGACATCGATGATGCCATCCGGATCGCCCGAACGGAGCGGAGGTATCCGCGCCTGGTCACCCTGGAAGGGGAAGTTGTGTCCCCCGCCGGCGCGGTGACGGGAGGTCGTACCCGGCACGAAAGCCGGGGATTGATTGGCCGTTCCGCGGAGATTGAAGAACTGGAGCGGCAGGTGGCGGACCTGGACCAGGAACTTGCCCACCTGGACCGCCAGGTCGACAATGCCCGGGATACCCTGAAAACGCTGGAGGTAACCGCCAGGGATCTCGAGAACCGGGAAGCCGCCGCGCGCCGGGAAACGGCCAGCAGGGAAGCCGCCCTGGCGGCGGTAGAGTCGGAACGCGCCGCGCTCGACCGCAGCGGGGGGCGGCTGGCGGAACAGGACGCGGGATTGCTTACCCGAAGCGAGGAATTGCGCGAAAAGGCGGGATCCTTCCTGGCGGTTCTGGAAGAGGCGCGCGCGGAAGAATCGGAAACCCAGGCCCGGCTGAACACCGCCCGGGAGGAACTCGAAACCCTGCGCGCGAACAGGGCCGCCATGGAACAGGCGGTGGCGGACCAGCGGGTACGCGCGGCCGAAGCCGCCCGGGCCCTGGACGAAGCGCGGCGATTGCGGGAACGGGAAGAACGGGAACGGGCCAGCGCCCGGGAGGAACTGGCCCGCCGCGAGGAAATGACCGAACAGTTGCGTTGCCGGATCGCGGCCCTGGAACAGGCCGTGTCTGAACACGCGGAACGCGCGGCGAACCTTTCGGCGGAACGGGAAGCCGCGCACGCGCGTACCCTAGAGGCGATCCAGGCCCACCAGCAGGTCGTGGCCTCTCTCGACGCGCTGGCCGAACGGAACCGCGCGGCCCGGTCGCGCCTGGAATCGGCTGGTAAGGCGCTGCACGCCGCGGAACTGACCAGGGCCCAGATGGAAGATCGCCTGGCCTTCTTCCGGCAACTCGTGGAACGGGATTACGGCCTGAACCTGGACACGCTTTCCGAGGAGGAAATCGGGTCGGATGACCTGGAAGACACCGAACGGGAGGAGCGGATCCGCGAAATCCGCAGGCAACTCGAGCGGCTGGGCAACGTGAATCTGGCCGCGATTGAGGAATACCAGGCCCTGGAGGAACGGGAACGGTTTCTCAAGGCCCAGGCAGAAGATCTGCGCCAGGCCCGGGATACCCTGATGGGCGTGATCCATCGGATAGATGAAACCATAACCCGGATGTTTCTGGAAACCTTCAACAAGGTTGGGGATTACTTCCGGGATTATTTCCGTCGGCTGTTCAATGGCGGCCAGGCCCGGCTGTACCTGGCGGACGAGTCGGACCCCCTGGAGTGCGGCATCGAGATCGAAGCGCGCCCCCCAGGCAAGAAACCGCAGAGTATCGCGCTGCTGTCCGGCGGTGAACAGGCCCTTACGGCGATTGCCCTGCTCATGGCCATTTTTTCGGCCAAACCCAGCCCGTTCTGCGTGCTTGACGAGGTGGACGCGCCCCTCGACGACGCCAACGTCGAGCGTTTTCTGGACATGGTGACCGAGTTTTCCAGCCAGAGCCAGTTCATCATCATTACCCACAACAAGCAGACGATGGCCCGGGCGGACGCCCTGTTCGGGGTAACCCAGCAGGAACCCGGCGTGTCCCAGATTGTTTCGGTCCGTCTTGAAGACGCGCCGGCAGGGTGATGTGGTCATGGTCCCATTACCGCGGTCTGACACCCCTTCCCTCCGGGTGCTGCACCTTTTTGGAAGAGACAACGCACCTAATCGGACGCGGTCTGACACCCCTTCCCTCCGGGTGCTGCACCTCTTTTCCAATTACCGGTGGACGGGTCCCGCGGAACCAGCGGTGAACCTGTGCGTGGCGCTCTCGCGCCTGGGCGTGGACGTAATGCTGGCAGCCGGGGCGGACCCGCGCGTCGATGCTGAAGGCGTGCGCGGTATGGCACGGTCAAGAGGGTTGACCGTGCTGGCGGATCTGCGCCTTGGCAAGCACCGGCATCCGCTATGGAATCCGCTCGACGCGTGGCGATTGCGCCGCCTCCTGCGGCAACTGAAGCCCGACGTGCTGCATTGCCACATGGACAACGATCACGCGATTGCCACGGCGGCCGTCCGGGGATTGGACATTCCCGTAGTCCGGTCTTCCTATTATGGAGAGGGCATGCCCGCGGACCGCCGGCATCGCGAATTACTGCGTCACACCAGCCGGGTGCTGGAACCTTCCCTTGCTGCCCTGGAAGCGGACCGGGCGCGATTCGGGCTCCCCCCGGACCGGCTGACACGGATCGATCCAGCGGTGGACACGGAACGTTTTGATCCATGCCGGGTCAATCGGGATGCGGCCCGGGCCCGGATGGGGCTGTCCCCGGAGATCGTGGCCGTGGGTATCGTGGCGCGCATGCAGCCCTACCGCCATTTCGAAGACCTCTTTGACGCGCTAAGCCTGGTGGTTCGGAAAGACCTTCCGTTGCGCCTGGTGGTGATCGGGCGAGGCACCCGCCAGGAAAGCGTGGGCTTTGAGGCGGTCCGTGCCCGAAACCTGGAACGGTGGGTGCTTTTCCCGGGATATCAGCGGGGAGATGATTACGTTGCCGCGTTGTCCGCCTTGGATATCGGGGTACTGCTGGTGCCGGGCACGGACGGTACCTGCCGGGCCGTGCGGGAAATGATGGCCATGGGCCTGCCGATGGTGGTGGCCAACCGGGGCATGCTCGCTGAACTGGTTACCCACGAATCGGATGGGCTGGTTTGTCCGGGCACGCCCGAGTCGCTCGCGGAGGCCCTGACCCGGCTGGTAACGGAGCCCGACTTGCGCGCGATCATGGGCAGCCGGGCGCGCCATGCCGCGCTGGAACGGTTTTCCCTGGATGGCCAGGCCCGGCGGGTCCGATCGGTCTACCTGGCGTTACTGGGGCGCGAGGCCACGACCGCCTAGCAGATGCCGCCGGAGGCTTCCGGTGGCCCCGTGGTTACCGGAATGGCTCGCGCGGGTTCAGGAGGCACCCCTCTCGTGGAACGCCAGAACGCGATGGCTTCAACGGCCATCCACACCTGCAGGGCAAGTATCAATCCGCCCACGACCAGCAGCAGCATGTTGCCGGTGCTCCAGAATTCCCGGATCTGGAGCACGAGGGCCCACGCCGGCAGGACCAGCATGATCAACAGCGGGATTACCACGAACGCCACCGGGCGGTTGTACCGGTGCAGGAAATAGGCGATCACGATCAGGGCAAGTCCCGCCAGCAACTGGTTGGTCGCGCCGAACAGCGGCCACAGGATCATCGCGCCACTGCCCACACCCTTCGGGCCGGGCCAGAAGGCCAGTAAGGCGGCGGCACCCACAGACACCAGCGTGGCGGGGTACTTGTTCGTTAAAGGCCGGATATTTACCGCGTTGCCCAGTTCCTGGATGATATAACGGTGGAGACGCGTGGCCGTATCGATCGTGGTCGCGGCGAAACAGGCAACCATGACGGCCAGCACGTTGGCGGCGATGGGACGGGGGATGCCGATGCCTGCCAGCAGGTTACCGCCTCCCTCGATGAAGGCCGTGAGCACCTGGGCAAGTTGCATGGATTTCCAACTGCCCCCGTACAGGTGATGCCAGGCGTCGGATCCCGTCAGGCCGGTACCGCTGGCGGTCGTGATTCCCAGGCCGATGCCCGCGCCGCACACGATCAGCACCAGCAACGCGAGCACGCCTTCGAGCAGCATGCCACCGTAGGCCACGGTCCGGGCGGCGGTCTCCGAGGAGATCTGTTTTGAGGTGGTGCCCGAGGACACAAGGCAGTGGAATCCGGAAATCGCACCGCACGCGATGGTGATGAACAGAAAGGGAGCGATGGGGGGCGCGTCGGCCACGGTGGTCTGCAGCGCGGGGGCGACCATTTCCGGCCGCACCACGAGGATGGCCGCGATCAGGGCGGCAAGAGCCACGTATAACTGGTTCGAATTGATGTAGTCCCGGGGTTGCAGCAACAGCCACACCGGCAGCACGCTGGCACAGAAGCAGTAGATGAGGAGCAGCACGCTCCAGATGGGGACTACCGCGGCCAGGCCACCGAGGATGCCCGATTCCTGACCGGCAAGCAGGGGCATTCCAAACCACTGGCCCAGGTCAACGGGAAAAAGCACACCGAGTACGACTAGGGCATAAAGCAGGATCAGAGACACAATGGTTGGCGTCAGCAACGCGTTGCGTCGATGAATCCACCAGCCCGTGAACACGGCAAGGGGCATGGCACCCCACACGGATAAAACGCTCTGCGGATAGAGGGAAAAAATGGTGGCGATTACCAGGGCAAACATGGCAATGACCACCGTTAACGTGAAGAAGAGAATCACCAGGAAGAGCAGCCGCATGCGGGGGTTGACCATCCGCCCCGCCGCGTCCCCGATGGTCTGGCCGCGCGATCGCAGCGATACCATCAGCGAACCGTAGTCATGCACCGCGCCAATGAACACGGCTCCCAGCGCGATCCATAGCAACGCCGGTAACCAGCCCCAGAACATGGCGATGGCCGGACCAACGATGGGACCCGTTCCGGCGATCGAAGTAAAGTGGTGGCCGAAAAGCACCGGTGTGCGGGTAGGCACGTAATCCACGCCGTCATTGATTTCCCGGGAGGGCGTAACCCGGGAAGGATCCACCTGGAAAACCTGGCTTTCCAGGTAGCGTGCGTATGTCGCGTAGGCTCCCCAGAAAAAAAGACAGACCCCAAGGAAAAGCAGCACGCTCATCATGACCTTTGTCCTTTCGCCCGTATTTAAGCGTAATTCATATTACGCGTTCTGGTCGGTTGAAGTGAAATGGGCATACCGGGACAGAAAAAAATGATCGGGCGGGCATGTCTTGCGACATTCCCGCCCGGAAATTACGTCATGATGTCCGCGAAATCAGGCCACCCGCTCAGTTTCCGGGAGGCAGCAGGTGCGCGTAAGACAACTGGCTGTTGGTCGTGGCCAGCATGCCTTGGATGTCGTTCGGGCCACCCGCCCACGTAATCACCGCGGCGCCGTTCTTCTTGCCGTCCGGCAACGGACGGTTCGGAATCGCGTCAGCTACCGCGGATTCACCACCCGTCGCGCCAAGGGATGCCACAGGCGCGAACGCCACCGTGGACAGCGCCGGAATCACGAAGGTGGTGTCATCATACGGCGTATTCGGATCGTCGTTCGGTCCCACGAACACACCTTCCGCACTGTAGTACGCAATGGAGCACACGATGTCATTCGTCCTGTTGTTGTGCAGGTAGATGTACGTGCGGGTGCCTTGCGTCGGGGGCCAGTTGGCGCCCTGGCTGTCCGGGGCGTTGTCCACGAACCACGGAATACCCAGCGAACTGGCGAACGCCATACCGCCGATGAGGGCCATCATCATCACCGTGCTCAGTTTCTTCATCTTGTCACCTCCTCTCGTTTGGGAATCCTGATACGGATCATTCCCGTTACCAGTCTTTTTTCGGTGGCTCCATGTCCACCAACAAGTTTGTACCACAAACCGGTCTGGCATGTCAAGTACTTTTTTCGGAAAACGCAAAAAATTTTTCGAGCGTAAGAACTGGGCGTCCGGAAACACGATTTGACCATCGTACCGCTTACAATGAGTGGGAGTGAATCAACAACCCCGGGAAAGCATGCGGTTGTCTCGCGGATGAAAAATAAACTGATCAGGCTCGCCGGTCTCGTGGGATGGGGCGCGCTCGCGATCCTCATCGTGGGAGCGATTCTGGAAACAGGGGCCCGGTTGCGTTTCGGTCGGCCCCTTCCGGATGTACTGCCGGATCGGGAAACGTTGTTCAGGTATCCCGCGAACGGAATCTCGTATTACTGGTTTGCCGATGGCCCGCAAGGTAGACGGCGTCCCATGCCGTTTCGGACCAACGCGCTGGGACTGAGGGATGACCCTGTCGCCCCCAAAATTCCGGGGGAGTTCCGGATCCTGATGCTGGGGGATTCGTTCACCGCCGGCATGGCCATCGAGCGGATGGAGGACACCATACCCAGGCAATTGCAGGCCATGCTGCGTCAACGGCTGGGGACGAGTGCCATAACCGTGATGAACGGTGGCCTGGGTAACTCAGCGCCGTACCAGCAGTACGCCCTGTTACGCCGGATTGCCGACGCGACACGCCCTGACATGGTTATACTGCAACTGTATCTCAGCAACGATCTTTCGGATACCCTTAGCCGGATGGATCTTCACCTGCGGGCTTACAACCCCCGGAATTTTATACGTCGGGTGAGTTTCGCGCGGGTAGCTTCCAGCCCCGGTGGGGACGCGTACATGGTGCTGGCCACGCAAAGCGCGGCGTGGTGCCACTTGGCCACCCTGCTTGATATGGATGTGCCGGAGATATACGCGAGGGTGATATGCCGGGTTCCGTATTCCGGCGTGAGACCCCTGCCCCCTGTGCCGCCGACACCCCACCGATTCTGGGCCCTGGAAGTCAACCTCAAGGCATGGTATCCCTTGCTGGAATTAGCATACAACACGCTTGTGGCCGATGTGGCCAATATCCAGGAGTATTGCGCGGATCATCAAATCCGGATGGCAGGTTTTGCGATTCCCTGCGTGTATTCCGTGGATCCAGATCGTTGGAACCAGGATTTACCGGAAGATATCCGCCGGGAACGGGAACCCGGGAAAGACGCGATCACGGGGGACCTCCTGCTGGAAAGGCGTGGAATTCCCCACGTATCCCTGTACCACGCCATATCAGGAAGAGGGAACGGGGGAAAGTTGTATCATTACTACGACATGCACCTGAACGAGGAAGGGGCGCGTTTCACGGCTGACGTGCTGGCGGATTTTCTGACAGGGGAAGTACTGCGGGATGCTGGCATGACGCCGGAATCCCCTCCTCGGCCCGGTAACGCGTCCGCCAAAGAGGGAGGTACTGGACATGACGGAAAGGGACCAGCCGGAGAAATATAGTGGTCTGGGCGTGGGACTTTTCATGGCTGCCGGTTTCGTGTTGTCCCTGTTGCTGCTGGGGCTGCCTGCCGACTTCCGCTCCATTTTCGGGACCGCATCGAAGCCGGGGGAATCAGTCGCCGGCACGTCTCCTGTTTCCAAGGACACCGCGTTACCGGATGATCTCAGAAGCGTGTTTCCCCCGGACAATCTGAATCCTTCGTTTGAGATTCCTGGGGTGACCGGGGTGGCCGCGGCTTGGTCCGCGTCTGGACCGAACCATGCGGTCGCTCTCGAAGCGGGGAATGCCCGGTCAGGTCGGTATGCCTTGCGCGTGACAGCCGGTCCGCGACCGGTCTCGCTGGTCGGGGACGCCCTGCCGGCTGGAGCGGGGGATTTCGCGGGGGCCATCGCCTGGTTTCGGACAACTGATATGGGCAAGGTTCGGGTGGGCATGCACATAGAAGGACGGCGGGGATCAGCCTGGGAACGCGTCGACCTTTCAGGCGATAAGGCCGTTTCCCGGGAAGAATTGAACCTGCCGCTTTCGTCCCACGCGGCCTGGCAACCCCGCGGCGCGTGCGCGATCGTGCCCGCTGGTACCGACCGGATTCGTGTCGTTCTCCAGGTCGTTCAGGAAGACAACGGTGGATCTCCCTCGGTCTGGATCGATGACGCGGTGTTACATGTTTCTTCGTTCCGTCAGGCGGCGCGGGAAGACGACCGAAAAGGCGGGAGTCCGCGCGAAACCCCGGATATTATCCTGGCCGTGGCGGACGCGTTATCCGTGTATTACACCGGGCTGCGTCCGGACGGCAGGGGGTACACGCCCAACCTGCGTTGCCTGGCGGAAGATGGGCTTTGTTTCGACAACGCGTTTACACCGTCACCGTGGACCCGGCCGGCATTTTCTTCTCTGTTCACGTCCCGGTATCCGTCACAGCATGGGGCCGAACTGGTGAATTCCGTGTTGCCGGAATCCGCCGTGACGCTGGCCGAGATGCTGCGCGATGCGGGCTATTACACGGCGGGTTTCGCGCGGACTTATTACGACGGGTTTGTGGGGCCCGGTACGGGCATGGCCCAGGGTTTTGACCTGTATTATTTTTCGGACGACGAGGATGAAGTGTTCCGGGCCGTCACGGCGTTCCTTGATGAAAACCGGGACCTTGTAGCCGAGAAGCACCGTCGCGGTCTGTTCCTGTTCGTGCATCTTTTCGAACCCCACAGCAGTTACGTCAACCGGTTTCCGAACCTGATCCGCAACGCGGGGTCCCTGGGTAACCTGATGACCAACCAGGTCATTGACGCGATGGTGGAAAAGAACGAGAATCCAGACCAGACCCACCGGGCGGACATGGATTATGCCCGGGCCTGTTACGCCTCGGAGGTGACCTTCATGGACGGCCGGTTTGGCGAGGTGCTGTTCCGGCTGAAACACCTGGGGCGCTACGAGGACAGCGTGGTGGTGTTTACGGCGGATCACGGGGAATCCTTCGGGGAACGGCCCATGGTGTGGAACCACGGCAATCCGCACGTGACCTCGACGCGGATTCCCATGGTATTGCGCGCGCCAGGGGTGGATGTCGGCATCCGGAGGAGTGATCCGGTATCGCTGCTGGATCTCGCGCCCACGCTGCTGGAACTGGCTGGCGCGCCGGTCCCCGAAGGGCTGGAAGGGATCAGCCTTCTTAGGTTTCCCCGGCCGGAAGGGCGCCTGCTGGTCAGCGAAGACAAGAGCCGGGGTATCCAGGGGGAAGGAAGTATCACCATTACCGATGGACGCTACAAGCTCACCGTGTGGAAAGCGTCAAGACGGGAACGTCCCGAGGACTGGACCTCCTCCCGGTGGGTGCTGTACGACAGCCTGTCACCTTCTCTGTGGGAACTGGCCGATCTGGAACAGGATCCCATGGAGCTGGTGAACGCCGCCCCGCGCCTGCCGGAAGTATTCGACCGGCTCAAGGCCGCGTTGAAAGCCCACTGCGAACGGACGGGGATTATCGGGACATCCGGCGGTAATGCCAGGCGGGAACAACAACCGCTTTCCGAGGGTGCCCAGGAAGACCTGCGTTCGATCGGATACCTGTGATAGCGCGCGCTTACCGGCTGATTTCCGCGGCCCGTTGTCGCAGCAGGTCATAGAGCCCGCCGAACGCGCCATTGCTCATGATCAGCACGATATCTCCCGGTTCAACCGCCTGCCAGAGCGCGTCGGCGAGGGCGGGCACCTCGTCAAAAGCCCGCGCGGGTATGCCCCGCCGTCGCAAGCCATCCGCGAGTTCGTGGGGATCGAGCCGGACTTCCGGTCGCAGGCGTTCGGCGCGATATACCGGTCCAAGCCATACCATGTCAGCCAGGGCGAGGGCACTTTCCAGTTCTCCGGCGAAGCGCCTAGTAACGGTTGTGTTGGAACGCGGTTCAAACACGGCGTGTATCCGGCGTCCCAGCCACCGGCCGCGCGCGGCGTCCAGTGTGGCCACGATGGCGGTGGGGTGGTGCGCGAAATCATCGATGAACAACGCGTTCCGGTACGTGAGAAAACACTCCATCCGCCTGCGAACGCCGGGGAAGGTGGCCAGCGCATCGGCGGCGACCTGGGGGGACACGCCGAACCGTTCCGCGGCAATGATCGCGGCCAGGGCATTCAGCGCGTTGTGTTTTCCCGGTGGCAGGCCGCGTAACGTTACCTCGGCGCGATCGCCCCGGTTTACGAACCAGGCCTGCGTGCTATCGGGCGCGGGGCTGGCGGTTTCGAGTCGCCAGTCGGATCCGGGAGAAAACCCGTAGGTGATCACCGGAGAATACGCGTGTTCCCGCAACTGGATGGCCCGGGTGTCGGCGCACAGGATGAGAAGACCGTTCCGGGGAATGAGGCGCAACAGCCGCTGGAAAGCAGTGTCAATTTCGTCCAGGTCACGGTAGATGTCGCCGTGGTCGAATTCAACCGACGTGACGATGGCGACCTCGGGAAGGTAATGCAGGAACTTGGCGCGTTTATCGAAGAACGCCGTGTCGTATTCGTCTCCCTCGATCACGAAAGGTCCGCCGGTTGTTCCGGCAGCCGCTGGATGGTCGATACCCAGCGGCTGTCCGCCGATCAGCCAACCCGGATTCACGCCGGCCTGGCGCAGAATCCACGTGGTCATGGCAGTCGTGGTGGTTTTTCCGTGGGTGCCTGTCACCACGATCGGGCGGCGATGGCGCAACAGGTTTTCCCGAAGCCATTCCGGGAGGCTGGTAAACCGCGCGCGCCGGGCGAGTGCCGCTTCTACCTCGGGATTTCCGCGGCTCAACGCGTTGCCGATGACCACGACATCCGGATTCCAGTCCAGGTTTTCCTCGGCATAACCTTCGGCAACGGGAATGCCCAGGGCGCGGACCATGTCCGAGGCCGGCGGGTACAGTGGGCCGTCACTGCCGCGTACTTCCCAACCCAGTTCCAGGGCCAGCCGCGCGCCACCGACCATGGCCACGCCGCCGATCCCCGAAAAATGTGCCCTGCCCGATCCGAACGCGTTCATGATGAAGTTCCCTGTGTCGCGCGCGCCGGCGGTCGTCGCCGGATCTCAACGCGACAGCATTTTAACCCACCGGTCCAGTTTGCCGGTCAGCGTGTCCCTGTACGCGCGCAGGGCATCCAGGGTATCGGCGAATTCCGGGCCCGTCGCGGGATCGGGATGGTCCCAGGCGAGACAGGCCGTGCCGGGCATGTTGGGCAGGGATTCCAGGAGTCCGGGATTCCCCAGCACGATCACGAAGTCGATCGCGCGCTCGGTTTCGAAATATTCGCGCAGACCGCGCGGGGCGTACGCGGTGATGTCCGCGCCTGTTTCAGCCATGACCGTCGCGACAAGGGGATTCGGATCCCCCGGGTTCAGTGCCGCGCTTTCGGCTGAAAAGTGGTCACCGTGGGCATGGTTTATCCAGGACTGGGCCATGCGCGCGGATCCGGCGTCGCGTTCATCCACGAAAAGCAGTCGTATCCTGGGCAGGGGCATCTCCCGCAGGGCCTGTTTGCGGTGATGCCGGACGATATGACCGAGCACCAGGTACAGCACGGCCTTGGCGATATTGGCCGCGTGGTCCGCCGCGCGTTCGATCCGGTTGATCGCGTCAAGGGCGGTGAACAGGTCCCGGACGGATTCAGGGTTAAGGCCGACTTCCTCCTGGATCCGCTTGGCGGTTTCGTCGTGCAGCCGGTCCACCAGCCGGTCCACGTGCCAGATCAGCAGGGCTTCGTCGCCCACCCGTTCAATGAGCGCGTGCGCGGCCCGGTAGATCATCATCGAGGTCAGCGCGCCCAAGTTGCGGATCATGAGGCGCAGGGGCTCCAGGGACTCCGGCAACACCAGGCCGGCAAAACGGGCAATCCGGGCCGCCTGGTCGCCGATGCGTTCAAGATTATGGTTGGCGCGGATCACGGAGATCAGGAAGCGCAGGTCGTCCGCCACGGGCTGGTGCAGGGCGATGGTTTTCAGGCATTCTTCTTCAAGAGAAACCTCGCTGCTATCCACTTCCGACTCGATTTCGAGTACTCGCTTACCAAGAGAACGGTCTCCGTCAATGAATGCCTCGAGGGCCATGACGAAGTTTTCATGCACCATCATGCCCTGTCGGGCAATCTGGTCCTTGATCAGCGCCACTTCCCTCAGAAAATGCGCGTGCATGCGTGGTTTCCTTCCCGCGGCGAGGCGCCCCGCGCCAAGTCAATTCCTCCGATCATCCGAATCTTCCCGTGATGTAATCCCGGGTCTGGGGATGTGCCGGATTCTGGAACACCCGCTCGGTTTCGTCCACTTCCAGTAGTTCCCCAAGGTACATGAACGCCGTGATGTCGCTTACCCGGGACGCCTGCTGCATGTTGTGCGTCACGATGACGATCGTGTACTGTTCGCTGAGATCCCAGATCAGGTCCTCGATGGCGGCGGTGGACTTGGGATCGAGCGCGGAACAGGGCTCATCCATCAGTAATACTTCCGGTCCCACCGCGATGGCCCGCGCGATGCACAGCCGTTGCTGCTGTCCCCCTGAGAGCGACAGGGCCGAGTGGTGTAACCGGTCCTTGACTTCATCCCACAGGGCCGCGCGTTTAAGGGCCCACTCGACCAGACCGTTCATTTCCGATCGGCTCAACTTGAGATGCAACCGAGCGCCAAAGGCCACGTTTTCGAAAATCGACTTGGGGAAGGGGTTCGGCTTCTGAAACACGATGCCCACGCGCCGGCGCAGTTCCACCACGTCCGAGTCAGGCGCGAACACGTCGCTCCCGTGGACCTTCAGGAGGCCCTCTGCCCGGGCTCCCGGTATGGTGTCGTTCATCCGGTTGATCCAGCGCAGCAGCGTGCTCTTACCGCAGCCGCTCGGCCCGATCAGGGCGGTCACGCGGCATGCCGGGATATCGAGGCGGATGTTTTTCAGCGCCTGTTTTTCCCCGTACCACGCGTTGAAATCCGCCACCCGGACGGCAGGCACGGAAGACGGAACGGGATCGGATGAAACCGGCGAGGTCGCGCCAGTTGCCGACGCGCCCGCGTTAACAGGGGTTTTCAGCATTTCGCTCATGGACGATCCTTACGACAGCGGCTTCTGGTAACGCTGGCGGATAAACAGGGCGATGCTGTTGAATACCAGCAGGATGACCAGCAGCACAATGATACCCGAGGCGGCAAGCAGGTGGAAATCCGCCTGGGGCCGCTGGGCCCAGTTGAAAATCTGTAATGGCATGACCGTGAAGTCATCCATGAGATGCCGGGGGGGATTCGACAGGAAGACAATCCCCGAGATCATGATCAGGGGAGCCGCTTCCCCGATTGCCCGGCTCATGGCCAGGATGGACCCCGTCATGATGCCGGGCAGGGCGGCGGGCAGGGTAACGCGGCGGATGGTCTGCCAGCGGGTGGCGCCTAGGGCGAAGGAACCTTCCCGCAGCGAATCGGGCACGGCCCGTAACGCCTCCCGCGCGGCGATGATGATCGTGGGTAGAATCACCAGCGCCAGGGTAAGCGCGCCGGCCAGTACCCCCCGGCCGAAAGGCAGGCAGAAATAATGCCACGATTTTTCGCTGATCCGTCCGCCCATGTCCGTGGATCTCAGGGTTACCCGGGCGCGTTCGGGATCTTCCGGCCACGGGTCGTCCGGGCCGATGACCCGCAGGGTGACGGGCCTGTAATTCGCGTCGTAGGCCTGGAGACCCGTTGTGGGTACCACGGGCGGCGCGTCGAGCGAAGACACAGGAACCAGCAGCACGGTGTCCGCCTCGTTGTAAAACTGGTCGTAGTACCGCACCCCCCATTCCACCACGGGTTTACCCGAACCGTCGAACAGGGGAAACATGTAGACGAATACAGTCAATCCAAGGATACCGTACACCACCGAAGGTACGCCCGCAAGGTTGGTGATGTTCAGTTCGATGACGTGGAGCGCGTTGCGGATCCAGGCCGACCGGGGACGGTATTCCTCGAGCAGGACGGCGGACGCGGTGCCGAGCGGCAGGGCGGCCAGCATGGCCAGGATAACGACCCAGATACTGCCCATGATCGCCGGGTACATGCCGGAATCCGCGGCGGACGGCGAAGGAGGAACGGTCAGGAATTGCCAGGAAAGGGTGCTAAGCCCCATGATCGTTATGGTCCCGAACAACAGGACCAGTATCAGCACGGCCGATCCCGCCACGGCCAGGCAGAGCAGGTAGAACAGCCGTTCCCGGCGGTGCCGTCCCGCGGCGGGACGCAATCGCGCGCGCAACAGGGCCGGGTCGGCAAGCAGGGGATGTAACGGGTGCCCGGATCGATCGTTCATTCGTACTTTTCCTGGTAACGACGGCGTACCCACGCGCCCAGCAGCGTCAGGCTGAAGGTCATCAGGAACAGTGTGGCGGCCACGGCATACAGCGAGTAATATTCCACACCGAAATTGGACACGTCCCCCATGGCCATCTGCACCATGAAACCGGTCATGGTCTGGGTCTCCAGGCGGGGATCGTAGGCCAGCCGTGGCGTGCTGCCCGCCGCGAGGGCTACCACCATGGTTTCCCCCACCGCCCGGGCCATGGCCAGCAATACCGCCGCCACGATGCCGGAAAGGGCGGCCGGAAACACCACCTTCACGGCAGCGTCAAACCGCGTTCCACCCAGACCGTAAACGCCTTCCCGTAAGGCGTTGGGCACGGCCCGCATGGCATCTTCGGCGATGGAACTCACGATCGGGACGATCAGGATACCCACGGCGATACCCGCCGACAGGGCGTTGTAGGAATTGAATCCCTCGTGCAGCCACTTCAACAGCGGGGTGATGAAGGCCAGGGCGAAAAAGCCGTATACCACCGTGGGAATGCCCGCGAGGAGTTCGAGGGCGGGTTTCAGGACCGCGCGCACCCGAGGATGGGCATACTCACTCAGGTAAATCGCCGTGACCAGGCCCATCGGCACGGCCACTGCCAGGCCGATCACGGAGATCAGGAGCGTTCCCGTCAGCAGGGGCCATATGCCGAAATGTTTCTCACCACCCAGCAGGGGATTCCACCGGAGGCTGAAAAAAAACTCCCGCAAGGTGACTTCTTCCTGCCGGAAAAACTGGACGGTTTCTACGCCCAGCACGAGGAGGATGGCCGCCGTGACCAGCAGGGTAATGCCGGTCGACGTGCCCAGGACCGTCACAATCAGCGCCTCGACCACCCGGCGGGCGCGACGCGCCGCCTGGCCCCGGACGCGGGACTCCGGTGAAAGGGGCATCTCCAGCGTGTTTTTCGAGTTCATGTCATGCTCGTGGAGAAAGCGGATGTTCAGGTCACGGGCCACGTGACGCCGGACCCCACCATTTTCCGCTTACGGTCTTTACAGGTCTTTACAGGGTATCCACCAGGTTTTCCGGCCGGTATATATCGATCAGGGCGCCGTGTCGCTGGACGCCGTCCGGCTGCAGCCAGACGGTACCCGCGCGCTGTTTCGCCAGGAAATCCTTGGCCCGTTCCACGATCTCATCGGGCAGGGCCACGTACCCGACCTTCTGGGACAACTCACCGCACCGTTCCAGGTAAAACGCCACAAATTTTCGGGTTTCCGGCCGCCGCAAGGCGTTCAGGTTGACATAGATAAATAGCGGGCGACTCAGGGGCGCGTAACTGTTGTCCAGCACGCGCGCGGGCTCGGGAAGAACGGCTTCGCCCGTGGTGGGATTGACTACTGGCACGGCCTTTACCTTTTCGCGGTTCTCATAGTAGTATGCCGCGCCGAAATAACCCAGGGCGTACTTGTCGCCGTTGATGCCGGTTACCAGCACGTTGTCGTCTTCGCTGGTGGACAGATCGGAACGGAAACTTCGCTTGCCCATGATGGCCTCGCGGAAATAATCAAAGGTGCCCGAGTCGGTTCCGGGCGAGTACAACTTGATGGGCTCAGCGGGCCAGGCGGGATTCAGGTCGTTCCACTTGCGTGTTTTACCGTCTTCACTGAAGAGATCCTGGAGTTGTTCCACCGTCAGCTTGTCCACCCACGTGTTGTCGTGGTTGACCACGATGGACAGGCCATCAATGCCTACTGGCAGCTCGATGAAACGGATCTGGTTTTGCTTGGCGGCGTCAAATTCCTCTTTTTTGATCGGGCGGGACGCGTCGGAGATGTCTATTTCTCCCTTCACGAAACGCTTGAAACCGCCCCCCGTGCCCGATACGCCGACCACGACGTCCACGTTGGGATAGTCCGTTTTAAACGCGTGGGCCGCGGCTTCGGTGATCGGAAACACCGTGCTGGACCCGTCAACGACCACCTTACCCCGCAGGCTGGCCGCCTGCGCGTGGGCGGTCGTAACCGGCAGACACCACGCGGCGCACAAGGCGCAACATATTACGACGATACGAACCTGGTTTCGAAACATGGCGTGTCTCCTGGGGTTGAGATTGCGACTTACGCCTGGAGCATGCCCAATAGTTGTCTGAAGTGTATGAAAAAAGTGTTAAGTTTATGTTAGGAAACCTGTTTTTGCCGGTTGACCTCAGAAACGTGCCCAGATTTCGGTAAGCAGCGAATAGATCGACTGGATCAACTTCCTGCAGTCCCCGCGGATATTCCGGCCCGCTCCCCGGCGCAACAGCAGGCGATATCCCGTCAACTGCCGCGCGAAAGGTAAGGCCCGCATGCCGAAGTCGTGGGCCGCTTCAGACTTACCAGAAGCGTGCAGCCGCGCGAGGGCTTCGTCACAGGCGCACAGCAGGGCACTGATTTCAATAAGGGCGCTCCGGGTTTCGTACAGGTCCGGACACGCGTAGATCATGTTGACCAGTTTTTCACGGGCCGTGTGCATGCGGACCAGGTCGGCCAGGGGATTGGCCGAAACGCCCGTCAGGGCCTGTTCGGTTTCCTCCAGGTTGGTGATGTATTGCCGCGCGAGGTCCAGATCGACCAGGACCTGCCGCTGATCCGCCGCGAGAATCTGGGACGCGATCCGGTCGCGCCAGTACGCGGCAGTATCCTTGGACGCGACCAGGAACACCTGGCTCTGTCCCGGAAACATTTCCAGCCGCCGGGGAGACCGGACGGGATTCCACACCCGGTTGCGCACGAAATACGTCAGGTCATACACCACGGAGTCCGGTCCGAAATCGGCGGGGAAATGAAGGGAGACTGACGTCACCTGCATCAGGTCGTTGTTGACCACGTGGCACAGCAGGATGTCGTCGCCCGCCAGCCAGAATACCGATACCGGCGGAATGGAGAGGTCCAGCGCGGACTGGGCGTGTTTTACCGCTTCATGGCTGAAGCCGACGGGGGGAGAATCGACGGGCCGGACGGCCTGAAATACCGGCGCCAGAGACGTCAGCCGCTCCAGCCGGTTACCCAGTTCAGTCCACAGGTCGCTGAAGGTCTGGAAGGGTCCCGTCAGCGATCGTTCTAGGTTCCCCTGCAGCCATGAGGGAACATGATGGTAAGCGTGGGTAAACCAGCCGTCCACACCGTTTGCCAGGGCAAGGTTCAGCATGAGGCGCATGGCCGGGCAGGTGTGCCATTCCGGCGCGCCGCTTGCCCGGGTAAAAGCCGGAGCGGTGAACCACAAGGCCCGGTGTCCCTTCTGCCGTTCATGCGTCGCGACAGCCTGGCTAACGTCCCAGGGTATGCCCGACTTGAAAAAATGAAACCAGAACACCGGGGTGGACCGGGACAGCATCTCCACGTTTCCGGGGTGCTCGGCGCAACAGAGCAACGGTTGGGTTACGCGCAGGTCCCTGAACAGTTTCTGGAGACCCTGCCACCACTCGCAGACGTTATCCTCGGGAAGCCGTCCGCATGTCCATGCCGCGATGTTCGAATGGTTGCGGAAAGCGCCCGTGAGGTATTCGACCTGGGCCTGCGTCTCCGGCGCGTCCGGATCCGGCAGGGAAGAGAACGACGGAATCAGCCGGATGTCGTAGCCCCTGGCCTGCTCTAACAACTGCGCGCCGAGTTCCGGCCCCATTTTTTCGGCATGTTCCAGTACCACGCAGTTGTGATGGTGACGCGCGATATCTTCCAGGGCCAGCCGCCAGTAATCGTGGAACGAGATATCCATGATATCGCCGAGCCGGGCGGACGCTTCGGCGTCCAGAAACACCCCGAAAGGAAAGAATCCGTCCGGCAGGGCGAGCGGAGCATCCGCGACCGGCGGGTTCGCGCACAGGACATCCAAGCGGCCCAGTTGACGCGCTTCCTCCTCTTCGAGGACGCGGAATCCCACCGACCGCACATCGACCGTGCCGGTTTCCCGCCAGGCCCCGTAACACCGCAGGGACAAGGCAGTTACCTCCCGTGGGAACCGGGGACCGACCAGCATGCCGAACGTATGCCAGTCATGGTCGATGGGCAACGTGAACAGGAATTCGCCGCCCGGATAAAAGCAGGCCACTTTGAACTGCCCCCGCAGGTTTTCGTTTCGGGCCTCGACTTCCAGGACGGCATATCGCGAGACGTCCACGCTCAACGGAGGGTCCGCCGGGGAAGACACCGCGAACCAGAACCGCGGCTCGTTCCGGTCAATGATATCGATCCGGCGGGTGTTCTCGAAGTAAGCGGAGATCCGGATCGCGTCTTCGCGAGGGAATACCTTTCCGTGGACGGCTTTCCACTCGGGTTCGGCGGGATCGTCCCCGACCTGCCAGCCCTTCAGGGCGTCGACGTCAAACCGAACGCGCTCAATCGAACTTTCGGGCGGGCGGTTGAGGTTTGTCCGCAGGTGCTTTAATATTCCAATCGCCCGGTAAGCCATGAAGCATCTCCGTGATCCCGTAGGGTTTGGGCGTGAACCGCGTGGACAGCGGCATGGCCACCCGGCCGGATTCGGGCCACGCGAACGCGTTGTCGGCGGTCGCGGCGGCCCGGATCATCGGGGCCAGCGTGTCGGTAAGGGCCTGGACGTCCGGGTATACCACCCCGTTGACAAAACCCTTTTCCAAGGCCTCCCCCACGGTTTTCGGCCACCCCGTGCCGACAATGCCCACGTAGCCCGCCCGTTTCGTTTCCGTCGCGGCCGAGGTCAGGGCGTTCAGGTGGTAGGGTTCCACGGCCACGTAGCCGGCCAGTTCAGGATGTTTTTCCAATAGTTCCCGGGCGTTTTCCCGGGCTGCCCCTGGATCGCCATTGTCCTCCATAATCTGCCGCGGGGTGATTTCCCCGGCTTTCAGTTCGTCCTCCAGTGCCTTTCGCAGGGTTTTCAGGCAGGGATCGTCGTTCCGTCGGTTCAGCACGCCGATCAGCAGCCCGTCGGGAACGCATTGGCGGATCAGGTCGGCGAACAGGTGCCCCAGGGCCTCCGGATCGGGGGAAATGGCAACTTTCCGTCCCGATTCGGGCGCGTCCGGTCCCAGCAGCAGCAAGGGCTTATCGAGCGATACGCCCTTGAAACTCGCGCCGGGTTCGATCGGGCTGGCTGGCCACACCAGGAGCACGGCGGCGTCCCCCTTATTCAGTTCTGCCAGTTTTTCGGCTTGGGATTCCGGTAACGGCGTGGCCGGCGCGACCACCCGAAGGGTAATGTCCCGCTCCGCGAGCACCTTGCCCAGGGCGTTGCCGAAATCGGTCATCCACGCGGTGCCATCGGTCAGCAATGCCGCGATGACTGGTTCCGCGGATGCCGCGTCCATTCCGGAAAGCCCGGCCGCGAGCGTAATCATCAGGCTATCCACAATGATCTTAGCCGCGATCAACGCGTTTTTCCTGGCCATTGTCATTTCCTCGTGCTACGCGCGGGTTTCCGCGCGCTGTTGAAGCCACTCCGTCACTTCCTGGAAGAAAAGCGCCTTATCCAGGTCGTTCCACAGTTCGTGGAATCCGCCATCGAAGATCCGCAGGGTTTTGTCGCTCGAGGCGGCTTTTTCATGCAGTTCGCGCGTACCCGCTGCGGGCACGATGGGGTCCGAGCTGCCATGTAGTGCCAGGAAGGGCAAGGTGATCCGGCCATATGCTTCCTGTACCTGCTGAATAACGCGGATAAATTCCGCGCCCGTGCGGGCCGCCACGTATCCATGGTACGCCAGCGGGTCTTCGTCCGCGGCCTGAACTACCTCCGGATCCCGGGAAAGTCCCCTGTTGTCCACGCGTCCCGCGGGCACCAGCGGCAGCAGGACGCCCAGCAGGGGAGCGATTTTTTTCAGCCACTCCGGAACGTCGTCGTTCAGAGCCAGGAAAGGACTGCTGAACACCACGCCCCGCGCGCCCGGTGCCCGGGTCTGCAGGTAACGGGCCAGCACCATGCCGCCCATGCTGTGCCCCATCAGAAACCACGGCCTCTCCGCCAGTTGATCCCGGTGAAACGCCAGGAAGGCGTCCAGGTCTTCCAGGAGGAGGTCGAATCGTTCGATGTAGGCCCGCCTGCCCGGGGATCGACCGTGCCCCCGCTGGTCATAGGCATACACCGAAAACCCCGCCGCGTTCAGGACGTCCGCCACGCCATGATAACGTCCGCTGTGATCGCCGTATCCGTGAATCAGCACAACCGCCCCCCGCGGGGCTTCCCGCTCCCACCGGCGGGCGAACAGCCGGATCCCGGCGGCCCCGTCAACCGCGTACTCGAAATATCCCGCCTTCATGGCGCTTCCCTCCGTTTTCGTGGCTGCGTGACACAAATCACGATACCGCCCTGGGCATCCCGAATTCCACTTGCCGGTGTCCCACGTCTCGGGGTATGATCGATCCATGGGTAACGCGGACCGGCAAATCCGATGGGGTATTCTGGGCACGGGCGTGATCGCCAGGGCCTTCGTGGAGGGTTTGCGTCATGCCCGGGGCGCGGTGTCGCGTGCGGTGGGATCGAGGTCTCTGGCGACCGCGCGCGCCTTCGGCGAGCGCCACGGTGTTCCGGTATGGTACGGTTCCTACGAACAACTGGCCGCCGATCCTGAAGTGGACGTGATCTACGTGGCCACGCCTCACGCCCTGCACATGGAGCATGCCCTGCTTGGACTCGACGCGGGCAAGGCCGTGCTCTGCGAGAAACCCTTCGCCCTGAACGCTTCGCAGGCAGAACGGATGATCCGACGGGCCCGGGAAGCCCGCCTGTTTCTGATGGAAGCCATGTGGACGCGTTTTCTTCCAGCGGTACGCGTGGCCCGGCGCTGGCTGGCTGAAGGACGGATCGGTTCCCTGCGCCTGGTCCAGGCTGATTTCGGGTTCCGCGCGGAACGGGGCGAGGAACCCAAGTTGTTTGATCCCACGTTGGGCGGCGGAGCCCTGCTGGACGTGGGGTGTTACCCCGTTTCCCTGGCCTGCTGGCTGTTTGGCGCGGAACCCGTGGAGATCACGGGGTGTGCCGCGTTGGGGCCCACGGGCGTGGATGAGTGGGGCGCGGCTGTCCTGCGGTTTCCCGGTGACGGTATCGCCCAGGCGGCCTGTGCCATCCGCGTGGAAACGCCGCAGGAAGCCGTGCTGTCCGGAGATACCGGCGTGATCCGCCTGAAGCCGCCCTTCTGGCGATGCGAACGGATTACCCTTGAACGGGATGGGCGCGTCGAGGAGGAAGCGCGCTTTCCCCTTGAGGGCAACGGGTATAACTACGAAGCCGAGGCGGTCATGGACTGCCTGCGCGAGGGCCGCGTTGACCATCCGGACATGCCGTTGGACGAGAGCCTCATGATTACGCGGACGCTGGACCGGATTCGATCGATCTGGGGCGTTCGGTATCCCGGAGAATAGGCGTCACCGGGGTACCCTACCGGTTGAGATTATCCGTAATCTGATATACCCGGACGTAGTCCACGCAGAAATAATCCGGAAGATTGGCCTGATCGATCTCGCCAGCCCACTTGCCGATTTCTTCGGTCAACTTGATATACAAGGGTACGCGACACACGCCGCCCGCCGACGTAGACCAGGTTTCCATGCCGTCCACGTAGAAAACGTAACCATCTGGACGCCACCAGAGTCCGAAGGTATGCCAGCCGCTTTCCACGCCAGGAACTTGCGCTTCCTTTCCTTCCGATTTATGGTGCTCACCATATCCGTTCCAATGTATGGCGTGGTTGATCCGACCATCCCGCCATGGTTTTTCCATGATGTCGATTTCCGCGCCATCCTCGCCGCCCAGTTCCAGCGAGTCTATCCCCTGCGCGGGCATCAGCCAGAACGCGGGCCAGTGCCCCGGCTGGGTGGGCAGTTTACAGCGCGCTTCCCAGTATCCATACAGGGCTTCGAAACGTCCCCGGGTCCGGATCGCGCCGGAAGTGTACCTGTTTCCGTCTTTACGTGTACGCAGTACCAGCGCACCCTGGCCATCGAGATAAGCGTCCTGTTGTACCCAGAAGCCATCCCGCCTGGGATAGTCACCCATGATTTCCCATTTCTCAGGGTTCAGGGTGGCCCCGTCAAATTCATCCTGCCAGACCAGTTTCCAGGTCTGGCCGGGGGGCAGGGGCGGGAGCGATTCATCAGGGTACGTCAAGGAAGGTCGATACTGGAAGCGCGCGAACCGGATCGATTCATACGGTTGCCCGGTGCCCGCCTCGTACAGGCAGGCCCCCTCGCCATTTGGGAGCGCGGCGAGGGAGGAATACGCGGAGGGTCCTTCGTGTAATACCCGAAGGATCGACCATGTCTGGCCCTCGTCACGGCTGATCCGCACCGTCATGTTTTCTCTTTTTTTCTGGCTCGCGGGATTGCTGAACAGCAGGATGCCCGGCTCGCTACCTTCCGGCCAGCGTAACCGGGTGATCGAAGCCTGGCAGATCGGTTCGATCAGGTCCGGCTGGAAATGCTGGTCTTCCCAGGTCAGGCCGCCGTCGCGACTGAAAGCTACCTGGCGGCAGCGCTGTTCGGGGTTGTAGTTCCGCGCGTTCAGCATCAGCGAGCCATCGGCCAGTTCCACCACTTCGCACTCGTTCACGCCGGCCTGGGGTGTCCTGCCGCCAAGGTGCCAGGTCTCTCCGTGGTCGTCGGAATAGATCACGTGGGAGTAATAATCTTTCGTCTCCGCCTCGACGTGGTCGCAGGGAATAATCAGCCGTCCTTTATGGGGTTCCCTTTGCTTCTGGATACCGGAGCCAGGCCCGGTGGCGTACCAGGTCCAGTCGTCCCGCTTGACATCTTTCGTGATTTCCCTGGGGGCACTCCACGTGTGGCCGTCGTCCCGGGACACCGTGGCGTACACCCTTCGGGTGTCTTTGCTGCGCCGGGCAATGATGTCCTTTTCCTGGTCGTCTCCTCGATTCCATGTCATGAGCAGCCAGATCGCGCCGGTGTCCCGGTCTACCACCGCGCAGGGATTGCCGCTCGTGTTACCGGGATCATCCCACACCACCTCCGGCGCGCTCCACGTTTCTCCGAGGTCTTCAGATCGTCGCGCCACAATGGCGATATCTCCCGTGTCGCTGGCACGCTGCTTGCGTCCCTCGCAGAAGGCGATCAGGGTCCCCGAGGTTGTTACGGTGAGCGCTGGAATCCGGTAGGTATGGAACCCGGCGTTACCCTGCTGAAACAGTGCGATGCCTGCCGGCTCGGCGTGGCCGGTCTCCAGGGAGGTCAGGATCGTCATGCCTGCCAGCATCCACGCCGTCGACCTATGAAAAAGCATAATGCGGCCTCCCTGGATCGCGCGATCCGTCTATCTCTGGACATGGTGAATCTTGCGCCGGTTTCTCTTCATGGCGATTCGGATTTGCGCGCGGTTCGATATGTTCTCGAATGAGGGACATGTTACAGGTTCCTGCTCAGGCGGCTCTACATCCGTGGGGTATGGCTGGTTGCGAGGGAATAATCCACTTTTCCAGGACGCTCACAACCCTAAATTTAACAGAATCATTGTTTTTGCCTAAGACAAAGCTCACAGAACCCCGAAAAAAATAAGGATATGTTCAAACGCGAACGAGGAGACCTCGTATGTTTCGGCGACAAAATTGCCTCGGGATGTGCGTGTTCGCGGCGTTGGTGTTGTCCGTGACCGCGTGGGCTGCGCCGCTCCGCCTTGTCGTGCAACTGACCATTGACGGGCTGCCCACGGAACTGTTGCTGCGGCATGTCGATCGTCTCAATCCCGAGGGGCTTGGAAAGATCGCTGGCACTGGGATGGTATATACCGGCGCGGAAATTCCTTGGACAACCACGTTTACGGCCGTTGGGCACGCCGGATTATTCACCGGGGCCCTGCCTGCCTGGCACGGCATCATCGGTAATGAATGGCTGGATCGGGAAAGTGGCGAAGAGGTCTACTGCGTGGAGGATCCACGGCACACCACGCTGGACGCGCCGGGTAAGCCTCATGAGGGCACTTCGCCAGCCAACCTGCTCTCCACGACGATCGGCGACGAGTTGATTCGGGCGACGGATGGGCGGGCAAAGGTGTTCAGTGTTTCGACGAAGGACCGGGGAGCCATACTGCCAGCTGGTAAGTTTGGAAAGGCCTTCTGGTACCACAAGGATGCGGCCACCATGGTAACCAGTACATATTATTATTCTGAAAGTCCGGCCTAGCTGGTCTCTTGGCGTGAACGTTTTCCGATCAGTCAGAACCGGCACGCGGTCTGGATGCTGGCTCGGGATCCAGAAGATTACGATCGCCTTAATCTTGACGATCGGGAAGTTGAAAAGGGTCCCTTGGGGGCCATTTTCCCCCACGATCTCGGGGTGCTATCCGATACACAATTACCGGCGGAATTGCCATGGACACCCTTCATAGATAAATGGACCCTGGAGTTGGCCCTTACCATCCTGAAGGAAGAACAACTCGGCCAGGATGACGTGCCGGATATGCTCTGCGTGAGTTTTTCGGCGATGGATTACGTGCACCACCGGTATGGGCCTGACAGCCTGGAGTCGGAAGACACGCTTTATCGTGTTGACGCCCTGATAGCCCGATTGCTGAACGAACTAGACGGGCTGGTTGGCCTGGAGCACACGCTCATCGCCGTGTCTTCGGATCATGGGTTTGGCCGGGCTCCGGAACAGGTCCGGGCGGAGGGCCTGCCTGCCGAGCGGATCACAAAGGATCAGTTAGGGGCCCAATTGGCGGAACTGTCCGATCAACTTTCCAGGACGGCGGGATCAGGCATTGTCGCCCGGTTCATGAGCCCTTTTATCTATCTGCGTCACGAAGACGGCCAGCCCGTTAACATATCCCTTCGGGAAGAGGCCGCCCGGATCGCGGAAACCTGGCCCTGGACGGTATGGGTGGCCACCATCGATCAGTTGCGGGCGGGCAATGTGCCTCGAGACGCCCTTTTTGACCGCGCCACCACGTCGTTCCGGATAGGCCGGGGCGGTGACATTCTGGTGATCGCCCGCCCGTGGTACATCGTGGAAACCGCCGAAACGGCATGGTCCGCCACCCACGGCAGCCCCTACGCCTACGACACGCGCGTGCCGATGGTGTTCGCCGGTCCGGGCATTGCCGCCGGATGGGTGTCCCGGCCCGTTTCCCCGCTGGACATTGCGGCCACGCTGGCCGCCTGCCTGAACATCACCCCACCACCCGCCTGTTCGGGAACACCGCTGCCCGAGATCGTGGACGGGTTCGCGGGCAGGTAGACTGGCGCGCGTTACTGAAGGCGGAGGAAAGCGCGGCTTTTTCCGGTGGGGGAAACCGGAACGGTCTGACCGACCGTAACCGGGTTTCAGCCCACCCCGTGATAGCACGTCTAAGGCGGTTCCGTTGCGATATGCGCTTTCCCGGGAGAGACGTTCTGCACGGTTTCGACTTCATGAACCAACGCGCAGGGTTCGTCCTTTCACGGAACGCACCCTGGCTATCGACCGGCTATTCCGGCTTTCAGGTGCTGGAGGTTCAGCGTCAGGATATCCCGGGCTTCCGCAGCCAGCCGGTTCTGATCGAAGGCCGCGCGGATATCGTCCAAAACCCGGTCGAACGCCTGAACCAGATCCGGGGACGTCCCGGCCTCAACGGTTCCTTCCGCCAGCCGCCGCAGCAGATCCGTCACCGAGGCCGGAACCGATTCCGGTGTTTCTATCCATCCGGCCTCTGCGAATTTCAGCAGATCCTTCAGCAACCGGCCGGCCAGTTGGGCTGGCGGCCAGGCCGGATCATATAGCGCGCATACGGTATAACCTGTATCCAGATATGGGATTACCTGATTGAATTTAATGTCTTCACGATAAAGGTAATAACACTCTGGAAACGGTTTGTCCTCTAATCCGGGGGGCATCACCGGATTCAAATGACTCCACCGGCGGGAAAACGGCACATATTCATATGTTCCCGGTCCCGGGAGTAAAGGGGAGGCATAGGTGGCAAAAACATTCCCTGATTTACACATCTGAGTATCGCATGAATAGATTCTGCTTGCGTGAATCGACCCATCATTTGAAACGTACGCGGAATTTATCCCCACTAATGTCAGGTTTTTGGCTTTTAATTGTCTCACGGTTTTCAGGTCTCTGCTGTGTTTTCGGTTGGGCGCGAATTCGACGTCCGGAATATAGTTGATTTCACTCTCCGGGTTCGCTTCCAGTTCCAGTACCATTCCCTCACGCCACTGAGGGTTTTCCGGAGTCCAATAGAGACGGGTAAGGTAGCAGTAACGATCATTGCTGAACACGGTTTCCGTGGTTATCCGGTAATGGAAATCAAACACATACTCCCGGCAGCAGATAGCCTTTGGATACCCTTTCTTTTTTGAGGTTTCGTCAGCCTCTTCCACGACGCATATCTGGTTCGACTGTTTGTCGATGACTACACAGGGTCCACCAAGATCATCCGGGATCTGTGCCATACTCTCGACTACCGGAACATTCAGTTGTGTGATATCTACCGGAGGAAATGCTTTCCACGGTGTAAGTTCAGTTAAAACCAACATGACGGAAAGTGTGAAGTGTACCATGTCACGTTAACCCTTAGAACCAGACCACGTGGTAGTGCGTATTACTTCCTTCATCATCATAATATTTTATGAAACCGTCATTTTTCATGCTCTGGAGAATATCCCCTAACGCCTGAATCTGACTTTGGTTCAAATTAGCCCACCCAATGTCTGTGCAGTTCCCAATCCTGTGGGAAGAATGAGGTGTACTCCAGTTCCCATACAGGTCAAATATACCTCCCCATTGAAGACTACAATCGTTAATTCGCATATATGTTACTTTAAGTACATTATTATTACCCCATCTATTAAGTAATTCATAAAGCATGGATAATGATTTCAGATAGTGGTTTGATGGATGGATTGAGGTATCTCCCACTAACGCATATAGAAAACTAGAAGTGGGTGCGGGAATTTCCTGTAAACCGGGGAAGTTAACCAAGATGGCGGTGGCTATCCTGCCAACGCTGCATCCCGATGCCACCACAAATTCAATCTGGCCTACCTGACTGGCCGTGTAGGTGAAATCAAGTTTCCCCGCCTGATTACCTACCGGGGTCGTTACAATCCCCGCCGGTTTTTTTCCGCTGTGTGGGTGCTGGTGCGGACCAACCATGTCCCATGCTTCAGTACTCATGGTAATGGTTGTTGCCGTGAGCCCATGCAGGTTGGTAGAGGAGGGCGTAATATTGATCCAGCCATTAACCATGGAGTCATTATTCGTTGGGCCCGTATTGGCCGGGTAGATATCGGAATAACGGGCGAATGCTATCGATACCGGTTTCCAGACGGCCACGGTCACCGGGAAATGCGTCTGTACCGGTTTATCCCCCTGGAAGACCGCCTGGGCGGACACGGTATAACTTCCGGACGTATTCCACAACATTCGCCCTTGCAATTTTTTCGGGCAATACGAAAATTCTTCTGTGGGAAAACCGGAAGGGAACCAGGTGACGGTTGAAATCTGCCAGTCGTCACAGGTCAGATTAATGGGTTGTTCGGTTCCGTCATCCATCACCCGATAGAGGTACACCTCCGCACCCGACCACCAATCGCCCAGACATACAGGGACAGGATCACCGGGCCATAAAAGCCGAGCCATCTCGGTGCCAAAATTCCAGTGAAATTCGTACGTTACAGCGTTGACAGGAACAGCCGATAACAGGACCATCGTAATGGTAAGGGCAAAAATATCCATTCTCTTCATGATATGACCTTCCGCTGTTTTCAGAAAGACATTTTTTCAGAAATACATCGCGCATCTTTCGGCCATCCGTTCGGCGGCCGGAAGCTCGTGGAATGGGAGAGCGGTTTCCCGGCAACGGGCGGTGACGGCGGCAAACCGTTCCATCCACCGGCGGGCCGCGGCATCGTCGCCTTCCGCCAGAGCACGACGCGCGCGATCAAACACAATCGGCCAGAGCATCCGCGCTGCCCAAGGATTCGGCGCATCCGTATTCAGCAGGGTGTCCGCGGACCACTGGACCAGTTTGTCCCGTTCGGCGGACTGGTTGCCACACAGGGCGTACAGGACGGCCAGCACGGCCGCCCGGGCTTTCTGAATGAGTTCGCTATTTCCCTGGTCACCCAACCACTCCAAGTAATCCCACTGGTCTTCGAATACCCAATTCCGGGTGAATTCCTCGGGAACAGTCTGTCCCGATGATAGAAGCCGCTGTCCCGCGACCAGGCGCATGCACGCGTTCAGCAGGTTTACCCGGGGATTGCGGGCCAGACGGGACTCCTCAATCAACGCACGCAAATCTTCCGGTGACGCGCGCATAATCGACAGGGCGGCAGCGAGGTCCCAACGCTGGTCCGGCCGCGATTCCGCCTGGCCCGCCTCAAAGCGGGGGATCAATTCGCGCAATACGCCCGCTCCATCTTCCCGGGCGATGGCCTCTGCCAGGGCTCCATCCCCCCGCACGTTTGCGGCCGTCTCAGGCGTGCCGGGTTCGGTCAACCCTCGGGCGGCGGCACAGATCCATTTCACCATCGGTTCCAGATCTTCCTTCCGGTCGGCGGAAACCTCTGGAAACAGCGGGATACCTCCCGGCAACAGGGAAGTCCGGAACAGGCTCGACGCGCTCCAGACCGGTTCAGGCAACGGAATTTCCGCGGTTATCACATCCAGTGGCCGGGGTTCAAACGGCGGCAGCAGCAGGGGACGGGTGAGCCGGGCAATGCCGTTTTCCAGAACTGTCCAGGCCACCGGACCGCTGGGGTGTTCCCTCAGCCAACTGACCAGGGCCACGCGAGTGGCCTCGGGATCGGTGGAAGCGAACACACTCCGGGCGGAAAGGCGCAGGGCCCGTTCACGGCGTTCCTGAACTTCATCCAGCCACGGTTTTTCAGGCCGTTCTTCCAGAAGCAACTGGACCTCTTCCACCCGGGCACTCACGTCTTCACTGATCACGCCGTGGTCCGCCATGGCGATCAGGGCTTCCCGCGCCGCGGCGCGCACAGCGGAGTCCGTTCGGGTTTCAGCCAGGTTCGCCAGTACGTCGCGGACCGATACCGCCGATTCAGCAAAGGTGTTGGGATTGTTGAAAAGGATATCCGGCAGCCACAGGACAGCGGCTTCCAGTTCCGGTCCGTCCGGCATGGTCGCGTACAGATCCAGCATCGGCCTCAGTAACGTCTCGGCCGCACCAGCCTGTCCGCCGCTGTCCGCGGCAGCCGCCAAGAGAACCGTGGTGCCGGAAAGGCCTTTCAAGACCTGGTTCACCATGGTCAATCGCTCGCCGAGTTGGTAACCGGGCTGTCCGACCGCGTCCGGCAGCACCGACGCGATCAGATCACCGGCCCGGCGACTCCAGTCCGTGCTGAAACGCCCACCCAGCACGGTCATTTCATGACCGGGGCAGAGGGTACCGTCCGCCATGACGGCACCCGCGCGGGGACCCCGAAACCGGATCATCGCCACCATGTGCTCCAAGGTATCCGCCGGAACTTCCGCCGCCGCCCGGGACAGCGTATCCGCCAAGGCGTCCACAGGGGTTCTGACAGACCGCAACAGCAATCCAATCCGGGCATCCCAGGCCAGTTCCCGCCATGCGGGGTCCTGACATTCATCCAACAGGGCATCGCACTCGCGAAGGGCGAGTTCCGGAAATCCCGCCGCATCCATGGCAACCACGCGCAACCAGCAATCCATGGAACCCACGGATGGTCTGGCCAACCAGTCGCGTTCAATATCCGCCCGCTGGGCATCGGAAAGGTCATATTTCCAGCAGCCGGCGAACCACCCCAACAGTTCCGGGTCCGGAGTTGCCTCCGGGTGGGTTACGGCCCAGGCCACCGTCTGTCGCGCAAACTCATGCCATCCCGTCTGGTCTGTTGGAACGACAGGCGGTTCAAGAGTTTGAGCGGCCGGATCAATGGCTATTTCCGATTGGGCTGAGGCTACTGGAGAGGTTCCTGACGGGGAGAGAGACCTTCTTCTGGCTGACTGTTTCCAGAAGGCAAGACCAGTCGCCGTAACGATACCGAGGATAAGGATTACCGAGACACTACGTTTCGTAAACATCCCACTTTCCTTCCTTTCACTTTCCCTAATAATTTACCCCCCCCCCTGCATAAAAGTCAAGTTTTTTTGACAGAAAAAGCCCCGAGGAAACTGCCCCGGGGCCTGAATATTAACTTCTTGATTCTGTTTATTTTACGGGCTTGATTTTCAGGTCGCGGTACGCGATCGGGTCGCCGTGGAATTGCAGGCCGATGTGGCCTTCGCGTTTGAGATCCCGGTACGCGTATTTGAACTTGTTCGGGGTCCCGTCCGGATTTTTGCCGGCTTCGGTCCACAGGTCGAGGTTCATGTGGGTGACCAGCGTGTCGTTCAGGTACACCCAGATGTCCGGCCCTTTCGCGATGATCAGATAGTGGTTCCATTCGCCGACCGGTTTCAGGGGGGTTGACGCGGGGGCGAGGCAGTCGAAGATACCACCGCAATGCCATTTCGGATTCTCGTAATCTTCGTTGTTCTGCAGCACCTGCACTTCGATGGCCGTGTTCAGCCAGTCCCGGATCGAGTCACAGCGGATAAAAACGCCGCTGTTGCACTTGGGTTGCGTCTTGAATTCGAGGGACAGCGCGAAATCACCATAGCGGTCCTTGGTCCAGATGTCGCCGCGGCCTTTGGACACCAACGCGCCGTCCTCCCACGCCCAGCCGTCTTTCCGCATCATGGCGTTGGACAGGTCGGGAGCGAACAGGTCCTGCCAGCCGTCTTCGGCCTTGGCCCATTTCAGCACGTCGTCAGGCGGGGGCGTCGGGGTTTCGGCTGAAGCCACCAGGGTTACCGCCAGGCATAGTGCCACACCGGGCATCCACCACGTCATCCGTTTCATGCTCGTCTCCTTGTGTCGCGCCCGGAACTTCCGGGTCGCGCGGTTACCGGACTGTTTGCAACCGGGACCGCAGGGCGCGCGCCGCCTCGTCCGGGTCGACGCCCGCGGCCAGCGGCTGCATCGCGAAGCGATACCGGTAGGGTTTGCACTGCAGGGTGTATTCCTCGTGGGGCCGCGCGCCCCAACTGTTATCGCCGCCCACGCCGGTCTGGTTCCAGTCGATGTTGAACACGTGGAAGTCCCGGCGGGGCAGCATGCAGTCATGGGTGCTCTGGTCGAGATCATCCATGGTGTAGGGCCACAGGCTGACGCAAAGATGGGGTGGCCATTCCGCGGGCAGCGCGCCCGGGCAGGTGTCCGCCGGCCACGCGCCCACGCCATCAGGGGCCAGGCCAACGACGACCAGGCCCGCTCCGGCCGCGTCGGTCAGGGCGGCCCAGCGGATGCCCACGCGATTACCGTTTTCCTGGGGCCGGATATAGGGATGGATCAGTTCGTCCACGGTACCACTCCAGCGTCCCACGGGATAACCAGTCTGGCGGTCCCAGTAATTTTCCCACGGGCCCCGGCCCAGCCAGGTCAGCCGGTCAAGATCCCGGACAACCGTGGCCTGCATGCCGAAGCGGGGCAACTCGGGCGCGGCGGATTTCGGCTTGAAGGTCATGGTGACTTCTACCGCTCCGTTGCCATGGACCTGGTATTCCAGGGCCAGTTCCGCGTCGGCGGGTTTCATGGCGTACGTCGCGCGCGCGACCACGACGGCGTCACGCGTTTCGGCCTTCATGTCGACCAGTTGCATGGTATCCACCGCGTCGCGCCACCGGGCCAGCCGCTTGGGCATGTTGTTCCCCCGGTCGTTGTCCGTGGGGGCGCGCCAGAAATTCGGCCTGATCGCGCCGGTCAGTAGTTCGCGACCAGCGACCTTCCACGAGGAGAGCCATCCCGTTTTCCCGTCGAATTTCAATTCGAAATCCGGCCCGGAGACCACGGTTTCACTCCGGCTCCGTCGAAGTTTCGGCGCGGGAGCGGGCGCATCGGGAGCGGCCACGGCCGTGTTTACCGGCACCTGGAACTGGTCCCACGCGATCTCAAATCCACGATCCGCCCACGGCAGGTCACGATCCAGCACGAAGGACACGGTCACCCAGTATTCACTCCATGGCCGGGGCTTATCCGGCAGCGTGAAGGGTATGGTCACCTCCCTGGATTCGCCGGGCGCGAGAGCAATCACCCCGAGATCACCTTCCTGGAGTTTTACGCCGTTTTCTTCGAGTTTCCACAGGGCCCGGGCGAAATCCGTGGTCACAAAATCGTAAACGCTGCGGACCTCGACCTTTCCGGCCGCTGGGTCTATGACCCGGACTCGGAGGTTCTGGTAGGTTTTCTTGACCTGGCGGGTGGCCGGGGCGGGCTGGCGATCCGGCAGGAACAGGCCGTTGCAGCAGAAATTCCAGTCTGTGGGCCGATCGTCGTAATCGCCGCCGTAGGCGAAGAACCAGTCATGGGGATAATTCGGGGCCGGGACCCGTCGCGGGCCCCGCGGATCGCTGAAAGGTTTCCGGATGCCCTGGTCCACGAAATCCCAGATGCACCCCCCCATGAACCGCGGGTCGGACTCGATCACTTGCCAGTACTCGTCCAGGTTACCCACGCTGTTCCCCATGGCATGGGCGTATTCGCACTGGAAGAAGGGTTTCCCATCCCAGGTTTTTTCGACGAAGTCCTTCATTTCTTTTGGCGTGAAGTACATTTCGCTGTGGATGTCGGTCACGGTATTGTCCCGCTCGTAGTGGATGGGACGGCTGGCGTCCAGCGACTTGATCAGGCGCGCTCCGGCGGCGAAGTTGTGGCCCGGCCCCGCCTCGTTGCCCATGGACCAGATCACGATGGAGGGGTGGTTCTTGTCCCGTTCTACCATGCGTCGCAGCCGGTCGAGGTGGGCGGCTTCCCACTCGGGATTGTTTCCCAGGGACGTGGCAGGATCGTACCCCATGCCGTGCGACTCGATGTTCGCCTCGTCGATCACGTACAGGCCCAACTGGTCGCACAGGTCGTACCACTCGGGACGGTTCGGATAGTGCGAAGTCCGCACCGTGTTCATGTTGAGTTGTTTCATGAGCAGGATATCCCGCTTCATGGATTCCACCGTGACGAAACGCCCGGTGTCGGGATCATGCTCGTGGCGGTTCACGCCCTTGAGTTTAACCGGACGGTTGTTGATGTAAAACACGCCGTCCCGGACTTCCACCTTCCGGAAACCATGCCGGAAGGCTGCGGCCTCGATGATCTTGCCGGAGGGATCCGCGAGTTCAAGGGTGGCGGTATAAAGGGTGGGCGATTCCGCGGACCAGGGTTGAGGCCGGTCGATGACCACTTCGGCCGTGCCTTCGGCGTCCTGCCCCGTAACTTCCGGGGTCACGACGACGCGGCATTGCCCGGAACGGACCACCAGGTTACCATCCGGTCCCAGCAGGGTCAGCGATACGGTGTAGTTGCCTTTGGGTGCGGTGTTGTCCACCCGGCGGACCCGTGCCGTGAGCCGTAGCGTGGCCCGCGAAAGGTCATCCGACAGGTCGCTGTGCGCGTGGAAATCCCGCAGGCGCACGCCGGCGGTGCTGTAGAGCAGAACCGGCCGGAAGATGCCGCTGAACCGCCAGAAATCCTGGTCCTCCAGGTAACTGCCGTCGCTCCAGCGGTAAACCTCCACGGCCAGCACGTTTTCACCGTCGAACCGGACTACGTCGGTGATGTCAAATTCCGCAGGGGTTTTACTTTCCTGGCTGTAGCCGATTTGCTGGCCGTTCACCCACAGGTAGAACGCGCTGTACACGCCGCCGAACTGGATGAATACCCGGCGACCAGCCCAGTCCCTGGGAAGGCTGAAGGTTCGGCGGTAACTGCCCACGGGATTGTTGTCATGGGGAATCCGGGGCGGGTCCGGCGGGAAGGGATACTTGATGTTGGAGTAGATCGGCGTGCCGTAACCCTGAAGTTCCCACACCGATGGAACAGGGATATCCGCCCAGTCATTCACGTTGAACCCGGGATCGTAAAAATTCTCGGGGCGATCCGCCGGTTTCGGAGCGTAGTGAAATTTCCACGTTCCATCCAGCGACAGGACCCAGGGGGACGCCGTGAAATTCAGGATGTTGGCCCGGGCCGTTTCCGCGTCGGGGAAGGGCATGTGGGTGGCCCGGGGTGGTTCCTTGTTGATCCCGAACACCTGCTGATTTTCCCAGTCAGGTATTGCGACTTCTCCGGCAAACGCCGCGGTCATGGCCAGCACGGCCAGCGCGCCGCAGACGCCCAGCACCAGGGTCATTTCGCCCATGTCACGTCCTTTCATGTCATGCCCTCCCGCGCCACGCGCGCCCTGTTTACCACCAGAAATAATAGACCGTGGCCGTCAGCAGCACGACCACCACGCCAAACACCTTGACCATGGGATCCGGGGTGAGATCGATCTGGGAACGTGGCATGACCACTTCGCGTTCCAGCGGTTTCTGCCGCGTGATGAGCCAAATAATGCCCATGATGACCAGGAAAACAATGGCCATGTGATGCAGAAACGTCATGGTGCTGAAACGGTAGATGAAGCCCAGCAGGCCATCGGGGGGAACGGGTTTGCCGTTTTCAACGGCCAGCATGGGCTTGATGAACCAGCCCGGTACCCGGCAACAGGCGTAGATCACCGGGCCGACCACCAGCGCCACCTTGGCCGCCAGGGCCGGGGCGCGACGCCAGACCAGGCCACCAATGAAAGCCGCCACGATCCCCGGTGAGAAGAAACCCCAGAATTCCTGGATGTAATTGAACACCCCTTCACCCATCACGTAGATCATGGGCGCCCAGACGCATGCGATCAGCACAAAGGTCACCGTGGCAATCCGGCCTACCCGAACCAGTTGTTTCGGCGTGGCGTCCTTGACCAGGTGTTTCTGGTAGAAATCTATGGTAAAAATGGTGGCCGCGGAGTTCAGGCCGGAATTGAACGTGCTGATGACCGCGCCGGCAAGCGCCGCCAGCATGATGCCCCGTACCCACTGGGGCAGAATCTGGCCAAGCATGTACGGATAGGCGCTGTCCGCGTGCTGGATCACGTTGCCGTACAGGTCGTAGGCGATGATGCCGGGCATCACGATCAGGAAGGGAATGGTCAGTTTCAGACACGCGCCGAACAGGACGCCCTTCTGCCCTTCCGCGAGACTTTTCGCGCCCAGGGTTCGCTGCGTAATGAACTGGTTCAAGCCCCAGTAGAAGATGTTGGGAATCCACAGGCCCCCGATAAATACCGCGATCCACGGCATGTTGGGATCGTTCCATGGGCGCACGACGTGCAACTTGTCGGTGTGCAGCGAGGTGAATTTCCGCCAGCCAGCCAGCACGCTGCCGTCGCCGAGCGTCTGCAGGCCGTAATACAGCACGATGCCCGCGCCCAGCAGCAGGGCCGAACACTGCAACAGGTCCGCCCACACCACCGAACTCAGGCCACCGTAAGTGGTATACGCTCCGGCGATGATGCCGATGATCCATATGGAGGCGACAAGCGCCCAGAAATGCGCCTGTTCAGGCTCCATGCCGAACCGTGCCTCGAACATGCCCGAGATGCCGAACACGGCGTTGAGCGCCACCGCCCCGCTGTACACCACCGTGGCCAGCAGCACCACCACGTAGGCCACCATCATGTACGAGGCCATGATGCTGCGCGTGGTGGTGTCGTACCGGTATTCCAGGAATTCGGGCATGGTGTAGATGCCCGCGCTCAGGAACCGGGGCAGCAGAAACCACGCCACCACTACCAGGGTTACGGCGGACATCCATTCATAACTCGCGATGGCCAGACCGGTCTCGCCAAACGCCTGGCCGGCCATCCCCACAAAGTGCTCGGTGCTGATGTTGGCGGCGATCAGCGAAAATCCGATCAGCGGCCAGGTCAACTTGCGCCCCGCCAGGAAGTAATCTTCCGAACCCTGTCCCTTTTTCCCGGCGTACAGCGACACGCCCAGTACCGTGAGCACAAACGCCAGGAACAGCAACCCATCCAGCCAGGTCAGCGCCATAATCTACCTCCCGCGGGACCTGTTCATCCCGGTGTTTTAAGCGGGGCCCGAACGTTCGCCGCGCGGACGCCTCAGGCTTCCCGGAACCGATCCGTGCTTTCCACCACCACCACGCCCATGTCCGTCACCCGGAATCGGCGGCTGTCTTCTTCGAGGTTATACCCCAGCACGGTACCTTCGGGCACGGAAACGTTCTTTTCAATGATAGCCCGGCGTATCCGACAGTGTCGCCCGATGTTTACGCCATCCAGCAGGATGGACTCTTCGACCCGGGCGTACGAATTGACACGTACCGCCGGCGACAGCACGCTGCGATCCACCACGCCACCGCTGATGATGCACCCCGGACTCACGATCGAATCCAGGGCCGCGCCGTAGCGGTTGCCAATCTCGGCGAACACGAACTTGGCCGGCGGCAGCATGGGCACGTAGGTGCGCAACGGCCATTCCTGGTCGTACAGGTTGAACTGGGGATCCACCGCCACCAGGTCCATGTTGGCTTCCCAGTAACTGTCGAGGGTCCCCACGTCCCGCCAGTACTTGGCTTCTTTCTTGTTCTCGTCCTCGAACTTGTAGGCGAATACCCGCCGCTGTTCCCGCGCCATGCGGGGTATGATGTCCTTGCCGAAGTCGTGGGAGGATTTCGAGTTCTCGGCATCCTCCGAGACCATTTTCCGCAGGGTCTCCGCGTTGAACACGTAAATGCCCATCGAGGCCAGCGAATGCCCGGGACGACCGGGTATCTCCTTGGGCTGTTTCGGTTTCTCCTCGAAACCGAGCACGCGTCCTTCCCCGTCCACCTCGAACACGCCGAACCGGGTGGCTTCCGCGGAGGGCACGTCGATGGCGGCGATGGTCAGTTCCGCTTCGGCTTCCCGATGCTGCTGCACCATCTTCTGGTAATTCATTTTGTAAATGTGGTCTCCGGAAAGGATGAGGACCTCCCGGGGAGACGCCTGGTCGATGGAGTACAGGTTCTGGTAGATGGCGTCCGCGGTGCCAAGGTACCAGTTGCTGTTGACCCGCATCTGCGGGGGAATGACCTCGATGAACTCACCCAGTTCCGGGTGCATCACGGGGACCCATGCGCGATTGATGTGGCGGTTCAGGGAGTTGGACTTGTACTGCGTCAGTACCAGGATACGCCGGCACCCGCTGTTGAGACAGTTGGACAGGGTGAAATCGACGATGCGGTAAATGCCGCCAAAAGGCACGGCGGGCTTGGCGCGGTTTTTCGTCAGTGGATACAACCGCTCCCCCGCCCCGCCGGCCAGCAGAATGGACAATACCCTGTACATCGCGTATTTCTCCGTGTCGCGGGACCGGACCCGCCTCCGCGGCCATTTTAGCACACCGTGTCATGGTGACCGGTTCCCTGGATGGGGCCAGGTCGGCGATGAAAATATGGTATAATAAGCGTGAAGCGATCGCGAAACGCCACGTTGGCCGGTGCCCGTGGGGGCGTCCCGGTTTCGACGGGGGTGGAAGAAGCGAGCGTTGCGTGCCGAGGACCCGCAGGCCTCGTAAAAAAGCGGGAAAACTAACAACTGCCAACGACAACTTGGCGCTGGCGGCCTAGTTAGGCCGCCCGTCCCCTCCGTGACCGCCTGCTAGCGGAACGGGACGGCGACAGCGGGCTCCGACCCGGGATGCCGGCGGCTGCCCGGGAAGGAACACTAGCCGCCTGGTGGCCGGCATGAGCGGGCCTGACGCGCATGCCGGTGGCGATGACCCAAAGGAAAGGCTACGCACGTAGACGCGCTCGCGGAAGCGCTTCCGGACGCGGGTTCGATTCCCGCCGCCTCCACCATTTTCAGAAATGCAACCACGCTCTCTCGGGCAATCGTCCTGAGAGGGCGTTTTGCTATTTGGCCCTTTGTTGGCGGGCCTTTACGCGATTCCTGCCGCCCCGACCTGTGGACTTGCCGCCCGGCATTTCCAGCTGATTCGGCCACATTTCTCCCCGATTCTCTCTGTTCTCTCCAATACCTGTGGACTCAGATCGCCGCTATCTTCCAGAGAGCCACGCCGACAACACAAAGAACGGCCACCACCATTGCCATGGGCAGGTGAACGTGTCCATACGAACCTAGTCCGTGGTACACCAAAGTTCCGGTCAAACCGAGGGCCGCTAGTACCGCAAGAAACCAGATGACGGCGCTCTTAACCTTCTGGCGTCGAGGAGCCTTTCTCTGTGGCTTTACATTCCTACTCTTGTTATGTTGCTTCGATGGGCACACCGTCAGGACAACCTCTTTTGCGGCTGAACTTCTTCAGAAGGCTCACCTGAAGCCACATACGCGGTGAGGAGACTAAACAGCATCCTCACCGCGTTCACCCGTCCCGATACGGATTGCATCCTGGACCTCGCAAACGTAGACCTTTCCATCGCCTTTGAGCCCCGTGTGCGCATTCTTCTGAATGGCTTCTACAATGGGATCTACCAGTTCATCGGCGCACACGATCTCCACCCTGACGCAGGGAACAAAATCGAATGCATCTTCACCAGTTTCGTGATGACCTGATCTATGTCCACGGCCGAATCCGCGTGCATCGACAACACTCATTCCTGCCAGACCCTCAACATGATGCAACGCCAGGGTCACCTCAGACAGCTTGTGGGGTTTTATGTATGCTCGTACTTCCTTCATGGCAAGTCCTTTCCGGGTTGACTTCCTGCATTTTCTGGCTCAATCGCAACGGCGAACCATTTATACAAGGCTGGCAAGACGAGGAGTGTAAGTACCGTGGATGTTATAAGGCCTCCAACGACCACCGTCGCCAAGGGGCGTTGGACCTCGCTACCGGTCCCAGTTGAAAACAGCAGCGGGAAGAGCCCAAGGCCGGTGGTAACAGCAGTCATAAGGACTGGCCGCACGCGAAGACATGCACCCCGAACGGACGCTTCATTTATCGGCACTCCGTCACGGAGAAGCTGGTTCAAGTACGCCACCAGGACCATGCCGTTTTCCAGCGCGATGCCGAAGAGCGCAATGAAGCCCACGCTAGAGGGTACGGATAGGTTCTGCCCACTGAGCCACAACGCGACCACGCCACCTACCAAGGCCAAGGGGATGTTCAGGACTATGAGAAAGGCGTTCTTCAGGGATCGGAAGTTGCTGTACAACAGCAAGAACACCAAGGCAAGCGTGACCGGCACTACGACCGCAAGACGCTTGTTGGCTTCCTGCTGCAGCTTGAACTGTCCTCCCCACGTCACAAAGTAACCAGGAGGCAGATCGATCTCCGCGTCTATGGCCGCTTGAGCCTCTTCGACAAACGAAACGATGTCCCGGTCCACGACATTACACTGGATCGTAATGAAGCGCTGGTTTTTCTCACGCGTAATCTGGCGGGGCCCGACAATTTCTTCCACGAGAGCCACTTCCGCAAGGGGCACCTTCGCGCCCGTGGGCGAGGTGACCAACACATCTCTAATTGCATCGGCGGTCTCCCGATACTCCGGCGCGTAGCGAACGAGTATGTCATAGCGCTGGATTCCCTCGAAGATCTGACCTGCCTCCGCGCCGCCAACCGCCGCCCTGATGACCTGCTGCACGTCGTTGACGTTGATGCCATACCGTGCGATGGCCTTGCGGTCTACACGAATCAGGAGTTGAGGCGTCCCCGAGACCTGGTCCACTTGTACGTCGGTCGCGCCCCGCACTTTCTGAACCAAGGCCGCAATATCATCGGCACTTTTCTTCAGCTCGTCGAGTTCATCACCAAAGAGCTTGATGGCCAGTTCAGCCCGGACTCCTTCCAGAAGCTCGTCAATAGTCATCGCGATGGGTTGCGTGAAGTTGGCGACTACTCCGGGCACCTCTCCGATAGCTTCACGGAGAACGTCCTCAAGCCCCTCTTGGCTCGACGCCGAAATCCACTCACGTTTAGGTTTCAACAGAACATACATTTCCGCCGAGTTGATGGGGTCCGTGTGCGCTCCCACCTCACCACGCCCAATACGGCTCACCACCTCCACCACATCGGGGACCTTCAAGATGCGACGTTCAATCATCTGGGTGGTCTCGATACTCTGGCGAAGGGAGATTGATGGCGCCATTGTCAGGCGAACCACGATAGTGCCCTCCTCCAATTCGGGGGTGAATTCCGAACCTAGACGCGGAAAGACAAGTACGCCAAGAACGACAAGTGCCAGGGACAGAGCCACCGCCAGGATCCGTGCTCGAACGAACAGATCGACCACCGGGCGATAGAAGAACAGAATCACCCGGACCGGTAAGACCTCGCGCGGGGCCTCACGGCTCTCGATTTCCCCCCTGTGGGAGGATGCGTGTCTAAGACGCGGAAACGCAATGCCTAAGACCCTACGAAAAAGAGACGCTCGCGACTTGCCTGCGCCTCTCGCCTTCCTTCTCCGCATAAGGAGGTCGCTCATGGTCGGTGCTATGACTATCGCATATACCAATGACCCCAGCATGGCGAGAGACACCGTGTACGCCAACGGCCGGAAAGTCTTTCCCTCGACTCCCTGAAGCGTGAATAGGGGCAGAAAAACGAGGATGATGATGGCAATGGCAAAGGCGATAGGTCGGCCCACCTCGGCGCAGGCGCGCCGTACGAGATGGATTCGGCGTTCGCCCGTTTCGTCTTCGTGCATCACGCGATCCACGTTCTCCACGACCACAATGGTGGCATCAACCAACATTCCAATAGCGATGGCCAATCCGCCTAGGGACATCAGATTGGCCGAGATTCCCCAATAGCCCATGGCAATACAGGCAAACAGGACCGAGAAAGGAATGGCCATTCCGACAACAAGACTGGGACGGAAGCCGCCCATGAAGACAAGTAGAACTGCCACTACCAGAACGATGCCTTGTATCAGCGCGCTGGTAACCGTGGCTACGCAGGCCGCCACCAGTGTCTTCTGGTCGTAGTAGGGCCGGATGTAGACGCCTTCCGGAAGGGACTTGTTGATTTCGGCGAGGCGTTGCT
>Ga0116193_1000228_pt1 | contig 54759 bp, 42 predicted proteins | sample AD_UKC115_MetaG_FD_89892 | JGI IMG/M metagenome (GOLD analysis project Ga0116193, IMG submission 89892) | Active sludge microbial communities of municipal wastewater-treating anaerobic digesters from Hong Kong - AD_UKC115_MetaG | ecosystem: Engineered > Bioreactor > Anaerobic > Digestate... | reverse complement strand
CGAGAAAGCAGCTCATTGGCTTGAAGCAAATCCGATTATTGTCACTGCTCTGAATCCATTAATCGGATGTTCAGCCGGCGCAGCGCTTGTAAAAGAAGCCTATCGGCGGAAAATATCCATTAAAGATCTGGCATTGGAAAAAGCGGCCAACGGGGAATTAGATAATAAAGATAGTGGAGAAAAAGTTCAAGAATCTGAAATCGAGAAGGCTTTTTCTGATCTTTATCGGATGACAGATGGAGGAATCCTGAGCTGAAAGGATGAAAAAATATCCTTGGAAAAATCAGTGATTCAAAAATATGCTCTCGCTCTTAAAAGCTTTTCCAAATTTCGAATTGCTTTGAGAAAAAAGCATTCTTCTATAAAACGGAAATAAAAAATCGAATTGAAGATCCGTTTTATCGTTATGATCCATCCACGATTTTATATCGGATGTTGTTTTCTATAGCAAATTCTTCTGCATAAGATCCGGAATTACAGCGAATGGAGAGATTCGGACAATCTTTAAATGCGCCTCCCCCGATACTGGTTACACTGTCCGGAATGTGGATAATGGTCAATCCATAGCAATATTCAAAAGCTTTTTTCCCAATACTGGCTACTCCTTCCGGAATTGTCACCTGATACATCTGGTCAAGATCTGCAAAAGCTGAATCGCCGATGCTCGTTACCGAATTTGGTATCACGATATCCACCAACATCTTACAACCTTCAAAGGCATGGTCACCAATAGCATTGACACCCTCGGGTACCATGAACCGTGTAACATTTTTCTTGCAGGGAAATGAGATCAATTTTTCGGTTTTTCGGTCGTATAAAACGCCTTCGATATCAATAAAACCGATATTATTGACTGAAACTGAAATTGCAGCCAATTGGACGCTTTCTTCGAAAGGGGCTTTTCCCATATCGGTCACGCTGTCTGGAATGGTGATTTTCGTCAAACCTTTGCAGTGAGAAAATGCGTAATCACCGATACTGGTCACACTGTTCGGAATAATCAAGCTGGTCAATCGATAACAATATGCAAAAGTACCCGTTCCAATTTTTTTCAGATTTTCGGGAAGTGTGATGCTTGTCAATCCGAAACAACCATAAAAAGTCATGTCACCAAGATCCTGAAGTGTCGATGGAAGTACAACGCTCTTTAATGCTTCAGAAGACATAAAAGCTCCGGAGCCAATGTGGAGTACACCTTCAGGAATCGTGATACTGACCAGACTATTACAGAAAGAAAATGCAGCATCTCCGATACTGACTACAGGATATCCGTCGATCTCTGAAGGAATCACCAGATCAACGGGATTTCCCTGAAAGCCTGTGATAGTTATAGTCTGGTCATTTATTTCATAAGTTAGAAAATCCAGAGGATTAGATGCATCAACTACGACACCTGGAATTAGGATGAGAGAAAGAAAAGCAAATAAGAGTCCTCTTACCAAATTTTTCATAGTTATTCCAAAACTGACCTCAACATTCTTCTTGTTTCAAAAATTATTATATCGAAAAAAGAAATCTTATTTCTTGTATGAGTAATTCATTTTTTAAGAACGAATCAATCGTTCAACGATTCAATTATAATCAAACTGGAATGATTCGAATTATTAGCAGCGATTCGAATAAAGAGAGAGATAATATAATAATTCTATTGTTTCTGTGTTTTATACAAAAACAACAAAATTACAAATTAAACTCTCCTATTTCGAAACACTGTTTTTTTTATTGATACTTGTTTTTAAGGATTTTCGATGGAAGCAGCAGTGCCATTTTTTAAAATTAAGGATTCTGAACCAATTGTAATTATCCTTTCCGGTACTTCCGGAGCAGGGAAAGATTCCGTTATAAAAGAATTATTAAAACGAGATGATTATCAGTTTCATTTTGTTGTCACCTGCAATACTCGAAAAATTCGTCCTGGAGAAGTTGACGGAGTTGATTATCACTTCATTTCAAGAGATCAATTTCAAACCATGATCGAAAATAAAGAAATGGTTGAATATTCACAAGTATATGATGATTATAAAGGCGTGCCCAAATTTGAGATGGAAAAAGGCTTAGCAGACAACCATGATGTTCTATTGCGCCTTGATATTCAGGGAACTGAAAAAGTAAAAAAGGTTTACCCCGACGCAATTTCCATTTTCATCGTACCACCTGATCCACAGACATGGTATGATCGATTAATCAATCGTGGAAGTGACTCCGAATCAGAATTATGCCATCGAATTGAAACAGCAAAATATGAGATGAAAACCATTCCTAATTTTGATTATCTGGTAATCAATGATGATTTGCAGACAACAACCGATAAAGTATTGTCCATCATTCAGGCAGAACATTGCAGAACGACCAGGACAAAAATTCTTGTAGAGTAAGAATGAACGAATTTCAAAACAATCAGAATCTTGAAGATGACGCCCAAAATACCAATCTTCCTGGTGAAGATCTTCCGCCATCATCTGATCAATCGGCGCCTCAGCAGCCAATAACAATAAAATTTCCACCGAGAAAACCTGTGGTGACCTGGATTATTTTAGGTGTTACTGTTCTTGTATACATAGCGCAGGTACTTTCAGAAAGTCTTCTCGGAGCAGATATTCCACTGGCAGCAGGCGCAAAATTTGGACCATTCATCGATCAATATCATCAATGGTGGCGGCTGATAACACCGATTTTCCTTCATGGTTCGATTACGCACATCTTATTCAATATGTATGCGTTATACGCAATTGGACCGGATTTGGAAATGTTTTATGGACATCGAGATTTCTTATTATTCTATCTGATTACCGGTTTTGCCGGAAATGTTCTTTCCTACGTGGCTTCTCCGATGTCCTACTCGGTTGGCGCCTCAACTGCTCTATTTGGAATGATCGCAGCCCAAGGTTTTCTTATCTATAAGAATAAAAAACTGTTTCATAATTATCGCCGAGCCATCTATAATATATTATTGATCATTTTTCTTAATCTGATGATTGGAATGAACTCCAGATTTGACAATTGGGGACACCTGGGCGGATTGATCGCAGGTGCTATTATTGCCTTTTTAAGCGGACCTGTACTCGAAGTCCGTGTCAACAGTGCTCAAGATGGCCTCGAATTATTCGATTCAGTTTCCAAAAAATCACGTTATTTTGCATATTTCGTAACAACACTATTTTTCATAGTCGCTGCAATTACTCTTTAAAATTTTCCTTTTTGAGACAACGATATTGCATCCTTATTTTCCGGTATGAAGGAAAAGAAAATTTGATGCTGCGTTGATTTGACGTGCCACGCAAAAACATCACAACGATAAAGAATCCTCCCAAAATTTCGAATCCCAGACTTCTGTCGGTAAAAATCGATGGTTTCCTATTTTTTGACTATACTTAATCGGTGAGGATGAAAACTTCAGAGATTATCCGCATCAGATACCACAGGCAGAATCTTCATGGGAAATCCCCAGGAAGATTTCGTGATCTATGGAAAGTGACAGCAATCGCATTCTCACTTTGTTTTATCGGTGTTGTTGTTTCACTTTCGATTGGATTTGCTGTTTTAAGTCAGAAACTTCCATCTATTGAAAATTTTGCTGCCAGCTTTGAAAGCCCAAATAATCCAACAGTCATTTACGATCGTGAGGGAATTCATCCCCTGTTGTCATTGCAATACCCTGACATCCAGGCAGAACATTTGTCCATCGATGAACCCAGAGGGAAAAACTTTTCATCGGACTTCATTCGAATTGTAATTCCCTCCCGTGATCCGGATTTTTGGAACCATTCAGGGTCTGCGGGATGGAAATATTTTTTGAACCCCGATCCTGTAACGATTGCGGAAGACCTTGTCGAGGATGTCTTCGATGATCAACTTGGAACCGGTATTCAAAAAGCAATTTTCATGCGGATACTCGCGCGTGAAATAACGGAGATTTATGGCAGAAAAGCAATTCTGACCTGGTACTTAAATTCCGCATATTTCGGACAGCTCTCATTTGGCGCCGATGCAGCCGCAAAAATATATCTTAATAAGTCAGCGACATCACTGACATTACCGGAATCCGTTCTTTTATGCGCAATTCTCAAAGCGCCGGCGCTAAATCCAATCGATTCAAAGGGCGCCGTAAAGGATTCCTATCTTTCGGAAGTAGAAACTTTAATTCGACGTAACGCGCTCACCGATGAAGAAATTGAAATTTTGAGATCAACAAATTTCATAATTTTTGAGCCGCCTGAAAAAAAATACGAGGTTCAAGACAATCCGATTATTCAAAAATCGCTTTCGGCTGCTTATGAGAAATTTGGACAAGAAAAAGTTGAAAGAGGAGGTTTTTCAATTTTTTCAACGCTTGATTATAAGTTACAGAAGGTTTTAGAGTGTCTGACCATTGCGAATCAGGATCAGGATAAACAATGCCCTTTAGCAGATTCAACGTCATTGAATGAATCGCAGTATCAAGAAATACAAAAAGTTTTATCCGGCAATCCAGTCTCTGTTACCGTCATGGATGTGAAAACCGGACAGTTATTGGCCGCCATTGACACTGATAGTTCCATTTCTTCAAATAGAACGTTTCACAATGTTTTTACACCGCATGAACCAGGGAGCAGTCTGACTCCATGGATCGCGCTTGCAGCGCTGAATATGGGGTATTCGGCTTCTTCGATGCTATGGGATTTAATCGACCCGGGTTCGCCTGTTCCGCCTGGTTACCAGAATCCGGACCGGAAAATTCACGGTCCCGTCCGGTTACGGACAGCCATGACACAGGATCTGCTTGATCCAGTCGCAGAATTGCTCTCAGCGCTGCGCCCTGAGAAAGTATGGAATCTTGCTGAAAAATTTGGCCTCAATGAGCTGCCTGTCGGCAATGCCGATCAAGTGATATTTTCCGGAGGCGCTGTAACAACTGAATCTCTGGCTGCAGCTTTGATTCCTTTTGCCAATGAAGGCAATCTGACACAAACCCAGTCAAATCAGACAACAAAAAACATATCCGTTCTGTTCGTTAACGATAAAAATGGCAAGCGTATAGATCTTCAGCCGGCGTTATCGATCCCGCTTCTCGATAAAGGACTGGCTTATCTCATTTATCACATATTTGGCGAAGAAGAACAGGCTTTTGCCTACCTGGATCGTCCGGCAGCCACAAAAATCGGCAGAATCTATGGGGAAAAGAATACCTGGATGGCAGGGTTCACGCCGCAAATTTCCACTGCTGTCTGGGTTGGGGAAAAACAGGAGACAGATTCAGCTGAGATTGTTTCACTCAGCGCCATCCATTTGTGGCAAACCATCATGGAAACCGCACACACCGGAAAACCGGTTATCGGATGGGAAATTCCAGAAAATATCTCACATCAAATTGTTTGCGTTCCCTCCGGATTGCTGCCCGGCGATGCCTGTCCGGAAACAGCCAGTGAAGTGTTTTTATCGGGCAATGAGCCCAGTCAAACGGATAACCTATATGTCAATGTCCCGATTAATCGTGACAATCAACTGCTTGCCACATCACTGACTCCGCCCCAAAATGTGATAAGAAAAACTTTTATGAACATCCCAGCCTTTGCAAAAAACTGGACAGAAATCAACAAAGTGGAATTAATCCCGAATGAGTACGATCCGGTCGGACAGACGGACGGAGAAGACGCGGTCTTATCGATCCTTAGTCCACAGCCCTATGCGATATTTCGAAAAGCAGATGCCGGTACAACAAAGGCAGACATTATCATCGAACATCACATTCCGGAAGAAATTTTGTTTTATCAGATTTCCTATGGCAACGGTTTTTTCCCTGAACGCTGGATCGAAGGCTTTGTCGGGAATGGTTTAGATGCAGAAAGTCAGAATATCGGTTCTTTGGATATACAAGTTCTTGAGCCAGGTCTTTATGATATTCGTATCTCAGTGATCACGAAATCACAAAGGTTTTACCAGGCGCATACTTTTATTACCATTCAATAGATTATTGGAACACAAGCCAGCGATTCTCTATTCGAAAAGCTTGTTCATATTTCGACTTACTGGAATACAGGCAGTACAAATTCTTCTGAAACGAGAGTGAGTGTCTGCGTCAAAGCCGATAACCATCAGGAGATGCCCTCCGCAAGGCGAGCCGGGGCATGATCAAAAGCAGCTTTATCCAGCCTGCCGCCAGCCATGTCCATTAACGTCCGATAATACAATTCATTGACCGGAACAGGAATTCCTTTTTGTTTTGCATAGCGACAGACTGCGCCATTTAAAAATTCAACCTCGCTCTGTTGTCTTCCGGCATATAGATCGATATAAAATGAAGGCATTTTTCCCCCGCGGCCTGACCCCACTGCTTTTTTCAGCAGCGGTTTGACAATCCAGGTCGGTAAATGACGCACTGCAAAGCATAATAATCGAATGGGTACACCGGGGATATCCACCGGCTGGATTCCGTATGCCCGCATCACATCCAATGTTTCCCGCAACTGACGAATTTCCAGCTTGTAACTAATAGAATCTGTAAAAATCTCAGCAGGAGTCATATTCAGAATTGCAGAAGAGGCATTCGCCAGGAGATTTGAAATCATCTTGGACCATTTCATACCTTTGGTATCTTCGATTAATTTCGGTTTCAAATTGGCTCGCTTAAATTCTGCTGCAATTCTTTTGGATAAAGGGAAAGAAGATCCAATACCAATTCCACGCAGTTTCTCAACTTTGATGCTGTTCTGTTTGCCGCGGCTGATGGCAGTACAGACAGATACCGGAATGACGCGTTTTTCGCCTAAAAACGCTGCCAGTTTCTCTTCATTTTCGACACCGTTCTGAAGACAGAGCACCGGCGGAAAAATTTCTTTCAGTTTCTGCAAGGATAAAATTAATGATTCTGTGTCAAACGATTTAATCGCAATCAACGCAAAATCAAAAGCGCCATTTTTCAGCGCTTCTTCCGCGTTTCCAAAAACATGGAAATCCGTCACATGATGACGTTTCCCGTCGATCGATTCAATCCAGATGCCGTTTTTTTTCAAATCAGAAATCAGAGAAGGCCGTTCAATAAAGACGACATCATTGCCTGCCATTTGCAGACTCCCGCCAATATAGGATCCAATCGCACCCGCACCGATACAAAGAATTTTCATAATCTCCTCATTGGAACCAGCCGCGATTTCCAGCTAAGAATGCTTTACAATTCATCGCTTTCTTTCCCGAACATTGAATTTCATCCAAAACAAGAAATCCATCTCCCGTCATGATGGCAGGTAAGTCGTTTTTCAGACAACGTTTTCCGATTTCCATCTCCTGATCATTTTTTTCCACATGAGCCTGGTGAATTTTTATCATAACATCGTCTACATAGAAAAATGCGGAAGGCCAGGGATTAAACGCCCTCACTTTTCTTTCCAATTCTTCCGCCGACTGGGAGAAATCGAGCAATCCATCTTTTTTATCGATCAAGGACGCATAAGTAATTCCATTTTCTGATTGGGGGGTTGGAATCACTGTCCCGTTCAGATAGCCAGGCAGCGTCGCTAATAACAAGTCAGCACCAAGTATCGCTATCTTCTCCGAAAGTGTTGCAGCTGTGTCTTTCGGATCAATCACCATTGTCTGTGTATTCAATACCGGTCCAGTATCCATCCCGGCATCCATTTTCATAATCGTCACACCTGTTTGAGAATCTCCGGCTAATAGCGCAGACTGTATCGGAGATGCACCTCTCCAACGCGGAAGCAGAGAGGCATGAACATTGATACATCCAAAGCGAGGCAGCTCCAACACATTCTTTCGTAAAATTTGACCATAAGCCATCACCACAATCAGATCCGGATTCCATTCAGTGAGCTGTTCGATTGCCCCGGGTTCACGCAGCTTTTGTGGTTGAAATACAGGAATTCCGAACTCGGCCGCAGCTTCTTTCACAGCCGGAGCTAAAAGCTTCTTTCCCCGTCCTGCCGGACGATCCGGCTGGGTAACGACACCTACTACAGGATATGATTCAGCTAATGCACGAAATGCAGGAACCGCAATTTCGGGCGATCCCATAAAGACAATTCGTGGTAATTCATCTCTCATTTTTCCCTCTGTAACATTTTTTTATCATCGCGGAATAATATTCTACCTTACATCCCTGACAATACCCGATTTAAATATAAATGGTTTTTTAAATATGGAAAGAGAAAAATAATGATCGTGCTTTTTTTACGCAGAGTACAAAGATAGCACGATCATAATTCATGTTTCCTATATTTTATATTTCTGCCTTATTCTTCAGCAATTTGAAATATGGATTGACTTTTCAAATATAGAACAACAAACAATTCTTTTCATATTTCGAATAGCAGATGAAAGAAACTACACATCCGATTATGTAAATTGAATTCAATTTTCATAGGAATTGCTATAAGGAACCTGTCATTGCGAGCCCCGAAGGGGCGTGGCAATCTCCCCGCTACATGTAGGGCAGAGCGCCATCCGGAAAAAGATTGCTTCGTCGGGCTGACGCCCTCCTCGCAATGACATATCAATTCATATTTCGAACAGCAGATGAAAGAAACTACACATCCGATTATGTAAATTGAATTCGATTTTCATAGGAACTGCTGCTTATTCTTCATTATCAGGCATTACACAGCGAAATCCAATATAATAACTGCTGGACATGTTGACATAACCCCGATAGGTACTGCGGGTATAGCTGAGATAATTGTTTACTTCTGTCTCGGCTGCTGATCCACCACGGATCACATAGGCTGAACCTGTTTCAGCACCGGCAGGATTGTCCACAACATCCCCTTCTTCTGTAATTTTTTCACTAAGCATTTGATAATATCCTGCATCGTAATAGGAAGATGTCCACTCCCAAACATTGCCTGCCAGATCTAAAATTCCATAAGGGCTGGCCCCGTCGGGGAAACTGCCTGTTTTAAATAAACCGGGAGGAAGATTTTTTTCGCTGTCTGAATAATAAGGAATATTTGCCAGTTTATTTTCTAAAGTTGGTTCTTCTTCACCCCAGGGATAAATTCGTCCATCGCTTCCGCGAGCCGCTTTTTCCCATTCAATTTCAGTTGGAAGTCGTTTTCCTGCCCATTCACAATAGGTTTTTGCATTCTCCCAGCTTACATACGTCACAGGAAAATCAGCATAATCTGAATTGCGTAAGGTCATATAAGGGGATTCCTCACAAGTTCCCGCTTCAACACACATCAGATACTGCCGATTCGTCACTTCGGTTTTATCCATCCAAAATGCGTCCAGATATACTTCAACTTGAGGACCTTCCTCAGATCCTGCAGCATAGACATCATTGGTACCGAGAAGAAAATCGCCTGATTTCACATACATCATTTCTGACTGATCGATTTCTGACACAATCGGTTTTTTTTCTTCGGGAACAGCTGTCGGAGCGATGACCGTACTGGTAGGTTCAAGAAGAACGGATGCCTCTGTAAAATCCGCTGGGCTTGCTTTGACCGTATCAAAATCAATAAACGCAACTGTAACGGTTGCGGTCTCAGTATGGGTCGGAACAGGCGTCATCGTGGGTGTTGCAGAAAGTAAGAAAATCTGTTCAGCCTGAGCTGTTTGTTGAATCGCTGCCAAAGTAGATTGCACCGGATCAATCGTATCTGTCGCAGTCGCTCGGGATCCGAATAAGGAACCTCCCAATGAAGAAGAAGAAAACCAAATGATCCCTACTGCGACAAGACAGCATAACAACCCTCCAATAATATAAAGCGGAAGTTTGTCTTTTTTCACATTCTTAATTTTTGGAAATTCAATTTTTGATCGGGATTTTTGAGCGATTTCAAAATCCTTCATTTCTCTGTTTAAATCGGTTAGCACAGGAGCACTGCCTTCATTCCGTACAACAGTCTGAATAGATTCTTCATCATAAATTTTAATTGCAGCAACAGATGCATCCAGTTTGCTCTCTGCCTTCAAGACAACAGCAAGTAATGCATCCACAATTTCTCGAGGAGAATCAGCCTGAACAGCTTCCAAGATTTCTTTCTTCCCAATGTACGAAGTCAATCCTTTGCTGCAAAGTAATACTACATCGTCCGGTTTAACTTCAATACCGTCATAGACGTCAATCACAATGTCTTTTTCACAACCCAGAGAATGGAGACGTGCTTCTCCTGTCTGCAAGGAGAAAGCATCCTCATTTGAAATTTCTCCTTTTTGGACTTTCTCTTCAATCGTTTCCTGGTCTTCTGTGATCTGAAAAACTTTTCCCTTACGAATAATATAAGCGCGGCTATCACCAAGATTGCCGATAACAACTTTTCCATCGGTCACAGCAGCTGCAATGACAGATGCCCCCATCATCTGTTCTTGCACCTTTGCATAGGCGAAGATTTCATTATTTGCTTCTCGTATTGCTAACGCAAGTTTATTCGCATCAACAAAATCATGACTTTTAAAATAGGAATAGATAATTTTTTTCCCGCAAAATTTTGCTGCTACTTCCGGATGCCAGGTTCCAGATAATCCATCACAGAGGACGTATACATTTGAAGCGCCGACAATTCCTTCCGGTTCTTTTTCATAAAAAGTGACAAATTCGTCGTTGATCTCATGACTTTTTCCTGTGAGAGTTCCCGCATATCCTGCAGAATAGATTTTTTTTGTCTCATGATTTTCATCCATAACATCCTCTTTTTATGATTCGGCAGTCCTCTTCAAAAAGTGATAAGAATATCAATTTAATTTGTGCAAGAATCATGCCATTTTTATTCTTTAAAACAGTCCGAATACGATGGAAGGAATTCTTGGTCGTGGTGAGAATCCTGTCATTGCAAGCCCTGGAGGGGCGTGGCAATCTCTCTGCCCTATTGTGGAAAGATTGCCACACAAAAAGAGATTGCTTCTCTATGATCGCATTGAAAAATTGTCATGTGTGTACTCCTGAGTATCCCGATTTGGTTCCAGAAACCTCCTAATTTGAGCGTAAAAATGGACTTTTTTTCAAAAGGTAAGTAATTCAGAAAAAGCTTTTTCAATAATCCGTAACTCAAAAAATGGATTGACTTTTCAAATCAGTAATCGAATTACTGATTTATCACGTTACAATTGATTCATGCTGCGGGACGCAATCACTGCAATCCCTGTGCCAAGAACATTTTCGATCAGAACATCACCCATTTTAACGGGAGCATCAATTTCGATCGATTTCAATAAAGCAATCAAATCCATAATTTTTGCTTTTGGAAAAGGAGCATTGGTGGAAACCGGAAGCATTTTGTGAATTCCTCCGTGAATTCGTACAGTAGAAGCAATCATCCGGCGCGGATCAGTCAGTTCCGCTTTTGCATATGCAGTCCCGCGTAGACAGTGATTGCCCGTGATGATCATTTGATCCTGATCGTCATACGAAACTGTCAGAGAACATCCGCGCGGACAAGTGATACAAATCAGATTTTGCGAATTCATCATTTATCCTCCCGCTATTCTTTTCGCAAGATTTGAAGTCTGATGGCATCGGAAGCCTGGATGAGATCATGGGCTGTCTTTGGAATTTGTATGGACACCATCTCTCCCGGACGAACGTAGGGAAGTGTTTTCCTGAAAATATCCCCTTGATCCGAATAAGCTCGTATTTGAACAGGATATTCCATCGGAAATGAAACCCTCATGAAGAGCTGGATTTCCGCTTCTTGCAGGGTTTCAGGACATATTTTTTGAGGTACAACATAGCGAAGAGAATCCTCTGCAATGACAGGAATCCTTTTCTGGTGTATTTTGCGATGACCCTGAATAAACCTTGCAGCTTGCTCTCCCGCGATTGTTCCGTCATGAGTGACGTAATCTACAAGATCATATACATGAACGACATTACCGGCGACAAAAATTCCCGGGGAACTGGTTTCGAAACAATTATCTGTCATTGCGCCGCCCGTTATCGGATCCATCGCTACACCAATTTTCCGCGTCAATTCATTTTCGGGAATCAGACCAACAGACAACAGTACCGTATCGCAGGGAATGATCTCCGCCGTTTCTGGTTGCACTTTGCGATTTTGATCCACGCGCACAATTTCGACAGCTTCAACACGTTTTTTCCCATAGATGTTGTTGATCGTATGATTTAAAAACAGAGGTATATCATAGTCCTGAAGGCATTGTACATAATTACGAGACAATCCATTCAAATAAGGCATGATTTCAACTACCCGATTGACATGAGCGCCTTCCAGTGTCAATCGGCGAGCCATGATCATACCGATATCTCCGGATCCTAAAATGACAAAATTTTTCCCGGGCATCAATCCTTCGACATTTACCCAACGTTGTGCCGTTCCGGCGGTAAAAACACCTGCAGGTCTAGTTCCCGAGAGGTGAATTTGGGCACGGCTCCGTTCTCTGCAGCCCATCGCCAGAACAATTGCTTTTGCCAGAAATATTTGAATTCCAAATTTTTCATTACTGACGGTTACAGAAAAATCTTTTGTAACATCCAGAACCATCGTATCCATCAAGAAATCGATATGCAGCAATTCGGCATCCTGGATATATCGCTGCGCGTAAGAAGGTCCTGGCAAATCTTCTCCAAAAGTCTCAAGCCCGAATCCGCTATGAACACATTGCAGCAAGATTCCTCCTGGCTCAACATCCCGATCAATAATCAATACAGAATCCACGCCGTTTTTTTTAGCGGAGACAGCCGCTGCAAGCCCGGCAGGACCGCTGCCAACAACGATCAGATCATAATCATGGATCGGTATCATTTCCCGCTCCCTTGATTCTTTGTCTCAGAAACAATAAATTCTGAGCCAACCCCTTTTTTATTAATTTTTTCTAGGGAGAGATTTAATTCTCTTGCCAAAATATCAACAACACGAATTAAATCAAAGCCCCCCTGACAGCGTCCTGTTCCGCACCATGTTCTGCGCTTAATCGAATCATACGTACGGGCAGCAATCGGAGCATGAATTTCCGCGACGATCTCCCCTTCTGTGACCATTTCGCAGCGACAGACAATTCTTCCATATCGTGGATCTTTTGCGATCAGTTGATTGCGTTCTTCATTGGTCAAACGCCGAAAACAAGGCCTCCGTTTCCGGAAAGGATTCCAGACCGGTTTTTCAATCATCACCAGCCCTGAATCTCGTAATAATTGCAAAACCCTTTCAGCAATAGCCGGAGATGCGGTCAATCCCGGAGACTCAATTCCAGCACAATGAATTAGTCCTTTGATCGAATCATCTGCTTCGACAATAAAATCGCCCGTATAATCCACATCACGATTTTTACACACTGCGTTTCCAGAAGCGCGTAAACCGGCAAATGATGCGATGGTCCATCGCAGATCGGCTGCAGGGATTAATTTTTTCATTTGTTCTTCAAGGTATTGTAAACCCTGAATGGATACAGCTTTATCGTCTTTACTGTCAATAAATTCTGAAGTAGGACCAACAATCGTATTGCCATGTGTCGTTTTAAAAAATAAAACCCCTTTCCCTTTTTCCGAAGGAACCGGGAACAGGACTGTGTCCAACTGAAAACAAGCTGGATCAAAAACACAGTATTCACCTCGTCGTGGATGGATTTGAAATTCCGGATGACTGCCAGCCATATGCATTACTTCATCGGCATACAGACCAGCAGCATTGATTACCCATTTGCAACAAATATCTCCCTGATCTGTCCGAATTCCGAATATTTGATGGTTTTCCATGAGGAAAGATTCAAAACAGGTATTGAATTTGAACACAACCCCATTGGCTTGAGCGTTTTCAGCAGCCGCAATGGTTACGGCAAAAGTATCACAAATCCCGGCTGTCGGAGCATACAACGCCCCGCTGACATCCTGATTTATGTTTGGAATTCTTTTCCGGATTTCATCAGGAGATAAGATTTTCAATCCAGGGACACCGTTCTGTTCACCCTGTTTTTTCAAAACAAACAATTTTTGAAATTCCTCATCTCCGATTGCAGCAACATAATCGCCACATCGTTCAAAATCAAAATCCAGTTCACCAGCAAGATCATCCCACATACTGTTCCCACGGACATTCATTGCAGCTTTTAATGTTCCTGGAACCGGATCGTAGCCAGCATGGATCAAAGCCGAGTTCGCAGAGGATGTCCCTGCACCAACATCAGACTCTTTTTCAATAACCAGAATGCGTAATTGATAACGAGATAAAAAACGGGCGGTCAGACAGCCAACGACGCCTGCTCCGATGATAACAACATCATATGAATCCATTCGATTACTCCAAAAATCGCAGCGCCTTACTCAGAATATATGAAGTCTATTCAATTGATTATATCGTTTCCTCATAAGAAACAGCGATTAAAATATAGGATTTTTGTTTCGAGGGGACAATGATAATTTCAAAATAATACATAATCACCCGCTAAACCGGTTGGTATGATTTCCATTTGACTGGAGATTGCTTCACTCATACGGGGCTCGCAATGACAAAGTTCGTTCCTTCGTGACTCGTAATAACAGGATTCAACACTATAGAGCTCACATGGCAATCTGCCATTGAGAGAAGGGCATAAGAGCCTGATGAAGCAATCGAAGCATTAAAGAAAAAAGGAGACACAATAATTTTATCTTGTGCCTCCAAATAAAAATACTACTTAATCATCGGAAAAGACTGACCCAATCGATTCACGACAATGGATCATGCCATATTGTAATATTCTTCCCAAATATTATCTTTCGGTATTCCCATCTCCTTCATCGATTTTTGGACAATTTCCAACATTGGCGCAGGTCCACAGATGAATACATCGTATCGATCTTTATTCTTTGGGAAATGACGTCTGAGCACATCCGTAGTGATATATCCTTTTTCAAATTTTGGATCATCCGTCCGTTCCAGGACATGTACAACCTCCAAATTCATTTTTTTAGAGAGGTCGGTTAATTCCTGATAAAAGCCAATACTATCGACATCACGGCTGCCGTAAAATAAGACGACTTTGCGTTTATCCCCTTTTTCAGCCATTGTCCGGACAATACTCATCGCAGGAGCAATTCCAATTCCACCGGCAATGATGACAAATCCCTCATCACCAAGTTTATCAAGATCAAATGTGCCAAAGCCACCTTCAATATAAACTCTCTCGCCTACTTTCATATCCTTGATCGTGGATGTAAAATCGCCCAATTCACGAATCGCAAATTTGACAATTTTTTGATTCACATCCGATGAAGCGATCGAGAATGGATGCTTCCGGAATGCAAAAGGTGACCGACGAACCGTAATCCAGGCAATCTGTCCTGCGCGATAAGCTACTGGTTTCTGTTTTTCTGAGCCGACAAATTCCAATGTGATTTCCGTGGTTGAATTATTCATCACACGCACATCCACAATTTTGTACGGTTTCTGTAATTCAATCAAGCCGGCATTTAATCGCAGCCAAAATATCGCACAGACTGCCAGAAAAACAAGCAACACATAGTATCCGTAAATCAATGGATTTTTCGTATAGAAATTGATTCCAAGAATGTGGATCATACCGAAAACAACCATGGCAATGGCAATCAACGAGTGTCCAATTTTCCAGAAATCATAGTTTATTTTCAATTCTTTTCGCGAATACGAAAAGTAAACCAGCAATGCTGCTGCAAAAAGCGCCAATGTACCTGCTTTTGTATAGAGAGGCAGACTGCTAAACACATTTAACAAAGATGCAATTGAGAAATTGTTGATCCACAAAATCACCAAATGAGCAGTCGCCAGCCAAAATCCGATAGTTGAAAAAGCATGATGAAATTTATACACAGAATCCATGTTAAATGAATTTGTGACATAGCGTTCGCGGGTAATTGGGATAAACGACAAAATCATTAAGGAGAGACCAAGATACCCGCAACAGGAAGCAAGGTCACGCTGCCATTCACGCCAGGTGTTATTCTGAAGATTCGTAACGAGAATTACAACAACTGGGAACAAAATGACAACAAAAAACAAAATCAACCATAAAGTCTTTTTTAATCGAATTTTTGACAGGTAAGCTCTTCTGGTAGAGCGTATCACAGCAGCATTCATGAATTCCTCTTTTTATTATGGTCGAGCAAATTTATCAAGGGCAATTGCGGAATCTCCGCTTGCAAGGTCGCTGATAGAGTCAATCAGTAATTGAGCTGAGTAAACCGGATTATGAATGTAGCCTGCTGAAGTTGAAACGAACTTATAGTTGAAAGCAGCGCGCATCATCCTGGGTGTCCAATCCTTATAGCCCGCTTCCCCTTCATCCTGAGTTCCATTTTCATTAAGATCAGCAAACCAATAAGGATAATTCGGGGTGTAACCAATTGGAGCTTTTGAAATATCTTTTGAATATTGGACAATCGCCGCTATCAATTTTTCAGTCAACCCATTAATTTCATCGTAAGTCGGTTCGGTTACATCTCCATCACCGTCATAATCCTGTTTGGTACGGCGGATTTTCTGTTGATCCGGCCATGCAGTCACTTCTGCGTGACAGGTTTGACATTTTTTGTATCCGGGGTCAGCCAGATGTAATGAGTGTGGATCATGACATTCAGTGCAGGATTGAACGCCTTCAGCATGTTCGAAATGTCCGGCGTAAGTTTTCCCTTCATACTGATAGCCGCCATTTGCCTCAGAGCCCAAATACATCGAGCCTACCGCAAGATAATGCGGATTCACAAATCCAAGACCTTCTGCCTTTGCGTCCGGCTCTGTTGATCCGATTTTCTTATCCAGATCGCCATTAATTCCTCCTTGCATACCCTGATGGCATGTCCAACAAGGAACAACGTCTGAAGCAGCTGCCATTTCAATTCCGGATGGGAATTTGACCGTCGTAGCTGTTTCGACATAACTGTTATGACAGGCAGAACAATCCACTACATTACCAATCTTTGCCGGATTATCAACAGCCATGACTGCGGTTCCGTCTAACCCGAAATAATCTTTCAGGCCAGATGATGAATGACATTTCGCGCAGGTTGGCGGGACTTTTTTGTCTTCAGTCTCATCCCAGTCACGAAAAGCTAATGACGAGGAATCAGCGTGAGCAGATGAAGCCCACTTATCGGTCATTTCACTGATCGGAAGCTGCGCAGATTCAGCAGCTTCAGGTTTTTCAACCATCTTTGTCGAATACAGATAACCTAAAACTCCGGTAGCGATTGCGAATACGAAAACTAAAATTGACAAAACAGCCGTTTTTTTCATAAGCCGATCCTCTCTAAAAATAAAAGTCAATTAACATGCTTTTTCAAGGTTAGTTTAATTATAACGACGATAGCCTTCTTTGATAATGTCTAAATCTTATCGAACATTGTGATTATAAACACAAATTAATAAAAGAGCCATTTTTTTAAGAATAGCTATTCGGGTTCAGGGGAGGATTCTTTGTTCTTGTGTTGCGTTTGAACAGAGCGTAAAACAACACAAGAACATAATTTTCTCTAATGTTTTAAAAGGTTCATTGATATTTCGAACTGCTGAATTTCGAAAAGCCACAATCGAAAATTTGGTATTCATACAATTTTTCGAGTTCAATTTCTTACCCTCAATCAGCAAAAAGTAAATGAAATTAATTTCAAACCCCTTTATCCGTTTTAAGAAAAAAAAGCTATAGAAAAAAAAGGATAATTGAATTAAAATACATAGGAAGAATTATACAACTAACATTTTAAACATTGAAATTTTCTTTTTAATAACCACGAACAATAGAATAATCGATTGAATGAGATTTCCTTTTTAACTTATCGGGCGTTAATTCAATATTATGAAAAGCCTTTTGAGAAAAGAGAGAAAAAATCGTTATTATGTTGTTTTTGTACCAAGCGTAAAAAACAATAAAACAATTAATCCTTTCCATTCTTCGAATTGTTGCTTGCGGAATGATATGGTTGATCAGAAATCGGCACAGCAATTCGATAAAGGAAAAGAATCTTTGTTGATCTTATGGTTTCAAGCAAAACTCAAAACCATAAGATCAACAAATTTCTTCTTTTTATTCGAAAGGTTAATCCATATTTCGAATTGCTGAATTTGGAAAAGCCATGTTGATACATGGGATAATGATTGAAAATAATTACACACGCGAAATTGTTGATTCAAATCAATCCAGTCCAAATTACTGCACTGCAAATTCGTATAAACAGATTTATAGTGTTCTGATTTATTATGTTTTTTACCTATTCCGCGATATATGGAGAGATAACTACATGAAATTTATAAAAAATAAAGCTCAACGGAAACAAATCTACAGTTTACCCTCAGTGTTTTCCGCTATTTTTTTATCCTCATTTTCATTTTTTCCACAGGTAAATCAGACAGAAGAGAAAACAGTACATACCGCTTATTTTGAGACAATGATTTCTGAAATGAAAAGCATATTTTCCGCGCAGCCAAAAATCGTTTTCATCTTACTGGCTCTTACAATTTGTATCTTTTCATTGTTGCTTATTATTTATTTTATGTTCCTGCGGGAAGAAAAACATCACTTTTTTAAGATCGCTTATATCGATGAGTTGACAGGCATGCATAATCTGCACTGGTTTGAAGAAAATGTGCCCAAAATCATTGCCAGAGAACATGAGAAAAAATTTGCAGTCCTTTCCGCAAATATCAACCGCTTTGATATTATTCGAAATTGTTACGGAGAGGAAACGTCTAATAATATTCTCAATTATTGTGCCAGAATCGTCGGAGAAGAATGTCGTTCACATAACGGGTATGCGGCAAGGGCAAATTCTGATTATTTCCTCTGTTTAATTCCTTATCAGGAAAAAGAATTCCTTAAAAAGGATTTGGAAGGAATTGAAAAAAAATATGAAGGATTTTCGATAAAAAGTCAAACGCTCATTTTAAAATGGACTTTCGGAATTTGTCTTCTGCCGCAAAATTGCGCAATCGACATCAAAAAAGCCATCAATGCCGCTACCGTGGCAAGAAAGGAAGCGGATGTTAATTTTTCTCCAATAGTATTTTTTAATGAGCAGATGCTTGCTCAAATTAACTTACGGGAGTCAATTCGTAATTTTCAGGAACAGGCACTTCAACAGCAGGAATTTGAAGTCTATTTCCAGCCCAAATATCATATGAAAGACCGGTCACTGGTCGGAGCGGAAGCGTTAATACGCTGGAACAGCAAAGAAATCGGATTCTTATCACCGGCTCAATTTATTCCGATTTTCGAGAATAACGGTTTTATTTTAAAACTGGATTTTTTTGTTTTAAAAGCTGTACTGTCTTTTCTTGAAAAAAGGGAAAAAGCAGGGAAACGAATTGTCCCAATTTCCGTCAATCAGTCCAGAGTTCATCTGAATGATGAAAAATATGTTGATGATTTGCGAAAATTATTCTTGAAATTTGATCTGCCCACCGGAATGATCGAACTGGAATTAACAGAAACCGCTTTTTCGGATATTCAAAATGCACAAAAAATCATGAACGAAATTCGTCAATTAGGATTTCTGACTTCGATTGATGATTTCGGCGCAGGTTATTCCTCTTTACTGATGTTGAACGCTGTTCCGATCGATATTTTGAAATTGGATCGCTTCTTTCTGACTGATTCCTGTGATTCGGAACGGACAAGAGAAATCCTGAGCCATATCGTTTCGATGGCAAACGCTCTTAATATTCGTATCATCTGTGAAGGAGTAGAAACGAATAGTCAGGCCGAATTCCTAATGAGTGTCGGATGTAATTTCGCACAAGGATACTTGTATGGGAAACCCATGCCCCAAAAGGATTTCGAACAACTATTGGATCAAACTTCGAATTTGATGGTCAATGATTCGGATTCATTTGCCATCAAAGCAAGCGATATGATCGGAATGACTGCTTCAGAACAAATCGCCATATAAATTATCAATTTGTAATTTGGAGATAATTCATTGTTATTGTGAAGATTTTCCGCAATCGATTCTCAATGCAAGTCGATACTTCCAATTGCATCATAGATTTCACGCTGGTTGGTCAATTGGAAGTAGGACAAAAAGAAAGCACGTAATTCTCACAACAGATGCTGACATTCTCATGTCATCATATCTGACAAATGGAATGAACCTGCCTGCCTTTTCACCTCTTTACTTTTTTGTTGATCTTCGGATGAAATAACCGGCTGCGATACACATGACTGCCATCAACAGACCGAGAAGAATCATTTTTTCCATCTTTTCTGCCTTCCCTCTTTAAAAAATATTCCATCTTTTCGAACAGAAATTTTTATTTACTGTATTTAAATCCATTCCAGTCAGTAACTCAAAATATCAAAAGATTTCTTTTTTGTACGTAGGATTTTACGCGAAGTGAAAAATCATACGTACAATCATTAATCCTTTCCAAGCTTCGAATCACTGATAAATAAATATATACTGAAACCAAAAGTTATAATTAGGATCATTACAAAAAAAATTATTCGAAATATGGAATTGCTTTTCGATTCAATCGGGGAAAAATGCTGTTGAGATGTTTTTGCACTTTACATAAAAACATCTCAACAACATTAAAAACTACCCATATCTCGAATTACTATCACAAAAGGACTATTCTGACAGGCAGATTTTTGTAATTATTAACACTCTTCATAACATTCCTTTTCTTTCAAAAGATTCTGCAGCCGAGGATTTGAATCTTCTGGATGTTGTGAACTGATTAATCCATATCTACGATATTAGGAGAAACGATGCAGGCAGATTTATTTCTTGATCTATTCAAAAAACTGGAGCAGCTTGTTAAAGATAAATATACAGGCAATGGAAAAAGATTTGAAAGTCCTGTGGTCAATTTCAGTAATTCCCGTGAAGGGAGAGAATTCAAAGAAGATCTTGATACGATTCGTGAAATCCGTAATCTTCTGGTTCATCTTCCCATGACGAACGGCCAATATCCCATTGAACCGTCCGAAGAAGTCATAAAAACATTGGAGGAGATTATCGAAAAAATCGAACATCCGCTAAAAGCGATGGATTTTGCAATAAAAATCGAAAATATCATGAAGGCGAAATTGGACGATAAGGCCTTCTCGATCATGAAAAAAATGGAAGACAATGGATATACCCATGTCCCGATTATCGACGAAGGCAAACTCTATGGAGTTTTCAGCAAGAGCACGATTTTTTCGTATATGATCGCACACAACTGCAAAGGAATCCATTTGGATATGAAAATAGGAGATTTTATTGACATCTTGCCAGTAGAAAAACATCGCAATGAATATTATGAATTTGCACCAAAAGATGCGCTTTACATCGAAATCAGGGAATTATTTGAAAAAACTTATCAGAGAAATAACAGACGATTGGCAGTAGTCTTTCTCACTTCAGACGGCAAACCTGACGGCTGGCTTCAGGGAATGATAACCCCCTGGGATGTTTTACGGATTGGAGAAAAATAAAGAATGCTTTTCCTGAATTTATAAAGACATTTCGCCTTCGACCTGATCAGATTATCAATTTTTTTCTAATCGAAAAATAGTTCGATTTCTGGTTCTGTATTATTCAGTGAACTTATCGAAATCCAGCAATTTCAAATATAGATAGAATTAATTGTTGTTGTATTGTTTTTACGTTTCAAGCAAAAACGACCCGACAACAATCTTACTCATTAATAAAATGTCCATATTTGAAATCGTTGATCGAAAACTCTAAAATACTGAAATTCTGGTTTAAAACTTGCATTCTATGAGTTGTCTGGTTTTTCCAGAAATTCGAGATGTGGAAAGGAATCATTGTTATTGCATTGTAGTTGCGCTTTGCGTAAACACGATAACAAGATCTTTTTTTTTCAAAATATTTTTCCATGTTTTGAATTGTTGTTAGAATTGCAAATTTTTTCTAATACGGTTCTAATATGAGACCGTTAAAATAAACCTGTCGGTTTTTTTTTTGAAATTAGGAAATTAAGCTCTTATGATTGAAAAAGACAAGCGGAACAAAAAAATATTCTGAGAGTTAAAGGATAATGAAAAAATTATGATGCGATTTGACCGCTTTACAGAAAAAGCACAGGACGCTGCGCAACGAGCAGTAGAAATCTTGCAGCGATATGGACAAAACCAAATAGATACAGAGCATTTCTTACTGGCGCTGATTGAACAACCAGAAGGTATCGTTTCACAAATTCTGGATGAAATGAATGTATCAACTGCAACTTTGGCTGATCGATTAGATTTTCTTCTCCGAACTACGACAAAAGCCAATATATATGGCGGAGGATCCGGACAAATTTTTATCACACCGAATGTACGTAGAATCGTAGACCAGGCATACACCGAAGCGAACCGGTTAAAAGATGAATTTACTTCAACTGAACATCTTTTCCTGGCAATTCTCAACGAAAAAGGAACTGCCGTAGCAAAACTGCTCGAGGAGTTGGGAATTACACGCGCCAAAGTTTTTGAAATCATTGTAAAAATGCGCGACGGGAAACACATTACAGAACAAGCCGGTGAAATTAAATACAAAACCCTTCAAAAATATTCGGTTGATCTGACTCAAAGAGCAAGAGAAGGAAAATTGGATCCTGTAATCGGCCGTGAAGCAGAGATTTTACGGGTTATGCAGATTCTTTGCCGCAGGACAAAAAACAATCCGGTTTTAATCGGGGAAGCTGGTGTCGGTAAAACTGCGATTGTGGAAGGATTGGCACAAAAAATCGCCATTAATGACGTCCCCGAATTACTTTCAGGCAAGAAAGTAATTTCACTTGACATGGGAGCAATGGTTGCCGGATCGAAATTTCGTGGTGAATTTGAAGAGCGTATCAAAATTATCATCGAGGAAGTACAAAAATCGAATGGTGAGATTATTCTTTTCATCGATGAGCTGCATACTGTCATCGGAGCCGGCGCCTCTCAAGGATCTATTGATGCATCCAACATGTTGAAGCCAGCCCTTTCCCGCGGTGAACTGCAATGCATCGGTGCGACTACCCTGGATGAATACCACAAATACATTGAGAAAGATACTGCTTTAGAGAGACGTTTTGCTTCTGTTTATGTGGAAGAACCTTCTGAAGCTGTTACATTGAAAATGCTGCAAGGTCTGAAAGGAAAATATGAACAACATCACAAAGTGTTATATAAACCGGAAGCATTGGAAGCAGCCGTACGATTGTCATCACGATTTGTATCCGATCGAAAACGCCCGGATAAAGCCATTGATTTGATCGATGAGGCAGCCGCAAAACTGCGGGTTGCCTTATTCAGTCTTCCGGATGAGCTGAAAGCGATGAAAACGGAAATTGATAAACTGGCAGCAGAAGAAGAACAAGCCGGAGTGGAACGAGATTATGAAAAAGCGGCCAAGATCAAAGCAGAACGTCTTCGAATTCAGGATGAATTTTCAAAAAAAAGAGACGCATGGGAACAGGAACATCATCTGGATGAAGAAGTCGATGTAGATGATATCGCTCAAATTGTCGCTCTTTGGACTGGAATACCGGTCAATCAGATGCTGGAAAATGAAACAGATCGTCTGGTTCACATGGAAGAACGTTTGCATGAAAACATTATTGGACAACATGAAGCCATTCATGCTGTAGCAGATGCTATCCGACGCTCACGTTCCGGATTAAAAGATCCAAGTCGTCCAATTGGTTCATTCATCTTCATTGGACCTTCCGGCGTCGGGAAAACAGAACTGGCGAAAGCGATTGCGAAGTTTCTGTTTGATGATGAAGACGCTCTGGTTCGTATCGACATGAGTGAATATCGGGAACAACACACTGTTTCGCGTTTGTTTGGAGCTCCTCCAGGATATGTCGGATATGAAGAGGGCGGTCAATTGACGGAAGCAATCCGCCGCCGTCCATATCGGGTTATCCTCTTTGATGAAATCGAAAAAGCCCATCCGGAAGTATGGAATTCTCTGCTCCAGATTCTCGATGACGGAAGATTAACAGATGGACAAGGCAGACAGGTTGATTTTCGGAATACCGTACTGGTAATGACCAGCAACCTTGGCACGGAATATATCAACAAAGCCGGTACGCTTGGTTTCATTGGTTCTGAACAGGACAATGAAGATCGAGAATCAAAATTAAAGATTGATAAGGCACTGAAATCAACCTTCAGACCGGAGTTTCTAAACCGTATCGATGAAATTATCATGTTCTCAAAATTATCCATCGAAGACATGGAAAAGATTGTCGATCTTCAGATGAATGAAATACGGCAGCGTGTTAATGAAAATGGATTAGAAATCGAACTCGATCCGGAAGCAAAGAAATGGCTGGCAAAAATCGGATATGATCCTGCATTTGGAGCAAGACCACTGCGCCGTGCACTGCAAAAATATATTGAAAGCCCAATCTCCATTCAATGGCTTTCCGGAACACTTAAAAAGGGTGATCATATTAAAATCGTCAAGAAAGAATCTGCGGAAGAATTGGATTTTTTGCGGATGAATGAGAAAAAAGCAGCAAACAATACAGGAATAACGCAACAATACGAAAAATAGAGCCTTCTTTCATAGAAAGAAAATGGATTTTATTCAGCCATTCGAAATATGGAAAGGATTCTTTGGTGATAGGATCTTTTACGCTTCGCATAAATGATTTATAAATCGATCTGTCATTGCGAGGAGGGCGTCTGCCCGACGAAGCAATCGATTTCGTATGGCTGCCTTTTCTCGTTTTCAGGAGATTGCTTTGCAACTTCGGGACTCGCCCTTACAGGGTAATGACAATAACAGGTTCTGCTCTTATGTGACTTATGCATCGATCTGTCATTGCGAGGAGGGCGTCAGCCCGACGAAGCAATCGATTTCGTATGGCTGCCTTTTCTCATTTTCAGGAGATTGTTTTGCCCCCACAACAGGTTTCATTCATTCCATATGAATTGTTATCAAATCATTAGTTATATATCATCATCAATTAAGATAAAACATTTAATATTTTTAGACATATATGATTCATTTTTCTGAATTCCCATATATCGAATAGCTGTCGGATTGCTGGTTCAGATTCAGATGAGATATACTTAGATTTATAAAGGATACAATATTAATGTCCAAAATGCAGGAGAAAAAAGATTCAATGCAGAATTCTGACCTGAATCATTTACGAATACTGATCATTCAGATGCTGAAAGGAATGATCCTGTTAGCTGCTTGTCTGCTTCTATGCTGGATTCTGTTCTACAAAATCACAGCAGCTCCTGCAATAGCCAGCGCTGCAATCATCGGATTCTTTATCTATGCGATTCGTGTATGGCTGAGATGGAGGAAAGCGCCAACAAACCTGACTTCAGCTGCTGCATCCAATCCGGATCATCAATCTACTCCCCAAGATGCGAAAAAAGAATTGCGGGAAGAATTGCCAAAAAAAATAATCTATCGTGCCCATTGGGCTTTTTTTGTCAATCTTGCTTATCGACCTGTTCTGATTTTTCTGGTTTTTTTGTTCTTCCTGATTGCCGGCAAAGAAGAAAACTGGCCGATTATCGCTTATCCTGGCATCGTACCGATCTGTCTCATCGTAATGGTTTGTATGTTCCTGTGGATTGTGTATAGTTTTTTTGACTGGATCAATGATTTGTACATCATCGAACCTGACAGTGTTAAGGACATCAATAAAAAACCTTTCGCGAAAAAAGACATCAACATCGCGATGATGGGAAAAATTCAAAGTGTTCGTTTCCGAAAGAAAGGCATCATCCAATTATTGCTCAATTTTGGCACGCTGGTGATCGTTGTCGGAGAATCTGAAGTCGACTTTGATTTTGTTCCAGAACCTGAAAAAGTCCAACAGCTCATTCTGCAGCGAGTGGAAGAATATGAGAGGCTCCAGAAACAATTGGAAACGGACAAACAACAATTTTTTATTCATGAGCTTGTTACTGCTCTAAAGCAATCATCCAGCCAATCGGAAGTGAAAACTGAGTAGATAGGCGATTCAAACTTTTGAGCAACTGACAGCAGACGACTCCTTCATCAATCGAGCTTTTGCACAGATGACCGACTCCACACCAGCATGAAATTATGATACTTCGATTGATCACATTGATCAGAATCCGGTATGATCGCCATCCTTTGCTAAGGTAAAATAAAAAAAAGACACTTTAATATACTCAATTGGATTTGCATCAAAAACCAATTGTAACAGGAGAAATGAAATAATGATTTTAGATATTGTCCAGCTCGGGGATCCAATTTTACGAAGAAAAGCCCATAAAATTTCGAAAGTTGACAATGAAATTCGAATTTTGGCGAACGATATGCTGGAGACGATGCGCGATAGTTTTGGAGTTGGGCTGGCGGCGCCACAGATCGGTGAATCGATTCGTCTGATTGTGGTTGAAAATTATGAAGATGAAGCGACTGAAGGCGCTGAGAAAAAAGTCTACAAGCTGATCAATCCGGAAATCGTATGGCGTTCAGAAGAAACTGTTATAGCCGAAGAAGGATGCCTTTCAATCAAAGGTCTGGTCGGACAAGTGGAAAGAGCAAAATCCATTCGAATTAAGGCGCTCAGCATCTATGGCCGCCCGATAAACCTTTCAGCCAGCGGCTGGTTGGCAAGGATTTTCCAGCATGAAATTGACCACTTGGACGGAATTTGTTACGTGGATCGTGCCACAGAAGTCCGACAAATCAATCAGGAAGAAACAGAAGACGAGGAAGCTGCTCCATCTGATAAAAACAATGAATCAAAGACTACGGTCTGATTTTTCTCATCGGACGTATGTTTCTGACCAACCTCACCCTCAGCAATTTTCGATCGTATCATCATGTGGAGACAGAAATTCCGCGCGGAATTCTGCTTTTATCTGGCGGTAATGCGCAGGGGAAAACGACGATTCTTGAAGCGCTATTTTATTGCGCCGCATTTTCTTCTCAGCTCGCTGAAAATGACCGCCAATTAATCCGATTTGAGGAATTGAAAGAACCGGTTGCTGTTGCCAGAATCGTTGCACAATTTCAAAAATCAAACACTGAACACAAACTCGAAATCAGAATTATTCAGGAAACAGCTAATTTCAACACACGTGTCCGAAAAGAAATTTTGTTGAATGGCATAAAAACCAGCGCGCAAAAAGCTATCGGCACATTTCCTGCTGTTTTGCTGATTCCGCAAATGACCGCCATCCTGGAAGGCAGCCCACAGGAAAGGCGGCGGTATTTGAATCTGACTCTTTCGCAATCGATCCCCGGTTATGCGCAAGCGTTAACCGAATATAACCAGATCATTTCACAGCGAAATGCATTATTAAAACTGATAAGCGAAAGAAAAGCTGATCCGCAGCAATTAGATTATTGGGATGATCTGATGGCAAAAAGAGCATCGTTCATCATTTATCACAGAATTCATGCACTGCTGAAGTTGGAAGAATTCGCTCAGGAAGCCCATTTGAGACTGACTGCAAACCAGGAAAAATTATGCCTCAATTATCAACCTTCATACGATCCGGCAAAGGACTCAACAGGAAATGAACCTTCCAAATATGTCATGTCGAATTGCCCAGATCGATCGAGTTTTTCCACAGACGAGATTGAAAAAGGATTTCATCATCGTCTGAATTCTATTCGTAACAAGGAAATTGAAAGAGGACTGTCAACCATCGGACCGCATCGCGATGATTTTCGCATCAACGGAAACGAAATTGATTTAGGTACTTACGGATCTCGCGGCCAAATACGTACAGCCCTGATATCCCTAAAATTGGCGGAAATCAATTGGATGCAAACAAAAACCGGTGTGTATCCACTGTTGCTGCTGGATGAGACTCTGGCAGAATTGGATCATCAACGCAGAAATGATTTACAAGAGTGGCTGAATACTTGCAATCAAGGAATACTGACGACATCGGATCTCAGCCATTTTACAGAGTCATTTATTCAAAAACATGTCGTTTGGAATGTCACCGGTGGAACGATCCAAAAATAATCTTTAGGAAAAGCCGAGAGGCGTCCTGCAAAATAGATCATTAAAGGGTAGCAATCCTCAATATGGATTGAAGTCTTTTCGTATTCCAGATTGCTGATTAACGAACCGTCTTGATATTTATTCAAAGAATTGGTTTTTGCGATGGCAGCCCCGTCCTTCGAGGGTAATTAAATGGTGTAGCGGAGGCTTTTTGGATGAGAACCAAGTACCGGCGATCCTCAAAGAATGGCATTGAAACGGAAAGAATGTTCTGATTTTTTCCTCCGAGTATTTGAATGGCTTTCTTGGATTGTGCCAGCTCATCCGCAGCTGTTTCCCCTTTTTGGGCAATCATTACACCTCCAATCTTGACCAAAGGAAGAAGATATTCGCACAGAATCGGCAATCTCGCCACCGCACGCGCCGCAACCACATCATAGCGTTCCCGATGCTCTTTGGATAAACCCATTTCCTCAGCACGGGCTTGAATTGCCCGAGAATTTTTTAATCCTAATGTTTGGATCACATGCTGACAGAAGTTCACTTTTTTCCCTGTCGCATCCGCCAATAACAGATTCATTTCAGGGAAAAGAATTTTAAGAGGGATTCCCGGAAAACCTGCGCCGGTGCCAATATCCGCCAGATTTTTTCCATTCAAATCACCCAACGCCTTTGTGCAGGTCAACGAATCGAGAAAGTGTTTAATTCGAATACCTCCGATATCGCGTACTGCGGTCAGATTAAATTTCTCATTCCATTCCAGCAGCAATTGTTCATAAACGGCAAACTGTTCCTGCTGATACACCGAAAGAGAAATATTGAGATATTCAAGAGCATATTTCACCCAAATTTCCATGAATCAAATTATACTGAAAAACGAGGATTTTTCTATGAATCCACAGTAATTCGAAATTTGGGTAGGATTCTTTATTGTTGTGATGTTTTTCATTCTATCAGATAGTAAATTTTAATTTCGAAATTCGGACACACCGGAGGATTTCACCGAGATGAACGTCTTTTATGCAAACAAATTACGACAAACGATTTTCCATGCAATGCAGATGTTTTCAACTCCAGCCGTTTCTGTCTCCGTTATTCAAAACGGAGAGATTATTTTTTCAGAAGGATTCGGTACCCGTACACTTGGGAAAAACGAATCTGTGGATGATCAGACATCCTATGCAATCGCATCGATGTCGAAATCGACCGTTTCAGCATCACTGGCAATATTACACGAGCAAAAAGCATTTGATTGGGAAGACCCTGTGAGTAAATATCTTCCTGAATTTCGACTATACGATGATTTTGCATCGAAAGAAATCCGCGTACTTGATCTGCTGATCCATAACTGTGGTTTAAGAAGTGAAAGCGCAGGAACAATCTGGTATGGTTCCGATTATTCAAGAACAGAGATCATCCGAAAGCTGCGATTTCTTCGTCCAGTCAGTAGCTTCCGAAGCAATCAGGCGTATCAGAATGTGTGTTTTCTGGCAGCCGGTCTTATCATTCAGGCAATAACCGGACAAACCTGGGATGATTTTGTAACCCAGAATATTTTTTCTCCTTTACATATGTTGCGAACCTTTCCAAATATTGCCTCTTTGCGATTATCCGGCATCGGAAACATTGCTACACCACATGCGATGATTGATGGCAAATTATCGATCATCCCATATCGGGATCATGACAACGTCGGACCGGCTGCGTCGGTTCACTCCACCTCGCACGATCTTGCGCAATATCTGCTGATGTTCCTCAATCACGGTTCATTTGAAAACCGTAGCATTTTATCTCCGGAATCGATAGACTTTCTGCACAAGCCACATATGTTATACACCCAATCTCAGGAAGAAACCATCATTCATCCACGAATGCGGTCAACATTTCCAACGTTTGGATTGGGTTGGCGAGTACAGGATTATTGCGGAATGAAAAGTGTCGGGCATTCCGGAGGCGTGGACGGTATGCGCGGACGCATGGAGATGCTGCCTGAAATAAACAGCGGCGTGGTTGTTCTGACCAACAGTGAAGATCGGAGGACGTATTACAGCACGCTTTACACAGCACTGGATATGCTTGCAGGATTCGAACCAGTTGACTGGGTTGAAGCATGGAAAAAAGATCCGGAATCCAATAAACAACTGTCTGAACCGGATAAAATACCGAACACCAATCCATCCCTTGCTCTGAATCAATATACAGGAATCTATCAGGACAGCGCTTATGGAGAGCTCTCTGTAAAGCAAGAAAACAGCAACCTGGTGTTGCGCTTTTCACACACGCCTGCTTTTACAGCTGATCTGGAACACTGGCATTACGATACCTTCAGGATCACATGGCGTGATCCATATATTCCAAAAGGATTGGTAACATTTTTAATCGGCAGCAACGGGAAAGTAAATGCCCTGCATCTGGATCAGCCAAGACTTTTGGATGTCGATTTTTCAGAATTGGACGACGCTATTCGTAAAATTAACTGACCAGGAAGTTTTGACCAACTTTTTTGAAGAATTACTTCAATCTATTGCAATAAATTTAAATGTTGTGATAAAATAATAGCCGTTCAACGAAATTGGCCGAAGAAAAAAAGAAAGTTCAAGGTTCGGTCAATTAAGGAACAGCAAATCGCGGGCATTGTTCAGTGGCAGAACGGTAGCCTTCCAAGCTACATACACGAGTTCGAATCTCGTTGCCCGCTCAAAAACAGTCCTGATGGGCTGTTTTTTTTATACTCCTCAAGGAATATCAATCTCGCCGTTTTGTGCAAAAATTGCGAGGATAAAAAGAATTGATCCTGCTAAAATCTTGAAATCAGGAGCGAAACGATGGATTGGCTTGACAGGTTGAATAGTGCAGTCTCATATCTTGAAGAAAACCTGACAGGTGTAATCGATTATCGTCATGCAGCACAGATCGCCTGTTGTTCGGAATTTCATTTTCAACGTATATTCTCCTACATCGCCGGGATTCCGTTATCCGAATATGTGCGCAGAAGGAAAATGACCGAAGCAGCATTTGATCTGCAGCATACAGACATGAAAGTAATCGATACAGCTCTCAAATTTGGATACGAGAGCCCTACTGCATTCAATCGAGCATTTCAAAATGTCCACGGAATTGCACCTTCCAATGCTCGAGCTAAAGGTGTGAATCTGAAAGCATATCCACGTATTCGATTTCAATTATCTGTTACTGGAGGATCAGAAATGAATTATCGTATTGAAAAAAAAGCTGCTTTTCAAATTGCAGGAATCAAAAAACGCCTGCCGGTAAACGTTGAAGAAAATTTTACGGAGATTCCGCAATTTTGGAATCAATTCATGAAATCAGGTCTGTCTGAGAAACTTTGCGCCATCATGAATTCCGAACCCTCAGGGATTTTAGGCGTCTGTGCGATGGAAAATGATGCAAAAGAATTCGATTATTATATTGCCGCAGCTACCACCAAAGAAATTCCGGATGAATTCTGCTCTTATATGGTTCCTGAGTCCCTATGGGCAATCTTTGAATGTATCGGAGCAATGCCGGATGCGATCCAGGAATTGGAAAAAAGAATTTTGACTGAATGGCTGCCAACATCAGGATATGAATATTCCAATGGACCAGATATCGAAGTTTATCCGGAAGGTGATATCAATTCTCCACTGTATAAAAGTGAAGTATGGCTCCCAATTCAAAAAAAGTAAAAAGGATTCTGACAGCAAGCAAAAAAGTTTTACATTTCTGAAATGTAAAACTTTTTTGTTATTAAGAAGCAGCTCCTTTCAATAATCAGTGATTCGAAATATGGAAAGGAATAATTGTTGTTATGTTGTATTTACGCTTTGCGTCTTACATTTTTATGATGAATGATTGATGGATTGATCTGCAATTGCGAGAAGGACATAAACCCGACTAAGCAATCTTTCTTCATGTGTTAAAAGATTGTTTCACCCACTACAGGGTAATAACAATGACAGGTTTCATCCATTCCATTCGACTTGTTTTCAAATCATTTCATGTAGATCATCATTCATTAAGGTAAAAGCCTTCAATAATTTCTGAGAATTTTTATTCGTTTCTCCGATTTTCCAAAAATCGAAATACTGATTTTGAATCGTTATAAAAGATTATTCTTTAGGTAGTGTATAATTTTCTTGAAGAAACTTATCCACGCCGTACTGCTTTATTTTAATAAATTTACTCTATAATGCCTTTTTTCAAACCAGAACAGGTATCCTAATTCAAAAAAAGAGACCCGCGATGCAGTATGATCTATCTGAATTCAAAAGAGAATTAGAGGCGGCAAGCGGAATGCAGGCAGCCGATCTTATTCTTGAAAACATCCGTTTGGTGGATGTCTACACCAATGAAATACGCCCTGCCTCCCTGGCAATTTATCATGGCCGCATAATTGCCATTAACCCTCAGCAGAATCATCCGGCAAAAAAACGTATAGACGGGGAAAATCAATTCGCCGTTCCAGGATTTATCGATACACATATCCATATCGAAACGACCTTATTGACTCCGGAAGCGCTTTCGGAAGTCATCGTTCCATGGGGAACCACAACGCTTTTTGTGGATGCAATGGAAATCGCGAACGTTGCCGGAATCGATGGGCTGCTGGCTCTCATTAAAGATTCAGATAAGCTGCCATTTCGGATTTATCTGGAAGTACCATCCCGCGTTCCAACAGCCCCGGGACTTGAAACAGCCGGAGCTGTCCTGGGAGTTGAGGAAGTCAAAACACTGTTGAAATTGGATGAAACGCTCAGTCTGGGTGAATTAGATCCATCAAAAGTGCTCGGAATGCGTGAGGAATATCTTGAAAAAATCCTGGCCACACTGGAATCCCGCCGTATTTGCAACGGACATGCAATCGGATTATCTCCTGCCGAATTAAACATCTATGCAGCAGGTCATCTGGCTGATGATCACGAATGTGTCACTTTTGAAGAATTAAGGGACAGGCTGCGGGTAGGAATTTGCGCCCTGATACGTGAAGGAAGCAGCGAACGGAATACCGAACGATTGATGAGAGGTGTCATTGAAAACGGTTTGCCCACTGAAAATCTGATGTTCTGTACCGATGATAAACATGTCAATGATATTGTTCAGGAAGGTCACATCAGCTATAACATTCAGAAATCCATCGATATAGGGCTGGATCCGGTCGAGGCAATAAAGATGGCAACGATTAACGCGGCAAAACATTTTCATGTTGAGGCGATGTTGGGATCGCTCACACCAGGCCGTTACGCCGACATTGTCTTGCTTGAAGATATTCGATCCATTAAACCGGCACGGGTGTTTAAAGGCGGACAATTGGTTGCAGAAAATGGAATTGCCTTTCCGGCTCCTATAAAACCATACCCTGCCGACTTATTTGATACGGTGAAACTTTCCGCTTCGCTTTCCGCAGAAAACTTTCAAATACCTGCATCCGGGAAACGTGCCCTTTGTCGAATTATTACGCTCATTCCGGATCAGATCATTAATCGGGAAGAACACGAATGGATACCTATACACAATGAGCAGATCGAAGCTGATCCTGGTCGGGATATTTTAAAACTATCAGTCATTGAACGGTATGGAAAGAATGGACACGTTTCAACCGCGTTGGTTCGGGGATTCGGACTAAAAAAGGGCGCCCTTGCCTCATCGGTCTCTCATGATCATCACAACATTGTCATCGTTGGCTGTAACGATCAGGATATGCTGTTTGCTGCAAAAACACTGCGTGACATGAAAGGCGGTTTTGCTGCTGTCTGTGATGGTCAAATTGTCAACGCATTGCCTTTGCCGCTTGCAGGCCTGATGTCTATCCTTCCAGCGCGAGAAGTGATGGAACGCATGAATCAGTTAAATGAAGCAGCTTATCGTTTGGGCATTACGATGGCAGCTCCTTTTATGACACTATCTTTCATTTCTCTGCCGACAGTACCGGAATTGGGTTTAACAGATTTCGGACTGATCAACGTACATGCCCATTGCATTACGAATCTGATACTACAAAAAGAGGATTGACTATTGGACGATCCAAATCTGTCAAATTATGTCGGAAAAAGGCTTGGAAGGGTTGACGGTTGGGAAAAAGTCACCGGAAAAGCCAGGTACGCCGGAGATTACTCGATGCCCGGAATGCTGGAATTAGCCGTCATCCGCTCAAGCGAACCGCATGCAATGATTACCTCACTGGATACCAGCAGCGTTTCGGATGACGTTTATGTCTTTACTGCTGCGGATCTTTCCGAAAATATCATTGAGGATATCATTAATGACCAGCCAGTTCTGGCCTCGGATCGAGTGCGTTTCTTTGGTGAACCGATCGCCATCGTCGCCGCTGATTCAAGAGAAGCAGCGCAACAGGCAGCCCGATCAGTTGTAATATCCTACCAAAAATTACCAGTTGTTGACAACCCGCGTGAAGCAATTCTTCCAAATTCAGAAAAATTATTTGATCAAGGGAACCTTCTAAGTGAATTTCATCATACAAAAGGGGATCCGGATAATTCATTCGCTGATTGTGACCTGATTCTCGAGGATGATTTTTTTCTTCCGGTTCAAGATCACGGATATCTGGAACCCGATGCAGCTTTTGCTTATATGGACGGCGATATTTTAAGAATGCTGACATCCAGCCAGAATGTCTTCCACGATCGGCGCATAATTGCCCGTGCGCTTGGCCTCCCGCTTGATAAGATACAGGTCCAAGCGGCAACTGTCGGCGGAGGATTTGGCGGCAAAGATGGACATATTAATCAGGTTTTTGCTGCACTGGTAACACTGAAGACTGGAAAACCGGCCAAAATTGTTTTTGATCGCACAGAGGTTTTTATTGGAACCTATAAACGTCATGCCGCAGATATCCACATCAAGTTCGGATTCACACAAGATGGATTTTTTAAAGCTTTTGAAGGCAAAGCCTGGCTCGATACCGGAGCATATGCGGGTCTTGGTCCGGCTGTAATGGGATTGTTCAGCGAACATTTTGGAGGTCCATATCAGATTCCAAATGTCAAACTGGATGTGTATCTGGCATATACCAACAAACCGCCGGCACATGCCATGCGCGGATTTGGTGCGCCACAGGGAGCGTTCGCAACGGAAACACTGATCAGCCGTGCTGCCCGGCAATTAGGAATCGATCCGCTGGAAATCCGACGAAAAAATGCGCTGACAGAGGGCTCCATCGGCACGCTTGGTCAGAAAATGGAACATGTCGTCGGACTGCGCGAAGCATTGACAGCAGTTGAAAATTCACAATTATGGCAGGAACACAAACAAAATCAAGATCCAGCCATCGGATATGGCGTTGCAGCCGGTTACCTAAGCTGCGGCTTGGGAAAAGGAATTCCCGATTCTGCAAAAGTCGAGATTTCTGAAAACGAGAAAGGCCATTATGTGATCCGAATCGGTCTGGTAGATATCGGACAGGGCAGCAAGACAGCACTCACAGCGATCGCAGCCGATGTATTAGATTGTCGAATGGAAAATGTAACAATAATCATGGCAGACACCAATACCACCTATGACTGCGGATCTACTGCCGGATCACGATCAGTTTTTATTGCAGGGAATGCAATCATCGCCGCAGCTAAAGAATTTCGCAGAAAAAAAGAAGAGAAGGCAGACAATCCCAAAGCTATCGGATCTGCGACTTTTCCAGAATCCAGTTATTCTTTTCCGAATCCTGGTTTTCCGCATGCAATGTATACGTTTATTGCCCAGGCAGTAAAGCTGCAAATCAATCCGGTGAGTGGTCAGATCAGGCTGCTTGACATCTTCGCAGCGACCGAAGCAGGACACATAATTAATCCGCTTTCCATGGATGGGCAGATTCAAGGCGGAATCGTCATGTCACTCGGATATACTTTCGGTGAAGGAATGCAATATCAAGCCGGTATCCCGCAGCATCAAAGTTTTACCAATTATATTATGCCCACTGCAATGGATGTCCCTTCGATCAGGAACATTTCAGTAGACTCATACGAAAAATCGGGTCCAATGGGGGCGAAAGGAGCAGCCGAAGTGGCAACCGTTGTGATTGCACCGGCTATCAATGCAGCAGTCGAATCGATTAGCGGAGCAAAGTTAAACGCTCTGCCGTTAGATAATGAGAGTGTCTTAGCAGCTCTCAAAAACAAATAATTTTTCATGGAGGAACATATGAAGAAAACTGTAAAAGTGTTGTTTGTGCTATTGGTGTTATCGCTCCTTGTTACTGCTTCTGTTTCCGCTGCCGATGAGAAACTGAAAGTCGCTCTGATTCTCCCAGGTCAGGCTGATGACATGAGCTTCAATCAGGCCATGTACGATGCAATGATGCAAGTCGCGGATGAATATACCGATAAAATCGAAGTGACCGTTGTTGAGAAAGTCTATGAAGTTGCAGATATCGAACCAGCGCTGATGGATTTTGCCAGTCAGGGTTATGACATCATTTTCGGGCATGGTTTTCAATTCCAGGAACCTTTAATTGCAGTTGCCGAAATGTTCCCTGAAACAGCTTTCTGTCTGGGCACTGGTTATCTGACGCTGCCGAATACGGCTGTATATGATGTCGAACTGGACACCGGCGGATATTTGATGGGTGTTCTGGCCGGCCTGATGAGTGAAACCGGGAAAATCGGCGTCGTGGGTGGAGCAGATGTCTCTGAAATCTTCCGCGGACATGAAGGTTATAAATATGGCGCTAAATCAGTCAATCCGGATATTGTGATTGAAGAAGTTTATACCGGTGACTGGAATGATTCTGCAGCCGCAAAAGAAGCTGCAATCAGTATGTATGATGATGGTGTCGATATCATCTGGCATTCCGGCGATGGTATCGGTCTCGGTGTCCTTGAAGCGGCAAAAGAAAAAGGTAAATTTGCACTTGGCAATGTCGCCGAACAGCATACGCTTGCCCCGGACAATGTCTTATCCGGCGTTGTTTATCAATGGGCTCCGATTATCAAAAACATCATCGATGATGTCATCAGCGGTGCATTCTTTAAAACCGATCCGCTTTTCTATTGGATCAACATTCCGAATGGCGGTTTAACCTATGCGCCTTTCTATGAACTTTCCGATAAGGTTCCTGCAGATGTTCAAGCACAGGTTCAACAGACGTATCAGGATTTAAAAGACGGAAAGATTGAACTGCCGGATTTCGAAGCTGCAAAATAATCGAAAACGACAATATTCTATGAAATAAGGCGGAAGTTTGAAAGCGCAGTTTTACGGATAATATTCGTTGATAAAGTCTTTCAAATTTCCGCTTCCGATATAAAGAAAAAGATGAGGCTATTTGGAAAAATTCGCGGTTGAAATGCGGAATATTACGAAAATCTTCGGCCATCTCAAAGCCAATGATGCCGTTGATTTTAAATTGAGGGAAAACTCAATTAATGGACTTCTCGGAGAAAACGGAGCCGGGAAAACGACGTTAATGAACGTTCTCTACGGGTTATACCGTCAGGAAGAAGGAGAAATCTACATCCATGGACAAAAAACGGATATCGTTTCACCTTTAAAAGCAATCTCGTCCGGAATCGGCATGGTTCATCAGCATTTTATGCTGGCTCGTCCTTTAACGGTGGTCGAAAATATCATGCTCGGACGAAAATCCAGCCGCGGGATATTCCTTGACACCCGAAAAGTAGCCGCGGAAATCAGAGAGCTTTCAGACAGATATCATCTGATGGTAGATCCTTATGCCCGGATCTGGCAGCTTTCTGTCGGACAACAGCAGCGTGTAGAGATTTTAACGACAATTTACCAGGGAGCGAATATCCTGATTCTTGATGAACCAACGGCAGTCTTAACACCCCAGGAAGCGGAAACGCTATTTTCCATCTTGCGGCAAATGCGGGATGATGGAAAATCTATGATCCTGATCACGCATAAACTCGAGGAAATCTTATCCGTAGTGGATGATGTTACCATCCTGCGAGATGGAAAAATGATCAGTTCTTTCAAAGTCACACCCGCTACAACGAAAGAGGAACTTTCCCGTTTAATGGTAGGACGGGATGTTCTGTTTGATTTTAATCCGGCTGCCGTAAAACCAGGCAAAGAGCGATTGGGTATGAAAGATCTCAGGGTCAAAAACGACAAAGGACTTCCTGCAGTAAATAACTTTTCACTTTCTGTCTCAGAGGGAGAAATTGTCGGTTTGGCAGGAGTTGACGGAAACGGTCAGAAAGAATTGGCTGAAGCGCTGACTGGACTGCGTCCGGCTGAAGGCGGAAAAATTTTCATCAACGGAATAGAAGCCGAAAATAAACCACCTGTGTTTTTTATCCATCAAGGTGTTGCTCATATTCCGGAAGACCGGCAAAACATGGGCTTAGCGATGGGATTCTGCGTCAGCAAAAACCTGATCATCAAACGATTCTGCCAGCAGCCCTATGCAAAAAATGGAGTGATGAATTACAAAAACATAAAAAATCATGCCCAAAAGATGATCCAGGATTTTCAGATCAAGACGAATACCACGGAAGATATTACCAGAGATCTCTCCGGTGGCAATCAGCAAAAAGTGATATTAGCCCGTGAACTTGCTGATGAGCCTTCCGTTCTGATCGCGAACCAGCCCACGCGTGGTTTGGATGTCGGAGCGACAGAATATGTGCGCTCACGTCTGCTCGAAGCACGCAGCAAAGGGGCAGCAATATTATTGATTTCAGCCGATATTGAAGAAATCATACAATTGTCAGATCGCATCGCTGTTATTTATAACGGCGAGCTAATGGGTATATTGCCAAAAGGATCACAACCAGAAACGATCGGATTGTTAATGATGGGGAAACGACAGGGGGAAAACACCGGTGTCAAAGAAAATCAATAAAATAATTCAGGCAATTTTTCCCGCTTTGTTGATGGTCTCAGGAGCCTTGCTGACTGGCGCAATTTTGATCATCATCTCAGGGAATGATCCAATTGCGGCATACGCTGCATTATTGGAAGGAGCCTTCAGCAACTCATACCGGATCTCGGAAACGTTTGTGAAAGCCATCCCGCTGATGCTGATGGCTCTGGGAGTATCGATTGCATTCAAAAATCAGATTTGGAACATCGGTGCCGGCGGCCAGTTCACAATCGGTACAATTCTTTCCGTCATTGTCTGCCTTTATTTCAAATTACCACCGATCCCGACGATAATTCTTTCTTTTATTTTTGCATTTATTGGTGGTGCACTCTGGGGAGGTCTGGCTGGCTGGTTAAAGGCTCGGTTTAACGCGAATGAAGTCATCACAACACTCATGCTGGATTATATTGCCACTTACCTGCTTGCCTATTTGGTCTACGGTCCGATGATGGATCCGAACGGTTTCGGTTATCCGCAATCTGCGGTGATCGAGAAGGTTTTGCGTCTGCCAAAATTGATCGTCGGCGGCAGGCTGCATACCGGCATATTCGTAGCTATCGCAATTCTATTCTTGATGCTCCTGTTTTGGCGATCTACGCTCGGTTTTAAAATTGAATTAGCCGGTCAGGGAAATGACGTATCACGATATGCGGGTATTGATAACAAGAAGATTATCGTCATCACGATGTTGCTTTCAGGAGGACTTTCCGGAATTGCCGGATGGAATGAAATCCATGGAATCCACTTTCGATTGATGACCGATTTGGCCGGCAGTTATGGATCGATCGCAATTGTCATTGCCTTGCTTGGAAACCTGAATCCGCTGGGAATCGCAATTTCGGCTTATTTCTTTTCAGTTCTGATTGTCGGCGGTAATACGATGCAGAATCTGACCGGAATTCCTTATTCGCTGGTTGATATTATTCAGGGACTGATTGTTGTTTTTGTGATTACCCGAACTGCATTTAGAACCGAAAGCATCCAAACCTTTTTCAGAAAACGCAGGTATCAACACAATGGATAACATCTTTACCGCTACTTTCTTCGTCAGTATATTTGCCAGTACTATCCGCCTTGCCACACCAATTTTATTGACGGCGCTTGGAGAAATCTACACGCAAAGATCCGGAATCTTGAACCTCGGGCTGGAAGGAACGATGACCATGAGCGCGATGGCCGGTTTTGTCTGTGCCTATTTCTCAAAAAACCTTTTCATTGGATTTCTTGGCGGGATTATCGTCGGGATGATTTGCAGTGCCTTCATGGCATTTCTCAGCATCACAGTCCGGGCAAACCAGGTGATTGCCGGAACAGCGCTGACCATTTTAGGCATCGGTTTTTCCTCATTCATATACCGGATCATTTTCGGAATTCAGAAGCTTCCGCCGCAGGTTGAATCACTGACGAAATTCGACATTCCGTTATTGAGCAGTATTCCTTATATTGGAACGATATTTTTTCAGCATAATCTGATCGTATATCTTGCCTATATCCTGGCAGTCTTTTCCTGGATTGTCCTTGAAAAAACCACATTCGGCCTGAATGTGAAAGCGGTCGGCGAACATCCGCGGGCAGCCGATTCCAAGGGAATTAATGTTTCAAAAGTACGATACACAGCGGTAATAATCGGTGGTGCATTTGCCGGATTATCGGGCGCTTTTATGTCGATTGCCTATATGAATTCTTTTTCGGATACAATGATTGCCGGACGTGGTTTCATTGCCGTTGCCGTTGTAGTCTTTGCCCGCTGGAATCCGCTGCGGGCGATGGTAGGTTCCCTGCTGTTTGGAATAGCCAGCGCCTTACAAATTCGCTTTCAGGCAATCGGTGTTCCGATCCCGAATCAATTTCTTCTCATGCTTCCATACCTGGTAACTATTATTGCTTTGATTACCGTCTCTAAAAAGGCTGAATTTCCCAGCGCATATACGAAACCCTATTCGAGAATGGAACGATGAACAAACGGCAGAAAATTGTAAAAAGAATTTTACTGATCGTTGGCGCAGGGATTCTTCTGGGACTTTCCGGATTCCTGTTTCAGCATGGTTTCAATTTTCCATCGAAAAGCGCTGCCGAAAAACGGGCTAGAGCTTTCGCTGAGGAAATCAATCATCATTATTCAAAACCGGAAGGAATCTATTCTTTTCTCACACAAGATTACCGGAAAACGATCACAGAAAAAGAATTTGTTGAAGCATTTCTGAAAGAACGTTCCTATCCATATCTGACGCCATTATGGATCAATTTCAAGCGGATTGAGATGGCTGAGGACAACCTGAGCGGCACGGCATATTACGATCAGGCTGCCCGATTAAAAGGGATGGTTTATGAAGTACCGTTTGTCTACGAAAAATTCAATTACTACATGATTGATTTTGAAGAGTTTCCAGACGGGAGTTACTTAGAAAAATTTGATCATATTCCGAATTATCTGATCAATGGATGGGATTAATTCGAGATTTCGAACAAAGAGAGAAAACTTGTTGTATTTGTTTTTACGCAAAGTGTAAAAACAAATACAACAAGAAGTAATCCTCCTCATATTTTGAATCAGTAGAATATATTTTTTTGAATTAGAGTTTTTGTAAACAAAAAGAAGAACACACAGGAGAAAAACCGATGGATGTATTGTCAGTCAGCAGTCTGGAAGAAGCAATCAGTTTGTTGCATTCGAAGAGGAACGCAGCCATTATCGCCGGCGGCACCGATTTACTGGTAAAAAGAGCGCGCAACAAACTATCTGCCGATCCATTGATTGATATATGCGGAATATCGATTCTTAAAGGTATTTCTCATGAGGAGAATTGCCTCCGGATTGGCGCATTGACAACATTCGCGATGCTGGAACAAGAATTGGACGCCTATCCTTTTTGTGCTGCTCTGAAACAAGCGGCGTATGAAATGGGCGCGCCGCAGATCCGCAATCGAGCAACTATCGGCGGTAATGTAGTCACCGGTTCTCCTGCCGGAGATGGCATCGTCGCATTGTTGGCTTTGGACGCAAAAGTGGAACTGGTAAGTGAATCAGGGAAACGATGGATTGCACTATGTGATTTCTTTACAGGCCCGGGGAAAACAATCATCAAACCGGACGAAATCCTAACCGCATTGATCATCCCGCAGCAATCAGGAAAATCCTGCTTCTACAAAGTTGGGAAACGAAACGCATTGGCGATCGCGATACTCAGTGTAGCGGTTTATGCAGAAATCCGGGAAAGGAAATTTGAAACGATCCGTATTTCGGTCGGATCTGCCGCACCGATACCCATGCGGGCACTACGAACCGAACAATTTCTGCTGAATCATGAAATGGATGAAACCGCAGTCCATGAAGCTATCCGGTTAATCCGGGAAGAAATTTCACCGATTGATGATGTGCGCGCGACTGCAGCGTACCGTCGTGAGTTAGCCGGGAACATTCTTCAATTCTTATTACAGCGATTGGGAATGTAGGTCAGGAAATTTGATCCATCGGGAAAAATTGATGGAATAGCGTTTTTCGCAAAAAAAACATCAAGGATTCTCGTTTATATTTCGATTTTATGGCTTGTAAGAATTTCAAGATAAATTCGGGGGAATCAATGGCATTAAGGAAAATTTCATGCCGGGTCAACGGTATCACAGTTCAAAAAGAGATTCGCAGTGAGCTGCGGCTGATCGATTTTTTGCGAGAAAATCTCCAGCTTACCGGTGTAAAAGAAGGTTGCGGAGAAGGAGAATGCGGAGCTTGCACCGTCTTGTTGAACGGAAATCCGATAAACTCCTGCCTCGTCCTGGCCGTTCAAGCCGAAGGTGCAGACATCCTCACCATCGAGGGACTGGCTGCAAACGGAGAGTTAAGTCAACTGCAGCAGGCTTTTATAGATTACGGAGCCGTTCAATGCGGGTTCTGCACACCGGGGATGATCTTGTCTGCGAAAGCGCTGCTGGATAAAAATCCGCATCCGACTGAAGAAGAAATCAGGCGGGCAATTTCCGGGAATCTCTGCCGTTGTACCGGTTATCAGGCAATTGTGGATGCCGTGCAGGCTGTCAGCTCCAATACCCCTCATGCGCAGCCGCAGCCTCCTTTACCAGTTCAGGAAAAGGACCGACTACAATAATCTTTTTTTGGCCATGGGCAAGGATTGATCGGCAATCGCTGTCAAAAGTCGGGTTTTGTTCATGACTTCCAGTCAGACCTAACAATTCCTTTTCGGTCATCGCGTAAACAATCCGGCCAACATTCGCCCAGTAAATTCCACCGGTGCACATTGCGCAAGGTTCACAGGATGTATACAGAGAACAGTTCCACAGGAATTCTTTCGGGTACTTCTGAGAAGCTGCTCGCACCAACCCCAATTCGGCGTGCATCGTGCAATCATGCGTTGTAATTTCCATATTCGGCTGTTCTAAAAGGACATTACCCATTGAATCCACCAGGATGGCGCCAAAAGGTGTATTACCATCCTTTCTGGATTGAAATGAAACTGCAATTGCCCTCCGAAGAAAAGCGATATCACGATCATACGTAAAAAAGTCAAACCGTTCGTTATCATTTGTTTCCATATATTTTTTGTCCATCCATATAATTCATTAGTAATTAATGAGAATTCCCAAGAGAATTTCGAAAGGCTGGTTTATATTTCAAAGAGCTGAACTCTTTCAGACTACTATACTCAACTGATTAATCAAAAAAGGGTATTGTCTTGCTAAAAGTCGGTCAACAATACCCTTTTAAAATGCGAATTGAAATCTGTCACTTCTTCTTTTTCTTGCCTAAATAGGCGGCTCTGATTTCTTCATTCTCCAATAATTCTTTGCCGGTCCCATGCATCGTTATATGCCCGGTCGCAAGGACATAACCAAAATCAGCAGTTCGCAGCGCCATGTTGGCATTCTGTTCAATCAATAAGATTGTGACGCCATCCTGATTGATTTTCCGAATAATTGAGAAGATCTCTTGAACGACGATCGGTGCCAAACCCAGAGAAGGTTCATCCATCATCATTAATTTCGGACGGCTCATTAACGCCCTGCCAACCGCCAGCATCTGCTGTTCACCGCCGGATAAGGTACCGGCTTGCTGCCAGTGACGTTCTTTGAGTCGGGGAAAAATGGAATAGATCCAATCGATATCTTCCTGAATCTGAGATTTATCGGTTCGCAGATAAGCCCCGATTTTCAAGTTTTCCAAAACAGTCATATCGGGAAACGTACGGCGTCCTTCTGGAACCAGCGCAATCCCCTGTCCGACAATCTTATTGGTTGGCAAGCCGACGATATTGGTATCGTTATAAAGGATTTCTCCGCTGTCAGTTTTGACTAGTCCAATGATCGAGCGTAATGTGGTACTCTTGCCGGCTCCATTTGCACCAATCAAAGTAACGATTTTCCCCGCCGGAACTTCAAATGAAATATCATTTAAAGCCTTAATTCCGCCATAAGAGACTTTTAAGTGATTGATCTTAAGCATTTTCTTCCACCCCAAGGTACGCTTGAATGACACGATCATTGTTTTGAATATCGGCAGGCAAACCATGTGCGATCATTTTACCAAAATCGAGCACATAAATCCGGTCAGAAATACCCATCACCAGGTCCATATGATGTTCAATCAGAAAAACTGTCAGATTAAAATCCTCTTTCGTTTTTTTGATAAAAGCTGCCAGCTCATCGGTTTCCTGCGGATTCATCCCGGCAGCCGGTTCATCCAGAAGCAATAATGTCGGATTAGTCGCAAGTGCACGAGCAATTTCCAAATGACGCTGTTGCCCATAGGGTAAGGAAGAAGCAATGTCGTTCCGATATGCAGCAAGATTCTGCATTTCCAATAATTCCATAGCTTCTTTCCGCATTTGAATTTCTTCTCTGTAATTCAAATGCATCGCAGTTTTTAGCAGTCCGGATTTTGCATGCATATGCTTTGCGATCAGAACATTTTCAAAAACGGTTAATGCTTTAAACAAACGAATATTTTGAAACGTCCGTGCAATTCCCAGTTTGGTGATCTGATCTGGAGTTTTTCGAACGATTTTTTCACAAATCTGATCCGGATCGCCTTTATATAGTTTTTTCATTTTTCCAGCCGGATGATTAGCCACCATCAGTTCATCATGGAAAAAGACCTTACCATTTGTTGGCTCATAAACACCTGTTACAAAGTTGAATGCAGTTGTTTTTCCGGCGCCGTTCGGTCCAATTAATGCCACAATTTCGTGTTCGTTGACTTCCATTGAAAAGTTATCTACGGCAACGACACCACCGAACTGCATGGTACAGTGCTCGAGTCTTAAAACATTATTTCCCATTCGAAACACCTCCATTCAATTTTTGTTTGCGCGTGAATAAATTCTTGAAAAATCTCACAAGGCCTTCCCAACTGAATTCTTTGGATCCCATTAATCCTTTCGAATAGAAGAGAACCACAACCATTAATAGAACCGAGAAAACAACCATCCGGAATCCCGTTCGAAACAGAGGAACCTGCCAACTTCCTACTTTAAGCGGTTGATCAAAGAATCGCAACCATTCACGGCCTGCCGTGACCAAAAACGAACCTAAAATACTTCCTGTCACGCTTCCCATTCCACCCAACACAACGATCAGTAATATATCGTAAGTCAGGGTTATCTTAAAGGTACCGGAATCAATCGTTCCCATATAGCTGGCCAGCAAACCGCCTGCGACTCCGGTAAAGAATGAACTGATCATGAACGAGGTCAGTTTGTGTTTAAAAAGATTAATTCCCATTGCTTCGGCTGCAGTTTCATCCTCACGAATCGCTTTGAAAGCGCGTCCATAGGAAGAATTAATCAGCAGAACAATAATAAGAATACACAAACAACATAGAGCTATTGGGACAAATATCGATGAAAAACGGGGTATCTTTTTCAGTCCATACGAACCGTTTGTAATCATATTCAACTGCGGGCTTGCAATAATCGATCGAATAATTTCCGAGAAACCTAACGTAGCAATCGCCAGATAATCGCTTTTTAACCGCAACACCGGGATTCCGATTAACCCAGCCAGGATTGCAGCAAATAATCCTCCCAACAGTAAAGCCGGAATGAATGGCAATTCAATTTTCGACAGGAATTCGTTCATACCTGTGACATAAAAAACGCCAGCTCGTGCTTCGACAGGAATTGTCAAAAGCGCCACAGTATAAGCGCCGATCGCCATAAAACCAGCTTGACCTAAGGAGAATAGCCCGGTAAACCCGTTGGTTAAATTCATGGCAACCGCAGCAACTGCATAGATCATACTTCTTTCAATGATGGAGATATCATAGCTGAATTTGCGTTTATTCATCTCTAAGAAAATCAGAATTGCAAGGATTATTGAAACCGCTATGATATTGAAGAGTGTCTTGGTTGATTTTTTCATAGATACTATACCTTCTCCGTAGCTTTTTCACCAAATAATCCGGTAGGCTTTACTAACAACATGACAATCAGCAATATGAATGTAAACGCATCACTAAATGTCGAGAATCCCAGCGCGACTAAAAACGTTTCACCAATTCCAAGTATAAAACCACCGATCATTGCACCAGGGATGCTTCCGATTCCTCCTAATACTGCGGCGACAAAACATTTAAGACCAGGAAGTGATCCGCTAAATGGATTTACCGACATTCGATCCGTAAAATATAAGATCGATCCGATAGCTGCCAACAAAGATCCTATTGCAAATGTAAAACTGACGACAGAATTAATCTTTATTCCCATGATCTCAGCAGTTTCATAATCTTTTGAAACTGCTCTCATCGCCATACCGATTTTTGTTTTATTGATCATCATCACCATGAGAAAAACGAGTACCATGGTTAAGATCGGTGTGAGAAAAGTTACAAAAGATGCCGAAAGAGTGCCAAATTGGAAAATTCGTTTTAAATAGGGAATTTCAGGATAACCTCTTGGAAGTGCAGTAAACAAATATGTCGCAAGATTCTGCAATAATAACGAAACGCCAATCGCTGAGATCATGATCGACATACGCGGAGCAGATCGCAGCGGTTTATAAGCCAATCGTTCAATCACAATTCCAATAACGACTGTTCCAATTAATACAATCGGTATTGCAATATACCATGGAAAATCGGCCAATGTAAAAATCATCAGATATCCGGCAATCATAAAAAGATCGCCATGAGCAAAGTTTATCAACCTCAAAATCCCGTAGACCATCGTGTAACCAATTGCAATTAAAGCATATGCACCGCCTAAAGAGATTCCGGTCAGACAATGTTGCAAAAAAGTAGCTAAACTCATAGAATCAACTTCTCCTTTTCAGCTAAGACTCGCTTACACTATCATTGATTCGAAATATGAGAAAGCTTATTGGTTGTGGTGTAGTTTTGCTTTGTAGACAAAACAAGACCGAAACAAACGCTTTCTCTCAATAAAAGATATTTCTAAATCTTAAATTACTGGTTCGCTATGGTAGTCATTGCAGAATCTTTCGCATGGAAGAATATCGTAATCAATACCTAAAAAGGTGCCTGTGGCACCTTTTTATCTCGCTGGATAATTCTGTGTTGCCCAGAAACTTAAAGAAAGCGAGTCCAGGCAACACCATTTTCCCAACATAGTTACAAATTATTCTTCAACCGTCACTGTCTGCAAGAATTTGAATGCGCCGCCTTCGACTGTCTTAATTACTGCCAGTTGTTTTACAGCGTCACCATTCTCATCGAATGAAATTTGACCAGTTACACCGTTAAATTCGGTTGTTACCAATGCATCGCGAATGGCAACTGAATCAACTGAATCGGCATTTTTGATTGCTGTTAAAATCGCCAGATAAGCATCATATCCAAGAGCAGAAACTGCCGGAATCACGTCTGGTTGATTATTCTTGACAAGATATTCTTTAAATCCGGGAACGAATTTCTTCGCTTCATCGGTAGCAGGATCTGCTTCATCAAAGAATGTGGAAAGAACAATACCTTCGGCATCTGCACCAGCATTTTCGATAATGGTCACATTTTCCCATGTATCGCCACCCATAATTTTTGCGGTAATTCCTAATTCACGAGCCTGTTTGATAATCAACGGAGCTGTGGCAATGGATGATGGAGCAAAAATTACATCCGGATTGGCTGCTTTTACATTAGTAAGGATTGCCTTGAAATCGGTTTGATTGGTCTGGAATTGTTCCTGAGAAACGACAGAACCTTCACCAGCCAATTTTGTAAACGCAGTCACGAAAAAGCTTCCCAAACCTGAGGAATAATCATCGCCGAGTTGTGTAATGACAGCTGCAGTCTTGGCGCCATTCTGAAATGCATAGTTTGCCATAACAGTACCCTGGAAAGGATCCAGGAAAGCAACGCGGAAATAGTAATCATTGCCTAATGTAACCTGAGGATTGGTACAAGATGCGCCCATCGCAGGAATCTGTGCTTCAGCAAAGATTTCACCCGCAGCAATCGAAACACCGGAACCATAGGAACCAACTACTGCCTTAACACCCTGGCTAACGAGGTTTTGAGCAGCGGTTACTGCTTCAGTCTTATCACTCTTGTTGTCAACCTCAAAAAGCTTTATGTTATAGGTCTTTCCACCGACTTCGACTGTTGGATAGACTTCATTTGCATAGCGGACTCCAAGGACTTCCTGGAAACCGCCACCGCCGTTTTCGCCAGTTACAGGTTCAAAAACGCCGATGGTAATCTCGTCATCCGCTGCGTATGCAAAGCCAGTCAGCATTGCTGCAAAAACAACTACAAGAACAAATAATGAAGCAAACTTTTTCATATTCCTCCCTTATATTTATGCCAAAACGATGTACCGTCTGGCGTTTAAAACAATATAGCGCATTGATGTGTTTGTACCTGAAAAATTATAGCATGCAAGATCAGGATTGACAATATTTTCATCAATTCGAAATTTGCGTGAATAGAAATAGTAAATGCAACTTGAAATAAAGAAAAAGGAAAACCAGTTTGGGGGTAGCGATCGTTTTTTCACTTTTTTTTTGCATTAAACAATTACGGCACTTTTTTTCATAAAATCACCCTGTTGTTTGCCATTCCAACATTACATCCGTTGCAGAGGCGAAGCGTCCGACAACCGTCTCGATCTTCACCATGAATCGCTCATGTCGGATGCTTCGCCCTTACGATACGAGACCCTGACGATAGATTAGATAAACAGCTAATTTTCCGCCGCTACTGGGTTCAATCTCACGCGGAATATTCAAGGCCAATAGGACTATTCACGGCAAAGTTCCCGGATACTTCTCCTCCTTTTATGGGCTTTGAGTGTGCGGATGATTTGTTCTTCTATATACCGTTCTCTTATGTCGTCGCTCCTCCTAATCTTCTATGCGACTAACATTCGTAACAGTACATTTTTCGGGAAGCAGATCATTTCGAATTGCAATTGCAATTAATTTCGGTTCCAATGATAAACTTATTAAATCAATAGAAAGCAGTCCGCTTCAGCAATTTAAAATATGGATTGCTCTATCGAATAAAGGATGGAAATACGTTGTTCTTATGCTTTTTTTCTTCACGTAAAAACATAAGAACAACAAAGAATTAATTCCGTATTACGGATCGCTGCTAATCAATTGAGTACGATTGCCTCTATTGTAATTTTGCTCATATTGAATTGCTTAGTACACTTTTCTAGTTATTGAAAGAAGGAGATTATCATGACCGTGAGATCTGCCCATGCCGAATGGAAAGGCACATTAAAAGAAGGTCGGGGAACGATGAAATTAGGAAGCGGAGCTTATGAAGGTTCCTATTCATTTTCTTCCCGATTTGAAGAAGCGCCGGGAACAAATCCGGAAGAATTGATCGGCGCAGCTCATGCAGGCTGTTTCACCATGTTCCTATCTGCATTACTCACAGATGCCGGCTTTCCGCCAAAACAACTGCAAACTACAGCAAAGGTGCATTTAAAAGCCGGTCCGATTATCGCAGCGATTGATTTAACGACAGAAGGAATTGTCCCAGGTATTCAGGAATCTGAATTCCTCAAATTAGCTGAATCTGCAAAGAAGGATTGTCCAGTATCCAAGGCGCTTTCTGCAGTAGAAATTAACCTTTCTGCAAAACTAATCGTATAAGGGGAAGCTGTTTTCCAATCTGGATTCTTGTTGTAGATCCAAGGAACTCTTTTTCAAAGCATCGATCAGATTTTATGTATCGTTGCCATAATTCATAAGAAACTCAAACGGAAGAAAATCGTAAATTTCGATTTTCTTCCGTTTCTACGAATCGAACTATTGACCAGCGATTCGACATTTGGGAAAAAAATTGCTGTTGTTTCTATTTTTTACGATTATTTTGAGAAAAAAAATGATGACAATTATTATCATTAACCACATTGAACAAATTTCAGACTCACTCCTAAACGAGGCCATTTTATGAGCACGATCGACCTGACAAAATATGGTCTGACCGATCGATATGAAACCTTGATGCGCCAATATCCGGAATATTCTGTCGGACGCATCGTGTCACAGGAAAAAGGGTTTTATCGAGTCATTACATCATGCGGTGAACAGATCGCGGAAATCTCAGGCAAGTACCGTTACCAGATTAATACTCCTTCAGAATACCCTGCTGTAGGAGATTTCGTCATGCTCAACAGCATCGAAAACAGCAATCGTGCAGTCATTCATCAAATTTTGCCGAGGAAAAGTGTTTTCATGCGGAAAAATGCCGGAACCAATTTCACGGAACAGGTTGTAGCTGCCAATATTGATACGTTATTTATCTGCATGTCCCTGAACAATGATTTCAATTTGAGACGCCTGGAACGCTTCCTCTCCATCGGATGGAACAGCGGCGCTGTTCCAGTGATTGTACTGACGAAAGCCGACCTTTGTAATGATGTCAAGAGCAAACAATACGAGGTTGAGCTGACAGCAAACGGCGCCGATGTGCTGATTACATCGAGTATGAGAAAAGACGGATATCAAAAAATTCTGCCATATCTCAAAGAAGGAGTAACAACAGCAATGCTTGGATCCTCTGGTGTTGGAAAATCCACTTTGATCAATCTGCTACTTGGTAAAAACCATCAGGAAACCCAAGAAATACGTGGTGACGATAAAGGCCGTCATACAACAACGCGCCGAGAATTGATATTGTTGCCATCAGGCGGAATGATCATAGACACTCCCGGCATCCGTGAACTTGGAATGTGGGATTCAGCGAGTGGTTTGGAAAAGACTTTTACTGATATTGAAGCGATTATAAATGATTGCCGCTACAAAGATTGCACCCATACTTGTGAACCGGGTTGTGCCGTCCTTTCTGCAATCCAAAACGGGAATCTTTCTGCTGAACGATGGAAATCGTATCAGAAATTGCAGTCGGAAAACGCTTTCATGGAAGATGCGAAAGATTACTTCACACAGAAGGAAAAAAAATATAAAGAAATCGCTAAACTGAATAAATCACTTCGAAAATAAACCGGAGAGAGAATGATCCTATATACAAAAAGCAGAAAATATGAAACATCTGAATTTATGACAAAAATTATGGGACCAAATCCGATAAAAATTTTAGAGGAATTATTACTCAATCATCAAATTCCTGTTGGCAGTCTTGTCTGCGATTTGGGCTGCGGGCAAGGATTAACCAGCTTGTTTCTGGTGAAAGAATACAATTTCAATGTTTGGGCGGCAGATCTCTGGAGTAATCCAGAAGAAAACCGTCATTTTTTTGAAGAGCATGGGCTGTCAGACCAGAAAATACATCCTGTCAAAATGGATGCGCTCCATCTGAATTTCGAAAAAGATTTTTTTGATGCTGTCGTAAGCATTGATTCTTACCATTATTTTGGGCATGATCCAAAATATCTTGATGAAAAGTTATTGCCATTTCTGAAACCTGGCGGATATGTGTACATAGCGATACTTGGGATGAAGAAAGATTGTCATCAGAACTTACCGAAAGCGTTGCTTTTGTCATGGACACCAGAACAATTGGATACCATTCACGATACCATCTATTGGGAAAATATCGTTCACCAAAGCCGCTCTGCAGAAGTCATTTCTGTACATGAAATGGAGAGCAATGAGGAAGTTTGGGCAGATTGGTTAAAACAAAACAATCCGTATGCGATCGAAGATCGAGCATCGATGAACGCTGGCGGTGGAAAATACATGAATTTTATCGCAATGATCCTTCGAAAACGGATTAATTCTTAAAACTGGCGATAAATTACTTCTTCAAAGCAATTCAAATAATCGTGAAGATTCGTTGTTATTGGGATGATTTTACGCTTTGCGCAAAATCATCCCAATAACAAATTTTCTCCGATGGATTCGAATAGCAATTCGATATTTCGATTTAGTTTCGAAAAATAAACAACTAATCTGATTCCCATCAGTTTTTTTCTACAAATACCAGGGTCTTATTGCTATCACAGCTATTTCATGAGATGATACGAAACGTATCGTTATCGTGAAAGCCCGTTTCTTGTTTGATTTCACTTTCCAAAAGAGAATACGAATGCAATCCGGAATTGCATAGTATCTAAGAAAGAAGGTTAATCAAACGATGGAATTTACATGGATAGCGACATGGTTGAATACTGCATTCGCCAGTTTTGATTTTACAATCATGAATGCAATGCATTCACTGGCACAGACAACCGGCGGGATCTTAACTCCGGTGATGAAAGGAATCAGTCTGATTGGAGAAAAAGGGTTGCTGATGTTCCTGACAGCAGCAATTTTGATGTGTTTTTCAACCACTCGGAAAACCGGGATTTGTCTTTTTGGTGCAGTTTGTTGCGGAGCACTGATTTCGAATGTCCTTATAAAAGATGAGGTAGCCCGATTAAGACCGTTTGAATCGGGAACGATATTCCAAAGCTGGTGGCACTATATTGGCGCACCTTTCGAAGAAGATTTTTCATTTCCATCCGGACATGTTACCGCTGCAATGTCCGGGATGATGGCGCTTTATTTTGCAAGGGGAAAGAAATTTCTCATCCCGGCTGTTGTTTATGTTTTGCTGATGAGTATTTCCCGGATTTATCTGATGGTGCATTACCCTTCCGATGTCATTGCAGCATTGCTGATCGGACTTTTTTCAGCAGGAATCGCGTATACAATCACCCGCAATACGTATAAAATTCTTGTTAAATATCAGAAAATACGTTTCTGTTCATTTGTATTAAAATTCGATTTGAGACATCTTATTAGCCATTTATTGATGTCCGATTCAATCCAATAAAAAACAATAAATCGGATTGCTGCCGTTTTTTCACCCGATAGGTTTTTAAACAACAGCAATCCTTTTCAGTTTTTGGTGAAATGAAATCATCAACTGGTTCAGTATCTTTTTTCAATAATATCAAAAAGAATTCCGAAATTTAAGAAGGTTTATTTGATCTTAAACACTTGCACACGAAAGGAGCAAATTCAATTTTCGAAAAATAGCAAAGAAAGTCGAGAAGCATTCATTTTCTGGCTTTAGAATGATGATGTTTGGAGATGAAAAGATGCAGGAACAAATTTTGGCTGTTCAGAAAATGCAGGATTACATCGACACCCATCTGCAAGATGAGATCACGATGGCTGATCTATCTCGGGTATCGTTCTTTTCGCCATGGTATTCTTATCGCTTATTTCAACAGTATACCGGTCTGACACCGTCTGCATACATCCGCCGTTTACGCCTCTCAAAATCCGCATTGTATTTGAAAAATCATGGTTTACGGATTGCTGATGTCGCATTTGAACTTGGTTTCGGAAGTGTAGATGGGTATCAGAGAGCATTTTTCCGAGAATTTGGGTGTAATCCCAGTGAATATGTCAAAGAATCGATTCCGATCATCCTTTTCAACCCCTACGGTGTTAAATTCAGAGAAGTCAGAAAGGAACCAGTTAATATGGAAAACCTACAATGTGTTTTTATCCAGGCGATCCGAAAACCGGAACGCAAAGTTCTTGTCAAACGCGGGATCAAGGCTGAAGACTATTTCTCCTATTGTGAGGAAGTAGGATGTGATGTATGGAATCAATTAATTAATATGGATTCATTAAGCGGCGAACCGGTTTCGATGTGGCTGCCGGAACTTTATAAGAAACCGCATACATCAACCTATGTGCAGGGTGTTGAAGTTCCTACGGATTATCATGGTGCTATACCGGAAGGATTTGATGTTATTTTGCTTCCAGAAACAGAATATCTCGTTTTTCAGGGTGAACCATTTGAAGAAGAGAAATATTGCGAAGCCATTCAAGCGGTACAGAAGGCAATGGATCGCTACGATCCTTCCATCATCGGTTATGAATGGGATGATTCAAGTCCGCGCATCCAGTTGGAACCACGTGGAACACGCGGATATATTGAGCTTCGTGCAGTAAAAAGAAAACTGGAATCACCTTATTGAGAATAGGAACACGAGAATCCTTAAGATTGCTTCTTCAGGCTAATGCCCTCTCCGCAATGACAGATGGCATGCAAGTCTTATCACAGTCAATCCTGTCATTGCAACCCATATAGTGTGAAATCACAAGTATAAATAATAAAAAAAAACGGCATGAATGAATCCATGCCGTTTTTTTTGGTTGATTCTTAATCAGATCTTAATTTCAATATCAACGCCTGCGGGTAAGTTAAGACGCATAAGCATATCAATTGTTTTTGAATCGGGATCTAAGACATCGATCATTCGGTTATGAGTCCGAATCTCAAAATGTTCATGAGAATCCTTATCAATGAAGGAAGAACGCCGAACAGTGAATCTTTCGAGTTTCGTCGGCAGAGGTACCGGTCCGACTACATGAGCACCGCTTCGTTCAGCAGTATCCACAATACGTTTTGCAGATTGATCCAAAATCCGATGATCAAATGCCTTCAATCGGATACGAATTTTTTGTTTTGCCATTTTATGACTGCCTTTATTATCCAAGAATCTCAGTAATCACACCAGCGCCCACAGTCAGACCGCCTTCGCGAATCGCGAATTTCGAACCCTGTTCCAATGCGACCGGTATAATTAATTCGACGCTCATATCAACATTATCGCCCGGCATCACCATTTCGACGCCTTCCGGTAATCCAATGTTTCCTGTTACATCCATTGTCCGAATGTAGAATTGCGGCCGATATCCATTGAAGAATGGTTTATGGCGTCCGCCTTCTTCACGTTTCAACACATACACACGCGCCTT
>Ga0116193_1000225_pt1 | contig 54969 bp, 40 predicted proteins | sample AD_UKC115_MetaG_FD_89892 | JGI IMG/M metagenome (GOLD analysis project Ga0116193, IMG submission 89892) | Active sludge microbial communities of municipal wastewater-treating anaerobic digesters from Hong Kong - AD_UKC115_MetaG | ecosystem: Engineered > Bioreactor > Anaerobic > Digestate... | reverse complement strand
GCTAAATATCTTGCGGACAGAAATTGAGATCCTTTTTCCCTGAATTCCGGGGTAGAAACGGTAAAATGATCACCCGGGAAATATTCAATGGTAATTTGAGCATTTAATTTTTTCATTTCGTCATCCAATAAATGGACTGCATCATTCAAATAAAAATTATCATTATTACCTGTTGTAATACGGATTTTATTATCCAGGTCCGTTTTTAATTGCTCCCAATTTGTTCGGAGATATAAGGATATGTCATATTTTTTCCATTGCTCGGCTACTACCGGATTGATCACACCGGTAACCGGGTCGCAAATACTTTCCGGGTTCCCATCTTTCCCTTTAGGGCTGAATACCGCATTTAATGAATTCATTTGCTCTCCACGATAAATTACTTTTTCCATGGGATAGGCATCTCTCATATAAAATACCGGGAAAAAGCCATCAATGGATGCTTCAGGATTCAAGGCACTATCTTTATTGTAAAACATATTCTTATCCTCATAAATATTTACGGTCAATGTTTTTCTGAAATCCACCGGGTCAGGTGAACTTGACCAACAACCGTCAAATGTTTTTGGATAATGCGTCTGCAACCATAAAACAGTCCATCCACCACTGCTATGCCCCGTAAGTAAACGGGCGCCATTACACCGATATGTTTTTTCCAGTAATGGAATAAATTCATTGACCAATGCATCTCCGCGTGGGCCATTATTTTCACTGTTGGCATAAACGGAATGCCCCAGAGGACAATTGCCATCGAGTATTACTCTGATACAGGCAATGGTATCTATGGGATCACTGGTAATATCTCTGCCGGAAAATCTGTGATAATCTCCACCAAATCCGAATACGGTAAATAAAACAGGGAATTTCCTGTTTGGCTCAGTGGCATATTCTTTAGGTAAAATAATGGCTGCATCCACTGTCTGTGCTTTGCCATAAAAAGAAGTGAGTAGGGCAGAGGGAGCCTTGAGCTCTTTGACATGCTCCGTTTCAATAAATGTTTTTTCAGGATTTACCTGGTCGCAAACCAATGTAATAATTTGCTTATCATTTGCGGTAACCGTTACCTGGATGGGTTTACTATATATATTTCCCGGGCTATGCGAAATGGAACGACCACCTTCATTCTTATCCCACACTGCCTGAACAAAGTAAGTGCCTCTTTCAATTTCTGATAGTTTTACGGGATAGCTGATTGCCTTATCATCAAATAGAACACTTCCGCCAGAAGGTACCCCAACGGCGTTGACTGCATAACAAGGAAAGGATGCCATTCCTACCTGGCCATCTTTAGGTACCTTAAAATTCTTAGACATATAAAGGATTACTTTACCTGAGAAAAACCTGCCGGTAGAATCTTTTAAAACAGCTCTAAACTTTTGTGCATGAACTTGTATAGATAACAGCAAACTAAAAATCAAAAATGCTGAAGTGGTTTTTTTGACGATCATGTGTTACACTTTTGATGAATATTGAATTGGAAATATAGGATTTTATTGTTTAGAATATTCAATAATGTGATAAGATATCGTAATAAAATGAAGAGTGGATGAAGGTTCAATGTGGCATTGCTAAAGTTTTTAAAACATCTGTGCTTTATTAATACATTAACATCAATCGTTTCCTTTTTAGATACCTTCGCAGGCTCCAAGAAGCCATCGTATGTATAACAAAAAGCATAGAAAATTCACAGCGCTGACCATGAAGGCATTTGCTTTTCTGTGTATCAATTGTTTACTTACTTTTTCGGCGGTTTCTTATGCTGCCATTCCCGGGAATTCCATGCAACATGAAACGATTATTCCTGGTCAAAATAATGCTTTTCCTGAAGAGATTCAATTTCATCATTCCGTTTCTTTTGAATGTGGAGTCAATCGCTCCTACAGAACAAAACAGATTCCATCTTTTTTCTCATACCGGAAAGATGCCTCATGTGAAGGCTCAAATAACCTTGAAAAATCAAAGCGCCCACTTTGGTTTGAATTCTGTAAACCCGGATATTATTCCTTTCTCTCCCTTTATTATTTATATTGATTTGGTGAGGCCACAGGTCATTCTTTTTCTTTTTTAAGCAAAAAAGAAAAACGATTCTTTCATTTCCTTTTGAACATTATCAAATGGTAAATAAACATACCCGGAATAGGATATTAGATGTTTAAAAAAAATGAAAGGCCATCCATATCATGATACAAAATTGATATGAAGAAAATTAATTCACTGCTCCATAAAAATTGATTAAGCCAAATGGCTACTAAAGATGAAACCTGTAATGAGCAACAGGGCAACATTGAAAAAATAAAACTGAATTCGTATGGAAAATATACTTGAGAACTTGATGCATCTTACCGATCCGAATTGGATTATGCAGCATGGCGGTTTATATATTGTGATCATTATAGTTTTTATTGAGACCGGATTCCCGTTTGGGTTTTTCCTCCCCGGTGATTCCCTGTTATTCATAGCCGGGATGGTGATTGCAAATACCTTATCACCCATGAGCCTTCCGGTGATCAATCTGATCTATTGGATAGTTTTAATTGCTGTGGCGGGTACCCTGGGAAATTTTGCAGGGTATTGGATTGGAAGAAAATCCGAAACACTTTTATTCAGGCAAAAAGATCGCTTCTTTTTTAAGAAGAAGTATTTGTTACAGGCTAAAGCCTTTTATGATAAAAAAGGAGGCAGTGCTATCATGTTAGCCAGGTTTTTACCCATCGTTCGCACCTTTGCCCCTATTGTGGCTGGTATGGTCAAAATGCCTCCGGGAAAATTTGCAGTATATAATATTGCCGGAAGTTTTTTATGGGTTATTTCTATCGTGAGTGCCGGGTTTTTACTGGGGGAAAATAAGTGGGTGCAAGAAAACCTGGAAATAATTATTATAGGTATTGTATGTATTACAATGGCTCCGGTGCTTATAAAAATGTTTACCAGGAAAAAAAATAAAATGGTTATTCAATAATTTATAATTTTTGTAAAATAATTTTATCACCCATAATCAAAAGATTATATGGAATTTTTAATGCCGGATTTTACGAACCCGGGAATATGGATAAGCCTGCTTACTTTAAGTTTTTTAGAAATTGTTTTAGGTATAGACAATATTATTTTTATATCAATCGTAGCAGGGAAGTTGCCGAAAAACAGGCAACGTAGTGTTCGTAATATCGGGCTGCTTCTAGCCATGCTTTTCCGTATAGCCTTATTGTTATGTATTACATGGATCATTGGTTTAAAAGACCCAGTGGTCCAGGTGCCGGCCATTAGGGGAATTTCAGAAAATGGATTTGGCCTGAGTTATAAAGACCTTATCTTAATTGCCGGAGGTATTTTCCTGATCGTCAAAAGCACTTTAGAAATTCATCATAAATTTCAGCAAGAAGAAACAGTGGCAACGAGTGCCAAGCCTAAAGCAGGTTTTGGGGCTGTTGTTTTCCAGATCGTTTTGGTTGATGCGGTATTTTCATTTGATTCCATTCTTACGGCGGTAGGGCTTGTAGATAATGTACTGATAATGATTATTGCGGTCATTATATCTATTGGAATTATGATGCTTTTTGCCGGGCCGGTAACAAAGATTATCAATGCGCATCCCACATTACAAATGCTGGCACTTTCTTTCCTGGTTGTGATAGGTGTTGTACTTATAGCCGGTGGCCTGCACCAGGAAGTAAGTAAAGGGATTATCTATTCTTGCTTAGGTTTTTCGCTGATCGTAGAGTTGCTTAATATCAGGCTGCGCAAAAAATCTAAACAAGAAAACCATTCAGGTGTAGCGTGAAATTATACCGGTTCATCATTTTTATAGGAATGTAATAATTTGAGTCGGGAGTTTTATGAAATGTTATATTATCATATCGTCTCAATGAATGCCTCATCAATATCATGCATTGTCTGAATCACTGATTGGCACGGATTTATAGTTTCCACTGATTTTTCCATGTAATCCTTTAACCTCATTAATCTGTGATTTAGACAACAGGTAATTGAATGCAAAACGCTGTCCCTTCATTCTCCTTGCTTTCCAATTTTATTTCACCGCCATGTGCTTTTACGATATCAAAGCTCAAACTCAGGCCCAGTCCGGTTCCCTGCCCGGTAGGTTTTGTTGTAAAAAAAGGCTGGAATATTTTTTCTTTAATCTTTTCCGGAATCCCTTTCCCATTATCCTTAACGCTGATTTCTATTTTGTTGTCTAATTTTTTTGTGCTCACTATAACGGCTGGTTCATAACCTTCTTCACCAGATAATTTGCGTTCAGTAACTGCATAAAAAGCGTTATTGATTAAGTTCAAAATGACTCTTCCAAAATCTTGTGGTGCAATATTTATTTTTTGTAAAGACGGATCAAAATGCGTTTCAAATTTTGCGCTGAAGCTTTTATCTTTTGCTCTCAGACCATGATAACTCAACCGAAGATATTCATCACATAATGCATTGATATCCGTCAATTCTTTTTGGCCGGTACTTTTTCGGGAATGATGCAACATGCCTTTGACGATTGCTTCTGCGCGTTTACCATGAAATTGTATTTTCCCTGAATTCTCTTTAATTGTTTTAAGAGTTTCAAGTAAATCCTCTAATTTCCCATTGTCTATTTCGCCCAAGGCTTCATCAATAATTTCGCCATTCAATTCAGAAAAATTATTGACAAAATTCAATGGGTTTTGAATTTCATGGGCAATACCGGCAGTGAGTTCACCTAAGGAAGCCATTTTCTCTGATTGAATCAATTGTTTTTGAGTGGACTGTAAATCGCTCAGGGTTTTACCCAGTTGTTCATTCATTTTTCTTTTCTCCCTGAAGCGTTTGAAAAATACTACAGCAATAATCATGGAGACAATTAAGCTGATGATGGTAATATTCCTTACCAGTTTTTGTCTTTTAATTTCCGATTGTTGTATGGCAAGTTGATTATCCTGACTGGCTTTGAGCAAGGCTCTTTTATTTTGAAATTCCAGTTGATTGGTCAGGCTGGTGATCTTCACTTTTTTTTCATTTGCGTAAGCTGAATCACTGAATCGTTTAAATTGAAGACTGTTTAAATAAGCTTCTTTAAAGTTGCCGGTTTTACTATTCGCGCTTGCTAAGAGTTCATAGATATCTGTGAGACTTTTATAATCATTACTATCCACGAAAGTGAGCGCATGTTGTAAGGTTTGTATAGTAGATGACAGTTTATTTTCTTTCATATAAATCTTAGCTATACCATACTGAGACTCAGCCCGGCGGATGTTATCTCCGTATTGAGTGCTCACCTGATATAAGGAATCAAAATATAGCAGCGCTTTTTCTTTGTCATTGATCAACTGGTAATCGTCAGCCAATTTAGAATAGGAGTCTAAAATAAATCTTCCATCTTTCAATAATTTCGCATATTGCAGGGATTCCAAATTAAGTGCAATGGCTTCTTGATATTTACCCTGCTTTATCAAAATGTCTGACATGTAAAGCAGATTGCTGCTTAAGTAAATGTTTGCGCCCATTTGCCTGCGAATTGCCAGAGAAGTTGAAAAGTCATGATAGGCCATGTCTAATTTTCCCGCACGAATATTTGTATTGCCCATATCGCTATAAGCAGTAGCTATAAATTCGCTGTCATGGATAGATGTTGCAATTTTTAATGCTTCTTGTTGGTTTTTCAATGCCAAATCATATTCCTTTACCAGCATATAAATAAAGCCATTGGCCAGGAGACACTGCAATATGGAACTTGTATCTTTATTTTCTTTTGACATGGAAAGTGCGGTCAGATTGTTTTCTAATGCATCTCCATAGTTAGACATAGATCTTTGTGTGAGCGCTTTGAGGTAATAGATATAGGCTAAGTTTTTGCGATTCCCTAATGTCTGATTTATTTTCAGGCTTTTATCAAAATATAATATAGAGTTTGAATAATTATTCTGATTAGCATAAGTTTCCCCTAAGAGTTGAAAGATGGTGGCCGTTCCTTGCTGGTCATTGATCTCATTGAAAATTCTGGCAGCCAGGAAAAAAGTATCAATGGCCGGCGTTGTATTGATATTCATTAAGCTTCGACCTATATTCATCACGGCATTTGCATAAAGAGTTTTGAGGTAAATGTTTTTAGGTGGCTCATTATTTCCCCCTTTACTTTGCATGTCATTGACCAGGTTCAAAGCTTTTTGCGCATAACTCAAGCAACTGTCGGTTTCATCTAAATTGGAAAAAGCGGTTGAGATGGCATTGTATATTCTGGCCCTGGAGGTATCACTTTTAGCTGTTATCAACTGCTCCTTTAATTGGGAAATACTTTGTGCAGGCAGTTTCCCGAGCGCCAGGAATAGTATAAGAGACAGCACGAATTTTTTCATATTTTGTAAAGAGGAATACCGCTATTGTTGAAATTTAGTAGTGCTTTTAAATTTTTCTTATCTCTATATCCATTCTAAAATGTTTCTATGTAGCAAGGTAAAGAACTTTTATTATGAAACGTCATGATTCTCACCGCTACATTTTCATTTCTTATGAAGTGTTTACCTGATTTCAGTTTATGGGTAGTTGAATGATAAAAGTCGTTCCTTCATGCTCCTTTGAATTTACGGTTATCTTCCCACCATGTGCCTGAATAATATCATAGCTTAAACTCAATCCTAAACCTGTACCACTTCCGGTAGGTTTGGTGGTAAAAAATGGTTGAAATATTTTATCCACTAAAGCAGGAGGGATGCCATTCCCATTATCACTTATTTTGATTTCTACTTTATCATTTATTTTTTTTGTAGAAATATCTACTTCGGGTTCATAATTTTCAGGGTGGATTTTCTTTTGCTCATTTATAGCATAGAATGCATTATTGATCATATTCAATAACACTCTTCCCAGGTCTTGTGGTACTACATTGATTTTGCCGATGTGATCATCATAATTTGTTTTCATGGTCGCATTAAAGGATTTATCTTTTGCTCTCAGGCCATGATAAGCCAATCTTAAAAATTCATCACATAAAGAATTGATATCAACCCATTCTTTTTGACCTGTGCTTTTCCTCGAATGCTGTAACATGCCTTTCACTATGGAATCTGCTCTTTTACCGTGATGACTGATTTTTTCTTCATTGGATATAATATCATTAATTAAGTCAATTTGCTCTTCGTTTTCTCTTGCATGACCGGGTTTCAAGTATTCCGCTTTAAGTTCTTCAAGCAGCTCCATATTGATATCACTGAAATTATTGACAAAGTTCAAAGGGTTTTGTATTTCGTGTGCGATGCCGGCTGTGAGCTCTCCGAGTGAAGCCATCTTTTCAGATTGGATGAGTTGCGATTGCGTGGATTTTAAATCTGCTAAGGTTAATTGCAATGTTTTATTGGCTTTTTGTTTCAACCTGTTATTTCTGAAAAGAATAAATGCGATAATCAGGAATACGATTATCGTAAAAAGTAAAAGAATGATTCGGTTATTATTTCTTGTTGCTACGGCTTCATTTTGTAATTCCTGTAATCTTAATTTTTCTTCAAACCCCATGCTATGAAATTTCCCAAGATTGGTAATACGGATATTGTTGATGCTATCACTGATTGTTTTTGCAAGGTCCATATATTTATATGCACTATCATATCTTTTACTCTTATTAAAATTCAAAGCCAGAACAGTATAAGCGTCTAAAGTTTCTTCCAAGGTTTTACCGGCCACATCATATAGCCTGAGAGCCAGGTTAGCATAATAAATACCGGAATCATAACGATTGTTATCATAATTCAAATTAGAAAGAGATATATAATTCCCTGCAACGATGATATTTTCATCACTGCCCTTCATTATTTGAAGTGCAGCAAACAAATATTTACTCGCGGAATCTTTCTTTCCCATTCGCTGGTAAATTTCACCCATGGTGGCATAGGCAGCTCCCTCATACATACCAATACGACTTTTCTCCCTAAAGACTATTGATTCATTCAGGTAATAAAGAGCCGAATCATATTTCTTATTGTCCATATAAGTATAGACGATATTATCGGTGATGCCGGCCAAAAGAAACATATCATTGGTTACATTTTCTACCAGCTGTTTTGCATCTTTTAATTCCTGCAATTTTTTATTTTGGCTTTCCGTGTAGCCGTACAAGATGCCTAAACAGTTTTTAGTATATCCCATCAATTCAATCCTGTTTGTTTCAGCATCTTTTTGCAAATAATTTTCTATGTATGGGGTCTTCAAAATATGGGCACCTATATCTTTATCCTCAGACAATTTTTTAGCTATGATTATATATTTTAAGCCATTGGTATAGTCGCCTTCGGCAATATAATTATAGGCCATATTGTTGGCAATCATTCCTTGATAAAACTTCTGATTTAATTTTTGTGCAAGTGCAAAAGCTTTATTTCCAAAATACAAGGCACTATCGTTATTTACTTCCGTAAAATTCAATAACTGGGATGCATAATTGGATAATCGTAAAGTGTCATTTTCTTTGGGCTGATTGTTTTGCTGTGCATCAGAAGCATAAACAAGTAAACAGAGAATGGTTATGAAGCCTATTATTATTTTCTTCATTTCATGAAATTTTATTTAAACCAAAGTCCATGTTTTTCTATAGTGTTTTTAGGTATCTTTTAGCAACATCAATGACCTTTTTTCTACTAAAAAAATTTAAAGAATTATTTTATCATCTTAAAATTAAATGATGGGGAGTGAAATGATAAAAATACAGCCTTCTCCGAAATCATTTTCTACTTTAATGTAACCATTGTGCACTTTTACGATATCATAAGCCAAAGACAATCCCAGCCCGGTGCCTTTCCCTGCCGGTTTCGTGGTAAAAAATGGTTGAAAAATCTTGTCCAGGATTTCTTCAGGAATGCCGGTGCCATTATCCTGCACAAGGATTTCAATAGACTGGTTATTTTTCCGTGTAGTGATTTTAATATACGGTTCATAGGGCTTCTCCGAAGGGATATTCTGGCTTTTGGAGATGCGCTGTTGTTTATCGGAACAGGCGTAAAACGAGTTATTAAGCATATTTAAAAGGACCCTTCCAATATCCTGCGGAATAATATTTATTTTTTGTATTGTGTTATCAAAATCCATCTTGAGTTCGGTGTGAAAATCTTTATCTTTTGCACGAATGCCATGATATGCAAGACGAATATATTCTTCACACAGGAAATTGATATCTGTTGGTACTTTCAATTCTGAACTGCTCCTGGAATGTAAGAGCATACCTTTGACGATAGCTTCGGCCCTTTTACCATGATGATTTATTTTATCTTCATTTGCACCGATATTCTGTGCAATAGCTTTTACTTCATCAAAATTTCCTGCGGTAATTTCTTCATCCATTTCGCGAATCAATTCAGTATTCAGGTCAGAAAAATTATTGACAAAATTCAAAGGGTTTTGTATTTCATGAGCAATACCCGCTGTGAGTTCACCGAGGCTGGCCATTTTCTCGGACTGAATTAATTGAGCCTGTGTGGATTTCAAAGTCCTGTAGGCATCCGCATTGTCTAATGCCACCGCAGTGTATGTAGCAAGGGTTCTTAAAACATTCAGGTGATAATCGTTATAAGCATTTTTATGGATGCTTTGGGCAGTGATCACACCAATAGATTTCTCTTTATTCATCAAAGGCAAATAGATAACAGAAGCTGAATGTTCACTTTCGCCCGCTTCGGATAATGTAGCAATAATGGTTGCATTTTCCTGTTCAAAATTATTGGTAAAAATTTCCTTTTTATGATTGTAACACCAGGATGAAGGCCGGTTAGAATCATTCAAAGAATAGCTGTATGCCGGAAGCGTTTTTCCTTGTCTTTTGGTAGCAGGAAAATCAAGAGCCGTTTTATCTGCATTAATAATCCCAATGCCCAATAAGGATGCATCCATTAATTTATTTACATGAATATAAACGGTATCAATAATATGCTCTATGGATAAAGAGGATGTAATGTCTTTGCCCATCTCGCTGATAAGTTCTATATTTCTATGTCTTTCGGCTTCTGCATCTGCTTTTAATTTTTCTTCCCTGATCAAAGACCGATGCCTTTCTTTAGAAAGAACACGCTTTCGCTGGAAATTAATAAATAAAAATGCAAGTAAGCAAAATGAAATACCATAAATGAACCATGCCCACCAGGTTCGATACCAGGGAGGTAATATTTCAAAACGGTAACTATCGCTACGACTTTCTATGCCCTGTATATTTAAAGCAATTACTTTAAATGTGTATTTGCCCGGAGGAAGATTTGTATATTCTTTCGCATTCTCTTTTGACCAGGAAGTCCAGCTTTTATCAAAGCCTTCTAAAAATGTTTTATATTGATTTGCATTATTTCCTTCATAACTCGTGGCTGAAAAGCGGAATTTGAGAGAATTGTGTGCAAAACCTATGCTTGTAATAAGGGTACTATCCCTTCCTTCTCCAAAGTAAATAATCGAGTCATTATCCGTAGTAATACTTCTTATGAGGGCAGCATAATGACTATTGATTTTTTTTCCGGAAAAATCATATTTTATGATCCCTGAGCCGGTACCTATCCAGGCAATGTCTTTGTTCTCGGAATAAACCTGGTATATAGCTTCACCAGCAAAACTTCTAAAGGCTGCAGACATCCTATAGTATTGTCCATCCTTTTTTTTGATATTCATTTCCAACCTTCCCTTTGAACCAATCCAGATTCTCCCATCACCATCCTGATGAAAAACATTGATGGGATTACCTTGTGTGATTTGGTAAAAATTTTTAATGATTTCATCTGTGGTATCAGAATAAAATCTTTTCTTGTTTTCCTGGAAGATGTACAGGCTATCAGGAGTATAAAAATAATTTATGCCATTTATTTTTTGAATAAAAACAAAACCGCCCTGCAAACCATCCTTGCTATCAAAATGTTCCACCTTCCCGGTTTTGATGAGGGTTTTCCCATTTGGATCTCTGTTGAAACTTAACCTAATAAGCCCTGAAGAAAATGTACCAAGCCATATTGAGCCATCTATGTCTTCGGAAATGGATGTTGACTGGTCCGGATTATTTAATATTTGTCCTTCATCTGTATAGGATTTCCCATTATATAAAACAGACCATAAGCCGCTGCCCGTACCAACAAATAGCCGATTTGGTTGTATAGAAGACTTCTTTAAAATATTGATATTATAATCATTCCCCGTTGTCAGTCTTATGGGCGATAATTGCTCCGCATCTATCTTAAAAAGACCATCAGAAGTGCCAACTAATAAATCAGCGCCCATTTCAGCCAGTGACCAGGACTGATTATGACTGTTTTTCAAAATTTGAAAATTTGAATTCCCTGGTTTTAAGAAATAAACCCCATTACTGGTAGCCGTATAAATGATATTATTATGACGAATGATATCATTAGGTGTTGTAGTAATATTATTCCTGGAATCAAAATAAGTGATGGGAGAGGAGTAGTCAATACTGGAAATGCCATTGCTTGTGGCCAGCCATATTTCTCCAGACCTGTCCTGGTAGGTATATTGAATGACATTATCAATAATACCGTTTTCCCTGTTATATCTGCGTACTTCATTGCCGGACGAGTCAATAACAATAGCACCGCCATTTAAAGTACCTAATAAAATATTACCATCTGAAAGTACCGTGCCGGGTAAATAGCTTAAATTATTCTTTAAAAATTCATTGGCTGTGGATTGGATTTTCGAAAAATGTTTACCATCATATTTTAAGAGTCCTTTAGTTCTAGTGACTATTAAGAGCACTCCTTTTTCTCCCGGGAAAGGGAGGATGCCATAGATTTTTTCCTGTGAAAACTGCTCGCCTTCAGGGCATAAAGAAATCTGATCATTATTAATAACCATTAAACCTTTATCCCATTCCCGAACATAGATCACTCCATTGACACTAAACATGGTATGAAAGCCTTTTGCACTTTGTATAAAATGAAATGACTGTTTGGTGATATCCCAGATGAAAATGGCATTGCCCGTATTAAAATACACTTTTCCATTCAGGATATAGGTATTCCAGACATCCGAAAAATCGCGTTTATCTTTTGGTAAAAAGTTTATTAAAGAATGAAAAATTAATTTGCCGGATTTATCGTTTTCGAAATAACCAAGATCAGCCTGTGCTCCGGCATAGATCTTACCGTCTTTATCAATTGCGAGAGAAAAGATATTTGATTTATTGGGAACAGGATATAATCTCCAGGAAGAGCCATCAAATTCAAGGAGGCCTGAACCATTTCCAAAATACATGATGCCTCGTGTATCCTGAACAACGGACCAGTTTTGCTGAAAGGCGCTATACTCTTTTGGTGAATAATTGATGATATTCTGCGAGCCGCTTTGTAAAAAACTCTGGGCGGAGCATATCCACAAATGGGATAAAGCCAGTATCGCCAGTTTTAGTTTCTTCATTCTATTATTAAGAGTTTACAGGTTGCAATCGGATCCTGCTTCATCATTCTGTAAGTAAACTTAGGTATTTATTATAAATATTATGATGATGAGTAAATTATTTAGTGATTCATTATCGTAAAGTATTTCTTATTTATTACTTTTTAAGTTGAATAGGATTTTTAATTTCCTGGTTAAAATAATTAATCATGTCTCCATTTTCATTAGCATCAACTTTGAGCCAGCCTGAGTGATTTCATTATGGAAAATTAAACTCATGATCAACGATATTTAAGAAGTTCAAGCTTATATCACTGAAATTTCTCATATTATTCATCTCTGCATACAGCGTGTTAAATCATTCCATTTAAGTATTTTAATAATCTCATATTTATTTATTCAACCTTCAGATCTATGACATCATAGCCTGCGATAAGAATATTTTTTCGGGGATCCACACTTTTTTCAGAAGGCAATTCCTTCATACTTTTTGGACGGAATCCATTCCACCTGAATGTGAAAGAGTGGGCTGTTTCATTCGGATTGTAAAGCCGGATCAAAAAACCTCCTCCTTGTTGCGGAGTAATACTTGTAACAACAATTTTATTATTGGATAATTCGAAAAGGCTTTTTTGTAAGCCGGCATTTTCTTTTACCGGAAAGGCAATGAGTGGCTGCGTAAATTCCTGTGCTGCCTTTTCAGATTCGACCGACTGAAAAGCGCCATGCGGCCGTAATGCATAGTGAAATTGGCTGATGCCTTCCTGGTCTATTTTGAAATTGGTATGCCAGTAATTATTCATTACATAACTCAGCCAGGTGGAAGTGGGTTTGCCGGATTCTCTCCACCTTTTGAAGCTTTGATTGATGATCAATCGTTCGTCCACCATGGAATCAGGGGCAACCATAAATGCTTCCTTCATCAGCCATTGGATGCCAGCACCATCGCCGGAAGCATCTATCCACCGGCGTGGTGTAAGGTAATCCATATTGGAACCGGGCAACTGGTCTTTCAGATATCGCATATTGCCATAGCCGGCATCAATAACAACGTCTTTCAAATCTTTTGCAAATGGGAAGGAAAAATAAACAGCTTCTTTTGTGCGGACAGCATTTTTGTCAATGATGTTATCTATATGCACTTCATCATCATTGGCCCGTAGAGAAATTTTTCTTTGAATACCTTTTGTTCCCGGAGCAGGCGATTGCAAATTTATGGTGACCAAATAGGGCCCGGAATTTTCAATACGCATTTTTACTTCTCCATTAGAGAGGGCTGTTGCAGGATCGCGGCCGGGTACATACCAATAACTGTTCAATCCTTCGTCGTGAAAGCCATCCGCAAAATTGATTCCGTTGCTTTCAAGTTTTGTGATGGAACCATTGGATGTATTCCATTGTATCTTGACCTTGCCATTAGTAACCGTACTATCGGTAATTACAAAAGGGGTTTCATCATCGGGAGGGCTTGAATTATTTTTTAAATAGAAATAAGATGTGCTCAACGGTTTCAGGCCTTCGGCAATAAATATTTTTCTGCCATCGGATAATTTCTGAAGTGGGTATTGCCTGTCATTTTCGTCAACAATCATATTGGCAGTAGTGCCTGAATCCAGGTAAACGATTCCACTCCGCGGCCAGGACAAAGTATTGACGACAGCTATTTTTTGCGAAGCAGGGTCTTCGAATTCGTTTAGCAATGTTTTTGTCAATTGGTTGAGAATGGAATCTGCATCCAGCATAAAATTCTTTTTGACACGCCATTGATCAGTAACGAAATGTATATCAGGTTCGGAAATACTGTTGTAGGCGCCCCATGTATGCTCGGTGAACATAATGATGTTGCGCCAGGCTTTATAGAAATCATCCGCATCATATTTTTCGGGAGCCAGCATGGCATAAAGCGTTGCAAGCTGCGCACAACGAAGACTGTTGATCCTGCTCATCCCCTGTTCAGAAGCAGTGGAAGCCGCACCATCTTCCCAGTATGGTGTAATGTCTCCTTTCACAATGGGAAGCGACTTGCCGTATCTTTTTTCAAAAGCATGAAACATATTATTCACAGTACTCAGGATTATTTTTGGCGATGCATATTTCTGATTCCACATTTTTACAAAGTCTGAAATGGTGGTGTCAATAGGGCCGTTATCCGAAACAATATTATACCTCCATTGTACGATTTGGTAGGGATATTTTTTTTCTACCAGTTCGTTCATGTAATCAGCAATTTTTTTTGTGCCTGAAAAAAATATGCCGCCGGATGATGTGCCATGCCATGATGAATATCCTCTGCCGGCTGTCCAGAAAAGAATTTTTTCTTTGCCGGATGGCGATAGCCACCACACGGGACGATCGCCCCATTCTTTTACAAAATGGCCAACCCTGTCGCCGAGATAGGGATTGTTTTTGCCCAGGTAATTCGGTCCATCAGAAAAGTATTTGATCCCTCCTTTCGAAAATCCTTCCACTGTCGTCCATGTGATGCCCGGCACATCAGTGATCATAGCGCTCTCGATAGGCAACCCGAATTTGCTGCGCAATATTTCTGCATAGTCCGTGTAATGAAAAACTTCTTCAGGCATACTCAGTCCGGTCATCATGTTGGCATACAATCCGGATAGGCCGATACTTTCATTTTTGACGGCGTCAAAAAAATGGACACTATCGGCAGCTGATGCCTGGTTCAGAAAATTTTCTACTGCCCAGAGTGACTCCACGTTCCATTTGAATTTAGAACCTTCAGGATAGTTTTTTGTCCTGTTAATCATGCGCAGGGCATCATAAATATTTTTGATGTGAATCTGCTCTACCTGCGACTGAAGATGAGAATACCCAATGTCTGTATGTGAATGCGGAATAAAATAGAGTTCTCTTTGGATGACTGGCGCTATTTTGATAAATCCATTATATAAAACCATTCCTCCATGTTTTGCAACTACATGCACACTGTCTTTCTTAGAAACCGCAGCGACAGGCACTTCAAAACTGTTCATGCCTTCATTCAATTCAAATGAATGGTTGACTTTCTGGTTTACTGTAACCTTCAATTTTTCTTTATTGCCAAAATGCAGTACAGTTATGGATAGTGGTTGCCTTCCGTCTTTCAGGAGAAACGGCAATGAGGTAATATCTGCCCGTTCTTCGAATGCATATTTAAAAGTCATGAACCAATCGTTACTCTGCTGTGCTTCGCCAACAAGTTTTAGCTGCAATGGTTTGCCCGGAGTGGTTTTAGAGGCAGGCACCCTGAGGTACAGAATACCATGGGCATCATTGGCGCCGTCCGTTCTCAATTGAGCGAATACAACTTCTGTACTGTCTGCAGCAGTAAAGTGCCAGCGTGGTGTCTTATTGCCCGGTAAGGTAGTGATGACAAGGGTTTTGGCGCCATTGATATATAAATCAAAATTCCGGTTGCCACTACTTGTTCCAGTGGAATGCCCGGCCACCCAACGGAAGTAAACATAGTCTGAATGGGTATTTGCAGGTACAGGAGCTGTTTCCCATTCGATAATCTTATGACCATCGGTGGCACGGGTAAGCAGCGCCTCATTTACATAATCCGGAAATGCGGAAAAGTAAGAGATGGGTTCGCCGGTGATTGCTTTTTCATATCCACTGAGCCAGTGAATATTGTTTCCAAAAGGAGATTGTGCATGAACAAAAAGATGTGTCAAAAAAAATGAAAGGAGTATAAAGGGTTTTTTCATCATTTTATTTTTTACGTGGCTGCCATTTGATTGCATGAAAAAGTATATCACTTTATTTGTATTGAAGAGATGATTCGTTGATCCTCTGCATTACTTCCTACAAAAATTTGATAATCTCCCGGATACAATTGCCAATTATTCTTTTTCAAATCCCATTTTTTTAATTCCGATAAAGGAACAGAAAAATCAACAATTGCAGCTTCCCCTTTTTTGAGTGAAACTCTTTTGAATGCCTTTAATTCTTTGAGAGGCATTCCCGGTTTTTCAGGATATTTTACAAACACCTGTGCTACTTCATCACCATCATACTTGCCGGTGTTTTTTATTTCAACAGAAAAAGTAATGTTATCCTTTTTCACAACAGGCTTTGTTTTCCATGTGTAATCAAATGTAGTGTAGCTCAATCCATAGCCGAAAGGATACTGCACCTTCCCGTTGAAATAGCGGTATGTCCTTCCTTTCATTTCATAATTATCATAAGCAGGCAGGTCGCTGAGCGAGTTGTAGAAGGTTACGGGCAAATGGCCGGATGGTGATGTCTTGCCAAACAAAATATCAGCAAGTGCATTCCCGCCTTCCTCCCCAGGATACCAGGCAAGAATGATAGCATCAGCATAAGGCGCTATTTCTGAAATATCAACAGCGCTTCCTGATGTGATCACCAACACGATAGGTGTTTTCGTTCCCTTTCTCAGTGCTTTCAAATAAGCTATGTGTGCAGCAGGGAGGCTTAGTGTATTCCGGTCGGCGCCATTTTCCGAAAGAAACGCATCGCCTTCTTCTCCTTCATAAACCGGTGTGAGTCCCAGTACTGCAATGGTTACTTCTGCATTGGAAGCAGCCCATATCCCGCCAAACTTTGATGTGTCTTTGTAATCACAACCCATGTCATATTCCACCCTGGTGCCGGAGCCTACGGCCGCTGTAATACCTTCCACAAAATTTACAGTTTTATCACTTACACCATGATAATTTCCAATCAGTGCATCGAGTGAAGCAGCATTGGGCCCTACGATCATGATCTGCCGGAGTTTATTTTTGTCTAAGGGCAAGATATCATTTTTGTTTTTCAACAACACCATGCTTTGCGCTGCCATTTTTCTTGCCAGCATCCTGTGATATGGATTGGTAACACTGTCTTCTCCATAATTTTTATATGGAGAGAGAGAAGGGTCGTCAAAGAAACCCAATTTTATTTGCGTCCTCAATATGGGTGCAAGAGCGCTGTCAACATCTTCTTTGGATAATAATCTTTGCTGAATCGCTTTCATCACATCATCCTGCAAGAGGTTACTGCAATCTAAGTTCACACCGGCTTTAATGGCAGCCGAAGCAACCGTAACGGCATCAGGCAACGATTTGTGAGAAGTATAAATATCCTGCAATGCCCAACAATCGGTAACGACATGGCCTTTGAAATTCCATTCATTGTGCAGTATGTTTTGTAAGAGTGTATGGCTGGTACAACATGGCTCTCCATTCACCCGGTTGTATGCACACATCACCGCCTCCACTTTAGCGTCCACCAATTTTTTAAATGCATAGAGATAGGTCTCCCTCAAATCTTTTTCATTAACGACAGCATTAAAATGATGGCGGTCTTTTTCAGGCCCGCTGTGAACGGCAAAGTGTTTGGCACAGGCAGCCGCTTTTAGATGAAGCGGATCATTTCCCTGCAGACCGGTTACAAAAGCTGTTCCCATAGTGGCCGTAAGAAAAGGATCTTCACCATAGGTCTCCTGTCCCCGGCCCCATCTCGGGTCACGAAAGATATTGATGTTAGGCGACCAGAAAGTGAGGCCCATGTATTGCAGATGGTTGCCGTTCTTTGAACTCAGGTTGTATTTTGCTCTTGCTTCCGTTGAAATCACATTGGCACATTCGTAAAGTAATTCATTATTAAAACTCGCTGCCATTCCTATTGCCTGTGGAAAAACGGTGGCATTGCCGGCCCGTGCCACTCCATGCAAGGCTTCATTCCACCAGTTGTAGGCAGGGATGCCCAGGCGGGGAACCGATTTGCTTTGATAACCCAATAAGGAAATTTTTTCCTCAAGGGTTAGTTGCTTAAGCAAATCATCAACCCGTTCCTGAATCGTTGCATTTGCATTCCTGAAAACAAAATGGTTTTCCTGTGCTGAAAGTATTGAAGTGTTTACGACTAATAAAAAGATGAGTATAAGATATTTCATAAATTCTTGAATGTAGGTGTAATTCAGATAACAGGTAATAAAATTATAAACTTTGTCCCTTCATTCTCTTTACTTTCCACTTTTATCTCTCCTCCATGAGCTTTCACTATATCAAAACTCAGGCTTAACCCAATCCTGTTCCACTGCCGGTTGGTTTGGTGGTAAAAAATGGCTGAAAGATTTTGTCTTTTATTTTTTTGGGAATTCCATTGCCGTTTTTCGCAGAGCCGAAGGCTCGAATCATATAGTAACTTCGGATTTTAATCCGGAGACAAATGGTACTTATGCATATTGAGTGCCGTAGGCACAATGCGTTTTAAAGTGGTTCATGAAAAATAAATCGTTCATCATATTCAACTTTTAGAATCTTTAACAACAAATACAAATTGCAGGTAAACCTGATGATATGTGTTTGGCTTCTCCCTTTTGTTGCTGAAATATGTACCGTGCCTACGGCACTCGTTTAATTTCCATTTTTTATTTTTCAACGGAATAATTTCCGTTGCTACAACATGCAACGAGGCTACGCCTCTGCACAAGATTATTTAAATAACAGGCAATTGAATAATAAACTCCGTCCCCTCATTCTCGTTGCTACCTACTTTTATCTCCCCGCCATGTGCCTTTACAATATCATAACTCAGGCTTAACTCCAATCCTGTTCCACTGCCGGTTGGTTTGGTGGTGAAAAATGGCTGGAAGATTTTTTCTTTTATTTTTTTCGGAATGCCATTGCCATTATCTTTTACACTGACCTCAACCCAACCCTTCCCCAAAGGAGAAGGGGGCTTGAGACGTAGTATAATAAAGTGTTTCATCGAATTTGATAATTTTTAGTCGGACAGTAATGTTATTATTTTATTGTTTGCTACTTCAATATAATTGGTATAAAAATACGAAAGCCCGACAAAATCGGGCTTTCGTATTGCTGCTTGATTTTTGCAAACAAATATTTTGTTGCACTTTATGAAAAATCACAGATTATTTTTTATCAAAATCTCCAGTATAAACCAATACTAATTTTGAAGGGTCGAAATATTTTTTCAATGCAGCATTTACGGATTCGAGGCTCAACGCATTTATTTTATTTTCAAAATCTGTTATTTCATTTAAATCCCTGCCATCCTTCAAATAATCTAATTGCTGATAGGCTAAATAATTATCTAATCCAAGCAAAGTCTTGCGGTATTCCATCAGGCTTCTTTTAGATTTATCCAGCTCATCCGTAGTAACCCCTTTGCTGATTGCCTGATCAATTTCATCATGCAATGCAGAATCCAGCTGGTTTTTAACATTGGGATTAAAAATGGCATAAACGCCCCATGTGTATTGATTTTCCATAGCCATGTCATAATTCCATAGAAGACATAATTCTCTACGATCAATATATTTGCCGGATAATTATCGCTCATTCCAAATACATTTCGAACTACTGTAAATTCTTTTTTTAATTCTTCCTGAAGGATTTTTGAATTAACCATCTTGTCAGACTCCATTTAATAATTTGTTTCTAATTCAAAAAAATAATGATTCCTGGAATTTTTTCTGAAATAATACACTTCCTTATTAATTTATCATCTGTTCGTTCTAGAATTAAATCATGTTTGTAGAAGTATTTTAAAGACAGCATCTTATTGGAAATACAGGCAGTGCCCTTTTTATGAAAATGGATTGCGTTTTCATGAATGAATTGGTATGAAAACAGGAAATGAGGTTATTTGTTTGTTTGCCGGCACGAGCAAATCGGTTACTTAGCGAATCCTTGTATAAACCCAAACGATTTTTGTGAATAGGCAAACCTTAATTAACTTTCCTAAAAATTGGCTAAAGCAATTTTTGATATCCATGAGTGATTTCTCAATTAAAGGCGGAGAAAAACAGGATCATATAATACGGCAAAAGCTGAATGCTTCTTTGTCGCATATCCAAACAACTAAGCGGTCATTTGTTAGCCTTATTCAAATGGCTATTCAATTTTCGCTGCCTTACAAAAGGTATGTCTGGATTATTCTTTTTGCTATGTTGATTGAAACGCTTGTAGGCTTGGCTATTCCCTGGCCTCTCAAGATAATTATTGACAATGTGGTGGGTAGCCATCCTCTTCCTGAATGGCTGAGATGGATGGATCATTTTTTTCGCAGGGGAAACGCTATTGAACTGGCAGCCGTTGTGGCAATCACTTATATTGTCCTTGTTACGATTGATTCATTAGCCCAATTCCTGGATAGTTATTATAATGAGAAAGTAGCCCAATATATTGCTAACGACCTTCGTGTAAAAATTTACCATCATCTTCAACATCTGTCTATTTCCTATTACGATTCGCATCAAACAGGGAAGTTGCTAAATACGCTAACTAAGGACGTTGCTACACTGCAAGATTTTGCATCTAACACGATGTTAAGCATCCTGGTTGACAGCCTCACTATCATTGGTATGATTGGAGTAATGTTTTATCTCGATTCGGATTTTACATTAATAGCATTGGCAGTTACTCCTTTTCTGCTATTTTTTGTTTTCTACTTTAAAAAGGGAATGAAAAAAGCAACAAGAGAGGTGAGAAAAGACGAAGGGAACATGTTAGTTGTATTGCAAAAAGGGTTGCAATCCATCCGTGCAGTAAATGCATTTGGCAGGCAGGATTTTGAAGAGGATAAATTTAAAGTAGTCAGCAGGGAAACGCTTGATGCTGCCATGAAAGCACGCCGGATAAAAGCAGCGTTGTCACCGGTTGTGGCGGTTATCGTTTCAGCCTGTACTGCAATTGTACTTTGACGGGGGGCATATCTTGTAACCCATAATATAATGACAATCGGAGCGCTAACTGTTTTCATTTCATATATGGGCAAATTTTTCAGTCCTGTTAAAGACCTGGCCAAAATGACCAGTTCCATAGCCCAGGTAACAGTTGCTCTTGAACGCATACAGGCAATTTTGGAAGATCATAGTACAGTTACAGAGAAACCCAATGCAATTGATCCGGGAAGCCTAAAGGGAAACATCGTGTTTGAAAATGTATTTTTCTCTTATCATCCCGATACGCCTTTAATAAAGAACTTTAACCTGGATGTACGTTGTGGGCAGCGAATTGGAATTTGCGGTCAAACAGGTTGTGGTAAGTCAACCATTGTAAGTCTTCTGGTACGTTTTTACAATCCGGATTCCGGGCGCATATTGATAGACGGTACCGATATTTCGAATTTTACACTTGATGGGTTAAGGAAACAATTTGGATTTGTAATGCAGGAAACAATGTTGTTCTATGGCTCCATACGTGAAAATATTGCTTATGGAAATCCTAATGCCAGCGATGATGAAATTAAAGAGGCAGCCAGGCTGGCACATGCTATTGAGTTTATTGAAAAAATGCCTCATGGATTTGATACACTTGTTGGTGAAAGAGGTGTTACATTGTCCGGTGGCCAGTTGCAAAGAATAGGCATTGCAAGAGCAATAGTACGCAAATCGCCCATTTTGATTCTTGACGAACCAACTTCTTCTCTTGACTCGGAATCAGAGAAGGAGGTAATGGAAGCCCTGGAAAACCTGATGGATGGAAGGACAATCATCACAATTGCACATCGCCTGAATACCATTCGGAAAGCAGATAAGATTTATGTGTTGTCAGATGGAGGAATAGCCGAGGTAGGATGCCATGATGAATTAATTTCCAAAGGCGGTATTTATCATGAGTTATTTCGTTCACAGGAATGGGCAATGCCTTCATCAACATCTGTTGATAAATGAAACATCTGTTTGCATTCACAATTATCCGGTTAAAAATGATCAATCTTGATGAAACACATTCTGGTACTACGTTTCAAACTCCTTTACCCTTGGAAATGGATTTGGGTCGAGGTCAATACCAGTATGTCTTTCACCAGGTTTGCCGGGCAAAAGAGATTTGAATTAATCAATTCAAAAATTATTTGATTACATTTATTAGATAAAATATCACAGCGATGCCGCAACGATCTTTAATAGTTTTACCCGATGATACAGCTAAGGAAATCATAGACGCCATTGATAATGCAAAACAGGAGATTCTGATTAAGATGTTTTTGTTTTCGGATGAAACGCTGATTAACGCAGTTGTCAGGGCTCATGAAAGAGGTATCAATGTTCGGGTGATGTTAAATCCAAACCGGCAAAACGGAAAATCTGAAAATGAACATACAAGAATAATTCTCGAAAAAGCCGGTATTGCCGTGAAGGATACCTATCCTGTCTTTAGCATAACACATGAAAAATCCATGGTGATAGATGACCGGATGGCTTTTATAAAATCACTGAACTGGGAAAGTGAAAATTTTATTCAAACAAGGGATTACGCAATAATCACACATCATCCACAGGAAGTCAGACAAATTATTATGTGTTTCGAAGCTGATTGGGGAAGGCATCTTTTTGAACCCGATGAAAAATTGAATCTAATATGGTGTAATAATAACGGCAGAAAAAAAATTGCCGGATTCATTGATGAAACAAAACACAGCCTCTTTATTCAAAATGCAAGATTCCAGGATGTAGTTATTGTTGAACGGTTGGTACAGGCTGCACGAAGAGGTGTAAAGGTGCATGTAATGGCCCGCCCCCCGCATACCCTGAAACTGGAGAAACTGGTTGAAGGTGTAGGCGGTTTACGCATTATGGACGATGTGGGCATCAAAGTACACAAACTGGCTTTGCTTCGCCAGCATGGAAAGATGATGCTTGCTGACGGATGCCGTGCCATTGTTGGTTCTATCAATATCAGCCCGGGAAGTTTTGACCATCGGAGAGAACTGGCTATCGAAGTTCATGACAGCACAATCATTGAACGAATGAAAGAAATAGCACATCATGATTGGAAACATTCTCATCCGTTAGACCTGTCAGACCAGGGATTACTGGATGATATGGATGGAATTGACGATGCCGGAATTGAAAAACTGGTGATTCAGAAAGATGATAAACATCACGATAAAAAACACCATAAACATTGAATGTGTGCTTGTTCCACAGTATGTGATTTATGTATTGTAGTGATAACATTTTAATCACACCAATCAAAGTGATAATGGATTATTTGTTGGTGTGCCGCCGGCTGAGTACGATTTGTGAATGGTATTAGCAATTGAAGTTTTGATGAAACATTAAATTATGTAAGCTATGCGAAAATTATTCTGTATCGTTTTTTTCATTATTTGTTGCTCTGCTGTACATGCACAAAATACTGAAACATCCAATAATGCAGATAACGCTGAACTGTCGCGCCCGAAATTAGTAGTGGGCATTGTAATAGACCAGATGCGCTGGGATTACCTGTATCGTTATTATAATCTTTATCAGCCCAATGGAGGATTCAAACGTTTACTCAGCCAGGGTTTTTCCTGCAACAATACGATGATTCCATATATCCCAACATTTACAGCTTGTGGCCATTCGGGTATATACACAGGCTCCGTGCCTGCAATAAGCGGCATTACCGGTAATGATTGGTGGGATTATGACCTTTCCAAATACATGTATTGTTCAGAAGATGACAGCGTAAAAACAATTGGCAGTAATACTGTTGAGGGCAAAATGAGCCCGCGTAATATGCTTGTAACTACAATCGGCGATCAGCTACGACTTGCTACAAATTTTCAAAGCAAGGTTATCGGTATTGCCTTAAAAGACCGTTCAGCAATTTTTCCTGCCGGGCATAGCGCCAATGCAGCTTACTGGTATGATGATAGCACCGGTAATTGGATTTCATCTTCTTATTACATGAATGAGTTGCCGGCATGGGTAAAGGATTTCAACGCATTAAAACTGGTTGATAAATATTATGAACAAAACTGGAACACTTTATATCCGCTTGATAAATACGTTCAAAGCACTCCTGATCAGGAACCTTATGAATACAGGCCTTTCGGAGGTAAAAATCGTTTCCCGTATGACCTGAAGCCATATATCGGCAAGAATTATGGAATGATTCATGTAATTCCCTATGGCAATTCATTTACTTTCGATATGGCCAGGGCAGTTATTACCAGAGAAGAGTTGGGCAAAGGCCGCGCCACTGATTTGTTAACCATTAGCTTATCTACGCCTGATTATATAGGCCACACATTTGGTCCCAATTCTGTAGAAGCAGAGGATGACTTTTTGCGTTTGGATAAAGACCTTGGAGCGTTTCTTGATTACCTCGACACACACATCGGCAAAGGGCAATACCTGTTTTTTTTATCTGCTGATCATGGGGTGAATGAAGTTCCTGCCTTTTTAAAAGAACACAAAATTCCTTCAGGGAGTTTTGATAATCAAAAAGCTACTGACCAACTCAATGTTTTATTAAAGGATAAATTCAAAACCGATAATCTGGTTTTAGGTATTTTAAACAACCAGGTATTTTTAGACCGGAACACGATTGCATCTTCTTCCCGGATTGATAAAGCAAAAGTCTATGAAATGATAATTAATTTTCTGTTGCAGCAACCCAGTATTTACAGGGCTTTTGCTCTTGATGGTTTGGAAAATACCATATTAAATAAAACAATTAAAGAAAGGGTAGCTAACGGGTATTATCCTTCAAGATGCGGGGATATTCAGATTCTTTTTAAACCGCAATGGATTCCGGGTTTTACGATCGGAGGCACAACACATGGAGATTGGAACCCCTATGATTCCCATATTCCGCTTATCTGGTACGGATGGAATGTGCTTCCGGGTAAAACAAACAGGGAAGTTTATATGACCGATATAGCTCCTACATTGGCTGCCATGTTGCATATCCAGATGCCCAGTGGTTCTGTGGGGAAAGTTATTGAGGAAGTTTCGAAATAGTTATATCTGTTGGTAATTGTTCAGTTTGGGCTTTCTTATTCTTTTGAAAGTAAATAGTTGCAATTATGAAAAAAATTATCTTTTTCTTTGTCATTGTATCTTATGTAACATTACAAGCTGCCAATGCACAAATAAATGAGCTTGATAAAGAAAAATTTTTTGAAGACACTTCTGTGGTCAATGCAACGATCACTACAAATATGGTAAATATTGACCGGCGTAGAAACAAGGAAGGTGCAGTCTTTCCTGCAAGTTTGCAGATTACACTAAAGGATGGTACCCGAATAAACGACTCAATTACTATTGAAACGCGAGGCCACTTTAGAAAAGGATATTGCTCGCTACCACCGTTAAAGATTAATTTCAAATATAAAAAAAATTCTTATACAAGTCCGTTGAAAGATTTGAAACTGGTTAATCGCTGCAGGGGAGTGGAGACGGGTGACCAATATTTGCTGAAAGAGTACCTGATTTATAAAATATATAACCTGATAACGGATATGAGTTTTCGTGTCAGGCTTTTGCATCTGAACTTTATTGATAATCACCATAAAAAGAAACCTTTAGAAGAATATGCATTTCTGATGGAAAATATTAAATGGGTTGCCAAACGAAATGATTGTAAGGAAAGGAAAGATGACAAAATGGATCCACGAAAGACCAACAGGCTGCAAATGGCAACGGTCGCCATATTTGAATATATGATTGGAAACACCGACTGGGCCGTTGCTTCAGGTCATAACACCAAACTTATTGTTCCTAAAATTGATTCAAGTAAAAGCCCTTACGTTGTGCCTTATGATTTTGACTATTCCGGGCTGGTCGGTACTGATTACGCAATTCCAGATCCAAAGCTCAATATCTCAAGTGTGTATGAAAGGCTATATCGGGGATTCCCGAAAACAATTGAAGAAATCAATACAGTGGTAGATAAATTTAAAAGCCGGAAAGACAGTATCTACAACCTGATAAACCATTTTGATTTACTATCACCGAGAAGTAAAAAAGAAATGACTGCCTACCTCGATGATTTTTTTTCATTGCTCAATCAACCTGAAAAGGTCAAATCGACTTTTATTTACAATGCCCGGACGGAATAGTTCAGTGAAACAAAAAAAATCACAGTTGCACTACAAACAATGATCAATTTCGATGAAATGCTTTCTGATGCTACGTTTCAAGCACCCTATCAAAGGAGTGGAGTTGGGTTGTGGTCAATACCGGTGAGATTTTCAACACTATCATTGAACCATAGCTTAAAAAAAATCAATTTGGAAAAAACAAGGCAAGATTAATCTTCTCTCAACCCTTTGATAATAACATTCCCCGTCCCGTTAGGTGAAATAGGTAAGACTTGATCTGATGCCTGCCCAACTCTGGTGGGTATTAGTGGGGGATTGATAGATTGCGCTGATTTTTCTTTTCCGTGAAATCCTATTACATTTTATCTTTTCGGGGATGCCATTGCCATTATTCGCAGAGCCGTAGGCTCGAATCATATTGTAACTTCGGATTTTAATCCGGAGACAAAAGCTCCTCATACTTATTGAGTGCCGTAGGCACGATGCATGTTTAAATTGTTCATGAAAAATAAATCGTTCATCATACTCAATTTTTATTGTCTTTAACAACAAATACAAATTGCAGGTAAACCTGATGATATGTGTTTGGCTTCTCCCTTTTGTTGATGAAATATGTTCCGTGCCTGCGGCACTCGTTTAATTTTTTTTTATTTTTCAACGGAATAAATTCCGTTGCTACAACATGCAACGAGGCTACGCCTCTACACACGATTATTTAAATAACAGACAACATAATTTTAAACTCTGTCCCCTCATTCTCCTTGCTCTCTACTTTTATTTCACCGCCGTGCGCTTTGACTATATCATAACCCAAACTCAATCCCAATCCGGTTCCGCTTCCTGTTGGCTTTGTTGTGAAAAATGGCTGAAAGATTTTGTCTTTTAATTTTTCGGGAATACCGTTGCCGTTGTTCGCAGAGCCGAAGGCTCGAATCATCTTGTAACTCCGGATTTTAATCCGGAGACAAATGGTCCTTATGTGTATTGAGTGCTGTAGGCACGATGCATCTTTAAATTGGTTCATGAAAAATAAATCGTTCATCATACTCAACTTTAAACTTTTTCAAAAAAGCCTTGTACTCATCAAGGAATGTCTGTTTCTTATGATGAGCTTTCTGGTTTTGGATATACTTGTACACACCGTCCACCTGCGATTGACTATAAGAAAAGACTCCATACCCCTCCTGCCACTCAAACCTTGCGGCTGTCAGCGAATGATCATTAATATATTTTGATGATTTTGCCTTTACTGTTTTCATTAATTCAGATACAGAAACAACAGGTTTTAATCCTAAAAAGCAATGTACGTGATCTTCAACACCATTTACAATAATGGTTTTACAATTTGCTTCATTGATTAAATTTCCAATCACTCCATATAGCCGGTTATTCCATGATTTATCAATTATTGCGGCTCTGTATTTTACTGCAAATACTATTTGCAAATAAATCTGATGATATGTGTTTGCCATTTCTTTTTTTTATGAAATACGTTCCGTGTCTACGGCACTCGTTTAATTTTCTTTTTATTTTTCAACGGAATAAATTCCGTTGCTACAACATGCAACGAGGCTACGCCTCTGCACACGACTATTTAAATAACAGACAATAAAATTTTAAACTCTGTCCCCTCATTCTCCTTGCTCTCTACTTTTATTTCTCCTCCATGCGCTTTCACAATATCATAACTCAAACTCAAACCTAATCCCGTCCCGCTTCCCGTAGGTTTTGTGGTGAAAAATGGCTGGAAGATTTTATCTTTTATTTTTTCGGGGATACCGTTGCCATTGTCTTTTACACTCACCTCAACCCAACCCTTCTCCAAAGGAGAAGGGCTTTTGGTGGCTACGGTTACAAGTGGTTTATAATTTTCACCAGCGGCCTTTTGTTTTTCTGAAACTGCATAGAAAGCATTGTTGATTAAATTCAAAATTACCCTGCTAATATCCTGTGGTACCACATTTATTTTTGGTAACGAAGCATCAAAATCCGTTTTCATTTCTGCATTAAATGACTTGTCTTTGGCCCTTAACCCGTGATAACTCAGTCTCAAATATTCATCACACAAAGCATTGATATCTGTGGGCTCTTTTTTGCCGCTGCTTGTTCTTGAATGTTGCAACATGCCTTTTACAATGGCATCGGCTCTTTTACCATGATGATTTATTTTTTCTGAATTGTCTTTAATATCGTTTGATATACTGATTGCTCCATCAAGGTTGCCTGATTGTAATTCTGTTTGTAATTCATCAATCATCTCTTTATTGACTTCCGAAAAATTATTTACAAAATTCAACGGGTTTTGGATTTCATGGGCAATGCCAGCAGTGAGTTCACCGAGTGAAGCCATTTTCTCGGATTGGATGAGTTGGGATTGGGCGGCTTTTAATTCCGATAAAGTGGATTCTACTTTCTCTTTTTCTTTTTTTAATTCGACCGTACGCTGCAATACTTTTCTTTCCAGTACTAATTTTTCATTGTGTATAGATGATATTCGCCAGCGAATAAGTAACCCTACTATTGCTATAAAACCAATAGCATACAAAGCATACGCCCACCAGGTTCGCCACCACGGTGGTAATACTTCAAAACTGTACATTGCTTCGCTACTTATGTGCTTATAAATATTTTTTGCCCTTACGTGAAACTGGTAGTTTCCTTCGGGCAAATTGGTATAATCTTTTTTTGTTTCTGAAGTCCAGCCGGACCAGTCTTTATCAAATCCCTCCAGGAAATACTGGTATTGATTTGCTGATGGATTATCATAGCTTGTTGCAGCATACGTAAAACGTAAGGCATTTTGATTGTACAATAGAGTCGGTTGCTGATCCAACCCCTCAACGGGTAATCCATCATACAATACTGAATCAGCACCAATAAGGTTAACATTACGAATCAATGCAGAAAAATAGGTATTGATGTTTTTCTGCTTATGTGTATTATAGTGTATCAACTCATTTGAACCTGCAAACCAAACAGTGCCGGCACTTTCATCTGCATACATGGCATAATACTGTTGAGGCTCTATGCGTAGAAAGGAAACTGAATCTATCGTAAAGCCACCATCATTTTTAGGTATAGCACGATAAATGCTATTATTACAATCGAACCAAATATTTCCTGCCTTGTCTTCTTGTATAAATTCCCCATCATACCGGAAGTTAATAATATTTGTATCAACATTAAACTTGTCAGTTGATGCATTGTACCTAAATACTTTTCCCAATGCATAAGCATATAATTGTTTTGCAATGATTGTTGTACGTATCGCATTTTCTTCAGGAAGCCCTTGTGTGGTATCATAATGCTTTACCTGCAGCTTATGCATTTCGGCACCCTTTGCTACACTCCGAAATGCAATTTTGATCAAATACGGATTATACTTTGCAGTTAACCATAAACTGCCATCCGAGCTTTCATTTATACTATAAATATATTCATCAACACCAGGAATATTTCCCTCATTCGTCCATGTATCGTTTGTATGATTATAATAAATAGACGCTATGCCACCATACCGCAAGCCGAGAAAAATACGGTTACTGTCGTAAGCCGAACGATGCATGCAAATCACATCATGATTCAACTGAACTAATAATGTTGCTTTATTATCACGAATTTTATACACGCCCTCTTCAGTACCTGCTAACATTTCTTTTGAAGATGGTAGCGGGAGCAAACACCAGGTCCAATGATGTAATCCTTGTACGAAATTAAAAGTCGGTAGGGGAATATTGCCCGTAGTCTTTGTCTCCTGCAGATAAGATACGCCAACTTCTGTTGCTAAATATATCTGGTTTTGAAATTTTTCTATGCTGTACCCAACTCCGTTTAAACCACTCACTTCGTCAAAGTTTGATAAAGGCGATGTTGCTTCTACTCTGCCAATACCATTGTTGGTTGTAATCCATAGTGCACCCTGTTTGCCAACATATAGGTTATATGCAATATCCGCTTTCATGCCTGTAGCCTTATTTAATACATGAATTATTTTACCTCCCGCCATCGGATTAATAATCACAACACCACTACCCTGAGTAGCAATTGCTATTGTTCCATCACTTAATGTAACTGCATCATAAGTATCGAACTGTTTTACCAGGTCAGCTATTACGCCACCTAAGAGCTCGCATGTTTTACCATCATAGATGTAAAGCTGATGAGCTTCTGTAGCAATAAGCATTTTTTTACTACCAATGGAATCGTTGTATGGTACAATAAAACTAAATCCACTTCCAATTTTTTTGCCATCCGGTAAAGACACCATAGTATCTCCAATTACCTCCAACAAACCATCTTTTGCAGTGGCTGTATACACATGATTGTTCACTATGGCCAGTCCACCAAAACGATCATCGTTGGTAAAAACATGCATGCAATTTTTGCATATAGAATCTTTCTTACCAGCTTGTGAAAGCGAGTAGCGAAACAAGTGTTTTTTTGTTTGAAAAAAAACATACTGCGAACTAATACAAGTTCTCCATACATCCGTAAAATCCCGATCGTTTGGATGAAGAAATCTCGTTAGAGATATATACTTTCGGTTGTATGGATTTTTTAAGCCACTATTTTTCTGAAATTCATTTACCGGCAAAAAATACCCGATCTCACCTTTACCGCCGATGTAAATATTTTTGTTAGCCCCAATAGCCAAAGACCTTACAAAACTATTTTCCGTAAATTCTAGTACTCGCCATGTTACTCCATCAAATTCCAACAAGCCATTGCTATTTCCAAAATACATGATACCCCTGCTATCTTGTGCTACACCCCAGGTTTGCGCATCGGCATTATATTCTTTGGGCAGCCAGTTTGTAATAAATGGCTTGCCTGCATCGTTGTTTTGCGTACATGCTATAATCGGGCAAAGGCAGAAAATTAAAACGACTATAATAAAGATAGAACGTTTCATGCTTTTTTATTTTTTAATATGAATCATGATTTATTGAACAATTGTTTGAGATAATTTATTTGGCAATTTAATTATAAACGTTTCGCCATCACCCTCCTTACGCAATACCTTGATCTCCCCACCTTGTGCCTTCACAATACCATACATTGTCTGAATGACCGATTTGTACAGGTTTATAGATTTCACTGATTTCTTTATTTTATTTATCCGTGTAATCTTCTAATCCCAATAATCCATAATTCAGACAACTGGCAATAAAATAATAAACTCTGTCCCTTCATTCTCTTTGCTTTCTACTTTTATTTCTCCATTATGTGCTTTTACTATATCATAACTCAAACTTAACCCCAGTCCTGTTCCGCTTCCCGTAGGTTTGGTAGTGAAGAAGGGCTGAAATATTTTTTCTTTTATTTTTTCAGAAATACCATTCCCATTATCCTTAACATTTATCGAGATGTTACTTCCTTCTTTTATGGTACTGACAATGACAAGAGGTTCATAATCTTCCTGTTCCATCTTTTTCCTTTCATTGACTGCATAAAATGCATTATTGATTAAATTTAAAATTACTCTTCCGATATCCTGAGTCACTACATTTATTTTTGGAAGAGAATCATCAAAATCCGTTTCAAACTTTGCATTAAAGCTTTTATCTTTTGCCCTTAAACCATGGTAACTTAATCGTAAATATTCATCGCATAGTGCATTGATGTCAGTCGGTTCTTTTTGTCCAGATGAGGTTCTGCTATGCTGCAACATGCCTTTTACAATGGCATCTGCCCTTTTGCCGTGATGATTTATTTTTTGTTCATTCTCTTTTATGTCTTTCAGAATACTTGTTGCTTCACTGATATTCCCATTTTCTATTTCTTGAGTAGCTTCATCAACCAATTCAGCATTCACATCAGAAAAATTATTGACAAAATTCAACGGGTTTTGAATTTCATGTGCAATGCCTGCAGTGAGTTCTCCCAGCGAAGCCATTTTTTCGGATTGGATGAGTTGCTTTTGAGTGGATTTTAATTCTGATAAAGTGGATTCTACTTTTTGCTTTTCATCCCTGAGCAGCACATTGGCTTTTTGCTTTTGCCTATTATTCCGGTAGAATACCAATGCAAGAATGGATAACAATCCTACCCCACAAACCAAAGCTATTGTCCTCATTTTGTTTTTGGCATTGTTACTGTCCTGCACCTGTTTCTCCAACTGGAGCTGATTCTCAAAATTCAATGTTTGAAACTGCAACAATTTATCAGTCCTGCTTTTACTCAGGCTGTCTCCAATTGATTTGGCAATTGCCAGATAGGAAAATGCACTGTCTGTGTTTCCCTGCATTTTCCAGGCATTAGAAAGTATATAGGCTGCATCGCCTACTTTTTCCATCTCTTTATAATTTAAAGCCTGCAGGAATAGTGACATGCCATAATATTTTGCAGAATCGGGTTGATGAAGCTGATCGTATAGTTGTGCAAGGGCTTTCCTGGCAGCCATTTCTGTGCGTGGGTTTTCTTGTTGCCTGCTTATAGATAAAGATTGCTGATAAAAATATTTAGCAGAATCTAACCTATTTCTTTTTACGTACACCAATCCAATTGCGTTTAACATGTATCCATTATAAACTTTCCATCCTGTAATTTCTGAATTAGTTAAGGCTATTTTACTATAAATAATTGCAGAATCCAGTTTGCCCGTTTCTGCGTAAATAGTTCCAAGATTCATATTACTTTGAACCAACGCCATTGCTTTTTTGCTTTTCAGCATTTTGAAAATTTGAATTTCCTGCTCATAATATTCTATGGCTTTTTTATCATTGCCTGTCCTGTAATAAATATTACCTATCTGATGAAGTGTATATCCTGCCTGGCTCAACCTGAATTTATGTGGATCTCTGAATTCATAATCAGAAGGTATGTACACATTTTTTTCATTGGCTTGGTCCTGGGTTAGTTGTAAAGCCTCATTGGCTAATTTAAAACTCAATGGATAATTCCCTGAGATCATAGCTATGTATGACTGGCACTCTGTAATAAAATGGGCAATCCAGAGTGGCTGATTAATTTTTTTGGCAAGATCTGTCCCCAGGTTTGCATAATACAGGCTACTATCTTTATTGTTTTCTACATAGTTAATGGCAAGGTTAAAAAGAACAACCATTTTAACTGAGTCGTCAGGCGCATTTTTTAATGCCAGTGTCAAGCTATCCAAATTGGTAGGCAGCGTTTGCGCCATTGCAAAACAAGGCACTGCTAATAACAGACATACTTGTAAAAGATATTTTTTAATCATTGAAAGATGGTAGTATTTTTTATAATAATGTTTGAATCTGTTTCTTTTAGGCATTCGTCTTCGACTCTTCGTTATACGATTTTTATGATATTATTCTTTTATTTTTCTGTGTAATCATTTAATTTTTTTTCTGAAATATGTTCCGTGCCTACGGCACTTATTTTATTTTCCTTTTTTTTCAACGGAATAAATTCCGTTGCTACAATATGCACCGAGGCTACGCCTCTGCACATGATTATTTAAATAACAGGCAAGAAAATTACTAACTCTGTTCCTTCATTCTCTTTGCTTTCTATTTTTATCTCCCCACCATGTGATTTCACTATATCATAACTCAGGCTTAATCCCAGTCCTGTTCCACTGCCTGTTGGTTTGGTGGTAAAAAATGGCTGGAAAATTTTATCTTTTATCTTTTCAGGAATTCCGGTTCCATTGTCTTTTACACTTACCTCGATTTTATCGTTCACTCTTTTTGTACTTACCAATATTGTTGGCTCATACCCGGTTTCGTTGAGTTTTTTTCTTTCATTGACAGCATAAAAAGCATTGTTGATCAAATTCAAAATCACTCTCCCGATATCCTGCTGCACTACATTTATTTTTGGAAGAGAAGCATCAAAATCCGTTTCAAACTTTGCATTAAAGCTTTTATCCTTTGCCCTTAAACCATGGTAACTTAATCGTAAATATTCATCGCATAGCGCATTGATGTCGGTAGATTCTTTTTTGCCTTCGCTTTTCCTGGAATGTTGCAACATGCCTTTTACAATGGCATCAGCTCTTTTGCCATGGTGATTTATTTTTTCTTCATTACCTATTACATCATCTGCAATGGCATTTGCTTCATCTGTATTTCCTTTTTTGATTTCATCTTTTAGTTCAGTAAGTAATTCTTTGTTGACATCAGAAAAATTATTTACAAAGTTCAATGGATTCTGAATCTCATGTGCTATTCCTGCAGTGAGTTCGCCCAGCGAAGCCATTTTTTCGGATTGGATAAGTTGGGATTGGGTGGATTTTAACTCTTCCAGCGATTGCTTCAATTCTGCAGTTCTTTCTGTAACTTCCGTTTCCAATTGAATTTTCTGAGAAGCAATCAGTTCGCTGCGTTCTCTTTCCTTGTCTATTGCCTGCTGCGCATTTTCCTTCATTAGATGTACATATTTCATCATCAGTACCCTTACAAACCAAAGAACCAGCCATGTCATACAAACCAACAGTAACAGCCAGCTATTCTCCTTTACCCAATTTAAGAATACCCCCGAATTATTGGAGCTTCTAATGTTGAGAATGACAAATAATGATACTATGAAAGTGAGCATTAGTGGAAATATTCCAATGGATAAATATCGGATGGATGTGTTGCGTTGTCTGAAATATAAAAATATGGTTATTAAAATCAGGAGAGGATATAAACCAAATATGAAAATGATAGATACCAATCTATAAATGTTGAAGAATGAAGAATCTTCCAAATTGGCAACATAAGAAACCAGACCGACTGCACCTAACAATACACTGAATATTCCGCCCCAAGATAATATTCTATCCCACTTAGAGTATTGGTTTTTTACATTAAAAAATTTCCGTACAAACCAGATAAGAAAGTAGTAATATGTGAGCCAGGGAATAAACGAAAACAGAAAGGGGACCCACCAGGATAGTGATGGATGGAACCAATATGCAAATATGGCAGTATTGTGAAGATTGATGAGTAAAGCGTCAATTGAAAAAAATGCAAATAATAAATAGACAGGCTCCTTTACAATCCGGTAAAAAAACAAGCTAATTAAAAAGGAAAAAAGCATGAGTCCTGCAGTGAATATTTCATAGATGTTGGTTTCCTTAAAAATATTCTCCCTGCTATCAGCAAAATCCAAATATTGTGACATAATTTTTTCGTTACTCGCAAAACGAACAACAATTCTTCTGATATCTTCATTCATCAGGTTTCGCCTGTCGTAGATTAAAACCTCTTCTCCTATATTTAATTTTAAAGGAATGGCGCCTTTCATATATTCTGCACTTTTAAAGCCATCCTTTTCCTCCCATTTTCTTAAACCTCCATTCCGATAATGAGTTACCAGGGAGTTACTTCTTACAATATAGACATCGAAAAAATCTGCAGTTGAGGTCAAAAATATTTTTACTGGGTATGGCAACATATTTTTTAATTTGTAACGTTGCCATGAGGTATGTGCAATAGCAGGAACATCTGCCTGAATATGAAACTTTCCAGCCAATGGCTCCTTCCTTACCTCTTCAAATGTCCATCTGCCTCCCGGGTCTTCTAGCCTTTGCCAATAAATTGAATCAATAATTTGTTCGGGGATGGTATCGGATTTAATCTCGTAAACCGGCAAAGAATCCACCTGTGCAAAGACGATATCAGATATAGATATGCAAGTCAGAAATAATACCAAACACTTCTTTATCATATTCATAAATTAGTTGTAATACTTAAAGGATTGTTTTTTCTTTTTAAAATCAGGGTCCGAGCTATCCATTAAAAGTTTTTACTCTGGCAAGCAGATTTTGAATATTGTTTCGTTATTTTCTACCGTTTCCACTTTTATTTCTCCTCCATGCGCCTTTACAATATCATACATAGTCAGAATCACTGATTGGCACGGACTTTTGGATTTCACTGATTTTGTATTTGAATTAATTTGTTTCATAAATCTGTGCAATCTTTTAATCCTTTAAAATCCGTGGTTCAGACAACTGGCAATTGAATAATAAACTCCGTTCCTGCCTGTCCGGCAGGCAGGCCCTCTCCTTCTTTGGTTTCCATTTTTATTTCCCCACCATGCGCTTTCACGATATCATAGCTCAAACTTAATCCCAGCCCGGTTCCGCTTCCTGTTGGCTTTGTGGTGAAAAATGGTTGAAAGATTTTGTCTTTTATTTTTTCCGGAATACCATTACCATTATCGTTAACCCTGATTTCAACCTTGTCATTTAATTTCTTTGTTGATACAATTACTCGTGGCTCGTAGCCCGAAGCTTGCAGCTTTGCTTTTTCACTCACTGCATAAAAAGCATTGTTGATCAAATTCAAAATCACTCTCCCGATATCCTGCCGCACTACATTTATTTTTGGAAGAGAAGCATCAAAATCCGTTTCAAACTTTGCATTAAAGCTTTTATCTTTTGCCCTTAAACCATGATAACTTAATCTGAGATATTCATCACATAGTGCATTGATGTCTGTCAGTTCTTTTTGTCCTGATGAAGACCTGCTATGCTGCAACATGCCTTTTACAATGGCATCGGCTCTTTTACCATGGTGATTTATTTTCTCCAGGTTTTGCTTTACATCATCGGCAATTTCTTTGGCATCATCATAGTTACCTTTTTCCAACTCCTCTTTCATTTCATCTATCAATTCATTGCTTACTTCAGAAAAATTATTGACAAAATTTAAAGGGTTTTGTATTTCATGGGCAATACCTGCAGTGAGTTCTCCCAGCGAAGCCATTTTCTCGGATTGGATGAGCTGCTTTTGTGTAGCCTGCAACTCTGACAATGCACTGTCCACCTGTTTTTTGGCAGATTCCAGTTTATTAAAATCTTCATAACGGGAATAAGCTGATGAAAAGGCATCGGCTACGGCTTGTATCAAATCAGTTTCTTCTTCATCCAACTGTGTTGGGTTACCCACGTATAACATGCCTTGCAGGAATGGAAGAAAATGTAAATAAAATCCGCCGTGTGGAAAACCGGAGAGATAAGTTTCGGATGATTCAAAGGCATGGTTCTCTTTCAATGCTGTTGCAAAATCAATGAAATCATTATCAGTCCAATGATCTGTATATGGATTTTTCTTTTTCCAGTTTTCAGGTATTAACCTGGTTTTTCCCGGAGTGTTGTATGGAATATGAATAGCGGCAATTGCTTTGCCATCAGGCGTAGAGAGAAAAGTATGGATCAATTCTTTTTCATTGTCCATGATAAAGACGCCGCAACGGGTAAAAGGAACCTTGAGAATTGTCAATTCATTCCATATCAAAGGGATTATTCTTTCGAGATCTTTTGCAGTACGCATAGCTGCAATGTCAGCACGGATACGGTCAAGTGCCGCCTGCTTGATGGCTTCTTTCGTACTATCTTCCGCCTTTTGAAGATCAAGAAAGCGGGTATAGGTTTGCTCAAACACTTTTCCGAATCGAAGAAATATTTGTGTTTCTTCAAATGGCTTTGTGGTAATAATAAGTAAATAGCCTTGCTGAAATGGTACTGCATAATTTTTTTGCCATGCAGGAATGGGGTAGCCTGCATCAATCATTTTTTGAAGCCCTTCTCTGAATGCAGGAATTTTCATGAACGCCTCAAAATATTTTTTTTGTTTTTCGCCTTCATAGACTTCTTCATACATGCCCGACTGGTATTTCCAGGCTTCGTACATTCTTTGCTCGCCGGGGTCTATGTTATATGGATGAGAAAAAATGCCAATGCTGGTCCATTTCTGAACCATCATGCTATCCTTATCGCATATTGCAAAAGCCACTCCCTGCAATTCGGCGCCGAGTAGCCTCATCTGGTCAAACAAGATTTCTGCCGTCTGTAGTAATTCAGAGCTGTCACGCATCGCCATTGTTCTGCTTCTTACTCTTTCTAATGCTGCCTCTACCTGCGCCTCTCTTGCCTGCGCTTCTGCTTTTTGCAGATCAAGAAAACGGGTATAGGTCTGCTGAAATACTTTTCCAAAACGGATGAGAATTTTATTCTCTTCATCCGAATAAGGAGTGCCGGAGAAATTTTCGATGTAAAGACCAACACTGTCTAACAAAACTGTGGATACGGCAAGCCCTTTGCATTGCAGATAAAATTTCTTTGCTTCTTCGGGTACCGTAAATAATTTAAAGAGAGATTTGTAAAATTTATTTTTTTCTTTAAAATCCAAAAAATCGGTATGCAATATTGTTCCATTTGCTTTAGCTTCACGAAAACTATTCCAGGTGGGTGTGTCAAAATAGGGGAGTATGGCAAAGAAGGGTTCAATGTTTGGGTCGGCCAGCCAGATGTGCATATCGTCATGGGCTTTGTAATCAATATAAAAACCGGCATGCTCTGCATTTATTTTCAGGTAAATAAATTGCTCAAGCACTAATCGTATCACTTCTTTCAGTTCTTCACTTTTATGCATGGCCATGCTGCGGCTGCGTACTCTTTCCAATGCTGCTTCTATCTGCGCTTCCCTTGCCTGCGCTTCAGCTTTTTGCAAATCAAGAAACCGGGTATAGGTGCCATCAAATGCATTTGCAAACCGTTCCAAAATTTTCACTGTTTCTTCTGGTAATGGTAAAGCGGATGATAAGGAAAGATGCCCCCTGGAAAAGAATGCAATGCTGATTACTCTTTTACCATTTGTATCCTTGCTGGAAATAGATACACCTGCCATCTTATTACGGTACTTCACCCACCCTTTCAGATTTTTTCCGGATAATTCAACCACCAACGATTTTTCTTTTGCTCTCCACGCCATAGCAATAGGCTTTAACAAGGTAGGTTCATCCATGCTGCCATATGCCGGCTGCTCAACTTGCAGACCTCCTCCTTCCCAATGGGTTGCCCGGAATTCTATTTCATTAGCAGCTTCGTTATAAATACCAATGGTAGTTTGAATCAATTGTTGTTGTACTAATTTTTGAAATTCAAGGAAAAGCAATTCAGCGGTACTTGCCAATTCAGCACTATTCTGCATAGCCATCGTTTTGGCTCTTACTCTTTCCAATGCCAATTGTATCTGTGCTTCTCTTGCCTGCTCTTCGGCTTTTTGCAGATCAAGGAAACGGGTATAAGTAAGATCAAAAACTTTTGCAAACCGAAGCAGAATATTAAAATGTTCTTCTGCTAATGGTTCAAGGGTGGCTACATTGATACCGCCAAAGTTGTTAAAAGAAGCGGATAACAGTACCCGATCAGGAGCCCTCATCCCATCCTTTACTATAGCAGGCAGGTTTGCCAGTTCTGTTTCATTGAACAAAATATCATCCCATTCTTTCTTCTTTTCCCCCTTTAAATCATAAACAAATTTTACATTTTGCTTTTTCCATTCATTTACAAATTTGAGGTAAGCAGGATGTTCATGATATTTTATATAAAAGCTCATTGGATTGGATGGTACTTCTGAATTTGCCATCCACCATCTTGCTGCATTGGTTTCCGGTTCAAAAACCCAGATAATGCAACGGGTAAGTGCAAGATCCAATTTTGTTAATTCAGAAAAAACAGTACCAATGAGTTCTTTCAATTCGTCAGAGTTCTGCATCGCCATTGCCCTGGCTCTCACTCTTTCCAAACCCAATTCAATCTGTGCTTCTCTTGCCTGCGCTTCTGCATTTTGCAAATCTTTAAACCGCTGATAAGCCTGACCAAATACATTCGCAAACCTTCGCAACATTGCTCTGGAATTTTCATCAGGCGGGTTTACTGAAACCATCACAAGCGAGCCACCATGAAAATCGGAAACAGACCAGTATGCAGTTATACCGTCAGGTTTAATATTCTTTGTTCTGTTAGCAAGAAAAGCGTGAGCCTTTGGGTCAACTTTTTTTATAGCCTTAAAGAACTCCTTCGCTCGTTCCATATCGCTGATAATAACATAATCCTTTTTTCCGGCAAGATATTTCTGAAATGCCTCTTCCAGGATTCTGATGCCTTTGATGTTAAACCGGGTTTCAGATTCAATTATTTCCCCGGTATTATCAGGTTTACGAAGAGCGGCCCAGGCTTCCAACTGCTGCAAAGGTTCATTCCATAAATGGATGGCGCAGGTTTCTAATTCTTTCAGGCCAAGCAGACTAAATTGATTTCTCATCTCTCTTGCTACCTGTTTTAATTCTTTTGAAGAGTGCATGGCCATTGATCTGCTTCTTACTCTTTCCAATGCTGCTTCTATCTGTGCTTCCCTTGCCTGTGCCTCGGCTTTTTGGAGATCAAGAAAACGGGTATAGGTTTGTTCAAACACCTTTGCGAAGCGTTGAAATATATCATATGCTTCAGGAACCGGCTTGTAGGTAATGAAAAGTATGTAACCATAGTGGAAGAATGCAATGTGATCTATCTGATATTCCGGTAGCGAAATACCACTTTTTTCCATGGCCTTGAGCGCATCTCCTACAACGGGAATAGTTTTTAAATAGCCGTAATGTGCTTTGCAATCGCCCTTTTTAAATTCCTCTATATAAAATTTTTCACCCTTCTGCCCTTCTTTGAAATAAGTTAAAAAGAATTTTTCCCTTGGCGTCTTATAAAATGGTAGTGCTCCATTAGCGCTGCTAAACCATTCAAAATCCCCTTCTGCATTTTCTGCATAAATATGAAATGCACAGCCCCATGTTTCAATTCCGAGGCCCCGTACCTGCTCGTCTAAAAGTTTTGAAGCTTCTGCCAATTCGCCTGAGCGGTGCATCGCCATCGTTCTTGCTCTCACTCTTTCCAACGCCAATTGTACCTGTGCTTCTCTTGCCTGTGCTTCGGCTTTTTGTAAATCTAAAAACCTTGTGTAAGTCTGTTCAAACACTTTGGCAAAACGTTTTAATAAATCATTTTCAGTACCTGTAAATTTTCTTCCCTCATGATTAATGATGAAAATGGAAGTATGCTTTGATACAGCAACAGACCGGGTATATCCGCCTGGAGCATCAAGTATTTGTTTTTTCTGTTTAGTAGAAAGATCAGCCCAGGGTTTTTGTTTGAATAATCTTGTAAAGAAATTTTTTTTCTGTTGTTGCGAAAACTCTTCCGTAAAAAATTTGGAGCCTCCTTTGATACCTTCTATTAAGTTTTTGACAAAGGCCAAATTAAAATGCGGCACCTTTACTTCAGCAGATGTATTGGCCGTACCGCCCGAACCCCAACAACGTAACTCCGGACCAACATTGCTGTTGATTACAATAAATGATCCGCCGTCAATTGTAAGATTCAGGTTCAATAACTCTCTATGAACTGTATGTATTACTTCCTGCAACTCAGAAGTGTGGTGCATGGCCATACTCCGGCTTCTCACTCTTTCCAATGCAGCTTCTATCTGTGCTTCTCTCGCCTGTGCTTCGGCTTTAGCAATATCCACATATCTTTTGTAAGCAAGATCAAATACATTCCGAAATTTTTTCAGCATTTCCACTTCCTCTTTTGATATCGGATTAAATGTGGAAATGCCCAAAGCTCCTACGCCGGTAGAATAGAAGTAATAATAAAGTGTAGAAATTTTATCAAGCCTGGAGTCTTTATATTCTCCGCTGTTTCGCCTTCTTTGCTGCCAGCTTTTCAACCCATCCTTTTTTATCACCAATTTTGCAAAAGCATCTTTCGCTTTTCTAATTTTCTTTTGAAACTCAGCAAATGCAGGATGACTGCTGTAAGGGAGTTTTGCAAAATTTCCTCCGGCAAAATCCGAGTAATCGTAGTCATGCAACAGGCCATTCTTATCATCCCAAAAGTTGATAAGTGCATTCCTTAAATCTTTAAAGCCAAGTGCTTTTAATTCCGTAAAAAAGACCTGGCAAATATTCAGAATATCACTGGCAGTATTCATTGCCATCGTAACGACTCTTACTCTCTCTAATGCGGCTTCTATCTCTAGTTCTTTGTTTTTGTTTTCCAAGTCTGCTGTTCGTTCAGCTACAACCTGCTCCAGCTCTTTTACTTTTTTTTCTGCTTCACCTACATGAAAAGTATCCTCCGAACTGCTGGCAGCATCGGGTATAGAACCATGAAACAATACCAATTGCCACTTGTTAATCCGGTATTTGAATAATGTGGTAAACCTCAGATGAAGGGTAACTTTGTTTTTTTTATCACCAAGCTGCACCAAAACTTCATCCTGGAACTGAGCGGTGGTTTCGTCAATAAATTTTGGCCGGTATGGAGAAATTAATTTCGCTTTGAACAACTTTCCTTTTGCTTGCCGTCTTGAATCCATTACCATTTTACGGTAATCTTCTCTTGATTGCACTTTTTCATCCGCAGCGGTGCCATAGCCACTTACATCTTCGGCAATGTATTGGTTGATATAGTGCAGAGGAGCCTTCATATCCAAAATGCTTATATCCAAAGCACATTTATAGGATGTGGCTAATTCGGCTTTTATTTGCTTAGATATTTTCATTTCCTAATCATTAACAGGTAAACTAATTATAAATTCAGTACCTGCCTGTCCGGTTAACAGGCTCTCTACCTTTATCTCTCCACCATGCGCTTTTACTTTATCATACATTGTCTGAATCACTGATTAGCACTGATTTTTGGATTTCACTGATTTCGTATTTGAATTAATTTGTTTCATAAATCTGTGCAATCATTTAATCCCGTTAATCCCTGCCTACCGGAAGGCAGGCGTGGTTCAGACCACAGGCAATGAAATAATAAACTCTGTCCCTTCATTCTCTTTGCTTTCTACTTTTATTTCCCCACCATGTGATTTCACTATATCATAGCTCAAACTTAATCCCAATCCTGTTCCGCTTCCTGTTGGTTTGGTGGTAAAAAATGGCTGAAATATTTTCTCTTTTATCTTTTCAGGAATTCCGGTTCCATTGTCTTTTACACTTATCTCTATTTTGTCGTTCACCCTTTTTGTACTTACCCATATTGTTGGCTCATACCCGGATTCATTGATTTTCTTTCTTTCATTGACTGCATAAAACGCATTATTGATCAAATTCAAAATCACTCTCCCAATATCCTGAGGCGCCACATTTATTTTTGAAAGTGAAGCATCAAAATCCGTTTCAAACTTTGCGTTAAAGCTTTTTTCTTTTGCTCTCAAACCATGATAACTCAATCGTAAATATTCATCGCATAGCGCATTGATGTCTGTCATTTCTTTCTGACCTGACGACGTCCTACTATGCTGCAACATGCCTTTTACAATAGCATCTGCCCTTTTTCCATGATGATTTATTTTTTCTAAGTTTTGCTTTACATCATCTGCAATTTCTTTGGCATCATCATAGTTACCTTTTTCTAATTCCTCTTTCATTTCATCTATCAATTCATTGCTTACTTCAGAAAAATTATTTACAAAGTTCAACGGGTTTTGTATTTCATGAGCAATACCTGCAGTGAGTTCCCCAAGCGAAGCCATCTTTTCGGATTGGATCAATTGTGCCTGTGCAGCCTTTAACTCTTCCAGTGATTTTTGTAAAGCATCATTGGATTCTTCAATTGCTTTTCTTTTCAACTCCAGTTCCTGGATAGTTTCTTCCAGAAGAATGGCGGTGGTGCGTTTCACTTTTTCTGTACGATCAAGTTTGAAGTTGATTATTTCGTATTGCTTATCTGCATCCTTCACTGCTTTTTCAAGTGCAGATTTTTCAGCATCGCTGAGTTGCAATTGCTGAAGGAGGTTGAGAATATTTTGGAATGACGAGTTCAATTGGTAATGGTTAATGGTTAATTGTGAATGGTTAATTGTTAATGGTGAATGGTTAATTGGATTTCCTCCGCTTTAATGTTTTTAATATTGATGTCAGTAATTTCCTTATTTCAGTTATATCACTATAAAAAGAATCGTATAGTTGTTTTTCTATGAATTCTGACTGGTATAAAAGTTCAATCCAGTATTCAGTTTCGTTGGCTTCTTTCTGTACTATCCCGAATTTATGAATAAAATCTACTTTGCTTTCTGCCTGCTCCGATTCCCTGACCATGGCACCAATAGAAGTCCCGCATCGTAATAACTGTTTACTGAGGACATACTCCTTCTTTTCACCCTGCAGGTATTGATACAACTTAATTATGCGAAGGGCAAAGGCAAAGCTTTTCGTTTTAATTATATTTTCCTTCATGATAGTGAATGATTTATTGTCAATTGTTAATGGTGAATTATGAATGGTGATTTAAATTAACAATTAACAATTCACCATTAACAATTATTTCTTCTCTTTCAACGCCACACAACAAGTTGTCAGGTTATGCATTTCCAAATTGCCTCCGGTAGCTCTTCCTAATTCGGCATTGCTGAACATGCCGGCCATGGGCACATCCCATACCTGTTTTACTCCTTCTAATTCTTTACTCATCAAAGGACCCAATGAGAGTATTCTCCCGGCGCAACTGAATACTACCAATGCATCCGCCTCGGGCATTTCGGTGGCTTTTAAATTTTCTACCCCTTTCACTACTTTTTCCATCACATCCCAATCGGGTGGCAGAGAAAATCTGACTTTTGCGCCTTGCGGCACTGATCCGCTGGTATAAAAAGAACGATCATTCCAGTCAACTACCAAACCGGGGCGCATAACAGGATCGCCTTTTTCTCTTTGTAATTGCAGCGGGAAATTGGCTGCTATCTCAATGAGCAGGTTTCCATTTTCGGGAGAAACATTTTCAAGCCCTCCGTATTTAGCAGTAATATCCAGTACCGGGATATCATCAACGGTATATACATGATTGCCTTCACTTTTTGTTACGATCCTTTCGGTACCCACAGCTTTCCATCCGCAGGTGGCAACACCTTTTATTTCCACTTTTGTTTCATCAAGGGCAATGCATACCATAGCGATACCGCTATCTTTTCCATTGCTGAATACAAAGGTTTCGGAAAACGAATAATCATCTCCTGCTGCTCCGCCATAGGCATTTACCTGAGGGCCCAGTATATCTGCAATTCCATGTAAAATTTCTTCCCCATCGGCTGCGGCATGGCTGGTACCAATTAAAAATGCTGGTACGGCAAATTTCTCCTTTGCTTTTTGTGCTATGCTTTTTGAAATCTCCCGGTAATTTCTTTCGGGGTATTCTTCAAAATAGATTTGAAAAAAATCTTTGTTCATATCAAGCAGTAAAATGGCTGCTGAACCTTTCTCCGTTTCTTCGTCAATAAACTCACCGTTGGTGGTGCAGCCGAAAATGGCAATGCCTTCCCGGTCCAGCACTTCACAGATTGCTTTCCTGTCCTGCCTTCTTGAAATAAAACAAATGGATAGTGTTGGTTTGAAACCGTCGGCCATACTTTCTTTTAATGCCGATTGAATTTCTTCGGTTGATTTTCCCTTAATAGATTTCGCTATCATAATTTTTAATTTTTAATTGATAATGGTGAATGGTGAATTGAATTAGTAATTAACAATTAACCATTCACAATTATTTTTTCTCTTTCAACGCCACCCAACTATTGGTTGTAGAACAAAATGTTTGCTGCCCGGTTTCTTTCATTCCATATTCTCCATAAGTAAAAAAGCCCGCCATGGGCGCATTCCATAGCTCACTTAAACCATCATTTTCCATTTTAGCCAAAGGCCCTAATGCATTGAGGCGGCCTGCACAGGAAAAAACAAGCAAAGCTTCTGCATCTTCACCTGTTTCATTTTTTAACCCCGCTGCATTTTCTAAAACAGTTTCTACTATATCAAAATCGGGCGGTACCGAAAACTTAAATTTTGTTCCCTGCACTATTTCAAAATCAACTTTTACCGCATTTCTATCTTTATCAAATTCCATTGGTGTTCGCATCATTGGTTCTGAATCGTCTTCTACCTGGAATGGATAATATACTCCCGTTTCTTCCAGAATGCCGTACTTATTCGTTGCGATGGAAACGCCTTCTCCAAGATAGCGTAAATATAAATCAAGCGCCGGCTGATTATCTATTTCAAGTACCCAGGGGCCATCACTTTTTGTAACTGTCCGGGTTATACCTATAGTTTTCCATCCAGACATAGACATACCGTGCAGGCTAATTTTTTCTTCATCCAATACTAAAGCCGCCAGTCCAATATCTGTTTCTTTATCGTTGGCAAAAACATAAGTGCCGGAAAATGTGCCATCATCACCCGCCATTCCGCCATAAAATTTTATATGAGGGCCAATTACTGATTTTATACTTTCGACAACAGCCTCACCGCTCATCATTTCGCCTTGTAATGAAATGGCGGTACTGCAAAGAATGAAGGCAGGTCTTTTAAACTTTTTCAGCGCTTCTTTTGCCAGCACCGTTGCTACATCACTTATAGTTCTGTCTCCAATTGCTTCAAATAAAATGGAATAATGTTCCTTCTTTATATCCAATAATAAAATGACGGCAGAACCGGTGTCCTGATTACCATCTGTAAACTCTCCGCAGGATGTAGCGCCGAACACATCTATTCCATTTTGATAAAACAATTCTGTTATCGCTTTCCTGTCTTGTTTTATAGAGATAAAGACGATGGCCAATGTTGGGTTAAACCCATCCTGCATGGATTGCTCCAATGCCAATTTTATTTCTTCGGTTGATTTTCCTTTGATTGATTTTGCGAGCATGTTGGTTAATTGTGAATGCTGAATTGTGAATGGTTAATTGTTAATTAGATTTTCTTTGTTTTGATGTTTTTAATATTGATGTCAATAATTTTCTTATTTCAGTTATATCATCAAAAGCAGAATCGTATTGTTGTTTATAAATGTAAACCGAATGATGTAAAAGTTCAATCCGATATTCTGTTTCATAAGCTTCTATTTGAACTACCTAATTTATGAATAAAATCTGCCTTGCTTTCTGCCTGCTCCGATTCCCTGACCATGGCACCAATGGAAGTCCCGCATCGTAGCAACTGTTTACTGAGAACATACTCCTTCTTTTCACCCTGCAGGTGTTGATACAACTTAATTATGCGAAGTGCAAAGGCAAAGCTTTTCGTTTTAAATATATTATCTTTCATATTGTCGAATTCCGAATAGTGAATGCTGAATTAAATTAACAATTAACAATTCACCATTAACAATTATTTCTTCTCTTTCAACGCCACCCAACAACAGGTCATGTTGTGAAACTCATTGCTGCCACCCGTGGCACGTCCGTATTCACCATAAGAAAAGAAACCGGCCATAGGCACATTGAATACGCTCTGAATTCCATCCAATTCTTTGGATGTCATCGGGCCAAAGGCATCAATGCGTCCAACACAAGAAAACATAACAAGAGCATCCGCATCGTGCATTTCTGTTTGCTGAAACTGCTTGGCATTTTCGCTTACCTCGGTCAATACATCAAAATCGGGCAAGAAAGTAAACCTGAATTTATCTCCAGGCTTTATTTTGCCGGATACAGTAATTCCTCTGGTGTCCATATTGAAGCCAAGCGTAGAGCGAATTATACTGCTGCTATCATCTCTCAACAGGCTTAAAAAAATGTCCTTAATATTGAAATTCTTGAAATCTTCCGGAGAAAGACTTTCACCCATATATTTCATCACAAGGTCAGAAGCAGGCTGGTTGTCAATTTCAAGAATCCAGCTTCCTTCAGACTTCGTGATTACCTTTTCAGTACCTATGGGCTTCATGCCCGACGCTGCCCTTCCCTTCACCAATATTTTATCTTCATTCAACACCAGCATCAGGATACCCTTGTTAGTAATGTTGGTGTTATTGAATACAAAAGTTTCTTTGAACATCAGATCGTCGCCTGCGCCACCACCCCAGATAGTTATATTGTTTCCAGCCACATGGCTAACGGATTGTACTATTTTTTCGCCCAATTCAATATCCTCCGGTTTCTCGATACTGTTGCTTAGCAAAAAAGCCGGCCGTGAAAAAATCGTCAATGCCTGTTCTGTCATTGCCCTGGCTACTTCCATGACATCACTACCTGTATAATCGTCATGCAATATTCGGAAGTTGGCGATGTCCATATCAAGAAGCAGAATGGATATGCCGCCTTCGCTTACTTCACTACCGGCTATTTCTCCACCCGAAGTGGCACCAAAAATTTGTATGCTGTGTTGCGAAAGCAGGTTGACAATGGCCTTGATGTCCTGTTTGACAGATAAAAAGACAAGAGCCAGGGTTGGTTTGAAACCATTAGTCAAACATTCGCTTAGGCCCTTGGAAATCTCTTCCGTTGATTTTCCTTTTATTGATTTCGCGACCATAATTCTTAATGGTTAATGGTTAATGGTGAATTATTTTTCTTTTGCCAATTGTTGTAAATAGGAACAATATACCAATTGCCCTTTTCTAATATCAGACAGCCTGAAAAATTCATTGGAAGCATGCCACTTTTCGTCGGGCAATTCAAAGCCTAATGAATAGGGATAGATTCCCAAAATATCTTTAATGTCAATTAACGATCCGGTAGAAAAGCCTGCTGCAATTTGCAAGGGCTGCACACCATAAATTTTATATAAAGCATTAGCAACATAATTATAGGCTTTTGTATTTGATGGAAACTTCAAAGGCGCTGCATAACCATTGGAAAATTTATAAGAAACTGTTGCACCCGGCGGGCAGTTTTTATTGATGTGTTTTACAATTAAATCTATAATTTCCTGCCCGTTTTGATTGCTTACTAACCTGCAGGTTATCCTTGCCATAGCGCTGCCGGGAATGATATTAGCATGTCCTTCGCCGGTATAGCCACTTTGTAAACCCACTATTTCAAGAGTGGGGCGATACCAAACCCGTTCAAGCGGTGAAAATGTGGTATCACCAACTTCTGCTGTGGTGCCCAATAGTTTCATATCAGCCGTTTTATCATAAGGTATTTTTTTTATCATCGCTCTTTCTTCCGGTGTGATGGGTAATACTTTATCATAAAAGCCTTCCACGGCCACATTGCCATCTTTAGTATAAAATGAAGAAATTATCTGCGACATGATGACGGCGGCATTCGGCGTTTTGCCACCGAACATTCCTGAGTGGGCATCTGTATTAGCCGTTTTTATAGAAAATTCCATTGCGACAGAACCCCGTAATCCCATCAATATGGATGGAGTAGTTTCACTGTATTGGCTGCCATCAGCATTTAAAGCATAATCAGTTTTTAATAAATATTTATTGGCGATAATAAATTTTCTAAAATTCGGACTGCCTATTTCTTCTTCACCTTCAAAAACAAATTTTACATTCACTGGTAGTTTACCATCAGTTTTCAGTATGGCTTCCACAGCCCACATAGAGATCATAACGCCACTCTTATCATCACTGGCACCACGCCCAAATATTTTTCCATCTTTAATTGTGGCTGTAAAAGGCGGGCTATCCCATTCGGCTTCATTAACAGGCTGCACATCATAATGAGCGTAGATTAATACAGTAGGCTTTCCCGGAGCTTTATCCCAACTGCCATATACCACGGGACTTCCATCGGTGGGCAATGTTTGAGCAGTTGTCATGCCGATGGATTTTAATTTATTTACAATCCATGCAGCCGTTTTATTAATATCTTCTTTATGCGATGAGATAGATGATATACCGGGGATAGAAATGATATCTGCATATTCTTTTAAATGCGCATCAGCATTGGCGTCTATATATTTTTCATACAATGTTGTGGATGATTGTTGCTGGTTTTTTGAGGAAGAAACCGAACGTTTGTTTTGTGCATTTGCATTTGTAATAAAAACAAATAAACAAATAAGGACTATGGGTAAAAAAGTTTTTAATTTGAACATGGAGAATATTTTAAATGTCATTTTAATGTTTTCTGTTGTATTTCTTTTATAGATTTTGCTTTCATAATTTTTAATTGTTAATGGTGAATGGTGAATTGAATTAACCATTAGTAATTAACCATTCACCATTATTTCTTCTCTTTCAACGTTACCAGGCAACATGCATTATTATGGTATTCGTTTTTACCGGTTCTCCCTGCCTGTCGTGCAGTAAAAGATTTTCCATATTCACCATAAGTAAAGAAGCCTGCCATAGGTGCATTCCAGATTTGTTGCACCTGTTCAATTTCCTCCTTCACTACCAGGCCAAAAGATAAATGCCTGCTGACACATGAAAACATAATCAGTGCATCGGCCTGCTGATGTTCGTTATCTTTTATTGTCTTGCAGTCTGCCACTACTTTGTCTATCGAATCAAAATCAGGCGGCATAGAAAATTTTATTTTGGAGCCTTGAGGTACATTGCCGGAACAAATCAATGAACGATCGGTTTTATTGGCAAACATGGCTGTACGAATGACAGGCTCACTGTTTTCTCTTTCCACCTGCAACTGATAAAACCAGGAACTGAGAAAGGTTACAATGTCCCTGTCGCCATCCTGCTTTATTTCCACACCGAGGTAATTCAATAGCGTATCCAGCGCCGGTTTATCATCTATGTTATATACAATATTGTCTTCGCTTTTGGTAACTGTTTTGGTGGTGCCGATAGCACTCCAACCACAGGTAGCAATCCCTCTCACATCAATTTTATCGGCATCAATAATGAGTGCAACAATGGCATTGTTGCTACTCTTACCATTGGTAAACACAAATGTTTCTTCAAGCGCCAGGTCGTCTCCCGCCTTGCCGCCAAATAGGGTTACCTCTCTACCGCCGGTTGCATCCCTTTCAAAACTATCGGTAATACCATCTACTATTTGTTCGCCACCCAAAGACACACCACCTGTAGCTATTATAAAGGCAGGGTTGGTAAAAGTTTCTTTTCCGATAGCGCCTAATTTTTTAGCGTCTTCAAAAGCAGTTTGTTTGCTTGTTTCCAAAAACTCCAGTTTAAAATATGCCGGGTTCATATCGAGTAGCAACAAAACAATGCTGCCACTTTCAATATCACCATCAATAAATTCACCGGCAGTAGTAGCTCCAAATATTTGAATTTCTTTTTCACCCAATAATTTGGAAACAGTTTCCCTGTCTTGTTTTACAGAAGGGAATACAATAGCCAAAGTAGGCTTGAAATCGTTGCCGATGGCCTCCTGCAATGCCGATTGTATCTCCTCTGTTGAATTTCCTTTTATTGATTTTGCGTGCATAATGGTTAATTGTTAATGGTGAATGCTGAATTGTGAATGGTTAATTGTGAATTGAATTAACAATTAGTAATTAACAATTAACCATTATTCATTAACCATTCGCTTCATTGATTTTGCTTTCATTATTTTGATTAAAATTTCTAAACATAATCAAAACCTATTAAAATATTAAAAATAGGTTTTTCCTATTGAAGATGCCAAAGACTCTTTTATCAAAAATCTTTACTTGATTTTATTCAACCGGTTTTATCTGTTTATTGCAGAGAGGGTATCACGCCTCATTCGTGGCCGTTATTTTCGGCAAATTCTCTGTTGAATTTTTGATAGCAATTCAATTATTTTAAAAGCCGGTCAGGTATTTATATCAGGATAGTTATTTTCTTTGAAAAAAGCTCAAAGAAGTTTTTTTTATATTTTGCATATTTGCATACAATATTTATATACCTTTGCCGCCCCAAAAGTTCTTCATAGAGAAAAATTGAATTTGGGAGTTCCATTAAAATATGGAACGCTAAAACCAATAAAATTAAAAGTATGGCTAAAGAAATCACTGGCTATGTAAAATTGCAGGTAAAAGGCGGACAAGCCAATCCTGCGCCCCCCGTAGGTCCTGCACTGGGTAGTAAAGGCCTCAATATCATGGAGTTTTGTAAACAGTTCAATGGACGTACTCAGGATAAAATGGGTAAGGTTTTGCCTGTCCTGATTACCGTTTTTGCTGACAAATCATTTGAATTTGTTATTAAAACCGCTCCGGCAGCGATTCAACTGATGGAAGCTGCGAAAATTCAAAAAGGTTCTAAGGAGAGTAACCGTGTTAAAGTAGGTAAAGTAAACTGGTCACAGGTAGAAGACATCGCTAAAGATAAAATGCCCGACCTGAATTGCTTCACAGTAGAAAAAGCAATGAAAATGGTTGCCGGTACAGCCCGTAGTATGGGCTTAACAATTGATGGCAAAGCTCCCTGGGAAAATTAATTGAACTCCTTAAAATCTTAGACATGGCAAAATTGAATAAAAAAAGAAAACTCGTTGAAGCTAAAATAGATGCTTCAAAACAATATACACTTAAAGAAGCTTCTGCTTTGGTGAAAAATATCAATACCGCAAAATTTGATGCTTCCGTGGACCTGCATATCCGTCTCGGAGTAGATCCTAAAAAAGCTGACCAGCAGGTACGTGGTACGGTGAGCCTGCCTCATGGTACAGGTAAAACCAAAAAAGTACTGGTACTTTGCAACCCGGATAAGGAAAATGATGCCAAATCGGCCGGCGCTGATTTCGTGGGTTTAGATGAATTTATCCAGAAAATTGAAGGTGGTTGGACAGATGTGGATGTTATTATCGCCACCCCAACCGTAATGCCTAAAATTGGTAAACTGGGTAAAATTCTTGGTCCAAGAAACCTTATGCCAAACCCTAAAACCGGTACCGTTACCAATGATGTAGCGGCTGCAGTCAATGAAGTAAAGGGAGGTAAAATCGCTTTTAAAGTAGATAAAGCAGGTATTGTACATGCCTCTATCGGTCGTGTATCCTTTGACCCGGAAAAAATTATGGGAAACAGCCATGAGCTTATCAATGCGATTATACGCCTCAAGCCTTCAACGGCAAAAGGGATTTACCTGAAAGGAGTAAGCATGGCCAGCTCGATGAGCCCCGGTATTGCCATTGATACGAAAACATTACAAAACTAATTTTCAACTGAAAATTTGAAATAAAATAATTATGACTAAAGATCAAAAAAATGAGGTAATCGGGATTTTAAAAGAAAAATTTTCCCAGTATAATAATTTTTATATTACCAATACGGAATCTTTATCGGTATCCCAGGTTAACCAATTACGTAAATCCTGTTTTGATAAACAGGTGGAAATGAAAGTAGCCAAAAATACCCTTATTCGCAAAGCCCTCGAATCTTTGGATAGCGAAAAATACAACGGCGTTTTTGATGCATTACATGAAGTGACCGCTTTAATGTTTTCAGATAATCCCAAAGAACCCGCAGTGATCCTGAGTTCTTTCCGTAAAGCCAATAAAGCGGAAAAACCGGAGCTGAAAGCCGCTTTTATAAATGGAGATATCTTTACCGGTGACAATGCACTTGCCGGCTTAACAAAAATCAAAACGAAGAATGAATTGATTGGTGAGGTGATCGGATTATTACAGTCTCCTGCGAAAAGAGTATTGGCAGCTTTATTGCACCATCACGAAAAACAAGGCGCTGAAGCAGTAACCGAGTAGTTTATACGCATGGCACACCATGCATTAAGAATAAAACCCTGCCCGGGTATAGGGCAATTTTTTTAAACCATCCGCTGGATCCTTCCGGAAATGAAAGCGGAAAAAATACACATATTATGGCAGACGTAAAAGCATTAGCCGAAAGTTTAGTAGGCTTAACAGTAAAAGAAGTACAGGAATTAGCTGATGTACTGAAAGCAGATTATGGCATTGAACCCGCTGCAGCAGCAGTAGTAGCCGTAGCCGGTGATGGTGGTGGCGCAGCAGCAGCAGAAGAAAAAACATCTTTTGATGTGATTCTTACAAGTGCAGGTGCAAGCAAATTAACGGTAGTAAAAGTAGTTAAAGAATTAACCGGCTTAGGCTTGAAAGAGGCCAAAGACCTGGTTGATGGCGCTCCAAAACCCGTTAAAGAAGGCGTTTCCAAAGGAGAAGCTGATGATATCGCCGCTAAATTAAAAGAAGCCGGTGCAGAAGTAGAAATTAAGTAATTCCTAATACAGCTCACTGAAAAGCCCATTCCATCATTTTTGGAATGGGCTTTGTTTTTCATACGTAAACCTCATCCGGTAGATACCGGTGAGGTTACGCACATCAAACATTCCAAACATTCAACAAAACGTCTTAAAACTTCAGCGACAATCCACCACTGAAAATATATTTTCCATAACCGGCCTCAAGAAATATCCCGGCTTGTTTTGATAAATGAAAATTAGCGCCCAGTGATATCTGGTATGCAAGCTGTGACGGATCCGATACGATCGCGGCCTTATTACCCCCGGCATCCAGGTAACTTTGGGTATAGTTATTTATACCGATTGCCGTACGCAAATAGGGCTCTACTTTGCGATCCATAGTAGGCATATAACTCATCATATTCAGCATCAATGACCAGTTTTCAATCCTGCCCGTAAAATCAGGTACATTGGTCCCATTGCTATAATCATAATAGGGAGCAGATACTTTTCCATAAGTCCCCATAACACCAATACTCATCATTGGACTAAAACGATAATCCAGTGAGCCCGTAAAAGGCCCCTGCTGTGAAATGCTTCCCTGGTAAGCATCCCCGAATATGGCAAGATTGTTTTTATCTAAGTTGGGTAGCCCATAACCCATCTTTATTTCTAAGGAAGGTTGAAAAGACGACTGCCTCGGAAATTGTTTTTTCATCATGGGCGGCCTTGAACGGTATCCGCCATTTACATAGACCCGGGTCCTGTATTGTGCATTGGCTTGTATGGATATCAGTCCTGATGCGATAATCAGGGCAAATAAATAAAAGTGTTTTTTCATTTGAATTGATTTTTATAAATATGATTTAAAGAGGAAAACAATTTTAAATTGCTTACTGGATATCTGATATTATGGAGTCTTTAAAGTTTAATAAGGCCATCTCATTTTTTCCATAAATTTTTTCATGATATGAAAAATAGATGCATCCGGTATGGATATTATTCGAAAGTTTTTGTTACCGGCTTTTGTCATTCTATGGAACATCCTTGCGTCGCACCCATCAGGGCCTTGTACAGGGTTGGGCAGGAGAGAAAAACATTCATGCTCTTGGAAAATTATAATACTTCTTTTCTTCTAAAAATGTTTTATATTTGAACTAGCAAATCCTATTCTTCACCATTAAATTAAACTTATGAGAAAAGAATGGTTACTCTATTTGTCTTTGGGTCTTTCTTCGCTTCCT
>Ga0116193_1000224_pt1 | contig 55035 bp, 43 predicted proteins | sample AD_UKC115_MetaG_FD_89892 | JGI IMG/M metagenome (GOLD analysis project Ga0116193, IMG submission 89892) | Active sludge microbial communities of municipal wastewater-treating anaerobic digesters from Hong Kong - AD_UKC115_MetaG | ecosystem: Engineered > Bioreactor > Anaerobic > Digestate... | reverse complement strand
GTACTGCTCCTGGGAGTAGTTCTCGACCTTCTTCAGGATGTCGCTCATGTCCGCCTCCGTGTGATGTGCTTACACGTTAGTCTCCCCGGTTCGTGCGTGAGGCAAACCGAAAGCGAACGAATAAGGAGGAATGAGTAGGGGCCGGCTCCGATTGCTCCTCACTCCTTACTCGTTAGAGGTTGACATCGAACTGCATCGTGAAGCAGTCGGCGAGAGAATCGTCGTTGAACCAGGTGTAGCCGACGATGATGCTGGTTGTGGGATTGATGACATACGTCGCACCGGCGCTGAAGGCCCCGAATGCGCTCTTGCCGCTCTGGTAATCCATGGCGAAGCCCCACCTGTCGTTGATCACCTTGTCGTAGCCGAGCAGGAACATCGCGTTGTCGGCGCCTAGCGCCTCCTCTCGGCCGATTCCGTACCCCGCGGTCAGGCGGCCGAAGCTGAGCGTCCTGCTGCCGAGCAGGTAGAGGATGTTGTAGGCGGTAGAGTCGTCCGTGCCGTAGCTGTAGACGCCGGCGACGAGACGGAGCGACGTCGGCGATTCGTCCTTCAGCAGCGCCTTGGCGTTCAGGTAGATCGGATCGTCGATCCCCTCGAAGTAGTCGACGCCCCACTCGTACCTGCCGTTGCCGAAGGTCAGTCCGAAGTCGGTCGTGGGATCGTCGGCGGAACCTGCCGCGCTGAATGCGTCGATCCCGAGATGGGTCGAGCCGGCCTGGATGTCGGTGGATGGAATCCAGATAAGCGTCGACGGTGTGGCGTGTGCGATCCCTGCCAGGACGAGGATCATCAGGACTGTGAGAAGTACTATCTTGTTCACTTGCGCTTCCTCCTTGATGTGGTCAGGTGCGGCTATGCTACCGCGGACACGTTTCACCAGCGTTTCGTCGAGGTTAACAGTAGGTTTCGGGCGTGGGAACGGAGTATTGGAGTACTGGAGCACTGGAGTACCGGAAGACAGGAGTGATGGAGCTATGAACCGCAAGCCGCTTCAGGATACCGCCTTTGACTTCCTGCCGCTCGGGAGTGTGAAGCCTCGGGGATGGCTGAGGGACCAGCTTGCGATCCAGGCGAACGGCCAGACCGGCCACCTGCCCGAGTTCTGGGATTCGCTTGGCCCGAACAGCGGATGGCTCGGCGGAACCGGCGAGAGCTGGGAGCGCGGCCCGTACTACCTCGACGGACTCGTCCCGCTCGCCTATCTGCTGGAGGACGACAGGCTGATCGGCATGGCGAGGAAGTGGATGGACTGGACGCTCGGCAGCCAGGACGACAGCGGGCATTTCGGACCGAAATCGCTCAACGACTGGTGGCCGTTCGGGATCATCCTCAAAGCGCTGACACAGTACCAGGAGGCGACCGGCGACCCGCGAGTCATCCCGCTGATGGAGCGGTTCTTCCGGTACATGAGGCGTGAACTCCCCAACAACCGCTTACGCGACTGGGGAAAGGTTCGCTGGGCGGACACGATACTCAGCATCATCTGGCTCTACAACCGCAACGGCGACGAGGAGTTGATCGACCTGGCGTCGGAGATCATGCGCCAGGGCTACGACTGGAGCTGGCACTTCCGCGACTTCGGCCATACCCGGAAGCAGGAGCTCAACTTCCCGATGCGCACACACGTCGTGAACAACGCGATGGCGGTGAAGACCCCCGGTGTGCAGTACGTGCTCACCGGCTGGCAGGAGCACAAGGACGCGGTGGGGAAGACCATCGAGATGCTCGACAAGTTCCACGGAACGGCGGTCGGCATCTTCACCGGCGACGAGCACTATGCAGGCAAGGACCCCACTCAGGGCACGGAGCTGTGCGCCGTCGTGGAGTACATGTTCTCGCTCGAAAACCTGACGCAGATCCTCGGCGATCCGGCGTTCGGCGACCGGCTCGAGATGATCGCCTACAACGCGCTCCCCGGCACGTTCAGCGCCGACATGTGGCAGCATCAGTATGACCAGCAGGCGAACCAGGTGCTCTGCACGATCGCAAAGCGCCACTGGACGAACAACGGTGACGACGCCAACATCTTCGGCCTGGAGCCGAACTACGGGTGCTGCACCGCGAACCTCCACCAGGGCTGGCCGAAGTTCGCCGCCAATCTGTGGATGGCGACTGCCGACGAGGGACTCGCGGCGGTGGCGTACGGCCCATGCGAGGTGAAGGCGAAGGTCCGCGGCGGGCAGGAGGTCACCATCGGCGTGGAGACCGACTACCCGTGGGACGATACGATCAGGGCGACCGTCCACCTCTCAGACGCGGCGGCGTTCCCGCTCAAGTTCCGAATTCCGGCATGGGCGGAGGGAGTGAGCGTCCACATTAACGGCGAGGCGGACCATGCCGAGCCGGGGACTTTCCTGACTATCGAGCGCGAATGGCACGACGGCGACGTGATCGAGCTGCGGCTCCCGATGGCGGTTCGAGTCGAGCGGCGGTTCAACGACTCTGTCGCCCTCAAGCGCGGACCGATCGTCTACTCGCTGAAGATCGGCGAGCGCTGGGAGAGGATTCGGGGCGAGGACCCGTGCCCGGACTACGCGGTGCATCCGACGACGCCGTGGAACTACGGCCTGCTCCTCGATCCCGAGAAGCCGGAGGTCGAGGTGGTAACGAAGTCTGTCGGCCGGACGGTCTACGACCCGAATTACGCGCCGGTCGAGTTGAAGGTCAAGGGGCGCAGGATCCCGGAGTGGACGCTGGTGGACAACCAGGCCGGTCCCCTGCCCCGGAGCCCGGTGAAGTCTTCCGAGCCGGTCGAGGAGCTGACGCTGATACCCTACGGATGCGCGAAGCTTCGGATCACGGAGTTCCCGCTGCTGGAAGCCTGAGGTTGAAGCCTCAGGCTGGCGGCATGGAAGCGGGTGAAGCAGGCTCGGGCGCTGACACACCCTGTAGGAGCGGCTTCCGGCCGCGATCATGCCATGTAGGAGCAGCTTCCAGCTGCGATCAAGCCTTGTAGGAGCAGCTTCTAGCTGCGATCAAGTCATGTAGGAGCAGCTTCTAGCTGCGATCGCGGCTGGGAAGCCGCTCCTACAACTACGGGTCATCGCGGCTGGGAAGCCGCTCCTACAATACGTCGGTTCATCGCGGCTGGGAAGCCGCTCCTACAATACGTCGGTTCATCGCGGCTGGAAGCTGCTCCTACACTCTAGAGGTGGAACCAGTTGTACGGACTGGCGAAGACCTTCAGGCTGAGCGCCGTCTCGCAGCCGGTTATCAGGACGACGATCGCCAGCAGCACCCACAACCGGCTGACGTTGAGCCTCAACCGCGCCATCAGGTAGTCGAGACCGGTCACATACAGGATCATGAACGGAACAACCGCGCCGACTATCAGCCGCCCGGAGACGAAGAACGGGAACTCGGCCGAGGGATAGTAGCAGCCGCCGAAATCGAACATGATCGACAGCACGAGCATCATCATCACGGAGGCGGCAAGGACCGCCACACCCATCCATCCGGCGTAACGCTCGTCGGCCGGCCTCCGCTCGCGCCTGCCGAGCAGGGCGGCGACCGCCGCTCCGACAAACGCCAGCGTCGTCAGCACGTAGAAGAGATCACAGGCGGGCATGGCGATAGGGATGAGACGCCAGACGTATTCGCCGCGCCAGAACCACGCTATCAACTCGCTCAGAAAGACCCAGGCTCCGGCCGGGCTGAAGACGGGATGGTGAAAGACCTCCGCGAGCGGCTTGTACGTCCATCCCAGCAGGGTGATCTTGTCGGCGGCCCCTGTCAGATCGCCGAGTGTCGAGTAGTTCCTGGCCATCCAGAGCGCGACCGGTGCGACGGCGGCCAGAACCATCAGCCCTGTTCCCGGAAGCGCCTTCCTGAGGCGACCTTCGGCGCGCGCCTTCCTCAGCACGGTGATGAGTACCAGGCCCAGGGGCAGGAAGATGGTGACGTTGCTGACCTTGACCAGAAACGCGGCGGCGACGGAGAGTCCCGTGACGAGGTGGAAGAGACGGCTCTTGCTCCCCTCCGTGCATACCCTGAGCAGGGAGTAGAAGGCCGCCGTAAACAGCAGCGGGCTCATGACATCGTTGTTGATGCCGTAGAACACATCCTGGGGGAAGAAGGCCACGAGGAGCGGCACGCCGATCCGCAGGGCGAGATTCCCGGGGTAGAGCCTGCGGATGCACGCGTAGGCCGTCCACACCAGCAGCCCGTAGATCAGGACGTTCAGCCATCTCGTCCAGTAGGCCAGACGGATGTCGCTGAATCCGAGCAGCTTGCCCAGCCTGTACCACGCTCCCGCCACGGCATAGTACACCGGCGGCTGGGTGCTCTCCGGGTTGTCCCAGGATGAGAATGCGGCGGCCGTCGCACTCGCCATCTGAGCTGCGGCAGCGGGCGGTATCTCCTTGGCCGGAGGAGCCGCGGCTCCCTGATCGAACGCCTCCTGTGGCGACAGGTAGTCGGGCGAAGGATACCACGACAGCACTTCCACCGCCTCGGGGTTGTACTTCTCCATCTGGGCGGGCATATGGCCCTGAGCATATACGCAGACGAGATCGAAGTGCGCCGGCTCATCGACGTTGTTGAACATCGGGAATGCCGTGCTGAAGATGAATATCCGGGCGGCGCCGAGGATGCAGAGCAGCAGGACGATCGACAGCTCATGCCGCTGGACGAACCGATCCAGACCCCGCGGATGGCGGGCGTCCTCGCGGCCCTGGGACCGGCGCTCGGGCGGATGGAGTTGAGGAACGGCTTCAGGCATGATCGAAGTCTCGGAGATCGGACGACACGGCGGGCCGTATGCTGCTTCGGGGCTCTGCCTTGTCCACTGCATGATACCAGGCTGCCCCGCAGGTGTCAATGCCGCGCGTTGCCGGAGCCTATCGCGGCTGGAAGCCGCTCCTACAACGTGGTTGCGGGCGACCGCAGAGGCATCGCCCCCGCGGGTTCCGGGCGGGCGTGGAGGCACGGCTCTTGCGGCAGGTTCGGGCGGTGACAGGGGGCCGCCCGGCCGCGCGCTTACCTCACTATCAGCATCGTCTCCATGCCGCGGTCTTCGTGATTGCCGATCGGGCAGTACGTGTGATACTCACCGGCCGGAAGCTCGACGGTCATCGTAGCCGACTCGCCCGGCCTGAGATTGCGGCTGACCTCTTCGATATCTCCGTTCTCGATCTCGAATGCATGCAGCCGCTCGCCGACATTCCGAATGTTGAACCGGATCGTGCCTGCATCGACCGGGTTCGGATCGATCCTCACGAACCACTCGCCGAGCTCCACGGAGACCTGCCTGGCCTCGCCGGATGTGTTTCCCGGGGCCGGGCTCGCGGTCCGGGCGGTTCGCGTGCATCCCGCCAGCATCGGCAGGAGTATGGCCAATACGAGGATCGGAATCAATCTCGCGAGTCTCATCGGGATCACCTCCCGAAGGAGTGTACCCGAAATACGGACAACTCTGTGAGCCGTACCGTTATACTTCCTGTCTCCCCGAACGGAGTTGCCTCGTCTCGCCACCGTAGATCAGGGTACCGGTCACACCCTCGGGAAGCTCGACCATGCCGATGAGCTTCTTGTCCTTGATCGCGAAATCGACGGTGATGAACCCCTGGGGATGCGGAAGCCTGCCCTTCGCCCAGGTGAGCGGCCAGATCTGCGGCTCGATGCGGACCCGCGACATCCCCGGCGCGGCGGGACGAATCCCGAGCACGGACGCGAAGTAGTGGTAGATCGGGTGCGCGCCCCAGGCATGGCAGTCGGAGCGGCTCGGCTCCGGCTCCTCGAAGGTGGTCTTGAACCCCTGTGGTTTCAGGTTGAACCACATGCTCATCCGCTCGAAGAAGCGGTCCATCCGACCGATCAGGCGGTAGGTATCGAAGAGATAGCTCGTGAAGTAGATCGTCGTGCGGCTGAGATCCTCCGCGTGGAGCAGGCCGTTGATCACCCGCTCGCGCTTCGACTCGGGCACGTTATTCCCAAGCAGCGCCAGACACTGGGAGTGCTCGCTGAACCGGTCCCCGCCGAGGTTATCGGCGTAGATGCCTCGCTCCTCGTTCCAGAACGCCTTGTCCGCGACTCGGGCGATCCGCTTCGCCAGCGCGCGGTTCCGAGCCGCCAGGGCCGGCTCGCCGAGCATCTCCTCCAACTCGGCCGCGAGCCCCAGGATGAGGGCGAACTGCCAGTTGATGACGCCGCTCACGCCGAGTTCCGCGTCGGGAGGCATCCCGGCGCCCCAGCCCGGCGCCCAGTCCATGTAGTTCCAGCCGTTCGGGGCCTCGACGAGGCCGTCCTTGTTGATCCATCGCCGGAAGGCGTCGAGCACCGCGCGCACGCCGGGCATCCGGTCGCTCACGAACTCGAGGTCGCCGCGCCACATCGCGTAGTCGTACACCATGCCGACCCACCACAGCGAGAACGGCGGGATGATCTGGGTGACGCGGCTGGGGTAGCGCGACTGAGTGATGCCGGAGGTCAGGCGCGACTCGTCGAACATCAGGACCGCCTTCCGGGGGAGCCGGTCGTCGCGGGTGATCGCGTAGGTCGTCAGCACTTCGAGCCGCGTGTCGCCGACGTACATGAGCTGCTCGTAGTATGGGCAGTCCATGTAGGTCTCGTGGGAGCACATCTGAAGGCCGCGGTAACCGATCGGAATCACCTCGGCGAGGCGAGGATCGGCGGACTCGAAACTCATGTCGAAGCTGAACGGATAGTGCGTCTCCCGGATGGCAAAGCTCTCGATCGTCAGCGATTCGTCCTTCGTGGAGACGAGCACCTCCAGATAGCGCCCGGCCTCCCACCACAGGGTCGTGAACTCGCGGTTCTTCCCACCGTCGGGCTCAAAGGTGTCGCCGATGCCGACGAAGTACTTGCCGTCGATCTGGTCGCGGTTGCCCTTGTGACTCTGCTTCGGCTCCAGGAAGAGCGACTCGGCCCAGAGGATGCGGACCTTCGACCCGCTGCCGCCGGACGTGACGACCTCCGGGAAGGCGCAGTAGTAGTTGCCGAGATCGACGATCACCCGGCGCATGGTGTTCGCCGGGACAGTGAGCGATGCTCTGCCCGCCAGCAGACCGTTCCAGCCGTCGGTCTCGGCGGCCAGATGCTCCTCAGGCTTGACTTGGATCGGGCGGGTGTCCTCCGTGGTCACGGCCTGAACGTGCCGCGCGGCGCCGACCTGCAGCCGGTCCTCGACCATGGCGGGAAGCATCGCCGGCTTGAGCTGCCAGATCAACGGGATCTCGTTCACCACCGATGCGCTCGCGGCCTTGCCGACGTTCTGTGCGCCGACCCATCCATCTCCGCCGCCGGTCTCGAAGCCCCAATCGAAGTCGTCGCCGTTGATGCGGACCTTTGCTCCGGTGCCCCACGCGAATTCCGGCGATACCCAGGAGTATCCGCCGAGCGTCTTCGCCTCCCAGGGCGCCCTGCCGGTGTTCAGCAGGTCCTCCGGGACGCCTTCCGCCGCCAGGAGGAATCCCGGGCGGACGGTATGCTGGGCGTAGGCGGACGGGGCAGTTGGTCCGAGCCACCACGCGCGCGCCACGAGCAGATGCTCGCCCGCACCGAGTTCGAGGCTATGGGTCTCGTAGAACCAGTTGTTTCGGTCGCCCCGCTGAGGCCCGCGGCCGATGCGCTCGCCGTCGAGGAACAGCTCGTACCGCTCGTCGGCGCTCACGTGGATACGGATCGTCTGCGCGGCATCGAGCTTGAACCGCCGTCGGTAGGCGACGACCGCCGGCGCGGTACCCTGGACCTCCGGATGGCAGATCCATGCCGCGGGCCAGTCTCCCCGACGGGTGCGTCCCCTGGTGAGATCGATGAAGGGTTCTTCGGTGATAACGATTTGCATGTTTCGCTCCGTGATACGCTCGGTGGCGTCGGTTCACCTCACCATTACACCGGCGCGCTGCGCGTTCCCTGCCTCGGCGGCCGATGCGCGGATCACTGCAGGCCGATACTGAAGCTGCCTTCCACGTGGTCGCCCGGCTTCAGCTCGAGATAGAGATCGGGCACCGCGTGGGTGCTGAGGTCCCTCGGCGGACTGCACTGCTTGTTGACGACGAGCTGATATGCGCCGTCGGCTCCGAACCCGCCCTTGCAGTGATGCCTCCGCTCGGGCTCGAAAGTGGCAAGCAGCCCATTGCCGTCCTTGTTGGTGAGGCTCGCCCAGTTGCAGTCGTACTTGGTCGAGTTGAAGTCGAACGCATCGAGCCGGTCGTAGTTGGTGATCCGAACGTCTGCGCTGTCCGGCAGAGCGGTCCCACGCGGACGGCCGATGTGGTCGTCGGGATAGACCGACCAGAGCGCCTTGCGGTCCCACGAGAAGCGGTTGCACTCTCCGGGCATTTCGAACGCCCAGCCGAGTTCCTGGATATCGGCCTTCTCGCCGGTCCAGTCGATCCGGTACGTGAACCTGCCGTCCGCGTACTCCGCGCGCACCTTCCCCACGACAGTCGACGGAGCTTTGTCGAGCACGATCTCAGCGTCGAGCGCCTTCCCGTCGGGGCGCTTGCTTACGTTGATCAGACTGCCTCGGTAGCGGTCGATCACGCGCCACCACGTCTTATCGTCTCTAGTCCAGTTGACGACCAGGTTGAGCTTCAGGCCGTCGAACGGGTTGGGCAGCGGCTTTGATATCGCCGGAGCCTGCGCGGGAGTGAGGTCCACCTGATGGCTGATCACGTTCCATCCGTCAGGGTGGTAGAAGTCGATCCGGAAGGCGTCCGGCTGCCCGGCCTGCCATCCCTCGGGCAGCTCGATCTCGACTTTCCCGCTGGCTCTCGGCGCGAGCTTCGGCTGAGCGTCGCCTGACAGGATCGACTCTCCCTTGCGCATCAACTTCCACTGCGCGCTGAGCTCCGAGAGGTCGGTGAACGAGTATCTGTTGGCTATGCTCAACACCGCGCGTCGGCCTGAGATGTCGATGCCGTCTATCCTGATCGGCGCGTAGACCATCTTGACGCCGTAGAGGTCCGGCCTGGGGTGACGCCATCCGTCAACCAGCCCCTTGGTCTTGAAGTAGTTGACTCCGGTGACCTCATCGAACAGATAGAGCTTTGTGGGTGACTTGTCGCACACCGCGCGGTCCTGCCACTCCCACAGGCACGCGCCGGGGATGGTGTCGTGCGCCCAGATCGGCTCCCACGTGCGCAGGAGCACGTGCGCCCACTGATCGAGGCAGCCGGCATCCGCGCCGAGCCGGATGTCCCACACGTTCGGACACTCGGTGTACATCATCGGCCACTTCGCACGGCGCTCCTTGTCCTGGGCCGACTTCAGGATGCCGGGCGGGCTGGTGTAGTGGCGATCGTCGATCTCGACTCCGAACTCATCAGCGTTCTTACAGGAGACGAGCCGCGGCCTCGTCGGGTCGAACTCCTTGACGAGGTCGGCGACGGCTCTCAGGTTTCGGCCCGACGCGTTCTCGTTACCGATGCCCCACATGATGACGCAGGGGTGGTTCTTGTCCCGCATGATGGTCTCCCTGGCGCGCTGGAGGAAGGCTGACGTGAGCTCGGGGTCATCGGTCGGGCACCAGCAGTAGGGCAGCTCGTCGATCACGTAGAAGCCCATCTCGTCGCATAGATCGTAGAACCTCGACCCGTAGGGGTAATGCGAGGTGCGCACGGTATTGATGTTCGACGCCTTCATGAGGGCCAGATCGGTGCGCCAGACCTCCTCGTCGACGGCGGTGCCCTTCGAGAGGTAGACATCGTGCCGGCAGACGCCGGTGAGCTTGACAGGAGTCTTGTTGACCAGCAGGACGCCGTCCTTGATCGTGACCTCTCGGATGCCGACCTGGCGTACGACAGTCTGGACCGAACCGGTCTTCTCGTCGGTCATCTGCAGCGTGAGCGGATAGAGGTTCGGGTGCTCCGCCGACCAAAGCCTCGGGTTCGGCACGATCTGATTGAACCGCACGTCCTCTCCATTGCGGGAGACTCCCTGGAGGGCTTCGAACTCGCCGAGCCGCATGGTGACTATCCCGGGGCAGCACACGGTGACCCGGACGTTCACCTCGGCCGCGCCGTCGTCGCGCAGTGTCGTGCGGACAGTAAGATCATCGATGCGATGCTCCGGGAGCGAGAACAGGGTCACCGAGCGATGGATCCCACCGAGAAAGTAGTAATCGCCGGAATCGAGCTGCGACGACTTCGTGTTCTTGGTGACCCGAAGCGCCAGGAGGTTCTTTTCGCCGAACTTCACCTGCGGGGTAAGCTCCGCCTGCCAGGCCGTCCAGCCGCTCTCGTGGTAGTTGCGGCGTCCCCAGCTTCTCTCGATCACGCTCACCGGCTCCCCGTTCAGCCAGACCTCGGCGCCGTTCTGGACGCCGTCGAAGTTGACGAACACCGACCGTCCCTTCCATTCCGCCGGGACTTCGAACCACTTGCGGTAGAACCCCGATGCGTTGTCCGGCTCGTTGTAGGTCGCGGGCGAGAAGCCGGCCATCTCCCAGTTGCCGGGAACGGCCAGATCGTGCCAGGAGGCGTCCTCCTTGTAGTCGAGGGTGTAGAACGGCTCAAAGGTCTCCGGCGTCCGGACCGGAGGACGGTAGCCCCAATTCTTTGCGCGTTCGTCGGCATCGGGCAGGGCCTGCTCGAGCTTGAAGCGCCATGTACCGTCAAGCGAGCGGACGTATTCTTTGTCGTCAGGGATGATGGCGGCCGACGCGGGAATCGCGATGCAGGCCAGCACGGACAGAACAACCAAGACACAAGTGAGACTTATCTGCATGTGGATGCTGCCTCCTCGATACTCGATTATATGAAGAAGTTTCCCTGCCGGGAGCGAACGTTCCTTCGATACCGCCGTCAGCGGCCTGATGCAGGAACAGCGCACTCCCGGCGTTGAACAGGTAGGGTGAATAGCACCAAACGGAGGAATGCTGTGTACCATCTGCCGATCATATTGCTTATCACCCTGGCCCTGCTAATGGGCACGATGCTCTACTCTTCCGCCGCGGACAACGCGCCCGACGGCTCGCAGTACAAAGACACGCCGAGGGGGTTCATCGCCAAGACGATGACCATCGGCGGCAGAGAGATCAAGTACGTAGTCTACGCGCCTGCATGTTACCAGCCCGACAAGCCGATCCCGACGATCATCTTCCTGAACGGCATGGGCGAGTGCGGCCGTGACGGCTGGCGCCAGGTCTCCCACTTCGGGAACGCGATCATGCTCAATGCCGAGAAGTGGCCGTTCATCGTGATCTTCCCTCAGAAGCAGAGCAAGGAGTCGTTCTGGGAGGACGAGGAGATCGTGATGATGACCGCGCTGGAGCGGACGAAGGCTGAGTACAATCTCGACCTCAAGCGGCTCTATCTGACCGGGCTCTCCCAGGGCGGACACGGCACGTGGGCGATCGGCGCGCGCCATCCCGAGATGTTCGCGGCGATCGCGCCGGTCTGCGGCTGGGGCGACGAGAAGATGGCGAAGAAGCTGGTCGGGACGCCGATCTGGGCGTTCCATGGCGATGCAGACACGACAATCTCGGTCGACAGGTCGAAGGAGATGGTCGAGTGGGTCAAGGCGGCGGGCGGCGACGCGAAGCTCACGATCTACCCGGGAGTCGGGCACAACTCGTGGGACAACGCGTACCGGAATGAGAGTCTCGGTGAGTGGTTCCTTCGGCATAAGAAGGAGTGACCAGTGACCGGTAACCAGTGACCGGCTGTAGGAGCGGCTTCCCAGCCGCGAATGCCCACGTAACGTCACGAGTTCGGGGCTCGGAATCCCCTACAACGGTCTTGAAATACGCTCCGGTGATCGGTGACCGGTTGGGTCGGGAGTCTGACTCCCGACCCAACGTGGTATGATCACTACACATTCGAACACGAAACCGTGAGGTCCAGAGCAATGACGTTCAAGGCGATAATCCACGATGCTGAAGAAGGCGGCTACTGGGCGGAGGTTCCGGCACTGCCCGGATGCATGTCCCAGGGAGAAACACTTTAGGAGCTTCACGACAACCTTAGAGAGGCTATCAGGGGCTGCCTGGCTGTACTGAATGAGCGCAAAGGTTCGCCTGAGAGAGTGCGCGAGATCGTGGAGATCTCTGTGTGAGAGCCTACTCCGGCAAGGAGTTGATCAAGCTGCTCAGAACCCATGGCCGGGAGGTAGCTCGCATCGAGGGCAGCCATCACATACTCACCAAGCCTGGCCGTGATGAGACGCTTTCAGTGCCGGTGCATGGCAACGAGAGTCTCAAGAGTGGCTTGGTACATTCCATATTGCGAGCAGCCGGCATCAAGACAGGCTGATGACGGTCCGATAGCATTTGCTTCTGCCCGAGCACGAGTTGGTGTCCATCCTCACTGACATTGGCTTGATATGTGCGCGCATTCCGGGTACAATGCAGGTGCAACTACTTCATCGAAGAGGAGGACAACATGGTCGCTGTGTCAGTCATATCCGGAATATGGGGATCAGTGTCGCTCCTCGGAGAGCCCACACGGTAGGTTCTTCGATCACCCGGCGACAGGAGTCGTCTGGGGATTGGAAGCCGTGATGCATTGACGACTCCGGTCGTCGATGCCGCATACAGCTTCACATCAACCACTCATCGGTTCCTCCAGGGATCAGGCATTGCTCCCCCGTCACATATGCACTCGTATTGTGTCTGAATGGAGGAACCCGAATTGACACTGGAAGATCTCGGATTCGACCGCGCGTTCGCCGAGCATTTCGGCGCGTACGCATCCGAGGGTTACCGCCCAGGCCGGATCAGCCTGGAACACCGAAACCTGTACGTAGTCTTCACCGAGCGGGGTGAGATGACCGCCTTCCCGACCGGCAGGATGTATCACGAGGCCGCCGATGCGGGCGATCTGCCCGTGGTCGGCGACTGGGTGGCCGCGCGCATCTTCGACGAACAGCCGCCCAAGGCCGTGATCCACGCGATCCTGCCGAGGAGGAGCAAGTTCTCCCGCAAGCAGGCGGGGACTCGCGTCGCCGAGCAGCCGATCGCGGCGAACATCGACACGGTGTTCGTGGTGGTCGGGCTCGACGGCGACTACAGCGTGCGGAGGGTCGAGCGCTACCTCACTCTTGCATGGGAGAGCGGCGCGGAGCCGGTCGTGCTGCTCACGAAGTCCGACCTCTGCCCGGAGGTCGATGAGCGCCTGGCGGAGGTTCAGGCGTCCGCCCCGGGAGTGCCTGTCCACGCGCTGAGCGTGGTCGAGCATGTCGGTCTGGAGCAGTTGTCGGCCTACCTCGTGAAGGGAAAGACCGTGGCGCTGCTCGGCTCGTCGGGCGTGGGGAAATCGACGATACTCAATCATCTGCTAGGGAAAGAAGTCCAGCGCACCCAGGAGGTCCGCGAGGACGACAGTCGGGGCCGGCACACGACGACCCATCGTCAGATGTTCGTGCTCCCGTCCGGCGGACTGGTGATCGACACGCCGGGGATGCGCGAACTGCAACTCTGGAACGCGGAGAGCGGGCTCGCGGGGGCGTTCAGCGATATCGAGGCGCTGACGGAGGGATGCCGGTTCGCCGACTGCCGCCACGAGAACGAGCCGGGATGCCGGGTGCGCGAGGCGCTCTCGACCGGTGAGCTGGATTCGGCGCGCTTCGAGAGCTACCTGAAGCTGCAGAAGGAGCTTCACTACCTGGAGCGGAAGCAGGACGTCGAGGCGGCGCAGATCGAGAAGGAGAAGTGGAAGAAGATCCACAAGCAGATCAGGCATATCATGAAGAAGTGAGATGGATGCTTGATGCTCGATACTGGATACTGGTCACTGATCACCGGAAGGGCAGGGATACGGAGATCCCTGCCCTTCTCTGCCTCCCGCAGTCAAGGGTGAGTCGGCTACGCGCCGCCTCCGCTGCCTCCCATCGAGCCGGGCATTCCGCCCATGAAGCCGCCGCCGAGCCCACTGCCCTTGGACTTGGTCTTCAGTCGTTCCTTGCCGACGGTCATCTCGGCCCTTATCTCGAACTCCAGCTTGCCGCCGCTGATATCGATGGAGCCCTCGGAGATCATCGCACCAGACCCCGACTTCACCGTCACAGCCACAGGAGTATCGGCTATCTTGATCTCCGGCTTTTCCGGCGCCAACAGGGCGACTGTGCCGACAAGGGTGACCTGGTCTCCTGCGCCAACCTCCGGAAGCAACTGGATGTCGAGCAGCAGACCCAAGAGGAACTGGTCGTTCCTGGGCGATGCGACTGTGCTCAACTTGATCGGCTGCCCCTCTGCGACCGTGCCTGATGTCGATGACCCGAGCGACTCGGTCTTGCCCGCCTCGTCCGTCACCTGATACGTGGCGCGGATCATCACGGTGACCGGCCTCGGGAGCGCCTCCTCGGTGTCCAGCTCCTTCACGATAGTGGCAGTCTGCGCGAGCACATCCTCGGCAGCATTCACCACCAGCTTGCCGCCGCTGACGACCGATACCTGACGCGCGCCGAGGGCGTAGATCAGCGGCGCCAGTTCCGCCGGGTTGATGTACCGGATGGTGAACACCCGCGTTGTGGACGCCTGGTCCCGCGTGCCATCGACGGGCGACAGAGGACCGGTAGTGGTGGAACGCTGAGCCGCCAATTCGCGCTCTTCCGCAAGCCGTTTCTCCAGCGCCGCTATCGCAGCCCTGAGGTTCTGAACATCAGCGTGTTCCTCTTTCTTACTCCGAAGCTCCATCGCGACCTGCGCATAGAGATCGACGAGCTTGCGCTCGAGTTCGACGGCCATGTCGTCATCCCTTGCCTGACCGGGGGTGACGTGCACCACGCCCATCAGGGAGGCCCAATTTGCTCCTGCGCCCTCGATTATCTCTTGGAAGGCGGCCTTCCGGCTGACGTTCTTGAGGACCGCCGTGACCGTCAACGATGCGATCTCAGGGTCTACCCGGCAGGAGATATCGGTGTCCCTGAACAGCATCTCCAGCGCATCGGAGAGCGGTTGATCCTTGATCTCCAGATTGACCATCTCCTCCCACGGCGACACGGGCGTCACCTCGACGTCTCCACACCATCCGTGCACGGAAAGCACGACGAGCGCACAGAGCATCAACACAGTAGCAACTTGCTTCATCATCTAGGCCCCCTCCCCCGGTCGTTGACCAGATGCTTTGGATTCAAGATTGATGTATATCCCATCGGCGGATCGCTGGACCCGGCAGGTAGTGATCTCGCCGGTTGTGGTATCGATATTGGTGTAGCCGCGCCACTCCGCGCCATGGATCTCTCCGTCGGCGCTCGGCCAGGTGACGGCCACCGCCGCCACGGGTTGGTCGTCGTAGGAAACGACCTCCGCCGACTCGACCGACGCCTGTTCAGTTACAGCTTCGTGCTTCGGCGGCTCCTTCACGACCTGCACCGGAGCCTGCTTCGGCGCGGTATGAAGACGCCTCGGGCGGTTCACCTCCGGACGGTCTCGTGCGACCGTCCGCTTCTCGGTCGCCGGCGCAGGCTGCGGCTCCCGGACGTCGGGAGGCAGGTCCTCCCCGGCTCGGGCGCGCTCCCAGATCTCATCGGCTATCAGGTCGCACTTGTACTCCATGCGTTTTCCTCCTCGATGTACGGGCGCATCTTCTCCCGAAGGAGCTTTCTGGCGTTGTGCAGGCGGGTCCTCGCACTCTCGACCGAGCAGTCGAGTATGTCGGCGATCTCGTCATACGAACGCTCCTCCATCTCGCGGAGGACGATCAGCGCGCGGTGGTGAGCGGGCATGGCGTCGAGCACCCTGCGCACGGTAGCGATGGTCTCGGTCCGCTCAAGGCACGCCGCCGGGCCAAGCTCCGGCGAATGCGCGAAAGGCAGAGGTTGACCGTGATCCGATGCAGCCAGGTGGAGAACTGCGACTCCCGGCGGAACTTGCGCAGGTTCCGCCAGGCGTTGACGAACGTCTCCTGCTGGACATCGGCGACGTCCTCGGCGTTTCCGAGCATGCGATATGCAAGGGCGTGCACGCGGTCCTGGTGCAGAGGCACGAGCGCCTCGAAGGCTCTCACGTCCCCCGCCTTCGCCAGCTCAACCAGGTTTTCGCATGACTCGGACAACCGCAGCCCCCTGCTTTTCCGCATCCATTTGGTTAGACGCGCGGACAATGCAAGTATAAGCACTTTTTCGCGGTTGCACAGTATCGGAGCAGTAGAGACGGGATATGGAGGGATATCAGGCGAGGAAAGGGTGACGAACGATGTCGCCGGACGGCCCTGCTCGTCACCCATCAGATCCACTTATCTCGGGATCACAACCCCGACCGGGCGCGCTGCTACCGGGTGGCAGCGGCAACCTCGGACACTCGCGCGAGCACCCAGATCGCGTAGATGCCCGCGAGCCCGACGAGGACATAGACAGCCTTCGACAGCGCGCTCCGCCTTCCGAAGACGGCCTCGACCAGGTTGTAGTTGAACAGCCCCACCAGCAGCCAGTTCAAGGCGCCGATGATCACAAGAATCAAGGCGATAACCGCCAATGTCCACATGTTCATCACCCTCCCCACGTATCTTCTACTGGATTATTGCCGTGATCGGACCCGGTGAAACGAAGCATGAGGGGCTTGCGGTTGCTTGCAGGGATAGCATCTGCCGGTACCGAATATCTCCCGCGTGACTTCGCCTTTTCCCGGGAGACCCGTCTTGCGTATCGAGTTCGAGTTGTACTCCGCCGAGGTTTCCGACGACCGGCTGGCCGTATCGCTCAACGACCGGCGCTACGTAGTGCTCGCCATCGGCTCCTCACTCGACAGCGTCGAGGCGTCGGATGCGGACGTCTCCGTCTCACCACCTCAGGTCGCGCGCGGAACGGATGGGGCCGACATCACCTGGCATGCGAAGAGCGACCTCTGGCCGGAGAAGGTCTACACCCTGCGGCTCGATCCGCGCTCGATTAGGTACCAGGTCCGGGTGAAGGGACGGAACACTCTGCGGAGCCTCAGGTACTTCAACGGCGGCACGGACGATCAGGCGGGGTGGTCGTTCTTCGACTTCTCGCGCTATTTCACTCCGGAGTGCACGCTGCTCGATCAGCGCTACTACAAGTCGATGCAGTACGGCTGCATCGACTCCAGCAGCGGACACATGTCCGACGAGCCCGTGGACAGGCATGCCGCGATGCACTGGATCTTCACCCCTCCCCCACTCTGCTACAGCCTCGGTTTCGCCAACGGTCCCTGGCTCGGAGCGGGAGTCGCGCCGGAACAAGGCCGGTACGGGTTCTCGCGGTTCGAGTACCTGCCCGCCCCGAGCTCGTTCTGCTTCAGGCTTACTTACGACGGCATGACGAAGGTTGACGGCGAGTGGGCGTCGCCCGAGTTCGTCTTCCATCCGGCCAACGACGAGTATGAGGCGATCCGGCGGTACTGCGACTCGATGAGGGACCGGCGCCTGGTGAATGCAAACCGCCAACCGCAGGCGCGCTGGTGGTCAAAGCCGATCTTCTGCGGATGGGGCGAGCAGGGCGTTCAGCGAGTGAAGCTCGGACTCAGCACCTCGCAGGAGTTGGCAACTCAGGAGATGTACGACAGGTTCCTCGCGATCATCAGGGAGAAGCGGCTCAAACCCGGCACTATGGTTATCGATGACAAGTGGCAAAATAAGTATGGGACATGCGAGGTGGACACGGAGAAGTGGCCGGACCTGCGCGGCTGGATCGACGCCCGCCACGAGGAGGGCCTCCACGTGCTGCTCTGGTTCGGCGCTTGGAATCCGGAGGGGCTCTCGCCGGAGGAGACGGTGAAGGACCGGGACGGCAACATCGTCTGCGCCGATCCGTCGAGCCCGGCATACCAGGCGCGCATCAGGTCGATGGTCCACAGAATGCTTTCGCCGGAACCCGGGTGCTACAACGCCGACGGCATCAAGTTCGACTGGAGCTGCATCCCCGTGGGCGAGGGATTCCGTACTCACAGCGGCATCTGGGGGATCGAGATGCAGAAGTCGCTGGCGGCGCAGGTCTACGATGCCCTCAAGACGGCCAAGTCGGACGCGCTGATGGTTACCCATACCGCGAACCCCTACTTCGCGGAGTGCACCGACATGCTCCGCCTGAACGATATCTATGCCGGCAACCGCGAGGTGGTGGACATGATGATCCACCGCGCCCGGATCGCCAACATCGCCTGCCCGCACGCGCTCATCGACTGCGACAATTCGAGCGCCCCGAGCCACACGGAGTGGCTGCGGTACACGAAGATGCAGCCGCTCATCGGCGTCCCGAGCCTGTACTACCTGACGGCGGTGGACGGCACGATGGAGCCGATCACGGACGCCGATTGGGATGCGCTGGCGCCGATCTGGCGGGAGTGAGTGGGGAGTGCGGAGTGATGGGTTCCCAATACTCCGATACTCCAGTACTCCTCCACTCCATCGTGAAAAACACGGAGCCTGGTGGTGTTTTTCTGCGTATAAGTCTCTATAGATTACAGATCAAGTTGCATGGGCCTGCAGTCCGGGGTATGATAGCTCCCGGATGCTGCGGCCCGGTACTCGACTTGTCCCAGAACTGCACCGCGGGCCGTGTCAACTTCCGCCGGTGCACGCGATGGGGCCGCAGTACAGGACATAGCACAGACACAGGAGGGCTCAGTCTTGCTTGGTTTTCGTCCTCGATCATTAGGAATCGCACGCATCGGCGCGGTGTTGTTCGCGCTTGCATTGGCCGTGCCCGCCGCGGCCGCCCAGGAGACCCCTCAGGAGAAGACGGTCACATTCATCAAGAATCTGACCGGAGAGTGGATCGGTACGTGTCAGCAGAAGACGGACGGCGAGGATGCCGACAACAAGTACTTCCACGCCAAGTTCGAGCAGACCGGAAGCAACACGTTCGCCGGGAAGTTCACCTACTACCGGTTCGATCCGAAGACCGCCGAGGCCGTGAATATCGGCGAGACCACCATGGTCTCGACGATCCAGGCCGACGGCACCATCAAGAACGACATCATCGGCAAGGGCAAGATACTCATCAACGACCAGCCGAAGGATCAGGAGCATACGGTCACGGAGATCCTTACCTTCGCCGATGAGAACACTCTGACCGGCAAGATCGACGGAAAGATCAGTGTGAGCGGAATGCCGTTCGGCATCGGCAAGAACGGCAAGATCCGCAACGCGGAGAGCACCTGGACGATCAGGAACGGCGTGATGACGCTCGACCAGACGCTCAAGGCGGAGTTCAAGGTCCTGGTGGTGAGCAAGAGCTTCACCGTCGAGGCCAAGTCGGTAGCCGAGCGGGGGACCGACGTCGTCAGCCTGATGAAGAGAGACCTCGCCAGCAAGCCGGCGGCCGAGACGGAGCCGGGCACGTAATACCCGGCGGTGCAGGAGGCTCTCGTCGAGCTGCGTCAGGGCTTCCTCTTTGTCTCGCGGGGAGCTTGGTTGTGAGGACGATCCTCTCCCGGCAGCCGTCCCGGAGCGCGCGGCTCATCAGTCCTCGCTCCGGCCCTCGTTGCAGGTCCACACGTTGTCGGGGAATGTGATGCCCTCGTCGATCACCAGGCGGACCCGGCATCTGTGATGCCATCCGATGGTTCGGGGATCGCAGATCCCCCGATTGCCAAGGCGTGCGGGATTGCAAATCCGCACGAACGAGCGCGTTCGTCATGTCAAGGAGGGCGTGGAAGAAGAGATGGAGTATTCACAAGGCACGTTGGGACGAGTGTTCCTGGCACGGCTGCAGGACGGCGATTCGATATACGACGCGGTGACCGAGATCGCGGCGAAGGAGTACGTGCGGGTCGGCGCGGTATGGGCGGTCGGCGGGATGAGGAGCGGCAAGGTCGTGACCGGGCCGGAGAACCCTCACGGCACGGTGGTCCCGATCGTGAAGGAATTCGACGACGCCCGGGAACTGGTCGGCTTCGGGACGGTCGTCTGGATCGATGACAAGCCGTCGCTCCACTTCCACGGCGGGATCGGCAACCACGAGGAGGTCATGATCGGCTGCCCGCGGATCGCGATGTCCACCTACCTGGTGCTCGAGGTCGTCATCATCGAGCTGCTCGGTATCGAGGCAACCCGCGTCATGGACCCGGAGTACGGGGTGCATGTGCTTTCGCTGATCGGATAAGCATAGGTTACGGGTTGCAGGTTATGGGTTGTGGGGTCCCCCAAAACCCACAACCTACAACCCATAACCTTCTATGCCTCCAGGTTCAGCCACTTCACCTCTTCGGGCGTGAGTTCGATGTCGAGCGCGTCGATGGAGACGTGCAGTTCCTGCAGGTTGCTCGGGCCGATGAGCGCAAAGGTTGGGAACGGCTGGCTGAGCGCCCACGCGAGCGCGATCTGCACCGGCTGAACTCCCTTCTTCGCCGCAAGCTCCCGAGCCCGATCGAGCCGCCGGAAGTTGTCCTCGGCGTACCAGCAGCGGACGAGTTCCCCATCCGAGAGCCTGTCGCGGTCACCCCTCACGAAGAACCCCTTCGCCAGGCTCGACCAGGAGAGCAGCGGCGTCTGCGTCCTCTCGAACCAGGCCCTCGATTCGGCGTCGTTCGACATGATGCACCCATCCCAGGGCGCTTCGACCATCCGCGCGAGACTGAAGTTGTTGTTCAGGCCGACGAACGGGGTGAGCCCTTTCGACTTCGCATAGGCGCCGGCCGCCTCGAAGCGCTCGATGCTCCAGTTCGAGCCGCCGAAGACCTTGATGCGACCGGCGGCCTTATGCTCGTTAAGGACATCGACGAACTCGCCGACCGGTATCTCGGGGTTGTCGCGGTGCATCATGTAGACGTCCACGCAGTCGGTCTGCAGGCGGTCGAGCGTCTCTATCAGCTGCTTCGTGAGATCCTCCGGCGTGCAGAACGGGGTGTGCGCGCCCTTCGCAAGGATGTTCACCTGGTCGCGGACTCCGCGGTTCCTGATCCACCGGCCGAGGATGCGATCGACCTCACCTCCGCCGTAGATGTACGCGGTGTCGAAGGTGTTGCCGCCGTTGCGGAAGTACTCGTCGAACATCACCGACGGGTAGGAAAGCGAGTTCGGCGGCGGCGCCATCATGATGCCGAGGATCTGCCTGGACACAGGCTTGTCGAGGCCGGGGAGTCGGCCGTACTTCATTTTCGCGCCCGAATGGACCGCCAGCGGGCGGCCGTCGACGGTCGGGAAGTCGGAGTCCGGCTTCTCGACGTCGTAGATCTGGCCGAACGAAGTGCGCCACATGTCGAGGGTCCGCATGTTGCCGAGCGTCTCCTCGGGCGTCATGCAGGGATGTACGGTCTTGCCGGCGGCGACTCCCTGGGCGAAGACATCGGCTTCGTAGGAGTACAGGAACTTCGTCGCCTCGACCTGTACCTCCTCGGTCCTGCCGCCCCGGTTGACGATGAACTTGGCGATACCCGGGTCCCGGGTCGGATTCCAGGGGCTCGGGACGAAGATGCTGCCTGAGTCGCCGAATATGCGGCAGACGTTCTCTTGCGTCACTCCCACTCCGGTCGCAACCTGGGCGAGGATATCATTGGGGAAGCGGAGGACGCCGACCGCCCACTCATCGACACCCGTCTCACCGATGTGGCCGACTCCTTTGACCTCGATCGGCTCATCGTAGGGCTTCCCGTTCGCGGCGCCGGCGATCAGTCGTGCGAAGGATGTCGCATAGCATCCGACGTCGAGGATGCCTCCGCCGCCGAGCGCGTTCTTGAAGAGCCGGCCCTCGGGGTCGTATCCGGCGTAGAAGCTGAACGTCGACTGGATGACCTTCACCTTGCCGATCGCGCCGCTCCTGACGGTCTCATAGAGCTTCGCCAGCATGGGGTGGCTGAGGTACATGAAGGCTTCCATGAGGAAAACGTTGTTCCGGCGGGCGGCGTCTACGACGGCCATCGCGCCGGCGTAGTCGAGCGTAAGCGGCTTCTCACAGAGGATGTGCTTCCCGGCCTCCGCGGCCTTGATCGCCCACTCGGAGTGCATCGGATGGGGCGTGGCGACATATACCGCCTGCACGTCGGGATCGGCGAGGAGCGCCTCGTAGCTTGCGTATCGACGTGGGATGTTGTGCTCGTCGCCGAACTTGTCGGCGGCCTCCTGCGTGCGGCTGGCGACGGCGAGGAGTTCGCCGGTCTCCGAGCCCTTGACGCCGTTTGCGAATACCCCGGCGATGCGGCCGGTGCTGATGATTCCCCAGGCTAGCTTGCTCATGACTGTGTCCTCCCGAAGACTGATTGCCGAATGGTTGTACCCGTTTCGGAGAGGATAGCACTTCCGAGATCAGGGGTCAATGGGGGAGGAATGCCGCGTGGGTGATCCCTTCGCGGTCGCCCGTCCGTCGTAGGAGCGGCTTCCAGCCGCGATGGACCGGCGGTGGCATCGCGGCTGGAAGCCGCTCCTACAATACGTGGGCTCATCGCGGCTGGAAGCCGCTCCTACAGGCGGCCGGAATGGCGGGTGTAGACCTCGGCGTTGACTTCCTTTGCAGCGGAGATGAGCTCGGGATACGGCGTGTCGGTGACGTCCACGAGGCCGATGTTGTAGTTCTCGCCATCGTAGACTCGTCCCGTGAGCGGCTCATCGACGTACTGGAACCAGTGGCATCCCACCATGGACGGGCAGTCGGCGACGCTCTGCACGTAGCGCTTGAAGTGGGCCGCGCGGTCCGCCTGATCGGCGGTCGGCACGAGGCCGGTGTGGAGCATCCCCCGGTCGAGCGCGCCGAAGTGGAACTCGCCGATGATGACCGGCTTCTTCAGCTTGCCGGTCCATGCCGCGCAATCGACCAACGGCCGGTAGATGTTGAAGCTCACGACGTCCGCCACGTCGTCGCAGGCGCGGATCGCCGCGGGATGGCTCCAGGCGAACCGGCATCCGAGGTAGAGCTGGTTCGGAGCGTGCTTCCTCAGCGCGCCCTTCACAATCTCGAAGTAGCGGCGAGCGAAGGAGTAGACCCATTCGTCGAGGTCTTTGCGGCATGTCTCGTTCGGCCTATCGGGCACGCGGAGCGCCTCCCAGGAGGAGGCATCCGTGCCCCACGCCTTGTTGAGGGCGTCGAGCGAGCCGTGCCTGGCCTGAAGCTGCTTCACCATCTCGATTCGGCACGGTTGATCGGCCGGGCCGGCGAGCGGGCCGCGCTCGACGGCGTCCCAGGCGATCTCGTTGTCGACGAAGTACCCGATGCACAGAGGGTTGCCGGCGAACTGCTTCACCTTCGCGAGCGAGGCGTCGGCTGCGACCGCATACTTCGGATCATAGACGTCGGGCATTTTGCCCCAGTAGCCTCCCCCACCTTCGATGCGTCGGAACTCGCCGGAGACGGATGCCGTCGCGGTGAAAGGCATCGGGCTGCGCTCGAGCACATTGGGGGCCGACCAGTTGGCGACGGTGTTGAAGCCCCATGCCCTGAGGCGCGCGTAGGCGTTGTCGCGCCACTTCTCGTGCCAGCCGGCGCCGTACTTTCGGATCAGGTTCGCCTTGTAGAAGCTGAAGGTCCGGCCCTCGCCTCCGATGGTCTCGGCCATACTGTGGACGTTCCTCGCGTACCCGAATGCCGGCTTGAACTCGCCCTCCGGATCTGGCAGCCATTCGAACCAGGGCTCGCGCTTCTCGATGAAGGTCTGCTCCCAGTCGTTCACGCAATCGACGCCGATCGAGAAGAACAGGCGTCCCTCAGGGGTAACAAGCCACCAGCGCCCATCGATCTTCTCGGTGCGGAACCAGCCGGTCGCCTTCAGCTTCGGGCCGTCCGCCCACCCGCCGTACTTGTCACGTCCCGGGAGTTCGGGCGCGGCCTTCAGGACCTTCTCCTCGGCTTCCCGACGCTTGGCGAGATCCTTCTCATCCTTGAGCTTGCCGGGATAGTCGGCGTGCTTGTACTGGCCGAAGCGATCGACGATCGGCAGGGTGACGGCGTCATCGGAGCCGCCGACGAGCCGGAAGTTGCGGAGGATGAGGGTGTGCTCCCGGCTCGGGCGCGGGAGAAAGACCTGGAAGGCAGTGATCTTCTTCGGATCGATAGGCTGATTGTGGAAGCCGGGGCCTTCGGGAGTCCCGCGCATACCCCAGAAGCGGGTCTGCGTCCCGGTGTTGAGTCGCAACTCGAGGGTCGTCCACTTCCCGGGAGCGGCGGTCGTCGTGCCGGTGTTGCAGTTGCTCACGCCGTCCGCACCCGCGTTGTCCACGCGCATCGAGACGGTGACCGGCTCCTTCTCCGGGTTGAAGATATCGACCGCAAGTCCGGGCGACGCGCTCCAGTCCCAGAGACCCTCGGCCGGCGTGAAATAGACGTTCGGCCAATCGACCTTGTGGAAGCGAACTTCGATGGCGGGCTTGCCATCCCTGATGACGGGAACCGCATCGACGTTGTGCCGGGCCATGTTGGACGGCAGGTCGTCGGGGCTCAGTGGAACGATCGCCGTGATCAGACAGCCTGCGAGGACAAGTGCGGGAAACATATCAGTACCCTCCTGCCGTGAGGATAGCACGTCGGCCGCAAGCGGTCAATGGAGGGAATGCAGGGCGTGTGGGTGTATGGGTTGTATGGGAGTGTGGGAGTATGAGTCCCATGCGTCCCATAGGTCCCATTTGCCCCAGGAGGTACACCTGATGAGACTGATCACAGCACTTGTTCTGTTCTGCATAGCGCTGATGCCCGTACTGGCGGAGAACCCGTCGGCCGGGATCATCGGCGGGGTGGGATTGACTCACCTGACGGTCTACGATCAGCGCCCTGCCCCGGACGGCCTGAACTCGGGATCGCCGCACGTCCACGCGATCACCGACGAGGCGTACTACGTCCTGAGCGGGACCGGCAAGGCCGAGTTGCACGACCTCCGGCATGGATTCCGCACGGTCGAACTGAAGCCCGGCCAATACCTGCAGTTCCCGCCGTGCGTGGTACATCGGATCATCAGCACCGACCACCTCGTGATCCTGGCGTTGATGGGCAACGCGGGGCTCGCTGAGCGTGGGGATGCGCGGATCTACTTCGGCATGGCGGTTGACGGCAACCCGGATGAGTTCACGCGGCTCGTCGGCCTGGCGAAGGAGAAGGGCCTCGACGGGGCGCTCGAACGACGGGACGCGGCGGTGAAGGCGTACATGGGGCTGATGAAGCTCTGGGAGACCGACCGGAAGGCGTACTTCGCCGAGTTGAAGCGGTTCATCGACGTGCATCTGGCGGCGATGGAGAAGATCAAGCCGAAGTTCGCGGATGCGGTCGCGCAGGGCCCGCTCCACTGGGGCCAACTCTCCCAACAGCGGATCGAGGCGCTCCCGGCGAGCAAGCCGACCTACGATGCGGCGTTCCATGACGGCAAAGCCGACTTCGCGTACGGCATGTGCGGCATCCTCCGCCCGGTGCTCTCGCTCAAGACGGTGTCGGACGGCAGACCGCAGACTGCTGACAGCAGCGGGAAGGCAGACTAGCGTAGTAGAGGACGGCTACTCACCGAGATCGCGGAGGATGGCGTGTACCCCCCGCAACTCGGGGATTCGTGTCTGCGTGACGGCCCAGACTGCATCGATATCGACACCGATGTAGTCGTGAATCAGCACGTCGCGCAGCCCGCAAATCCTGCGCCAGGGGATATCAGGGTAGCGGTCTCGCAGATCAGACGAGAGGTGTTTCGCGGCCTCACCTACAATCTCAAGCTGCCGGATCACGGCATCCTGCCAATGCGAGTCCGCCATGAACTGATCATAGCCTATGGAGACATATGACTCGATCTTCTCGATGGCATCCAGGATGTGCCTGAGGTAGAGAATGTCGTTTGTCATAGCTCAACGGCTTCGCGAAGGACTCTGTCGCGGATATACGGGCTGATCGAGGCCTCTGTGACGACATCCACATCCCTGCCAAGCAGATCCTCAAGATCCTGCTTGAGCGCCACGATATCGAGCAGGCTACGTCCGGGCTGGAGCTTCACCAACACGTCGATGTCGCTATCAGCATTCGATCGTCCCGTGGCGGCCGAGCCGAAGATACGTACCTCGGATGCGCCATATTCACCTGCGATCCTCAGTATCTCCTTCCGATGCCTTCTGATGTCAGACAACACGTCCATCTCCTGCCCCGTTGCTGTTGGAGTCAAAGGCATTATACCACATGCCGATCCTTGAACAAGTCCAGACGGAGGATGTATACTCATCACGGATACCCGCGCAGGAGGAGCACTCAACATGGAGAAGCCGGTGAGGATCGCCATCGCCCAGATCAACACGACGGTCGGCGATCTGGATGGGAACACGCAGAAGGTCGTCGACTACATCGGCCGGGCGAAGGATGCCGGAGCCGACATCGTCACGTTCCCCGAGCTTGTGATCACCGGTTACCCGCCCGAAGACCTCCTGCTCAAGAACGGGTTCATCCGCAAGAACATGGAATGCCTCGACCGGATCATCGCCGCGTCGAAGGAGATCATCTCGATCGTCGGCTTCGTCGAGCAGGACGGCGGTACGTTCAACTCCGCCGCGGTCATCTCGGACTGCGAACTGGTCGGCGTCCACCGCAAGTTCCACCTGCCGAACTACGGCGTTTTCGATGAGGAGCGCTACTTCGAGAAGGGCAGCAGCCTGACGGTCTACGAGGCGCTCGGGACCGTCTTCGGCGTCGAGATCTGTGAGGACAGTTGGTATCCCGACGGCCCGCACCGGCTCCAGGCGCTCCTCGGCGGCGCGGAGATCATCATAGCCATCAACTCCTCCCCGTTCCATGCGGGGAAGTGGAAATCTCGCGAAGAGATGCTCGCCACCCGAGCGTCCGACAACCTCTGCTTCTTCGTCTACGGCAACCTGGTCGGCGGCCAGGACGAGCTTGTTTTCGACGGCCACTCGATGGTCTTCGGCCCCGACGGCCGGACGATATGCCGCGGCCCGTCGTGCGAGGAGGCGCTCGTGCTCGTGGACATCGATCCGCACGAGGCGCGGCATCAGCGTCGGTCGAGCACGCGCTTCCGCCAGGAGCGGGAGTCGGTGTGTACGGATGATGTGACGATCGAGCGGGTGCAGATCCAGACCCCTCCCCAACCCTCCCCGCCACGGGGAGGGAGCACCTGGGTGGACTCCCCACCACGAGGAGGGGGCGACATCTCCCTCCCCGCAGCGGGAAGGGCCGGGGAGGGGTCCGAGTGCCTCACCGAGCCTCCCTCGCGACTGGGGGAGATCTACAAGGCGCTGATGCTCGGCACGCGCGACTACGTCGAGAAGAACGGCTTCAAGCGCGTAGTCCTCGGCATGAGCGGCGGGATCGACTCGGCGCTCACCGCCGTGATCGCCGCCGACGCGCTCGGCAAGGACCGGGTCGTGGCGGTGGTGATGCCGTCGCGGTACTCGTCCGAGGAGACACAGAGCGACGCGGTGAAGATATCGGAGCAACTCGGCATCCGGTACTACCGGATACCGATCACGCAGGTATTCGACGCCTACCTCGACACCCTGAAGGATGCATTCGAGGGCACCGAGCCGGGAGTCGCCGAGGAGAACCTCCAGGCGAGGGCGCGCGGGAATCTCCTGATGGCGCTCTCGAACAAGTTCGGCTGGCTGGTGATCACCACCGGCAACAAGAGCGAGATCGCCGTCGGATACAGCACCCTCTACGGCGACATGGCGGGCGGGTTCAATATCCTCAAAGATGTACCGAAGACACTGGTGTACGAGCTCTCAGCGTATCGGAACTCGCTCGGCTACGTGATTCCTGAGAGCATCATCGAGCGCGCGCCGTCCGCCGAACTGAGGCCGAACCAGAAGGACGTCGATTCGCTTCCGCCCTACGAGGTGCTCGATCCGATCCTCCATGCATACGTCGAGGAGGACAAGAGCGTGGCGGAGATCACGGCGCTCGGGTTCGACCGGGCGATGGTCGAGCGGGTGGCGCGGATGGTCGATCGCAACGAGTACAAGCGGCGTCAGGCGCCTCCGGGCGTGAAGATCACTCCGAAGGCGTTCGGCAAGGACCGCCGACTGCCGATTACGAACAAGTATCGGGAATAGGCTGCAGGCTGCAGACCGCAGACTGCAGCGTGGCATGAGATACAGGAGACGATGAATGAGATATACCAGCCTGGCACTGATCGTGTGCTTCGCCGCACTCAGCTTGAGCATGGTCGGCTGTGCGAAGAAGACAGCGTCGCAGCAGCCGGAGGTCACCGTCGCCCAGGAGGAACGGGGGCCGTTCGAGAGGACCAGAGAGCAGGCCGTCGTGCCGAATGCGAAGGGCGGCGGCAAGGACACTGAGCCGCCCTCGTTCGAGCAAATCATGGAAGACCAGCTCGGGCTGCCGATCTACCCGGGAGCGGAGTCGCAGAACGACTTCAGCACCGGCAGCGACAGTGACGGCAACAAGGTGATCGTGGCCAGCTTCACGAGCAGGGACAGCTTCGACAAGGTGATGGCCTTCTACCGAAAGGAACTCAAGGGCTACAAAGAGAGCCCCGAGACCACCGAGAACGGCTCGCGGTTCAGCGGCTTCCGCAAGTCATCGAAAGAGGGCTCGGGCGCGCTGATCATCGAGAAGCCCGCCAAGGGACCGGTACGCATTGCGATCACGGTGACCAAGGCCGGACAGGGAAATCCCATCCCATCCACCCCGTGAGTTTCCGCCCGCCGAGTGCATCATAGAGATCGGAGCACTCGGACGCGAGAGAGATGGACCGCGATGCTGAACTGGTGATACCGGCGCGGCAGGGCAACTGCACAGTCTTTCGGGAGACAAACCATGTGGGATATCGAAGGCACGGGGATCGACAGAGGCGATCTGGAGCGGCTGATCGAGGAGCGGATCTACACGCTCCCCGGGACGGATCGCCATCGGGAGGAGTCCTCGATCGTTCTGACCGGCAGCCGCGCGTTCGGGACTCACTTGCCGGACTCGGATGTCGATCTGGACGTGCTCTGCCCCGCGGACGTCTTCGAGTCGGTGCATCGAGAATCCCTGGAGAAAGGCATCATCAGCACGCCGAACTCGTTTTTCGGCTGCCTGCCGAAGGAAGTCGCGCAGAGCTACTTCGGCGAGGAGCGGGGATGGTAGTACTACTCGATCCTGCCGCTGGAGGACATCGAACGGCAGTTCCGCGAGTACAATGACGTGGCGATCTGGGTCTGGACCAACGCCCGGATCATCATCGATCCGAACGGTCAGTATCAGCGCATCCGGGACAGCTTCCAGGGCTATCCACAGGAGGTGCTGGTTCGCAAGCTCAAGTACCACTGGCTGCGCGCGTGGTACTGGGCGATCGAGGCATACCCGCATCATCATACCGACGACCGGCAGCTCCTTCCCGCCGGGATCTCGGTCCTCAACACGGTTAACGAGCTGCTGAAGTTCTTCTTCCTGGCCGATGGGAAACCGTTCCCCTACGATGAGCAGCTCATTCAGATGGCGGGCGCAACCGATATCGGCGCGCGGTACCTCCCGGAGCTTCGGAAGGTGGTCGATCTGGTGGTCGGGAATGCCGAGCCCGATCTTCAGCCCTGGGAGCGGCTGGACAAGGCGTTCCGGCTCGTGGTCAACGAGGACGACGGCGGGTTCTACCAGGCCTGCGCACGGGCAATGGCGGCGGCAGGCGTCGATCAGGCGTGGATCGATGCGGACTTCAACAACATCCACGAGTTGCTCTGCGGCCATCTCGGCCCGACACCGTAGCCGACCGACAACGTGGTATACTGGTGACTGCTCGCTGATCACTTTCCGCCGGAGGTACGCCATGGAGCCGGCTTTTCGCAAGGTCAACCCCAAGCAACTGCAGATCAACCCGTTCACGCTGATACTCAAGGACTGGTTCCTTGTGACTGCCGGCCCGCCGGATAACTACAACACGCTGACCGCCGCATGGGGCGGGCTCGGCGAGGTGTGGGGCAAGGACGTCGTCACCCTCTACATCAGGCCGGTGAGATACACCTACGAGTTCCTGGAGAAGTACCCTACGTTCACCTGCGCGTTCTTCGGCAAGGAGCACAAGCGCGCGCTTCAACTCCTCGGCCAGAGATCGGGGAGAGACGGAGACAAGGTTGCCGAAGCGGGACTGACGCCGATCCCCGGGATGCTGGAGGGCACGACCTCGTTCGCGGAAGCATGTATGGTGTTCGAGTGCCGGAAGCTCTACTACCAGGACTTCGATCCGGCTCATTTCGTCGATCCGCTGATCGATAAGCACTGGTATCCGGAGAAGGACTACCACCGCATGTACATCGGGGAGATCGTGAATTGCCTGGTGAAGCCGGAAGTGAAGCTGCGCTGATCCGATCCGGTAGCCGGCCGGAGTCGCCTCCGACAACCCAGGCAATCGCGGCTGGAAGCCGCTCCTACAACGCAGGTCGATCGCGGATCGGAATCCGCTCCTACAACTGACTGGCTGACTCACTGACAAACTGATATACTGTTCACCGATCACTGACCACTGGGAGGTATGTCATGGAGTCAGGCTTCAAGAAGATAGATCCCAAGGAACTGCAGCTCAACCCGTTCTCGCTGGTGCTCAAGGACTGGTTCCTGGTCACCGCGGGGTCGGTGGAATCCTTCAACACGATGACCGCCGGCTGGGGCGGGCTCGGCGCGATGTGGAGCAAGGACGTAGTGTTCATCGTCATACGCCCGACGAGGTACACCTACGAGTTCCTGGAGAAGAACGACACCTTCACCTGCGCCTTCTTCGACGACGAGCACAAGCCGGCGCTCCAACTGCTCGGCAGCAAGTCGGGCCGCGACGGGGACAAGGTCGCGGAGTCGGGGTTGACGCCGGTCGCAGGGATGCTCGAGGGTACGACATCCTTCGCGGAGGCGCGGATGGTGCTCGAGTGTCGAAAGATCTACTTCCAGGATCTCGATCCGGCCAACTTCCTCGACCCGAAGACGGAGGAGTGGTATCCGCAGAAGGACTACCACCGGCTCTATATCGGCGAGATCGTGAACTGCCTCGTGAAGTGACGAGTGAAGAGTGATGAGTGAACGGATCGGTCGGTCACTCATCACTCTACGTGGATCATTCCTCACCGTCGAGGAGCGGCCCAGAGCCGATGATGAAGCGGCCTTTGTAGTAGCGCAGTCGGACCTCCTTCGACTCCTGCTCGGCCCACCGGTCTACGCCGACGTTGGCGATCCGGGCGAGGTTGTAGACCTTCATGTTGTGCGGATACCGGTCGGCTCCGTCCGCCATCGGCTGGAGGCGTCGGCAAGGGAAGTCGGCGCATTCGTGGCAGAACTCCACGCCTTTCTCCCGCACGCAGTCGAGCGTCTTGCACCCCACGTGGATGCGGCATCCTCCCTCGATCCGGCACCCCTTGCAGGCGAGTTGGTCGGCCGGCACGCCGAACTTCTGGGCGATGATCGGCGCGGTCTCCGCGGTGAGGTTGGCTTCGAAGATCGGGCAGTTGAAGCAGTCCATCCCGCACGGAGCGGTCAGTTGTTTCCAGTTGGTCATGGCTTCCTCAGATAACGAGTGATGAGCAACGAGTGAGTCCGAGGGCACGTACTTCGCTCGTTACTCCTTACTCATTACCGCTTTTCGGCCCTCATTCCTCCGGCTGAAGGAATGCGCCCCACGATCCGCCAAATGGATATCATCAGGACGATTTGGCCGAGGAGGCTCCATCGCCGTCAGGGATCGACCGGCCGACAGTGACGGCCATTGTGACACTCACGGGAGGGCGCGGAAGCCCTTCCTCACGGCAGTTGGGAGATGAAACCGATGATCAGATACGCTCTTGGCATATGCTTAGCCTTGATGACGGGGGTGATGTGCATGGCGGCTCCTTCGATCCGACAGATCGACGGACAGGCGGAACTCGGGACGGTAGAGATCCACGGCCTGAGCGCGGGCGATTTCAACGCCGACCTGTGGACGTCCGGGAAGCTCAACATCGTGGCGGACGTGCGCCATCCGATGATCGCGCCGCGAAAGAGCGGCATGTGGCGGAACATCTATGCGCCCGCGGCGGTCGAGGTCGAAAACGGCTGGCGGCTCTTCTACGGCGCGTGGGACGGCGTCCACTCAGGCAACGATCGGATATACTCCGTCGAGACCGCGGATTTCCTCGACTTCGACAACCGGCAGATCGTCATCGAGAACGGCGACTTCATCCACGTCTGCAACGTGAGCGCGGTCCGGCTCCCGGACGGCTCGTACCGGCTGATGTGCACCGCCTACCCCGACGGGAACGGGAAGAATAAGCCGTCCACCTACGTCAGCCCCGATGGAGCGGCCTGGAACGGCTCGAAGGCGCCCTACCCCGCGAAGATGAGCGATATCATCTCCATCGAGGGCTATGACCACTACAAGGACGCCGACATAAACGGCATGAACGTCATCCTCTACGAAGACGGGGTCTTCCGCCTCTACTTCAACGCTTTCACCGACTTCGGCAAGGTCTACCGCGCGACATCGACCGACGGGAAGAACTACAAGTTCGACGGTAAGGCTCTCGACGTGAGGTCGGTCGTCAATGACGTGAAGAAGTTCACGTCCGGCGGGAAGACCTGGTATCTGATGGGCCTCCACATGAACGGCGACAAGCTCTGGTACGCGCTCTCGAACGACGGCATGACGTTCAGCCCGGCGCAAGAGCTCATCAAGAACCAGGACGCGGCGGATCGGTACATCGTGGCGATCGGATGGGTGACGAAGGGCAACCGGCTGCTCGGGTTCATCTACGGCGCGGGTGAAGTCGGGGGGTTGAACCGCAACCGGCTGTTCGCTCGATGGCTGCAGAAGAAGGTGGAGTTCGTCGCGGAGGACGGCACGCGTTATCAGGCCAAGGGCGCGCTTGGCCCCGACCGCGCGATCATCGAGGTCCCGAGGGACGGACAGGTCAAGGGGCACTTCGTGGTCTACGCGGAGGACGGCTCGACGGTGATCCTCGACAAGGCGCCTGCGGCCCTGATGTCCGGCGGAGTGTATGTGCTCGAATGATCGCAGGCGGCTCTGCCGCCGTCCGCAGTCCCGTGCAGCCCGTTGGCGGCGGAGCCGTCAGAAGATCGGAGGAACTATGACTGTGCTGAATTGGTTCGCAGTGCTGATGATCAGCTTGCTGTTCGCGGCATCCGCTGAGGCATGGGACACCCAACCGGACACGTGGGTGGCGACCGATCACCTCGGCCGGAAGGTGTCCACGCACGAGGACGTCGGCGGGCCGAGGAAGGACAAGTTCGTCGGGATATTCTACTTCCTGTGGATGGGCCAGCACGGTACGGACGGCCCGTACGACATCACCAAGATCCTCGCCGCCGATCCGGAGGCCATGAGGAAGCCGGACAGCCCGCTGTGGGGCCCCAGGCATAAGTTCCACCACTGGGGCGAGCCCCTTTTCGGCTACTACCTCTCCGACGACGCCTGGGTGCTCCGCAAGCACGCCCAGATGCTCGCCGATGCCGGTGTCGATGTAGTGATCTTCGACGTGACCAACCAGTTCACGTACAAGAAATGCTACATGGAGCTGTGCCACGTGTTCTCTGAGGTTCGGGCGGACGGCGGGCGCACTCCGCAGATAGCGTTCCTCACCCCGTTCTGGGACCCGCCGAGGGTCGTGGCCGAACTGCACAAGGACCTCTACGGACCGGGGCTCTACAAGGACCTCTGGTTCCAGTGGAAGGGCAAGCCGCTCATCCTGGCGGACCCGGACAAGGTGGATGCGCAGTACCGCGATTTCTTCACTTTCCGCAAGCCGCAGCCGGACTACTTCCAGGGGCCGACCGGCCCGAACCAGTGGGGCTGGCTGGAGAAGTACCCGCAGCACGTCTTCTACGACGAGAACAACAAGCCGGAGCAGATGGTGGTCGGCATCGGGCAGAACGGGCACGACGGGAAGCTCTCCGCGTTCAGCGTCCCGAACACCTACGGTCGGTCATGGCACGACGGGAAGAAGGACGAGCGGCCGGGCGCGGTCAACCTCGGCCTCAACGTCGCCGAGCAATGGAAGCGCGCGCTGGAGGTCGATCCGGAGTTCATCTGGATCACCGGCTGGAACGAGTGGATCGCCATGCGGCTCGACGAGTTCGCCGGCGAGAAGGAGCCGGTGATGTTCGTGGACCAGTTCACCCAGGAGTACAGCCGCGACATCGAGCCGATGGTGGGCCGCCACTCGGATGCCTACTACTACCAGATGGTCGATTACATCCGCAAGTTCAAGGGAGCCCGAGAGCCCCGGCCCGCGGGGCCGAAGAAGACTATCCGGATCGGCGGCGGCTTCGATGAGTGGAAGTCGGTCAAGCCGGAGTACCGCGACGACTTCGGCGATACTATGCACCGCGATCATCCCGGCTATGACAACGTCGGCAGGTACACGAACACCACCGGTCGGAACGACCTGGTGCTGATGAAGGTGGCGCACGACATGAAGAACATCTACTTCTACGCGCAGACCGCCGGACCGATCACGCCGCATACCGATCCGCGCTGGATGATGCTTTTCATCAACGCGGACCGCGACCGGAATACCGGCTGGGAGGGCTACAACTTCGTCGTCAACCGGCGCGTGATTGACGGAGACACCACCACCCTGATGAGGCTCTCAAGGAGGGGCGGTGGGATACACGTGACGAATGTGACCTATGCCTGCTCGGGCAACCAGATCGAACTCGCGATACCCCGAAAGGCGCTCGGGCTCGACGACGTCAGGAAGCCACTCGATTTCGAGTTCAAGTGGGCGGACAACATGCAGTCGGACGACGTCATGGAGTTCACGGTGAACGGCGATGCGGCTCCGAACGGGCGGTTCAACTACCGGTACTTCGAGGAATAGACTGCAGACGGCAGACTGCTGACTGCAGCATGGAGAATCGGCCGCCGATCAATGCGGGCAGGGACAGATGGAGCATCCCGAGCCGCGATCTCAGTTAGCAAGGAAATACGCTGCGCATGCGTTGTTTCGCAGGAACGGTATTGTCCATCCTCTTGTCCGTGCAAGGCCTGGTCTGCGTAGCGTCCGGCAGCCCTGAGGCTCCTGGAAAGGATGTCATGCAGGATACACGCGCCGAGACGTACTGCAATCCGCTCGATGTGACCATGGCCGATCCGTTCGTGCTGTTCCACGAGGGCATCTACTATCTCTACGGCACATACGACAAGTCCGTCAACTCAGGTCTGGCTGTGTTCACATCCAGGGACCTCGTGAACTGGCAGAAGCACGACCTCGCGTTCAAGAAGACGCCGGACACCTGGAGCCAGTGTCATTTCTGGGGGCCTGAGGTGGTGTTCGTGAAGGGCGAGTTCTACATGTACTTCAACGCCTCCACGAACAAGAACCCACAGGACAGGCCCTTCAACATGCGACTGTGCATCGCAAAGAGCAAGTCGCCTCTGGGTCCGTTCACCGAGATCAAGGCTCCTTTCTACAGCCCCAAGCCGCCGGATGAGGCGATAGATCAGCACGTCTTCATCGACGATGACGGGAAGGCATATCTATACTTCACGCTGGTGACGGTCGGCCGCAACGAGATACAGGTTGTCAGGCTCAAGGACAACATGGTCGAGTTCGACGGTGAGCCGGTGGTATGCATCAGGCCGACGGAGCCATGGGAGAGCCACCCCTGGGAGAAGCACGTGGTCGCGGAAGGGGCCTGTGTCCTGAAACACAATGGGTACTACTACCTCACGTATACCGCGAACCACTTCCGCGATCCGGACTACTGCATAGGGTATGCGACGAGTACCAGTCCGCTCGGCCCGTGGAAGAAGTTCGAGGGCAACCCGATACTCAAGAAGACGGACCACATCAGCGGCCCGGGCAACGGGATGGTCGTACCCTCACCCGACGGATCGGAGCGGTTCATCGTATATCACGTCCACAACAGCCCCGGCCGAGTCGGACCGAGGAAGCTGGCTATCGACCGCTTCCGGTTCGTGCACCGGAAAGGCGGCCCGGACGTCATCGTGATAGACGGGCCGACGCACACGCCTCAGCGGATGCCTTCGGGATCAGGCGACAAGTAACCGAATACTCATCCGGCAGCGGGCCGATGCCGAGGATATCACTTCCGTGAACCGTCCGTATGTCACTCCCCACCTATCGATTCGTCAAACTTCGTCATAAAATCGTCACCACGCATACTTGCCAAGCGGTGTACGGTTGTGCTATACTGCGTCCGTAGTACGCGAGTGTCCGCGAACGAGAGTCCACGATTCGACGCCGAGCGTGATTCCCTCAGCAGTGCCGCATCACCGGATACCCACGCGTCAGCCTGCAATCGTTTACATTACTTAGGAGGTATCACATGGCTGAAGTGAAAGTGCCGTTCTACGGCCACGTTAAGCAGTACCTGAACCATAAAGAGGACTTCGACAAGGCTATCAACGATGTCCTGATGAGCGGTGTGTACACCCTCGGGCCTCAGGGCAAGGCTCTTGAGGCTGAGCTTTCCGAGTACTTGGGCATAAAGCACTCCATCGGCCTGAACTCGGGCACGGACGCCCTGTGGTTCGCCATGCTCGCCCTCGGCATCAAGCCGGGCGACGAGATCATCACCACGTCCAACACGTTCTTCGCAACCGCGGAGGCCGCATGGCTGATCGGCGCAACCCCGGTCTTCGTGGACATCGATCCGAAAACCCGAAACATCGATGTTGACAAGATCGAGGAGAAGATCACTCCGAAGACCAAGATGATCGTCCCCGTTCACCTCTACGGTCAGCCGGCGAACATGCCCGCTATCGCAGAGATCGCGAAGAAGCACAACCTGCTCGTGATCGAGGACTCCGCGCAGGCGTTCGGCGCGGCAGGCGACACCTGGAAACTCGGCGACTACAGTGATGCCGTCTGCACCAGCTTCATCACCGCGAAGAACCTCGGCTGCTGGGGCGACGGCGGCGCGATCTTCACGAACCGCGACGACATCGTGGAGCCGATCCTCCGAATGAGAAATCACGGCTCGGTCGAGCGCTCGAAGCATCGCCCGGGTTGGAATAGCCGACTGGACGAGATCCATGCGGCGGTCCTGCGCGTCAAGCTGCGCCACATCGACGAGTACAACGATGCCCGCATCGCCCGCGCCGCCGAGTACGATGAGTACCTCAAGGACGCGAAGTGCGTGATCCCGTACAAGACCCCGGGATATCGCCACATCTACCACCTCTACGTGATCGAGTCCGAGGATCGCGACGGTTTGCAGGCGTTCCTGAAGGAGAAGGGCATCATCGCTCTGACCAACTACCCGATCGCCATCCACGAGCAGGAAGGCTTCCCGTTCGGCAACGGCGATCCGAACCCGGTCCTGCCGCTGACCGAGTGGCATTCGGCCCGCGTTCTCTCGCTGCCGATCTATCCTGAACTGACCAAGGAAGAGGCGAAGTACGTGGCGGACGCCGTCCTCGAGTGGGAGGCGCAGTCCGGCGTAGCTTCGAGCCGCGAGCACGTGCTGGCAGCAAAGTAATCGGTAGTCGGCAGTATGAAGTAGACAGTGTCGGACCTGTTTGAGTTGTCAGACAGGTCCGACGTTTCTGACGGCAGGAATTCCAGGGCGGCGGTCGTACCACTGGAGTAGATATTCCCGGGAGGCAGACCGCCGTGGCTCTTACCGATGAGGAAGCTATAGAACGCGCGAAGACCGCCATTATGAACCTGGCGATCGGGAACATGAGGAAATCCGCCGCGGGTGGAGCGAACCTGGGTGCATTCATCCTCGGCTCGTGCATCATAGACTACCTGTCCTGCCTCTATGCAGGCAAGGATGTCGGCGGCGACGGGTACCGCGAGTTCGTCAGCAGGTTCTTCGAGGACAAGCGCTACGATCCGAGGGATCTCTGGACGAGCATCCGGTGCGGGCTGGTCCACAAGTTCGCGGTCGAGGACGGGCGGTTCGCCTACACGCACAACGAGCCGCACCTGCACTTCAAGACCGACAAGTCCGGCCGCACGTATCTGAACCTCGAGCAGTTTATGGATGATATCGAGGCCGCCGCCCGGAGGTTCTTCGAAGCGGTCGATGCCGATCCGGAGATCAGGGCGCACGTCGTGAAGCGAGTCACCAAGGTCGGGATCATGAGGGTCTTCGATCCGGAGTTCTGAAGGCCAAGGGGTAAGAAGCCGGTCTACTCATTACTCTTTGGCCCCCCGGAGGGATTGCTTTGGACACCGTACAGATCGGCAACCGGACAGTCAGCCGCTTCATCCTGGGAACGAACCCGATCAGCGGATTTTCGCACCAGAGCGTCGAGATGGACCAGCGGATGGTCGACTGGTACACGCCCGAGCGGATCAGGGCGCTCCTCGTGGACGCCGAGTCGCTGGGGATCAACACCGTCATCGCCCGGACTGACATGAACGTGATGCGCTTCATGCGGGAGTACTGGGACGAAGGTGGCACGATGCAGTGGTTCGCGCAGACCTGCCCGCCGGAGGGACCACCCGAGGTGTGCATCCGACGAGCGATCGACGGCGGCGCGGCGGCATGCCATCTGCACGGTGGATACATGGACCACTGCCTGGCGAACGGCAACCTGGAGCAGATCCCGGGGCTGATCGAGATGATCCGCTCGGCGGGGATGGCTGCCGGTATCGCGGCGCACGACCCGCGAGTGATCGAGTGGGCGGAGGAGCACATCGACGTCGACTACTACATGTGCTGCTACTACAACTCGATGCGCCGGGACGAGCGGCCGGAGCACGTGCACGGGGCGAAGGAATGGTTCTGGCCCGAGGACCGGGAGACCATGACGCAGCTCATTCAGGCGCTCTCGAAGCCGGCGATCCACTACAAGATCCTGGCGGCCGGCCGGAATGACCCGAGGGAGGCGTTCGCGTACGCGGCGAAATCGATGCGTCGGGGTGACGCGGTCTGCGTTGGGGTCTATACCGAGCACAACCCGAACATGCTCCGTGAGGATGTGGAGTTGTTCGAGCGACAGAGTATAGTCTAGACTTACTCAGCGTAAGGAGGTAGCAGTATGTCAGAGAGAGCCAAGCCGTTCCTGAGCGGAATCGAATCGATGGCCAAGCTGTACTCCAGCCTGTTGTTGGGCGGACGTAAGAGGATCGTTCTGACCGGCCATTTCCCGTTCGACCAGAACGATTTGCAGGAGGTACTTGCTGCTTTCCATGATACGACGACGGGACAGGACTTCGATGATGAAGTCGCCGACTTCGTCATCATCGGCAGGAACGACTTTGATGAAGTTCTGATACGGAGCATTGTGAAGCGGTGGGGGAATGATCCTATCTATCTGCCACAAGAGGCCCTTATAGACCAGCTTCTATTCGGTTGGGATTGGCATGAGAATCCAGAGTGGCTACTAGACCTCGCCGAATCACACCCAGGTCTCCAGTTCCTACAGTCCTGCCAAGGATTCGCTTGGCCTGGCACCGAAGCTGAGGAGTCGTCGGGCTCCCATGAAGGGCAGGATGTGCAGTTCGAGGATGAGACAGACTTGCACAGATTGGGTTATGTAGTCGGAAAGAACGGACTCAGTGACTACGAACGCTGGCAACTGCTCTGCAATAAAGCTGTACCAGAATATGGTCTTCAGACGATCGCATATACCATAGCCAGTAACATCAAGAGGTTCAAGAGGCAAAGGAATGGTCGAGTGAAGTATGAGAAGTCGATCAGAGATTGGGAGTCTGATCTAGAACGTCTGAGGAAAGAGTACTACACCGGGAATTTCAGATGGCCATCCATCGAGCCGTAAGAACCTGTCGGCTTCATGTGGTGCCACTTGTCTGTCATCTGTCTCACGCATTTGAGAGTTCTTAAGGAGGAATCGTGTCAGATAAGACTTACACCGTCGCAATCACGGGTTGCGGCAAGAGAGGGAAGGTCCACGCGGACTACTTCACGAAGAACGGCCGATTCAAGGTAGTCGGCGTCAACGATATCGACCAGACGCGGATGGACGAGTGCGGCGCACTATGCGGGAATCCCCCGCAGTTCGCCGACACCGCCGAGATGCTGAAGGCCACCAGGCCCGACGTCTACTGCTTCTGCACGCCGCCGACCGTCCGCCTGCCGATGATCAAGCTCGGGGTCGAGAACGGCGTCAAGCTGATCGCTTACGAGAAACCGATGGCCACCAGCATGAACGAAGCCATCGAAATGCGCAAGCTCCTCAACGACGCAGGCGTCAGGTCGGTGCAGAGCCATCAGCGCAAATACAACATCCAGTTCAAGCGCGTCAAGGAGATCGTCGAGAGCGGCGAACTCGGACGCATCCACACGATCTACGCCCACTGCCTCGGTTGGATGATGCACATGACCACCCACCTCGCCGACTACATGCGCTGGTTCAACGACTGGGACGATGTCGAGTGGGTAATCGGCCAGGTCCACGGCCGCGAGAAGCTCACCGACAACCATCCCTCGCCGGACTACGTGAGCGGCTTCCTGCAGTTCGCGAACGGCGTCCGGGGGATCATCGAGGTCGGAAGCCTCGCGCCGGACACACCGGAGGTCGAGTACTGGTGGCGCAAGGTCAAGATCAGCATCCAGGGCACCGAGGGGTTCGCGGAGTGCTTCGTCGGCGGCGGCTGGAGAGCATGCACGAAGAGCGGCGGGTTCCGCGAGGACCTCGAGGAGGGCACGTGGGACGGCGACTCCGAGCAGGCGCCGTATATCCAGGATATCGCCGAGTACCTCGACGGCACGAAGGAGCATCCGTGCAACGGCGAGCAGGCGTACAAGGATGAGGAGATCATGTGCGGCATCATCCGCTCAGCGGCGGAGAGAAAGCAGATCATGCTCCCACTCGGCCCGAGCGACGAGCTCGAACTCGATACTCTCGATCGGATTCTGCCCGAAGAGTAAGACCAAGCACAAGCAGCCAGGGTCTTCACATGCAGATGCGGAGCGCGGGATTCCCGCGATCCGCATTTTGCGTTATACTGGGTCGTGACACACCCTCATGCCCATGCTCTCCTTGCCCTGACCCTTCGCGGGAATAACAGGCCGAACAATTGGGTAAGAAGGCATAGAGGATATCAGCACATGAGACATCCTGAGGAAAAGCCAGGCAGGACCGCCCTGCAGATCGCCCTGATCTACGTAGTCCTGTCTGCGATATGGATACTGTTCTCCGACCTGCTGCTGATCGGCGTCAGCGACCCGGAGCTGTTCGGCACCCTGTCGATCGTCAAAGGTTGGTTCTTCGTGCTCGTCACCGGCGTGCTGCTGTACCTGATGGTGCAGCGCACGATCTCGCGCATCCTGCACGCGGAAGCCCGGATGGCTCTCATCTTCAACAGCGTCAACGACGCGATCGCGCTCTTCTACCTCGAGGGAGGACGCCCGGGCAACTTCATCTCGGCCAACAGGACGGCTATCGAGCAACTCGGCTACACGAGCGAGGAACTCAGCAACATGACGCCGCTGGACCTTATCAAGCCGGAACTGCGCGATGAGGCGCTGGGCGCGGTCCGCGAGCTGTGCCGGACTGGGAGCGCCGTGACGGAAACGTGCGTGCTGGCGAAAGACGGCCGCGAGATCCCGGTAGAGATCAACGTCAAGACGGTCAGAGTCGAGGGCAGGGTGATGGGCGCAGCCGTCGTGCGCAATGTCGCGGAGCGGAAGCGCGCGGAAAGGGAGCGGCGAGAGCAGGCTGTCGAGGCCGAGAGGGACAAACGCCGTTTCTACCGTGAGACGATCATGGCCGTTACCGGAGGCAGGTTCGAGCTTGCGGACCCCGCGGACGCCAAGGACTGGATCCGCGACCCCGAGTTGGCGCTCCACATATCCGGGCCACAGGAACTTGCAAACGCCCGTCACGAGGTGCTAGAGTACTGTCGAAAGGTCGGGATGAGCGAGGACTCCGTGTACGAGTTCGAGCTGGCCGTTGGCGAATCGCTCGGGAACGCCGTGAAGCATGCCGGAGAGGGTTGGCTCTATGCAGGCGTCAGGGACGGCTCCATCTGGGTGGCGGTCGTCGATCACGGCAAGGGGATAGACACCTTCATGATCCCGAAGGTCGCCCTCCTCACAGGTTTTACCACGAAGGCTTCCATGGGCCTCGGGTACACGCTGATACTTCGGGTGTGCGACCATGTCAAACTGGCGACGGGCCCGGAGGGGACGACCGTCGTGATGGAGAAGTCGCTGAAGCCGATATCCGAGCTTGAGGACCGTCTCTCCGTCTTCACTGGAATCGAGTAAGATGCCCATGCCAAGATGCCGCATACTACCCAGCCTCGCGCTCCTGCTGCTCCTGATACCGATGACCTCCTCGGCCGCGCCGGACTACACGGTCAGCCTGGTCGATCCGAGCGTCAGGGCAGTTCGCGGACAGACCGCCGAACTTGTCGTCGGGATCGAGTTCCTGGACGGGTTTGCCAGCAGCGGGATCACTCTGCAGGTACCCCAGGCTCCCGGCGCGGCTTCGTTCACCCCGGCAGCCCTGTCCGGGGAAGGCGGCTCGCTCCTGCGCATCGATACCGGCGCTCTCGACCCCGGAGTCTACAACTGGCACGTGCAGGCGGTCTCGGACGGCTCGATCAGGTCCGCGCCCTTCACCCTGGAGGTGATCGCCGCCGCCGAACTCGAGTTCTACACCTTCGACGCGGGGCTGAACAAGATCACCCTGTCATCACTGAGCCCGACCTCTCAGAGCGTCACTGAGATCTACCTCACGGGCAGGGGCTCCGACGGCTTCCAGTTCGCCACAGGCACTCCCATCACGCTCACGTCGGGCAACCCGGAGATCCTCGCCGTCTATCCGCATCCGGACGGCCACTTCCGCGTCTACGCGATCGACAGCGGCAGCACGCTCCTGACCGCGACGGCGCCGGACGGTTACTCGCGGTCGATCCCGGTCAGCATCGACATCCCGTCTCAGCCGCGGATCACCGAGATGAGCGTGAGCCCGAGCACCGTCACCAACAGGGGCGACGAGACGATCACGTTCACCGCGACCGGGACCGGTCCGCTCACCTCCGTCGCTTACGACGGCCTGACCCTCACCAACGACAGCGGCTTCTGGTACAACGACGGGCGGTCGTACATCGGCGCCGGATGCGTGCCCGAGGGCCTTCCGCCGGGGAGCGCCTACCTGTTCCGCGCTCAGATGGCGCCGGATACGGTCAGAGTGGTTCCGCTGACGGTCGTGAACGATCCCACAAGGGGAATGATCAGAGGTGCGGTGTACCCGCGCGCGCCGGGCGGACCGGGTGCGGTGAGCGGCCGGATCGAGGTCTACGACACGGGTGGTGTGGTCGTCGCGGATACCGATTGCGGCAGGGAGTTCGGCATCGGTTACCTCCCGCCGGGAACATACAAACTGCGGTTTGCGCCGTCGGACGAGCAGGCGCTCCGGCCCGAGTGGTGGCCGAACGCCGACAGCTTCGAGTCCGCCTCGGATGTCATCGTGACCGCCGGAGGCACGGTTGACGGCATCTACTTCTTCCCCTCGCCGCCCGACGAGCCGCAGCCTCCGAGGATCGTCTCGACCGCTCCCGCCGACGGGGAGATCGGCGTCGTGCGCGCGACGATCACCGCCGTGTTCAGCCGGCCGATGGACGTCTCCACGCTCAACTCGGACACCTTCCGCGTGGCCGATGGGCAGGGCTCGCCGGTGTCCGGCACGATAACCTGCCCTGACGGGATCACCGCCGTGTTCACACCGTCCGTGCCTCTGGCCGACGGTGCGACGTTCACCTGCACCGTGACCACGGGAGCCGCCGATACGGAGGGCCTCCCCCTTGCGCAGGACCACTCCTGGAGCTTCTCGACGGCGGCGGACGCGGACCTCCTCAGCGAGGCGAGGGAGCTGTCGGACGGGGTATCGGTGGCGCTCGGCGGCAAGATCGTGCATCTCCACCAGGGAGGGTTCGCCTACATCGCGGAGCCTGATCGGTCGTCCGGGATGCGGATCGAGGGAACGATCTCAGACGCATCCGACCGATCAGTGGTCTCGCTGACGGGCGTGGTGGCGACGACTCCCGGCGGCGAGAGGTACATCGACGTCCGAAGCCTCACGGTCTCAGGAGAGGAGGATACCCGCCCCGTCGGAGTCCCGGTCCGCGCGCTCGACAGCCGGATGATGGACGGCCTGTGCGTCAGGGCGTGGGGGCGTGTCTACGATCCCGGCGCAAGCTCGTTTGTCCTCTCCGATGGGTCCGGCAGCCAGGGAGTGATCGTGATTACCCCGGAGCCGCACGGGTTCGCCGAGGGAGCGGTGGTCTCCGTGACCGGCGCGGCCGGATGGGAGGGCCGGCGCGTCATCTATGCGGAGACCGTCGGCACAGTAACATCCGACTGAGTGCGCACTGACACCGTAGCCCAGTCCTCTATGGGCGTCGGGGTTGATCATACCTGACGGGGACAAGCCCCTAGGCTACGAGGGTATCGGCGGTGCTTTCGTCAAAACCGGTCCGACATCCAATTCAGGAGTGGCATGACTGCGGCTGATCTGCTACAATCTCCACGGGGAGACCCGCCGACCTGCAACCCCTATTCCCCAGCGCGGAGGCGTTAGTGCAAGAGCTAGAGAGAATTGTCAGTGCGATCAGCGGCTTTCTCTGGGGGCCGCCGATGCTCATACTCCTCGTCGGGACCCACCTGTTCCTGACGTTCCGGCTGCGGTTCATCCAGAGATACATACCGATGGCGGTCAAGCTTTCCTTGTCGCGCTCCAACGAGGGCGAGGGTGACGTAAGCCAGTTCGGCGCTCTCGCCACCGCATTGGCGGCGACGGTCGGCACCGGCAACATCGTCGGGGTGGCCACCGCGATCGCAGGCGGCGGACCGGGAGCGGTCCTCTGGATGTGGCTCACGGGCGTCTTCGGCATCTCCACCAAGTACGCGGAGGCGCTGCTGGCGGTGAAGTACCGGGTCCGCACCTCCGACGGCACGATGCTCGGCGGGCCGATGTATGCCCTCGAGCGCGGCCTCGGGATGAAATGGGCGGCCATCCTGTTCAGCGTCTTCACGGCAATCGCCGCCTTGGGGATCGGGAACATGGTCCAGGCCAACGCGGTGACCGTGCTGCTCAAGGAGTCCACCGGCCTATCGACCTGGATTTCGGGCGCGGTGTTGACCCTCCTGACGGGGATCGTCATCCTCGGAGGCATCAAGTCGATCGCACGGGTATGCGAGGGGCTGGTGCCGTTCATGGTGATCTTCTACATCGTCGGCTGCGTGACGATCCTTGCGATCAACTACCAGGCGCTCATTCCGACCGTCGTCCTGATATGCAAGTCCGCGTTCTCCACCCACGCAGTCGCGGGCGGGTTCCTCGGCGGACTGGTGGCCCGGACGATCAGGTACGGCGTGGCAAGAGGCTTGTTCTCGAACGAGTCGGGCCTCGGCTCCGCGCCGATAGTCGCCGCCGCCGCCCAGACGAAGAACCCGGTGCGTCAGGCGCTGGTGTCATCTACCGGCACCTTCTGGGACACCATCGTCGTCTGCGCGCTGACGGGCATGGTGATCGTCAGCACGGGAGCATGGCAGCAGGGACTCGAAGGAGCGGCTCTGACCAAGGCGGCATTCGGGCAAATACCGACAATCGGCCCGATCGCGCTCACGGTGAGCCTGGCCGTGTTCGTCATCTCGACGATCCTGGGCTGGTCGTACTATGGAGAGCGGGCGATGGAATACCTCTTCGGCAAGAGGGCCATCGTGCCTTACAGGATCGCCTGGGTCGTCTTCGTGATGGTCGGATCGGTCGTCAAGCTGACGCTCGTGTGGGATTTCGCGGACGCGGCCAATGCCCTGATGGCGATACCCAATCTGCTCGCCCTGACACTCCTCAGCGGAGTGGTCGTGGCCGAGACCAAACGCTATCTGTGGCAGGGATCGATCGAGGATAGGCACGCAGAGACCTTACCTCAGCCCGTCGAGGCTGAGCTCGCATAAGGGAGGGAGCATATGAGAACCTTGTTCATCTGCCTTGTTGTCACCGCGCTGGCCCTGGTGGTCTCCGGCGGTTCGTGGTCGGCCGACAAGCCTCCCGTACGAGCCGTCGCACAGCGCGTCACTCAGCAGCCGGTGATCGATGGAAAACTCAACGATGCCGTCTGGTCGAAGGCGCCCGAGCTCTCGGGGTTCGTCACGCTGAATACGCACAAGAAGCCTCAGGCCCCGACATACGTGAAGGTGTTGACCGACGGCAAGTCGCTCTATGTGGGATTCCGCTGCGTCGAGCCGGAGATGGACAAGCTCTCGGCCAAGCAGACCGCCCGCGACTCGGCGGTATGGACCGATGACTCGGTCGAGATCATCCTCGATCCGACGAATGACCGACAGGGACTCCACCACCTCATCGTCGGCGCGTCGGGCGCGCGATACGACGCCGCGTGCAGGATCGCCCGGGACGGCGCGACCGAAGACGCCGACTGGAGCGGGGAGTGGGAGGCGGCCACATCGAAGGGCAAGGGCGAGTGGTACGCGGAGATCAAGCTGCCGTTCTCGCTCGGCATACTCCCGGATGAGAGCCCGTGTCTCGGCGCAAACTTCGCCAGGGCCCGAATCGCAGGCACACAGGAGCTGAGCGCATGGTTCCCGCCCGTCGATCAGTTCGCCAACCCTGCGAGTCTGGGCGAGTTGGTCATCCCGGCCGAGGACAATTCCTACGTCGTCGTGGACCTGCGCCTGCCGGAATCGATGTATATCGGGAAACAGACGACAGGCTTCAAGATCACCAACAAGTCGAAGAAGAAGATCGAGCTGCGGTTCGTCTATAGAGTGACCGGGACGGCGAACATGGAGGGCAATACCCAGTACGTGACCGTGCACCCCGGACTCGATGCGGTCGGCTCGTTCACCCTCGACATGGGCGGAGTCGGTGAGTTCGCGCTCAGTGCCAGAGTCGAGGATCGGAAGGGACGCATACTCTACTCAACCGGACGCCGCTTCAAAGTGCCCGAACCGCTCGGCATGGAGGAGACGCTCTACGCGCTCGGCCACAAGAGAGCGGAGGCGTCGATATCGATCAACACCTCGCCCGAGCAGGCGAAGACTGCGGAACTGCTGGTCGCGCTTCTCTCGTCGCAGTCCGCCGAGCCGATCGAGACCAGGACTATCAAGCCGCCGCTCACGAATCCGGTCCGGGTGAGCTTCGATCTCTCCCAATACCCGGCCGGAACGTACTCGCTCAGGGCGGAGTTGAAGCAGGACGAGAAGGAGCTGGCCGCGGCGGATAGCTGCACGATGCCGTACACCCCGGACGCCCCGGTGGGATTCGATGCGAACGGATTCCTCACGGTCGACGGCAAGCCGTATTTCCCGGTCGGGATGTACACCCTCCAGGGTATCAAAGGCGATGACCACGATTCGATCCTCCGCGAGGCAAGCGAGGCCGGCTTCAACACGACGGTATTCTACGCCTACACTCTCGAGACGGTGACTCCGCTGCTCGATGCGGCCGCCCGGAACGGGATCAAGGCGTTCATCTACCCCACTCCGCCGTTCAGCATCGCCGGTGTGGAGACGACGCTCGCCAATGCGGCGAAGGACGTCGAGGCGAGGAAGGACCACCCGGCGCTGCTGGGGTGGTACATCGTCGACGAGCCGGAGGGCATCGGCAAGGGCGCGGTGGACAAGACGATGGAGTTGTACCGGATCGTGAAGGAGGCCGATCCGCTTCACCCGTGCTCGCTCGTAGTTATGAGCCCCGGCGCGGCGGCGAAGTACAGAGCGTGCACCGACATCATGTGGATCGACCCCTACCCAATCCCTCACTCGCCGGTGACGTACGTCTCCGACTGCGTATCGGGCGCGGTCAAGGCGATGGAGAAGGACAAGCCGGTGTGGGCGATCCCACAGGCATTCGACTGGTCGGTCTGGAACACCGGCAAGGTCAACGACGTCCACCGTCCGACCAACGAGGAGGAGCGCTGCATGACCTATCTGGCGCTCGTCCACGGAGCGAAGGGGATCATCTACTGGGCGCACACAGCCTCGAAGTACTACATCCGTGACTATCCCGAGCACTGGGCGTACATGAAGAAGCTCGCCGGCGAACTGCACGATCTCTCGCCGGTGCTGCTCACTCCTCCGACCGACAGGACAGTCAACCTCTCGCCGAAGGATGCGCCGATCGACACGATGGTGAGGAGGCTCGACGGCCAGACATACGTCTTCGCGGTGAACCATGGGAACAAGCCCTGCAAGGTGAAGCTCTCACTCGCGGAATCGAAGGCGTCGGCTCCCGTTGAGGTGCTCTTCGAGGGGCGATCGGTAAACGCTGCGAAGGGCGCGTGGCAGGACGACTTCAAGCCGCTCGAGGTGCATGTGTACAGGCTGGCCGAATAGTAGAAGCGGACAACGAATGGTATATGCTACCGGATGCGAACCCCTGACGGTGTGAGCCGCCAGGGGTTCGTGTTGTTCTAGTCACCAGTGGTGGCTAGCTTCTTGACCTGCTCCGGGGTCGTCGTAAGGATGGGCTCGCCCGAGATGCTCAGGGACCCAGTGACCGATACGAGGTCTCCATGTTCCAGTCCCGAGAGTTTGGGCGCTACCACAGTGATCGTGCCCGAGCCATCGTTCAGCGAGAAGCCGGACTCCTCGATATCCTCCACCGTGCCCCAGAGCCTGAACAAGCATGCGCCTCCGACGGCCAGGTTCGCCGCGCGCGGGGCGTCCCGGCAGACTATGCCAAGCACTCTGAGGGTGGTATACTGCGCGGTGGCGGTCGATGTGTTGCCGGACGTATCCGTTGCGGTGACGGTCACGGTATGATCTCCCGGAGCGGAAAGCGCGGAGAGGCTCCCTCTCCAGTGGTGCCTTATGACGTGGGTCATCGGGATATCGCCGTCCATGACTACGGAAGCCAAGCCTCTGTCGTCCATCACCTCGGCCGTTACCAGAATGCTCTCTCCCGGCGCAACCAGTGTGGGAGAAACGGACAGTCGGACAAAAGACGGGGGAGTGATGTCAGGCGTGAACGTCTGCTCGGCAGACCACGGCGAGCCGGCAAATGCGGTGTCCACTGCCTGAACGCTCCAGTAGTACGTGTTGCTGAGGCTCAGGCCTCCGATGGTCCAGGAGAGCCGCTTCTGCGCGTTGCCGAGCGCCGGCACGTATCTGCGTCCGATGGAGGAAGCCATCCCGGAGAAGACATCGCAGGCCCCGGGGGAGGTGCCTATCCTGATGTTGTAGGAGAGCCCGGCAGCCGGGGTCTCAGTGTCCGTGGCAGGAGACCAACTGAAGGTGAAGCCGGCCGACCCACCGCTCGCGGAGAGACCGGTCGGCGGCGTCGGAGCCGAATTGGGCACATCCATGTCGTTCTTGAACACCGCGGTTATCGCGGTCGTACCGTTGTCACCCGCGAGCGCGAGGTCGAGGTCTCCATCCTTGTCATAGTCGCCCCAGGCAAGGAACGATGCGCTCAGACTCGGCAGCACGGGGCCGAACTCCCGGAAGACCCCGTCGTCGTTGCGGTAGATGACACTGCACCTGCCGTCCAGGTAAGGCGCGCCGGTTATGGCAAGATCGAGGTCGCCGTCGTTGTCCCAGTCACCCCAGGCGGCCACACCGCCGGAGACACCCCTGATGGACGCATTCGCATCGACGAACGTCCCATCGTCGTTGCGGTAGACCCGGCAGATGTAGTGACGACTGCCATCGTAGTAGTAGCCCGTGAGCAGCAGATCGAGGTCACCATCGTTGTCGTAGTCACCCCAATCCAGGCTGCCATTGCTGACGGACTGAAGGTCCGCCGATATGTCGGCAAACATGCCGCCGTCATTTCGATAGATCTTGCTGCCCGGCCCGTATCCTGAGAGAGCCAGGTCGAGATCGCCATCGTTGTCGTAGTCTCCCCAAGCCATGCCGGAATCACTGGCGCCGGGGAGAACCGCCCCGCTGTCGGCGAAGGTTCCTTCGGTATTCCGGTAGATCTTGGTGATGCGTGTGCCGTTGATGTTGCTGCCCGCGAGAGCCACGTCCAGGTCGCCGTCATTGTCGTAGTCTACCCAGGCAACGGCACATGCGGATATGGCCGGAAGATCGCACGGCCAGACTCGCGTAAATGTGCCGCTGTCGTTCTCGTAGAGCCCGATGAATGGGCCTCCGTTGCACATGCCCGCCACGAGCAGATCGAGATCACCGTCGTTATCGTAGTCGCCCCAGGCGAGGCTTCCATCCGAGACCCCGGTCATGCTCGCGCCGATATCGGTGAAGGCGCCTTTGGTGTTTCTGTAGACCCTGGTGCTGTAGTTGCCCAACCACCTACCCGCCACGGCAAGATCCAGATCTCCGTCGCCATCGTAGTCTCCCCAGGCGAGGCGGGCGTCGGCAACTCCGGTCAGGACCGCGCCGGCGTCCGTGAACGTGGATGCGGTGAAATCCTGGTCGGTCTGGTCCACGGTGATGTTCGAGTAGGTCCTTGTGGGGGTGGAGAACCAGTATCCGGTCTTGGCAGGGGTCACGGTTCCGTTCCAACCATCGGGAACGGCAAGACTGTAGAAGCCGTCCGGATCCGTGAGCACAACCTGACCGCCGTTCGATGCCGACACGCACGCTCCGGCGACGCTCGCTCCATCATGGGTCGTGATGCGGCCCGATATCGTCCGGACGGTGACCTGAACCTGCTGTTCGGGCGCCCACGGCGAGCCGGCGAAGGCGCTGTCTACCGCCTGTACGCTGTAGTAGTAGGTGCCGGATTCTCTGAGCCCGGACAGTCGCCAGGAAGATCCCTGTTGCGCGTTGCCCAGATCGACGACCTTGCGCAGACCGCTCGAGTGTGCCATGCCCGAGGAGATCTCGCTGCCCCCCGGGGTCGTCCCGACCCTTACGTTGTAGGACAGTCCGGCCGACGGAGTCTCGGCATCCGATGCCGCGCTCCAACTGATCGACAACCCGTCCGGGCCGAAGCCGGCCGCCAGACCGGTCGGCGCAGTGGGGGCAGTGTTGGCAACGGTCGAGTCGTTCCGGTAGATCACGCTCTTGTACTCGGTCGCTACGCCTGTCGGAAAGCGGCCCAGCACGGCCAAGTCGAGATCGCCGTCATTGTCATAGTCGCCCAGCGCCAGACCACCGTAGGTAGAACCGAGCATAGTCTCCCCGGTAGCGACGAACGACCCGCCATCGTTCTCATAGATCTCGGTCGCAGATTCCCTGACGAGGACGAGATCCAGGTCGCCATCATTGTCGACATCTCCCCAGCACAGAGGGCCGGGGGTGTCGGTAGGTAGACCCGCGTTGGCATCGGTAAACGTGCCTTCATCGTTCCGATATATCCTGCACGCAAAACCTACACTGGCGCGCCCCGAGATCGCCAGGTCGAGATCCCCGTCATTGTCATAGTCTCCCCAGGCGAGGCTTGAGTTGTATACTCCTACGATGGAGGCCAGGGTGTCTACGAAGACGCCGGCATCGTTTCGGTAGATCTTGGTGGTGATGGACGAGTCCATGCTGGTGAGGGCCAGATCGAGATCGCCGTCATTGTCGTAGTCCCCCCAGGCGACGGAGCCGCTGTAGACCCTCAAGAGAGAAGCGCCTATGTCCACGAAAGCGCCCTCGTCGTTGCGGTAGACCCTGGAGGTTGTCGGTCCTCCGACAAAGAGGTCCAGGTCGCCGTCATTGTCGTAGTCCCCCCAGGCCGTATCGGTTGACCATGCGCCTTCGAGACCCGCTTCGATGTCGGTAAAGCTCCCTCCGGTATTCCGGTAGATTCTGGTGATGTGTGTCCCTCCGATCAATCCGATGTACCCGACGAGGACAAGATCAAGATCCCCATCGTTGTCGTAGTCTCCCCAGGCCAGCGAGGAGTCCTGAGCGCCGGGAAGGGTCACGCCGGAATCTACGAGAGTCCCTCCTTCACAGCGGTATATGGTGGTTACCGAACCGCTGTACTTGAGACCTGTCAAGGCCAGGTCGAGATCGCCGTCGTTATCGTAATCGCCCCAGGCGATGTCGCCACCGGCCGCTCCGACAACAGGAGCTCCGATATCCGTGAATGCGGCCTGAGACACGCTCGAGAGCATGGTCACGAGGAGAAGCAGGATGATGTGTGTACGATACATGAGAAACCCCTGCAGGTGATTGTGGCAACAAGCCGGCTCCGGTTCGGGAGACGCCTCTTCTGTTAACCCATTGAATGCTAGCACCTACTCTTTGTGCGGTCAATCGGTACTATTACCAGTTCTGCCGATGATACCGGTCCCGCCAACCGCTCGCCCAGGAAAAAAGTTCGAAAAAATACTGCAGAGGATGTTGACAAAGCCCGAATATTTGGGTATAAGTGTACCTGAATGCAGGAATCGGCCTGCGCAAGACTTGAGAAGAGGCACAGATGACGCCGAAAATGCTCCGAATATCGGATGCGGCCGCACTTGCTCTGCACACGATGGCGATCCTCGCCCGGGCCCCGGACCGGCTGATCTCGACCCATGAGATCGCCGAGATGCTGGACCTCTCCGAGAACCACCTGGCGAAGGTTCGCCAGCAGCTTGCCAAAGCCGGACTCGTGGACGCCGTGCGCGGCCCGAGCGGCGGCTTCAGGCTCGCCAAGCCTCCCGAAGAGATCACCCTCATGGAAGTCTACGAAGCGATCGAGGGCCCGTTTCATCCCAGCGACTGCCTGCTCGGCCGGCCCGCGTGCGACGGCAGGAAGTGCGTCCTGGGAGGTTTGGTCCAATCGGTGAATGGGCAAGTTAGACAGTATCTGACTGAGACAACTCTGGCTCAACTGGCGAAAGCCTGTAAGTCTGATGAGTGAGGAGTGATTCGTGATCAGATCGATCAGTCACTCGTCACTCATCAGTCTCGCTTATCACGAACTCACAAACAGAAAGGACGATTGTAGACAATGGGTATGTTCTGCTACCAGTGCGAACAGACAGCAAAGGGCACCGGATGCACCATCCAGGGCGTCTGCGGCAAGGATGAGACCACCGCAAGGCTCCAGGACCTGCTCGTGTACGCCACCAAGGGCATCTCGATGTATGCCCACAGGGCCCGACAGTTCGGCGTCTCCGATGCCGAGATCGACCACTTCATGATCGAGGCGCTTTTCACCACCGTTACCAACGTCGATTTCGACGCCGAGCGCATCAAGGGCATGGTCCTGAAGGCCGCCGAACTACGCGACAAGGCTAAGAAGCTCTACGAGGACGCCGCCGCCAAGGCCGGTCAGACTCCCGAGGCTCTCTCCGGGCCCGCCGCATGGGTTCCCGAGACCACGACGGAAGGACTCGTCGCCCAGGGCGCGCAGATCGGCATCGAGGGGCGGAAGGCCGCTCAGGGCGAGGATATCGTCGGCCTGCAGGAGCTGATCACTTACGGGCTCAAGGGCACGGCTGCCTACGCCGATCACGCGAAGATCCTCGGCCAGGAGGACGATGGTGTCTACGCTGTGTTCCACGAGGGGCTCGACTTCCTGACCAAGCCGAACCCCACCGTCGATGAGCTGGTCGGATGGGCGTTCAGGGTTGGTGAGCTGAACCTCAAGGTCATGGAGCTTCTCGACGCCGCCAACACCCGCGGGTACGGCCATCCCGAGCCGACGGCGGTCCGCGTGACACCGGTCAAGGGCAAGGCGCTCCTGGTCTCCGGCCACGACCTGAAGGATCTGGAGATGATCCTCCAGCAGACCGAGGGCAAGGGCATCAACGTCTACACCCACGGCGAGATGCTGCCGGCAAACGCGTACCCGAAGCTGAAGGCCTACAAGCACCTCGTCGGCAACTACGGCACCGCGTGGCAGAACCAGAAGAAGGAGTTCGACGCGTTCCCCGGCTCGATCGTCATGACGACGAACTGCATCCAGCGGCCGAGTGAGAGCTACAAGGCCCGGATCTTCACGACCGGACTCGTCGGCTGGCCCGGCGTCGTTCACATCGAGAACAAGGACTTCACACCGGCGATCGAGGCTGCCCTGGCGGCTCCCGGATTCACCGAGGATGCGCCCGAGAAGAAGATCATGATCGGCTTCGGACGGAACGCCGTCATGAGCGTCGCCGGGACGGTCATCGACGCCGTGAAGAGCGGCGCGATCAAGCACTTCTTCCTGGTCGGCGGCTGCGACGGCGCGAAGCCGGGACGCGATTACTACACCGAGTTCGTCGAGAAGACGCCGAAGGACACGGTGGTGCTGACTCTGGCGTGCGGCAAGTACCGGTTCAACATGCTGGAGCACGGCGACATCGGAGGCATCCCGAGGCTGCTCGACATCGGACAGTGCAACGACGCCTACTCGGCGATCCAGATCGCGGTTGCGCTTGCCAACGCGTTCGAGTGCGGCGTGAACGATCTGCCGCTCTCGCTGGTGCTCTCGTGGTATGAGCAGAAGGCGGTGGCGATCCTGCTGACGCTGCTTCACCTCGGCATCAAGAACATCAGGATCGGGCCGAGCCTCCCGGCGTACGTCACCCCGCCGGTGCTGAACGTGCTCGTCGAGAAGTTCAACATCCGGCCGATCACGACGCCGGACGAGGACCTGAAGGCGATCCTCGCGGCCTAACCACAGAGGCACAGAGGAAACCGATAGCTGGGGCAGGAGTTGTACTCCTGCCCCTTTTTCGTATCCGGACTCCCCACATATCATGAAGTCCGCCTCGTGCTGAGACCGCCACAGACTGGCCGTGTGGTACAACGGAGGCAGGGGAATCCATGTTTCTACTGAAACACTCTGAGGAATCTATCGTATGCATTATTGGCCCGTAGGCACCAATCTGTTACAGGAGAGGAACGATATGAGGTCCATTGTCCTGATTGTCTTCGCTGCGATGATCTCGTGCGTCTCCATGTCAATCGCCAGGGCGGTCGATCCGGCGAGTCTTCCCGCGGAGAAGGTTGATTTCACCCAGCTGTCCTACAGTCCATCGGATTCCCTGTTCTACGTCCGCACTCTCAGTGGAGGGTTTCCGCCCGACGACAACCTGATCTCAGAAGGTCTGGAGGAAGGATATCTACCTCAACGCCTCGTCAGGAGAATAAGGTCACTTCGGCCGCAGGACAACCTGCTGCTGTACGTGTCCGCGCTAGAGGAACCGGATACTCCCGGGCTGGCTCAGGACGAGCTTCCTCTCAAGGAATTGGCGGATCTACTGAATGCGCTACCGTGCAAGTACGTGGTCACTATCATCGACCTGCCGACCAAGTCCGACCTGCGGTGGACTGTCACGATTGACGAAGCGGCAAGCATGGCGGACAGATGTCGGATGTTCAAGAAGGGGATGACGATCTTCGCCAGCCGTCAGTTCGAGCCCAGACTAGTAGAGAAAACGGGTGAGTCAACCTTCTCCCACTACTTCACAACAGGGCTGGAGTCCGGGCATGCGAATGCGGATGGCGATAGCAGCATTACGCTCTGGGAGGCCTATGCGTATGCTTACTGGTGCACGTATGCCAGGTCGG
>Ga0116193_1000222_pt1 | contig 55479 bp, 40 predicted proteins | sample AD_UKC115_MetaG_FD_89892 | JGI IMG/M metagenome (GOLD analysis project Ga0116193, IMG submission 89892) | Active sludge microbial communities of municipal wastewater-treating anaerobic digesters from Hong Kong - AD_UKC115_MetaG | ecosystem: Engineered > Bioreactor > Anaerobic > Digestate... | reverse complement strand
TTTTTCTGGATTGCTTCCTGCTCGTTCCTCGCAGTTCGCAATGACGGTTGGTTTGTTTTCGCCATTGTGAGGGCTTTGCCTGAAGTAATTTAGAAATGTTACCGTTCATTTATTTGAATTGTTTTGTTTTTCTGGATTGCTTCCTGCTCGTTCCTCGCAGTTCGCAATGACGGGAACGTTAGCAATTGATCCCGATAATACGCATACTGCTTTTTCCTTAACTCAATCTCCTTTGGCAGCCCTTCGCTTATGGAAGTAGTGAGTGTATCAAATTTATCTAAGATGGAAACAATACGGGCTTGCTCTTCTGGTGAAGGAACTGGTATTAAAACCTTTTCAAGCCCTCTTGCATTAATAGCAGAAATTTTACCAGAGGAAACATGTTTTTTTATTTGGTCGTGAAATTGTTTAGTACGTGTAAAGTATGCTACATATTTTGCATTTATTGGACTTCTAAACGAAAAACAAGCATCATGTATAGCAACACCTTCATCGCTTAACCAAGCTGTTCCCATTCCTATATCTTCTATGGTTTCACCAGCAGCAACAATAACAACATCACCTTTTTCGGCAATTCGTAATTTTTTATTTACAACTAATTCTTCGCTTAGAAATGATTTGCTTTCCTTAGCCCAAATATTATACTGGGTGTACATTTCGCCATAATGTATGCAAGGAATACCTTTTGAAATCATATCATCTTTGACAAACCTTTTTCCTCTAACAAACTCTCCAACCTCCCCCAACGTCTTCCACTCCACAGTTTTCGTGTTTTCTGTGTTTTTCGTGGTAGAAAAATCCAACAAGCTTTCCCGATAATAATGATACTGCTTTTTACGAGCTGTAAGCTCTGCTGTAAGCTCTGCTGTAAGCTTTGCTGTAAGCTCTGTAAATGTATCAAGAATACGAACAATTTCTTTTTGAACAGGCAGCGGTGGGATGGGGATGAGGAGTTTTTCAACGACAAAATTATCTAAAGTTGGAATTCCTGCTACTCGGACTCTTGATTTTAAAAAATGTTGTTCACCAACTAAAAAATAGTATAGGAATTTATTATTTATAATTCTTGAATGTTCAAGACAAAAACATCCATCAGACGACCAAAAATCAACAGGACTATACCCAACAGTTCCAGCAGAGGCTCCTACATTAATTATCATAACTGTATCAGCTGGTCGATTTGAGTTTGAAAAAAATCCCAAGGGCTCTAAACCACCGTGAAAGACAGGGAATTTTTCATTTTCTGAAAGTTCCTTTTTAGTAAGCCTTTTACCTCTAAGAACTTTGCACACTTCTCCCAGCGTTTTCCACTCCACTTTTTTTAATGGAAAGTTGAAAGTTGAAAGTTGAAAATTATGTTCATTTTCCATTTTCAATTCTCCCTTTTCAATTGAGTGTTCTTTCTTGTTCATTTGTTATTCTTTTTGCCTTTTAAATTTTTCCTGGCTATTTCTTTATCTAAAGATTTAGCCCTGCGTTCCAGTTTTTTAATGTCTTCTTCTGCCGGTAATTCTTCAGGCTTAATGCCGCTTTTGCCTAAAAGGCTTCTTACGTCTTTATTGTTCTTAATGTGCTCGGAAGTGATATTCCCTTCGCCTTTGAGGTCGTTCTTTTTTACATTAAAATTGGTGATTTCAGTAGCTAATTGCTTGGCAGTAATGGTAATGGTAGGCAAAAAGTCGGCTAAGGGCCTGTTATCTTTTATACCTAATTTACGTTTCATATCGCTGGTATTATAACCTCCAAACATTGCCCAATCGCCTTTGCTTCTAATGCGGGCAAAACCTGAATTATCAACGCCTCTCTCATATATGTTTTTAGAAAGTTCGGTTTCAGTAGCAGCCAGTTTTTCACGAGCATGTAACCGCTCCATTAACTGAATGCGTTCTTCTAACAACTCTTGTTTACGGGTTTGAATGGCAAAATAACTTTGAGCAAAAGCAATTTGTTCTTTCTTTGTGTCGCCATTTTGCGCTATTAGGTAACAGGCATATCGGGTAAGCATAAAATCTTCTTGTTCTCTTTCAGCACCCGAGCCAATTTTGACCATTTTGGTGACGTCAACGAAATGGTCGGAAACCGCTTCACCAGTGGTTTTGCAACTGTCTTTGGCTTTATTAATGGCATTTAAAAAATTTCGCCAGTCGGCATATCCTAATAATTCTTGCAGTTCACGAGCCAGCCAATATTCAATGCCATCCTGCTCATAAGCATATTCCTCAAATTGCTTATTTAATTTTATGATGGTGCCTTTTTCCATGCTTTTTTAGTTTTTATTCAATTTCCTTTATAATTTCATCAATACTTCTACGCAAGACATTTATCTTCTCTACTGTTTTCGAAATTTCTGCGTTTAACTGTGTAATATCCACCTGCTCCCGATTGTCTTTTGCTTCCACATACGAACTCACGGAAAGGTTGTAATCATTTTCGGCTATTTTATGGTTGTCAATGCTAATGGCCTGGTGGGCTACATCGGCTTTTGCATCAAACAACTGCATTATTTTTTTGATGTGGGCATCTTCCAAAATGTTGTTGTTGGTTACTTTCTTAAAAAAGTCTTCACCACTGGCATCAATAAACTGGGTTTTGTTGTTGGTTTTATTTTTTGCCAATACCAAAATGTTTACCGCTATGGATGTGCCGTAGAATAAGTTGGGCGCCAGGGATATAACGGTTTCTACAAAATTATTATCCACCAAATATTTTCTGATTTTCTGCTCGGCGCCGCCACGGTAAAAGATACCGGGGAAACAAACAATGGCTGCTCTTCCTTTGCCGGAAAGATAACTGAGCACATGCAATACAAAAGCAAAATCGGCTTTTGATTTGGGAGCCAATACACCGGCCGGCGCAAAACGGTCGTCATTAATGAGTGTTGGGTCATCGTTGCCAATCCAATTAATAGAATATGGCGGATTGGATACGATGGCATCAAAAGGTTTGTCGCCGCCCAATTGCGGATGGAGCAGGGTATCGCCCAACACAATATTGAATTTATCGTAATTAACGTTGTGCAAAAACATGTTCATACGGGCAAGATTGTAAGTGGTGTGGTTTACTTCCTGCCCATAAAAACCTTCTTCAATAACATGGTTATCAAAATGCTTTTTGGCCTGTAGCAGCAAAGAGCCGGAACCACAGGCCGGGTCGTAAATTTTGTTTACTTTCTCCTGTTTGTGCATGGCCAATTGAGCAATGAGTTTGGATACATGCTGTGGCGTAAAAAACTCACCGCCTGATTTTCCTGCATTGGCGGCATAGTTGGAAATTAAAAATTCATAAGCATCACCAAAGAGGTCAATCTGATTGTCTTCAATCCCACTCCATGCGGGACCGAAATTCAGTTCTTCCACACCTTTTAGCACGGCTGCCAGGCGTTTGTTTTTATTTTGAACGGTATTGCCCAATCTTGTGCTGGTGGTGTCAAAATCGGCAAACAATCCTTTTATATCCGATTCGGAGGGATAGCCATTGGCCGAATTTTCAATGGCGTCAAAAATAGCTTTTAAGTCTGTGTTGAGATTAGAGTTTGTATTGGCTGTATGAGCAACATTCACAAAAAGTTGACTGGGATAAATGAAGTAGCCTTTGGTTTTTATGGCATCGTCTTTTATTTCGGCGCTGATATTATTATCAGAATAATTAGCATAGTTAATGCTTTCATCGCCGCCTTCAATGTATTTGGTAAAGTTTTCACTAATGAAGCGATAGAACAGTGTACCTAAAACAAACTGTTTAAAATCCCATCCATCCACCGAGCCACGAACATCGTTGGCTATTTTCCAAATTTTATTTTGTAATTCTTGTCGTTGTGCTGAGCTTGTCATTTTTTATCCTTTATTAAGTCTTGAGGTTTTATTCCTTTTTGATAAATACTTTCTTTAGGTTGCTTTTTGAAAACGGTTGGCTAAGTTAATTTTAAAATTCTTGACATTTACATTTTTAAATATAAAAGCTGTTTGAATTATTTCCACTCTGTGCTTTGATAAAATTGGTTTTTAATTTTTACCTGAAGTCTTGGCTTGAGTGATGGATTAAATAATAAGCGCTATACATAAAGCCAAAGGTGACGCCTTACTGAATACCTGTTTGAAACGTGCCTTGTTGCAGCGTAGATAGAGGCTGTATGTTGCTCACTAGTCAAAATATGTATTCTTTGTTTTATTGTTTACATTTCGGTGGATCAGTTGTTATGAGTAAGATTATCCAATCGTGACTATGACCTGTTTATCTAACATCATATACACTTAGGGTATTCAAAGATGCATAGTGTGGATGGATTTTTTTTATTATGCAAAGAATTAAATGTATTTTGGTAAGATAAACCCTTCTGTGAAAAAAGGGTTATTGAAAGCGCATTCAAATTTTATCAAAGACTATTATCAAGATGGACCTAAGCATATCGGATATTCTCAATAGCCTTAATAGCATTAATGAGCAATGTGAGACTACTAAAAATAAAGCCGGATATTTTGCAGCATTATACAAACGAATGACCCAGTGTGTAATGGAAAATATCCAAGCCGGAAAATTTGAGGATGGCCCGCGTATGGAAAAATTGGATGTGATATTTGCACAAAGATATTTGAACGCTTATGATGCTTATTTTTCACAACATTCATGCAGCAAATCATGGTACCATGCTTTTGAATCTTGTACCAACAATTCATTGATTGTATTACAGCATTTATTAATTGGCATCAATACACATATCAATCTTGATCTGGCCATCGCCGCTGCAGAAGTAGCTCCGGGCATGACGATCCATGATTTGCATGACGATTTTAATCGCATCAACCTGCTGATTAGTTCATTGATTGATGATGTACAGGAAAGTCTTGCGAAGGTTTGGGTTCCTATGCGCATTTTGACCAGGATTGCAAATGGCAGACAAATACCTGTCTTAAATTTTAGCATAGATAAGGCAAGAGATGCCTCCTGGGCTAACGCGGTATTATTGGCCAATATGAATGCAGACCAAAAGAATCAATATATTAGTCAAATGGATGCCACGGTTTGTTACTTAGGTGAAAAAATCCAATCACCGGGTATTCCTTTGAACATGCTGTTACCTATGATACGCGCTTCTGAATATGATGATGTTTCACGTACCATTCATTTAATTGATACAACGATTGTGCAATAATCATTTCATTCAAGAACCTATTTGGGTAACAATTCAAATAGGTTATATCAAAAAATTTATAAAGGAAAATCTAAGTCGAAAACAAATTTTTCGGGTTTTGGCAATGGTTTTCTTGGCAGCATTTCATCGCGCATGGCCGTGTTATATACAAATGCAGCAATAATTACAGCTGCTTGTTGTAAATCCGGAATGGATAAATGATCATAAGTATCCATATTACTGTGATGCGTGCGTGTTTCATATTCCAAAGGATCCTGAATAAACTGAAATCCCGGGATACCTACAGCATCAAAACTCAGATGATCCGTACTTCCGGTATTGCTTAATGTAACTCCACCTGCAGCGCCCATATCAGCAAAGGGAGCCAGCCATGCTTTAAAAATATCTCTTACGGATTCATTACTTTGAGCAAAAATACCTCGTATTTTTCCAGACCCATTATCCAGATTGTAATAGGCCGATATATTTTGTTGTTCCGGCTTGAGTTTCATATCAGCGGGATTGCCAAAATGTTTTTTTACATATCCAAAACTGCCATATAAGCCTTGCTCTTCACCACCCCATAAAGCGATCCTGATTGTGCGTCGTGGCTGAATTCCAAGCGCTTTTAAAATGCGTATGGCTTCTAAAGTGGCTATACAACCAGCGCCATTATCTGTGGCTCCCGTACCGCCGGCCCAACTATCCAGGTGGCCACCTAACATCACAACCTGACTTTTAAGTTTGGGGTCTGTACCGGGGATCTCTGCAATAAAATTATAACCTGTAAGATCATTATCATAAAAGGTTGATCGAAGGGCCATGCGTAATTGCACTTTCTGTTTGTCTTCCAATAAACGGGTCAATTTTAAATAATCTTCTGCCGTAATATTCATTTCCGGTAAAGTGGCCTGGTAACCAGATGCAAAACCCGAACCCCCATCCACAAATACGGTTCCATCAATCGAACTGTTTCTGCTTTGAATTAAGCCTGCCGCACCTTTTTTTTCAAGGTATAATTTGGTGTAATAATTTTTCTTAATAAATGGCATAAACAAATCAAGCTGCTCACGCGTTAGCATATATTTATCAGGAATATTATCGAGGCTTGAATCACCATATCTGGTAGCATAGGCAATGAAAGCACCCGGTATTTTCATACTGGATGGTTTTGTCATGATAATTTTACCTTTGATGGAATCGCCCGCTTTATCAATAGTTGCGGAATCCAGATTATCCAGCATAAATACTTCTGCATTGATAGCTTTGCGTTTTCCTTTTGACCAGGGTACGGCGTAGGCAATCATGTTTTCATAATAAGGAACATTCATTTCAAGAGTTGCCACCTGATTACTCCAGCCTTTTCCAAATTCTCCCCATGCTTCCGGGCCGGCATTGGCTAATCCCCATTGTTTACAAAACGCTATAACATAGGCCAGCGCTGAATGATAGCCGGGGGAGTTCGTAAGCCTGGGACCATTTAAATCCGTGAGATGGTAAGATATAAGCGCTACCTGTGAATTATTTTTTTCTTCATCTCTAATCTTTTGCATCATACTCATATCCACCTTTTCCTGAGCAGCCAAAAAAGAAAGGATAAAAAATAAAGTACTGAATAAGGCAATCATCTTTTTCATACAAAAAGCATTTAGCTATGCAAGCTAAGCTATTTGATTAAAATGTAAAAGCAAGATATTTCTTATTCTTCTGGATTGTTGTGGTATCAACTCCATTTTATGCAATACAAAAATTTGTACACAAGAAACGAATGTAAGGCTGTACTTCAATATGCATTTTGTATAACTAAAACCCATCAGCCATGTGTTGCAAAATCGCTTAAGTATTGATATGGGGTCGTGAGTTCTCCATTATTCAATATCGTGGCATTATCTATCATGGCACTTTTACCTTTATATAATTCTTCGAAAACATACTTAATGAGTTGATTGCCAAAAAAACGGCTTGCGTCACGGGGTAATTCATTCGGTAAATTACCTACTGCCATCATATCCACGCTGGTTGGCAGGTAAGGCGCCGTTTTTTCCATACTGAATTTATCTACACCATAGACAGGTTCTTCTATGGTGGAGTCGCCTAAATTACAAGGTACACTTCCATGAAGATCATCCGTGATATCGGCAATGGTTTGAATGTTGAAATGAGGCGTTCTGAGGTCTTCAGCCTGAAATAAAGACGGGATATTTTTTTCCCAATAAATTCCATTCATTAAAATATCCGTAGAGGAAATATATTTTGAAAATAAACATTGATAATTTGAAGGATTATTATGAAAGTCATCTCTTTTATATCCACCATTTATTTTATGTGCATATAATAATGCGGATTTTAAATGTACAAACACCGGGTATGAAAATGATTTGGATAAATAATCATCCGGCTCCACTTCCTGAATATCCATCATATTCATAATTTCCACGATACCTTTCGCTACACGGCCACTGCCGGTTACGGCTATTTTTATTTTGGGTAATTTAATTCCGAAATACTGATGTATTAAATGCCTGTAATCTTTTTGTTGAAATACTCTTCCCAGGTCAAATTCTCCGGTTCGTTTACCAAATGCCATTAAGCCATTATGTGCACCAACAACACCCGCAAAAAAACCAAAACCCACAATACGCTGTCCATCTTCATGTTCCAAACATTCATAGTCAATGAGGGTAATTTTTTTATCCATCATGGCATGCATGAGTTTTTGATTATAGGGTTGTTTCTTTTTGGTATGAGAGAAAAATAAATAAGTCTTTCCGGGTAGTAACATATCTATGGGTATTTCTTTAATGCCAAGAATAATTTCACAGTCCGAAAGGTCATTCGTTAATTCAATACCGGCCTGATGATATTCTGCATCTGAGAAACATCTCGATTCTGAATTTTGAACAAGAATCTTTACATTGGGATAATTTTTAATAATCCATTTACATTGAGCAGGAGTAAGCGCTACACGGTTGTCTGCAGGTTTTTTTCCTTCTTTAATGATACCTATCTTCATCTCTTTATTTTTGTCCGCAAGGTAATTCATTCATGTCTGAAAACTTTTGCCTTCGTCAGAAAATTTGCGAATATGAAAACCATTTATGGAATATTTTTTTCAACAACTTTCAATTCCCTGCATTCAAATACCATTGTCTGTTTGAACCACGTTATATTTGCATGACTAAATTGAAAATGGCAACTAAATCAAAAGGTAAAATAACGCCAGCTCAGAAAATGAAGTTGGAGAAAGAATCAAAGGTCACTATGAAAGAGGTGGTTCGGGATGAACGTACGCATAAAATCCTCGGTGCTGTTTCTATTCTTGTCTCTTTATTTCTTTTTATTGCATTTACTTCCTATTTATTTACCTGGCAAAATGATCAGTCACTTGTTTTTCAAAGTGGCTCGGGAATTTTTTCTACTGACGGTGTCAAAGTACACAATTTGCTTGGCGTCTTAGGCGCCTATTCCTCCTATTCCCTTATTGACAATGGCTTTGGCGTTGCCAGTTTTTTGATTAGTACATTCTTTTTTGTTTGGGGTATCAATTTACTATTCGGAAAAAAAGTGTTTAATACCGGACGTAATATCAAATACGTCATTGGCGGCTTATTGGTATTAAGTCTTACACTGGCTTTTATTTTTCAAAACAGCACCTTTTCCTGGGGTGGGGCAGTAGGAAATATGATGAGCGCCTGGTTAATCAAAATACTGGGTAATTGGGGTACAGGCATTTTATTGGTTGTCGTATTTGGCAGTTATTTGATCTGGCAATTCAATCCTACATTCAAACTGCCGGAGAAAAAAGAAAAGGGGCTTTTAGAAGAGGAACCCGCATTGAAGACAAATGAATTTTTTGATGAAGAGGATGTTCATCATTTGATGCCTCTCATGAAGAGTGATGTGGAATCAGAAAATTTGCCTCCCCAACCAATGAAGAAAAATGTTGCAGTAAAGATGCCGGTACAAGACCATACAGACCAGGATGATTTACTGGATATTACATTGACAGAAAAAGATATTGCTCCGGATGAATCACCAACGATTGTTGAATTAAAAACTACACCGGATTCAAAGCCTGTAAAAGATATCGCATCGCCAGATCTTGAAATTAAGGATACTTCTGAGGTTGAAGAAACCACTACTGAAAATGTAACGGTGCAAAAAGATTATGAGCCAACACTTGATTTAAGAGATTATCAATATCCTTCTCTGGAATTATTAGAAACACATGGTAGTGAAAAAATTGTTCATGACCCGAATGAGCTGGAGGCCAATAAAAACCAGATTTCAAATACGCTTAAAAATTACGATATTCACATCCAGCGAATTAGCGCTACCGTAGGACCTACCGTTACACTCTATGAAATAGTACCAGCTCCGGGTATTCGTATCAGCAAGATTAAAAACCTGGAAGACGATATAGCGCTAAGCCTTGCTGCTCTTGGAATCCGTATTATAGCGCCCATCCCGGGAAAAGGCACCATTGGCATTGAAGTGCCGAATGTTCGGAAAAGTATTGTGAGTATGAAAACGCTTTTGTCATCGGAGAAATTTCAGAACAATACTTTTTCCTTGCCCATTGCCATCGGTAAAAAAATAGATAATGAAAACTTTATCGTAGATCTTGCCAGTATGCCGCATTTATTAATGGCAGGCGCTACCGGACAAGGAAAATCCGTTGGCATTAATACCATTCTTGTTTCTTTATTATACAAAAAACATCCATCTCAGTTAAAGCTCGTTTTAGTTGATCCCAAGAAAGTGGAATTGAGTTTGTACCGGGTTATCGAAAAACATTTCTTAGCAAAATTGCCCGGAGAAGAAGAATCCATTATTACAGATACAAAAAAAGTGGTTTATACATTAAATGCTTTGTGTATTGAAATGGATAATCGCTATGATTTATTAAAAGAAGCCGGTTGCAGAAACATCCGCGAGTACAATGAAAAATTTATTAAAAGGAAATTGAATCCTCTGAAAGGCCATCAGTTCCTGCCCTTCATTGTTTTGGTCGTGGATGAATTTGCTGATCTCATTATGACTGCAGGAAAGGAAATAGAATTACCCATTGCCCGACTTGCTCAACTTGCAAGGGCAGTTGGGATTCACCTGATCATTGCCACACAAAGGCCATCCGTAAATATTATTACCGGTACCATCAAAGCAAATTTCCCTGCAAGAATTGCTTTTAAAGTTTCTTCAAAAATTGATAGCCGCACCATATTGGATGTTGGCGGCGCAGAGCAATTGATTGGAAAAGGAGATATGCTCATTAGTTATAATGGGGATATTACCCGACTGCAATGTGCATTTGTAGATACACCGGAGGTAGAAAATTTGTGTGAGTTTATCGGTGATCAGCGCGGTTATCCAGATGCATTTTTATTGCCCGAATATGTTGATGAAAAAGAACTGGAGGGTAAAGATGTGGATATGGGGGATAGAGATGCTTTATTTGAAGATGCGGCACGATTGATTGTACAAAACCAGATTGGCAGCACTTCCTTATTGCAGCGCCGGATGAAGCTGGGATATAATCGCGCCGGCAGATTAATGGATCAATTGGAAATAGCCGGTATTGTTGGAAAAAACCAGGGGAGCAAAGCCCGGGAAGTTTTGATTCACTCCGAAAATGAATTGCAGGAGATCTTGAATAATTATCTATAAAAAAACCGGGATGAAACCCGGTTTTTATGATGCTTCTTATGCTTCTTTCAGAAAGTTTCTGAGCACATATTGTAAAATTCCTCCGTGCTTGTAATATTCTATCTCTATTGCAGAATCTACACGAGCGATGGCTTTAAATTTAACTTCTTGTCCATCTGCTTTTTTGGCTGTAACATCGAGTTGTTTTAAAGGGGATAAATTGTCAGCAATCCCGGTGATAGAATATTCTTCTTTTCCATCCAGGCCAAGGGAGCTTGCTGTTTCACCATCTTTAAATTGCAAGGGTAATACTCCCATGCCGACTAAATTACTCCGATGAATCCGTTCATAACTTTCAGCAATGACTGCTTTTATGCCTAACAAAAATGTACCTTTTGCGGCCCAGTCACGGGAAGAACCACTTCCATATTCTTTACCTGCCAAAACAATTAAAGGAGTATTATTTTCCTTATATTTCATAGCGGTATCATACACCGTCATTTCTTCTCCGGTGGGTAAGAAAGTGGAAAATCCTCCTTCCTTAGTTGCCAGTTTATTTTTAATACGAACATTGGCAAAAGTACCGCGGACCATTACTTCATCATGACCTCTTCGTGATCCATAGGAATTAAAATCGCTTCTTTCAACACCTTTACTATTCAAATATTTTCCTGCTGCAGATTTTTCATTAAACTGACCTGCAGGGGAGATGTGATCTGTGGTAATACTATCACCCAAAACAAGAAGTGCCCTGGCATGGTCAATGTTACTCAGCGATTCTGCTTCATCGGAAATGTTTGTAAAGAAAGGAACCTCTTTGATATAAGTGGATTGCATATTCCACTGGTATAACTTATCAATTGGCGCTTCCAGGTTTCTCCAATTTTCATTTCCTTCAAATATTTGACCATAACTATGTTCAAAATCTTTTGGAGATAATACGCTACTTAAAACTTCATTGATTTCATCATCTGAAGGCCAAATATCTTTCAGGTAAACAGGCTCCTGGTTAGGGTCAAAACTGATGGGTTCATTGATCAGGTCAATATCTACTCTGCCGGCAATGGCAAAGGCTACAACCAACATTGGAGACATTAAGAAATTCATCTTTACCTGGGGATGAATCCTGGCTTCAAAATTTCTGTTACCTGATAAAACAGATGCTAATACCAAATCATGTTCTTCAATGGCTTTACCAATATATGGTGGTAAGGGGCCGGAATTACCAATACAGGAAGTACATCCATAACCCACCAGGTGAAATTGTAATGCTTCGAGATCCTTTAGCAAATCGGCTTTTTCAAGATAATCAGTTACTACTTTTGAACCCGGAGCCAGAGATGGTTTTACCCAGGGTTTAATATCTAATCCACGTTCACGCGCTTTGCGGGCTACGAGACCAGCACCAATCATTACATAAGGATTGGATGTGTTGGTACATGAGGTAATTGCCGCAATGGCTACGGCACCGTCGGATACTTCAAATTTCTCATTACCGAGCGTGATCCAGACTTGCTTCATTCCATTTTCTACTTTCTCTTCAATCTTGGTTTTGGGAGGCATGGCCACCGCAGCATCAATCGGTTGGCTACCTCCTTCATTGTACCAACGCGACATTACTTTTGGAGTAAGATAACAGCGTCCAAATTGAGTATCCAATAACTCAATAAATTTATTTTTAAAATCCTTTAAAAGGATTTTATCCTGGGGCCTTTTCGGCCCTGCAACACTGGGTTCGATGGAAGACATGTCTAATTCCAAAACATCTGTATAATTGATATTTTCATCCCCTGTACGCCAAAGCATATTTGCTTTACAGTAATCTTCTACTAATTGAATCTGTTCTTCACTACGATTACTTTTGCGCATGTATTCGAGCGTCTTCCCATCAATTGGAAAATAAGTAATGGTGCATCCAAATTCAGGAGACATATTCCCAATTGTTGCTCGATCGGGTACTGATAAATGATCTAATCCCGGACCGAAAACTTCGACAAATTTTCCTACTACGCCATATTTACGCAAGAGTTCTGCAATATTTAAAACTAAATCAGTAGCGGTAGAACCCAATGGCAGCTTGCCTTTCAGGCGAAGACCAATAACCTCCGGGGTTATAAAATAAATAGGCTGGCCCAAAATAGCCGCTTCCGCTTCAATACCTCCAACCCCCCATGCCACCACACCAATACCATTCACCATAGGCGTATGGCTGTCTGTTCCTACTAAGGTGTCCGGGAAAACCTCACCATCTCTTTCAATGATACCCTTAGATAAATATTCTAAATTTACCTGGTGACAAATGCCCATACCCGGAGGAACCACACTAAAATTATTAAATGATTTTTGTGCCCATTTTAGAAAAGAATAACGTTCATTATTTCGAATATACTCTTCATCCATATTTTTTTTATAGGCATAACGAGTTCCAAAATAATCTACCTGTACAGAGTGATCTATCACCAGGTCCACCGGTATCAGCGGATTGATTTTATCCGGGTTTTTTCCCTTTCGCGCTACTTCTGCACGCAGTGAAGCAATATCCACCACCGCAGGAACTCCGGTAAAATCCTGCATTAATACACGTGCCGGTTTAAAAGGGATATCTTTATCCGAACCCTCCGGTTTCCAATGAAGTAAGGTTTCTACATTGTCTTTTGTAATAGCAAAGTCGTCAAAGTTTCTTAATGCATTCTCTAATAAAACCCGAATAGAGAAGGGCAATTGATTGATCGGATGCCCCTGATTTTGTAATTCAGTCAGGCTGTAAAATGTGTAAGAACCGCTCTTCGATGTAAGTGATTTTTTTACTTTGAATGGATCATTTGGCATATTGTTCTATTTTTCTTTTTTAAATATTTGAGTGCGTCAATTTATTCTTTCATGTATGAAATATTTTTTTAAAATTTATTTTCTTCTATGTTCCATTTACATCGTTCAAACTACGAATATGAGCTCATGTTCACCCCTATAAAATAGGGTGAAAAGTTACTGATTTTTTTCATCATACATGATCTGCGACTCGAAATACAGGATAAAAATTGATGATTCAATGAAAGATTATTTTGTTGACTTATTGTAAATCGTTTTGCAACTTGCGCCATTAATTTTAAAGAAATCATTTCTTTAATGTGATTTTCATTGATAAAACCTGTCATACCGGTAATTTTTACAAAAACCATGAATCCTTTTTACGACCTTTTTATTAAGATGCATTTACGATTGGAATAATGTATAATGGTATCGTGGACTTATGTAATACTTTCTCAGCCACACTACCCATTAAAAATTTATCCAGTCCATGCCTGCTATGTGTACCCATGACAATGATATCAACTTGCAATTCTTTGGCTGTTGCCAAAATCATATCTCCGTAATCACCTTCTTTAACAATAGCCATTATGCCCTGGTCACCCAGGTGGCGGATCGTGTTTAATAGATATTGTTGGGCTGCATTTTTCAGATTCTCCGTGGAATCAGATTGCATTAAATCCAAACTATTAAACATATCAAATCCCATAACAGGTGAATAGTTTACAGAAGCATAATGACTGGCATCCGAAATAACATGAAGAAGTATGGCTTGTGCATTCATGGCATGAGCCAGCGCTACTCCATTTTCAGCAATAGACTGAGCAGATGAGTCATAATCTAAAGCAATCAATATTTTTTTCATAATCTTCAATTTAAATTCACACTTATTTTTTTAAAAGCGTTTTGGCTTTGGCAACAATGTCTTTTACCGTAAATCCAAATTCTTTAAAAATTTCTTCTGCAGGTGCTGATTCTCCAAATCGTTCAATACCAATTGTGGCCCCATGATCTGTTACATATTTACTCCAACCAATAGGCGAACCTGCTTCAACAGCAAGTCTTTTATTGATTTTTTTCGGCAACACTTTTTCTTTATAAGCGGGTGTTTGTTTCTCAAATAATTCCCATGAGGGGAAACTGACAACACGTGTGGCAATTCCTTCTGTTTGTAATCTTTCCTGTGCTTCCAATAAAAGTTTCACTTCACTTCCACTACCCATTAATATCATTTTTGGGCTGCCTTTGCAGTCTGATAAAATATAAGCTCCTTTTTCAGTACCACTTGCTTTTGCAAATTTTTTCTGATCCAGGATGGGGAGGTCTTGCCTGGAAAGGATTAATGCGGTTGGCCCGTTATTATTTTTTAATGCAGCCCGCCATGCATGTACCGTCTCATTGGCATCTGCAGGGCGAATAACAACCAGGTTTGGCACGGATCGTAAACCAATTAATTGTTCTACGGGTTGATGTGTTGTGCCATCCTCACCCAATCCAATACTGTCATGTGTATAAACAAAAATATTTTTCAATTTCATAATGGCAGCCAGTCTTACAGGAGGCCTCATATAATCAGAAAAGATCAGGAAAGTAGCGCCATAAGGAATAATGCCACTGGTTAAGGCTAAACCATTGCACACGGCACCCATTGCATGTTCACGGATACCGAAATGGAAATTTCGGCCTCTGTGATTATCATTATTGAAGGATTCATAATCTTTAAGTAAAGTATCTGTTGAAGGCCCCAGATCTGCAGAACCTCCTACTAATAAAGGGAGCTTTGAGGCAATCGCATTCAACATTTTACCGGAAGCTTTCCTTGTGGCTATACCTTTGCCATCCGGCTGGAATACAGGTAAATCATGATCCCATCCTTCAGGCAATTGGCCGGCGCTCAATAATTCATATTCCGCAGCTTCAGACGGATATTTCTTTTTATATTTTTTATAAAGATCATTCCAGGTTTTGTTTTTCTTTTCTCCGGCTTTCCCGATTTTCCGATAAAAGGAAAGCACGTCTTTGGGTATTATGAAATCTTTATTCGGATCAAAACCAAAATTTTCTTTTACGAGGCGTATTTCATCCTTTCCCAAAGGCGCTCCATGTGCAGAGGCCGTATCTACTTTATTAGGGCTGCCATATCCAATATGTGTACGCATCTTAATTAAGGAAGGGCGTTGTTTTTCTTTTTGTGCATTTTTAATTGCCGTAGATAAAGCATCGAGATCATTTCCATCAGCCACGGTTTGCACATGCCATCCATAACCCTGGAAACGTTCTGTAACGTCTTCATTAAAAGCCAGAGAAGTTTCCCCTTCAATGGTTATTTTATTATCATCGTATAAATAAATTAAATGTCCCAGTTTCAAATGACCTGCTAAAGAAGCGGCTTCTGATGCAACGCCTTCCATGATATCGCCGTCACTACAAATAACATAAATATGATAATCAAATAAGGGGAATCCTTTCTTATTGTATCGTGCAGCCAGTAATTGCTGACCAATACCCATGCCCACACCATTCGCGAAACCCTGACCCAGCGGGCCGGTAGTTACTTCTACGCCATCTAATAAACCATATTCCGGATGCCCGGCCGTTTTACTGTGCAATTGGCGGAAGTTTTTAATATCATCAAGGGTAAGGTTATAACCGGTAAGAAATAAATAACTATACTGAAGCATACAAGCATGGCCACAAGACAAAATAAATCTGTCGCGATTAGGCCAATGTGGTTGAGAAGGATTATAATTCATAAACCTGGTCCATAAAACATGGCCGGCAGCAGCAAGACCCATTGGTGTTCCGGGATGGCCTGAATTTGCTTTTTGTACTGCATCTGCAGATAAAATGCGGACGGTATTAATTCCTTTTTGTTCTATTGATTCCATGTATTGGTGATTTTTTTCTTTTTTATCTGAAGGTGGTTTAAAAATTTTGCACAACTATTGTTGAGAATTTGTAAAATTAAAATTTTAAAAAGTGGCTTCCAATTTTATCATGAATATTTATCTACAAAGGATGCACAAGACTTCATGGGGTCTCTTTTAAAAATGTCTGTTTAAAATAGGTTTTTTAAAAAAGCCTGGATATCTTTCCAGGAAGCGCTGTCGGCAGCTGCATTGTAGCGTATTGGTAAATGAAACTTTTCTCCAATTTCCGTAGCTTCCGGATTACTGAAGGCATGTGTAGCATTTGGATAAGTAATAAATGTATAATTGGCTCCTATGGAATCCATTTGTTTTTTAAAAGTAGGTACATGAGGATTTTCAAAAGAATCGTCTCCTCCCTGGCATACAAGGATTCTGGCTTTTAATAGATTCTTATCCGGCCTTACGCCTTCTAATCCGCCATGCACACTGATAACGCCATTCAGCACTGAGCCGAGTTTTGCTGCATTGAGTACAATAAAACCACCAAAGCAATAACCTATTGCCGCGATATGCGTTGTATCTGTCAAAGGATGTAATTTGATTTGATGGATTGCTGCATCAAGGCCGGATTTTGCAAGATTTGGATCAGCATAAAATGGAGCCGATAAACGTTGAGCTTCTTCGGGTGTAGCGCCTGTTTGACCATTACCATACATATCCACAGCCATCGCTATATAACCTAATCCCGCTAATTGTTTAGCGCGGTTTTTAGCATAATCATTCAATCCCCACCACTCTGGAACCACCAGGATAGCCGGCCTTTTACCATGAATAGTGGAGTCAAAATAGATGAAGCCAATAAAAGATTGATCATTCAGAACATAGGATACGGAATCCATTTCAATTTGAGGGTTATTGATAGGATTATCTTCGGCAACTTTTGTTTGCACTTTATTATTACAGGAAAATACTAAAAGTGCCAGGCACAATAAGGAGAGGTTTTTGATTCTAAGCCACATCTAGATATATTTTGTACAAATTTACAAAACAAGCAAAGGAATTTATTTTGAAGGTACATTAAATCTTTCCAAATTTATTTTTATACGCAATTAACCAGCCTACCACTTCATCATAAGTAAGTATGCCGAGCGGTTGCTTATTTGCCTGTAGAAATAAACCATAATACCTGGAAATAATGGGTTCAATGGGATTTTGATGTGCTATTAGAAAATCCCGATAAGTTTGATAGTCCGTTTTTACCAGGGTATCCAGGTTTTTAATATTAGCTTTAGCCGTAATTGAATCTACCTGGTACAATTGACTATTGGCATAGGCGAATAGATTGAAATAGGCGCTGTATTGAAACATGGTATTTCCGGATTGTGTAGCTGTTATATAACCAACTAAATTGGCTTCACTCTCACTGCCATAACCTAATTGATGTGCGGCTTCATGACAAACTGTAAAAGGGATAATAAATGCCGGAACTGTTGTATTTACCTGGGCTTCTCCACTAAATGGATTATAATAGCCAAGATACCCGAGATCATTTCCCAAATTTCCAAACAAAGAGCTTTTCATTGATGGGTTTTGGAAAGAGAGAAAAGGAAATGTTTTGGATGCTTTACCATACGCATCCAGCACCTGTGAATACATGGTATTTGCAGAAGGATAAGTTGGGGCAGTTCCCAGTTGAAGACGGGTTTTATTTAATTGCTCCAATAGTGATTGACTCAGTTCCGTCAATTCACTCGTTGAATATGTTTTGACTTCTATACCCAGTTTATAAGTGATTCCCAATCGGTCATAATTTAATCCCCAGGCTATATTAAACCATACATATATTCCCAGAATCCAGAGGATCATTTTTTTCAGGGCACTCGAAAAAACAGGCTTCAGCGGCTTCTTTTTAATGAAAACTCGAAGACCTCGTATAAGCCAGATCATTAAAGTAAGTAGGGCGATGGTATATAAAATATCACCCAGGCTAAAAGGAAAAATACCCGTTATTTTTCTTAAAAAACGACTGAAAGGCGGATAAAATCCATTTGAATAGTAATGTTCCACCTTAGATGGAAAGTAAGAAAATACTTTGATGAGTATGGCCAGAGTAAGCAGGATAAAGAAGGGGAGGAAAAATCTTTTACGGTTGCTTATCTTTTTCAGCATGACTTAATAAAGGCAAATAAATAATATCAAATAGGCTTGCAATTTAATTCGCATTCCATGAACTATTTCGTAAAACCTTTAAATTTTTTGATAGGAAAGTTTATTTTCATACCTTTGCCCACCCAAAAATCCGGCTATGAATTTCCGAAGGGCATACGATATTGCATTTGTTGGACTTAAGCCAGGCATTCATGAATATGAATACAGGATTGACGGGAAGTTTTTTGAACATTATGATGAGCAGGATTTTAGTGATTGCCAGGCTGTAATACGGCTGAAACTTGATAAGAAAACCAATTTTATGATGTTGGTTTTTGATGTGGATGGCAAGGCAGACTTATGGTGCGACCGTTGTGGCAATCCATTAACCGTACAACTTTGGGATGAATTCAAGCTCACTGTAAAAATGGTTGATGACCCTGATCAAATGAATGAGGAAGAATTGGATCCGGATGTTTTTTATATAGGCCATCATGAAAGCCATATCAATGTGGCAGATTGGATATATGAATTTATCAACCTGAGCATTCCTTTACAGAAAATTTGTGCCATCAAGGAAAATGGAGAACCGGGTTGTAATCCGGAAGTTTTGAAAAAACTGGAGGAGATGAAAAAGAATGCAACGCAACAATCCTCCGCCAATTTATGGAAAGGATTGGATCAATTTAAGAACTGATCCTTATTTTTGTATTATAGAAATGGATTTTAGAGTTTAAAATTTAAAAATATGCCAAATCCCAAACGCAGGCACTCACAACAGCGCAGCGCGAAAAGAAGAACACACTACAAAGCGGTAGAAGTAACGCTGAGCAAAGACACGACTACAGGTGAAATGCATCCTCGTCATCGTGCCCATGTGAGTGAAGGAAAATTGTACTACAAAGGAAAATTGGTTTCCGAAAAAGCACCCCTGAAAGCTTAGTTTCATTTTTCCCTTCACCCGCAAACAACATAATGACAATCGCCATTGACATGATGGGAGGCGACTTCGCGCCGCTTGAAGCTGTTAAAGGTATTGCTCAATTTTTGCCCGAAAATGAAAACCCACCCCATTTATTATGTCTTGGGGATGAGGCAACATTGAATGAATTATTTGCCTTAGATGGCCTTTCCAACCATCCATTTATCAAAATTCTGCATGCTCCTGAAGTCATTGGTTATAATGACCATCCTGCTAAAGCGCTGAAAGAAAAACAAAAATCATCTATTACCATCGGGTTTCAATTACTTGCCAAAAACGAGGTGGATGCTTTTATCAGTGCAGGAAATACCGGCGCTATGCTCATCGGCGCCATGCTCATGCTTAAACCTGTTGAAGGTGTTTTACGACCCACCATCGGTACCATCATTCCTAAGCTGGATGGAAGCACCGGCATAATGTTAGATGCCGGACTCAACACGGATTGTAAAGCGGAACATTTGAATCAATTTGCGATACTGGGCAGTCTATATGCACAATATATGTTGCAAATACAAAAGCCCAAAGTGGCGCTGTTGAATGTAGGTGAAGAAGAAGAAAAAGGAAACTTGCTTACTAAAGCAGCATATCCTTTATTGAAAGAAAACAATCAAATAAATTTCATAGGAAATGTAGAAGGTCGGGATTTATTCACCGGTAATTCTGAGGTGATTGTTTGTGATGGCTTTACAGGAAATGTAGTCCTGAAAATGGCAGAGTCTTTTTATAGCATTGCTAAAGAAAGACACTTTGAAAAAGATGAATATATGAGTCGTTTTCAATATGAAAATTATGGTGGTATTCCTGTCCTGGGAATTTCAAAACCGGTCATTATCGGACATGGAATTAGTAATAGCAAGGCTTTTCATAATATGATCGGCGTAGCTCAATTGATGGTCGAAACCAAATTGACTGAAAAAATAGGAGAAGCATTCAAATAAAATATCCTGATCATTATCCTTTCGGAAACGATTTTTGCTGCAATTTAAATATTGAAATCTCATTTTATTTTCCCCATAAATTTACCGGCAGAATCAATTCCCATTGATGAGGTCTTTGTTGAGATGTTTGGTTATCCAATAAATAACTGTACCGAATACCAAAAGTAACTGCTTGCTGATTCCACCATTTTGTATCAAAATATATTTCACCACCTGCAGACCTGAATTTGTATTGCGTGTTTTTATGAATACCGCCTCCTCCGGAATCATCAAAAAACAGGGCTCCACGTATTCGTAAAAAATAGACGATATTATTAAAGCCGGCATCGGGGTATAATATTGGGAAATGATACGTAACACCCACTTTCCAATTTCGTGCAAACGGGTAAGCATTGTATCCCCTTGCTGCCACAAATTGATTGCTGAAAAGATAATTACCCAACGTATCATGATTTTGTAATGAAGCGCTAAGAACCAGGCTATGTGTTGAAAAAAGCCCGGGTAAAAAGAGTTGTGCCTGAATATTTAATTGCCTTGCATTGACATGACTAATGGAATGAGCATATTGAAACGATAAGTATTCAGCCAGGTGAGGGTAAATTTGTTTTTTTGCCTGTTGGATACTTGACCTATACGTAATATGGTATTGTAAAAATGGAAATTGGTCATTTGAATACTTATTTTTTGCCTTTCCGGTCCATTTAATGGAATTGTGATGTAAGGTCAAATTGGTTTCTACATACCTGTATTGTTTTCCTCCACTAAAATTGAGTGGCAGGCGTAATCCTCCATACATATTGAGTTCATTCCAGGAAAGGATCGTATCTGCAGAAATTTGTGTACTCCTGTGCCATGTTTGATCTACACCGAAAAAGGGTTGCACAAACCAGCCTCCATAAATCTCATTCATCCCAAGTTTATGAGACTTTTCATCAGCATTAAAAGTGTAGGCCAAAGTTGATTGAATCGTATTTAGAATATTCTGTCCATAAACATTAAAGGAGTATTCTGGTGAATTGATAAACGGGTTCCAACTATGAAAATGAAAAGGATGGATCCATTTATTGTAGGAAAATACAGCGTCCGTTAAAACGGGCACATTTTGTAGAAATTCATTTTCTTTTTTTCTAAAAGGTAATTGAACATACAATCCTTTTAAGGTATCCTGTGGAAGAATTTCTTCCCAAGCGGGAAGGATGTCCACAAGCCGATATCCATTCGAAGTAAAAATAGTGGAAACCAGATGTCCGTTGGGTATAATGGTAGATTGTGTGATAAGATGCCCATTCAGACCGGTTTTGAAAATTTTTTTCGAGCGATCATCAAATGCCCATGTTTCCTGGGTTTGATCATGTGCGCAGGTAAATAAAATGGTATCACCCGAAATAACCGGGTTTCCTAAAACTCTTCTGGCCAGAGGCAATATATTTTCAAAAGAACCGGTGGAAATATTTAATTTATCCAAACCCATTTCACCGGCTTTATTCCTGCTCAGGACGTAAATGAATTGATCATCCCGGCTGAATTTGGGGAATGAAAACCGAATCCCCGTTTTTTGAAATTGTTTTAAAATGTTTCCCTTCGTATCTAATAAATGGATTTCCGTAGTAAGCGCTTTAGGTATTTGAATAGCAATAATCTTTTTGCCGTCGTGAGAAATATCCGGAGTGAAATAATGTGTATGCTGAAGAAGCATTTTTGTTTTGCCGGAAGGCACTTCAATTATTTTCATCCCGGTAAAATCCCTGTCTGCATATCGAATGTCCGACTGCGAAAATGAATAGATGATTTGATCATTGTTATAAGAAAAGTAAGACTCTTGACTTATATCATTTACAGCAATTTTCGTTTCATGGCCATCCCTTCCGATCAGGTAAAATGCGGGGATTTTAGTGCTTGAATTTTTGAGTACAATGATCTCATTGTTCTTCGTGGTATAAGGAAAAAGATAATTGGTAATATTTTTTTTTCCCATTCCGGTAAGCCATGTAAATGATTTTTCATTCAGTCCTGTTATCATTTTATCCCTGTAAAAAGAAAAAGCATTTTGTGTAAATTGATTAAAGGAAATGCCCGCATATTTTTTTATGGCACCCTGGAATGGATAAAGTAAAGGCCTGAAAGCAGCTGCATCCTGTGTGACATTTTTCCAAAAATCCGGGTCATATTTTTCATAACCATAAGCAGTAAGCATATACCCTAATGCATAATGATCCGGTATGAATTTTTGAAATGATCCATTGCGAAGTGTAGCATAACTGTAAGTGAGCCGATCAGCAAATATTTGTCTAAAGCCTTCGAGAAAATCCGGTAAGCGGCCACGCCCTTCATGGCTCAAATAGGTTTCATTATAGACCGCATCACCTTCAAAAAACCAATCAGGAACAGATGCGGCATTTGCCAGAGCGCGGGCATTTTCTCCAAACAGGATGCCTGAGACTTTAGATAAGCCGGTATTGAAATTATTGTATTGCTGCACATGACGGTATTCATGAATCGAAAGTTGATCTTCCCATGAAATGGCCCCATTTGATAATGCGTCAGAAGGAGGGTGCAGGTAAAATTCACTTTCAAAGGGAGCGAGTTTTACAAAGGCATTTGAAACATTCGAGTAAGGATGGATAACAATATCAATGATATGATTTTTGTTTCCTAGCGGATGTTCATTCTGCTCCTGTATATTTTGAACAATAGATGAAATTCTCAGCCCAACCGTATCATATCCTTTTGGAAAAATAATGCGAGCCGTTTTGGTTTTTACCTCTTGCCATTTTACTTTGGCAGGAGTACCACCAAAATTTTGTGCAATAACGATTGTTGAAAATACACAGGAGAAAATACAGCTTATAAATTTTCTAACATTCATTTGTCAAAATGCCGGAAAAATAATGGCTATTTTTCCATTTGTTCAATCACAGCTTGTGTAACGCCTGTAAAACTAAACCCGCCATCATGAAACAGGTTTTGCATGGTTACATATTTTGTAAGGTCGCTAAATAAACTCACACAATACGATGCACAGGCATCTCCACTGGCATTGCCAAGAGGACTCATTTTTTCAGCATAATTGACAAAGCCATCAAATCCTTTAACACCACTGCCGGCTGTGGTGCGGGTTGGTGACTGCGAAATAGTATTAACCCGCACTTTTTTACGCACGCCATAATGATAACCAAAGCTGCGTGTAACGGACTCAAGCAAAGCTTTGGCATCCGCCATTTCATTATAATCCGGGAAGACTCTTTGTGCGGCAATATAAGTGAGGGCAACTACGCTACCCCATTCATTGATCGCATCCATATCCCAGGCAGTTCTGAGAACACGGTGCAGGCTCATGGCAGAAATGTCCAGTGTTTTTTGGTTAAAACCATAATCTATTTCAGTATAAGATTTTCCTTTGCGAACATTCAGGCTCATCCCAATGGAATGTAGAATAAAATCCACACCGCCATTAAAATGTTTTTGTGCTTCTTCAAATAATTTTTTCAAATCATCCATATTGGTAACATCTGCACCAACGACCGGGGCTTCTGTGGCGTCTGCCAATTTATTTATTTCACCCATCCTTAAAGCAACAGGTGCATTGCTTAAAACTAATTTGGCGCCGGCTGCATGGCATTGTAATGCTGTTTTCCAGGCGATTGATTTTTCATCCAAAGCGCCAAAAATGATTCCTTTTTTTCCTGCTAATAAATTGTTTTGCATGATGCTGTATTTTAAAATGTTGATGTTTTATAAATGACCTGTAAGCAAAGAAACTATAATTTTATGAATCATTAGCCTTTCACCATTTCACGTGCATTTTCGCGTGCCGCTGCTGATGGTTTTTCACCACTTAACATTTTGGCAATGGTGTCAATTCTCTCTTCATTGGTCAAGATGCGGGCACGGGTAAAAATCCGGTTATTTTTTTCTTCTTTAAAAATGAGGTAATGATGGTCGGCTTGTCCTGCAATCTGTGGTTGATGGGAAATGGCAATCACTTGTTTTTGATGAGCAATTTGCTTCATTATTTTGCCGGCTTGCCTGGCTGCCTCGCCTGAAATGCCTGAATCTATTTCATCAAAAATCATGGTTGGCAATTCCATACAGGATGCCACCAGAGATTTAATACAAAGCATAAGGCGACTCAATTCTCCACCACTGGCTACATTTTTGATCGATTCAAATTTCCCGCTTTTATTGGCATCAAATAAAAACTCGATGCTATCCATCCCACTTTCCTGCAAAGGCGTTTCTGCTTGTACGACCTTGATTTTGGCATTCATCATTCCCACAAGAGATAATAATTCCTGGACCTTACTTTCAAAAATGTTGATTTGTTGTTTCCGGCTATTTGAAATTTCTTTGGCTAAGCTGCCGGCTTTTAAAGAAAGCGCCTTTTCTTCTTTTTCCAGTAAAATAATTTTATCATCCAGTGTAAAAACCGCTCTGCATTTTTCATCCAGGTTTTGCTGTATTTCAAGTAATGAGTTGGTTGATTGCACCCCGTGTTTTTTGAATAATTTATACCCTTCCGAAAGGCGATCATTGATCCACACTATCCTTGCAGGATCATTTTGAATAGCATCATTGATATGTTCAATTTCTTTTGAAATATCTTTTAATTCTATCTGAACTGTTTCCAGCCTTTTTAGGATTTCAGCTAAATTTTTTTCTAATGCTGCATAAGGTCTGAAAGTTTGAATCAGTTTTCTGAATTCAGCCAATAATCCATGTTCATCCATTTCAAATAAGCCGGAAGCATTTGATAAAGCATTTTTGATGCCTTCCGATTCATTTAATAATTGTAATTCGCTTTCTAAATTTTCCAACTCATTTTCTTCGAAAGATTGTTTTAGTAATTCATCAAGCAAGTATTGGTAATAATCCAGTTCTTTGGCAGATTGTGTTTTTTGTAAATAAAGTTCCTGTAGTTTGTTATGGACCGATTGCCATGCAATGAATTGTTCTTTGTAATTTTTAAGTAAAAGCGCATTGTTTGCAAGTGCATCCAATACATTTCTTTGAAAAGAAGTATTACCAAGTTCAAGCGAATCAAATTGCCGGTGAAGATCTACCAGTAGGATAGCCAGGTTTTTTAAGAGTTGAAGGGAAACCGGTGAATCATTGACAAAGGCTCGTGATTTTCCTTGTGGAGAAATCTCACGACGCAAAATTAATTCATCCGGATCACCGGTAAGGTCATGTTCCTGAAGGAATGATTGTGCACCGGACAAATGACTGATCGAAAAAAAACCTTCAATAAATGATTTCTTTTCAGCCCGCCATAAGGAAGAAGAGTCTGCCCGGTCTCCCAGGATAAGTCCCAGAGCGCCTATGAGGATACTCTTTCCAGCACCCGTTTCGCCAGTGATAATAGTGAAGCCATCTGAAAAATCCAGTTCAATATCATCAATGATTGCATAATTTTTTATATGCAGTTTCTTTAACATAAATTCTTATGCAAAATACGGAAACAGGATGATAAAATAGAAAGCAGGTCGTTTTTATCAAGAAGAATTCATTCTTGGTTAAAGTATTTTAAAAAACTACTTTAGTGGAAAATTTTTCAATTTGAAAGCAATCCTCACTGAAGAGCAAATGGCATTAAGTATTAAAAGGCTTACAAGACAGGTCGCAGAAAATCACTTATTGCTGGAGAATACGGTATTAATAGGTATTCAACCCAGGGGCATTTTTTTGAGTAGCCGTATGGTAGATGAATTAAAAAACCTGATGCCCCATGAAAATATAAAATATGGCAAACTCGATATAACTTTTTACCGGGATGATGTACGCACAGAATTAAAGTTGGCTAATACCACAGATATCCCATTTGATATTGAAAATAAAAATGTCGTGATTATTGATGATGTTTTATGGACAGGACGTACCATACGGGCTGCATTAGATGCTTTGTTGGATTTCGGAAGACCTGCCAAAGTAGAATTATGTGTCTTAATTGACCGGCGATTTACCAGGCAGTTACCCATACAGCCGGATTATGTTGGACGAACCATTGATACCTTTGCAGATCAAAAAGTAGTTGTTCACTGGCAGGAAACATTTGGTAAGGATGAAGTACTGCTTGTATAATAGGATTTGCCACTTAAAAGGAAATTATTAACTTCGCTTTTTAATGAAACTATCTACGCAAAATTTGCTGGGTATCCGCAACCTCAACCCGGAAGATATTCAACTCATTCTTAGCACTGCTCAACAATTTAAAGATGTATTACAAAGGCCGGTCAAAAAAGTTCCTTCTTTGAGGGATGTGACAATTGTAAATCTTTTTTATGAAAATTCTACACGCACCCGCATGTCTTTTGAATTAGCTGAAAAAAGGCTTAGTGCGGATACTTTGAATTTTGCCGTGAGTAATTCATCAACTTCCAAAGGAGAAACTTTACTGGATACGGTGAATAATATTCTCAGCATGAAAGTAGATATGGTGGTCATGCGTCATAGTGCCAGCGGTGCCCCTCATTTCCTGGCCAAGCATATCCCCGCGGCAATTATCAATGCAGGAGATGGAATAAATGAACATCCTACACAGGCTTTGCTGGATGCTTTTTCCATTCTGGAGAAAAAGAAAAAATTGAAAGGCCTCAAAGTGGCTATCATTGGAGATATTCTACATAGCCGCGTGGCTTTGAGTAATATTTATTTGCTTACCAAAATGGGCGCAGAAGTTATGGTAGCAGGGCCGCCCACTTTAATTCCCAAATATATTAAGGAAGCATTGGGGGTGCATGTAACATATCATGTTTCTGAGGCCCTTGCCTGGTGTGATGTGGCGAATGTTTTGCGCATTCAATTAGAAAGACAGAACCAACCCTTATTTTCATCCTTGCGGGAATATAATCTGGTTTACGGAATCAAGAAAGACATGGTGGACAAATTGAAAAAAGAAATCATTATCATGCATCCGGGGCCTATTAATCGTGGTGTAGAAATAGATAGTGATGTTGCGGATGGCCCTCATTCCATCATACTAAACCAGGTGGAAAATGGCGTAGCCATCCGAATGGCTGTTTTATATTTACTGGCAAACAGGGAAAATTAATATAAAATGAAAAAAATTTGTTTATTCCCCGGCACCTTTGATCCAGTCACTTTAGGCCATGTGGATATTATTACACGGGTCATTTCATTGTTTGATGAGATTGTCATTGGTATAGGTACCAACAGCAATAAGACAACCATGTTTTCTGAAGAAAAAAGAAAATATTGGCTGGAACAGATTTTTAAAAATGAACCTAAAATTACCGTTGCAATTTATGAGGGGCTTACCATTCATTTTTGTAAAAAAATAGGCGCTCATTATATCTTACGTGGCATTCGTTTTGTCAGTGATTTCGAATATGAGAAAACCATAGCGGATGCCAATCGGGCTTTGGATCCTTCCGTTGAGACAATCTTCCTTACAGGTGAACCCAAATATACTTCTGTGGCCTCTACGATTGTTCGTGATATTATTAAAAACGGGGGAGATGCCTCTTCATTTTTACCGGAAGAAGTGAATAGAGATTTATAAATCTTTATGATGACTTTCCTTTTCGAGTGTAATAATTTGACGGATATTGGGGTAAGTGTTTTTCAACATGTCTATTAAATCCGTATCATCAGCCCATTTGATTGCGGTAATATCTTCTTCTGTTTGAGGAATCAGCTTTTCATTAATGGTTGCCGACATAACAAACCATTGTGTTTCTTTCAATACCTGCTCATGTATATAAGGATCGAAATATTCATGATGGGTAATGCCGGAAAAATACCGGATGCTTAAATTTTGTAAACCCGTCTCTTCCTGAACTTCACGAATAGCGGACATTTCTGGCGTTTCATTTGCTTCCGTTTTGCCTTTAGGCAAATCCCATTTACCACGCCGGAAAATCATCAGTAATTCATTTTTTTCATTAAAGACAAGCCCACCGGCAGCCATCAATTTTTTCATAGCATTATTTTAGGTAGATTTTTTTCGATATAAGCTAATACGCAAAAATAATATAGTTACATTCGCCAGCAAGAATTTAATAGATATGCTACCTGATCAAAAAACTGTTGCGGAAAAATTATTAGCAGCCGGCGCTGTTAAGTTAAGCCCTGATGCACCCTTTACCTGGGCCAGTGGTTGGAAAAGCCCCATTTACTGTGATAACAGGAAATTATTATCCCTTCCTTATACCCGCGATTTTATTAAAAGCGAATTATGTAATTTGATTTTTGAGAAGTTCAATGATGCAGCTGTTTTGGCTGGTGTAGCTACTGCCGGCATTGCCTGGAGCGCCATGACGGCTGATCAGTTGAAACTCCCTTTGGTTTATGTACGGCCCAAACCAAAGGAACATGGATTAGGAAATCAAATAGAGGGAATGTTGCAGGAAGGTCAGGATGTAGTCGTTATAGAAGATTTGATATCTACAGGTAAAAGCAGTTTATTGGTAGTAGATGTTTTGCGAAAAGCCGGAGTGAATATTTTAGGGATGGTCTCCATTTTTAATTATGGTTTTTATGAAGCAGATATTGCTTTTAGAGAAAAAGAAGTTCCTATATTTTCATTATCGAATTATGAAACCATGATTGAGCTGGCGATCGAAAAAGGGATCGTACACCCGGAACAGGAAGCGGTCTTAAAGGATTGGAGGAAGAATCCGGCAGGTTGGGGGTAGATAAGTATTCAAGGTTTCATGTAATTAAATGAAATTCAAATTTTTTATTCCACATAAGTAGTTAAAACTGTATTTTATTACCATCGCAAAAAGGAAGGTGCAATGGCGTTTTTCCTTATAAGATTTTTTTAAAAATATTAGCTTAATAAATGGGCTTATGATAATTCGGATTTAAGTCATAGCAAAATAATTGAAGCCACGATGCTAATATTGCAGAACCCAAATCCCCATTTAAGATGAGTTGTTCGATGGTTTGCCCCATGTAATGTGATAAATAACCGGCAGTTTGATTCTGGCTTTGGGTGGTGTTGATAAAATTTTCCATATTATCAAAACCTGCAAACCAAGACGTTTCTTCTATCACGAGTGGTTTTTCTGTCTGGTTATTGGACACAAAAGCAAATGCTGCATTCATTTTTCCATCTTCCGGGTATAAATGGGCGCTGTTGTAGTCCAGTTGGTCATTAAAAACGGTAGTCACGCCGAGTGCAATAAAACCAATTGTTACAGGAGTTCTGCTATCTTCTTCACGTATCGCATTTTTTAATGTGGTGATCCAGCTTCTGGTTACAGTTTGCCAAGATCTTCCTGCCGGAGTACGAGTCAAATTTTGAACAAATTAATAACCTCCATAAGGCTGCCCGGGTAACCAAAGATTTGTTTTTGAGGAAGGTGTGACCGGTTCATTCATGAGATTGTAAGCAAATACATTGTTATAGTTTTTTGCAACACCGGCTATAGCATTCCAAAATACAGCCTGGGTTGCCCATCGTGACTGTTCATCCATGGCATCATACCAGGCAGGTTGGTCCTCTAAGATATAAGCGCCTAAGCCCGTGATGTCAAGATACAAACCATACGTGCCTGCAAATTCAATTTCATCCTTCAGCCTTGAAAGGGCCTGCTGGTTGGGAGTTACTGCATCGGTCATAAAACGATTGTATTGTAAGTGAATACGTACAATATTCACCCCCAGCGCTTTCATTTCACGGAAGTCCTGTTTGATTATTTCCCAGGTAGCAGGATCATTCCAATTATCATCCACGAGCCGGAGTTGATCTGTGTTTGTATAATTTACGCCCCATGGAATGAATGCATTCCCATTAGCATCCACAAAATTTTTTCCCTGAACATGAATAGGGGAGAGGTTGTACTTTTCTTCGCTGGACGTATTTATAAAAAGTATGGGTTTACCTCTGAAAGAAGAAGGCATGGTAGACTTCCCGGTTATAGAAACCGGGCCTTTAAGCGTTACAAAACTTCGGGAAACAAAACTTCCTTTTTGTAGTGTAAAAACATGCGGGGTCGTTTTATTACCCGTTGTGAGATCATAGTTCAACACCAGGCTGCCATTGAGTTGCAATGCATTCGCAGAATCATTCCCGGCACTTACCCAAAAGGCAATTTCATAATTATACGTATCATTTTTCACCGAATCCAGTTTACGTATTACGGAATGCACAATGAAAAAATTTGCACCTGCTTTATTTTCTAACAAATTATTGCTTGTGTCCTGTTGTATCGGTGTCACTTCTTTTTTACAAGCCTGGAGAAATAGCAGGAAAATGATCAGGATGGAATTGAAGCGTAAAATATTTTTAATCATAAAATAGATTTTCGCAGTTAGAAAAATGATGTTTGAAATTGAATTGGAATGAAAGTTTAAAATTAATAAAATATAATTAAAGGATTTTGTGTCAATCAAAGTTTTTAACTTACGGAAATTATCGTTATATAGACTGACTCAACATGAATTATGGAGTTTCTTCTTTTTTTGAATGAGCCAAATAATTCTCCATGAGGAATATTTAATACTTTAAAATCTCGTTTTCATGAGCATTCTTTTTAAGTATAAGGGAAGTATCTGTTACAGCAAAGACATCGCCCTTATTGATCTTGCTATTGTATTTATCATAGACGCGTACAAATAGATTTTTTTGTACACAAGCGTTTAACTGAAGAGCGATGCAATAATATAAAAAGCTTTTTCATGATGTTTAATTTAAATGATAAATAATCTTTTAAGCTTTAAAGATCTAGAACAAAATCCTCCTGTCTCTTAAGGTATTTTCTATTACTGTAACCTTTTTGTCTTGGTAGAAAGGGTAGAGGAGAAGGCGTAATTTTTTTTATAAAAAAATATACCCGATATACAATTCGTATTACTGATTTGTATTTTGTTCATCTGGACTTGTAGTTGAATACTTCTGTTTGTTATGCTGAAAATTCCAATGATGTAGAATGCAATATGAGGAATTGTAGATGAAAATGCTCCCGGGATTTTCCCGGGAGCATTTTTGAAATCACTTTAAAAAATTTTGGATGAAGATGTGCCCCAGGCGGGACTTGAACCCGCACGATCGTTTCGGATCACAGGATTTTAAGTCCTGCGTGTCTACCAGTTCCACCACCAGGGCTAAAATAGGTGAGAGGGAAATAGTGAGCGGAAGACCGGGCTCGAACCGGCCACCCCGACCTTGGCAAGGTCGTGCTCTACCAAATGAGCTACTTCCGCTTATGAAAAAAAGAACTTAAGGCTTGCAAAAATAAGCTTCTGCAATTCACTGCAAAATAAAAATGGAAATTTATTTGTACTGGGGTGTATATAATGTACTGCTCTGGATTTCTACATCCGGTTTCCCCTTATAACGATGTTGATATAACTGAAAACACATACCTACAAATAAGGCTATCGTACAAAATAATTGTACATAGAAAATAAACCTGGATGAACTGACCCAATTGTAACGAATATCTTTTTCTTTACTTTTTTCTACATCGTATATCATAAAAAAAAATTTACACTGCAAAAATAAGGTTCATGCCTTTATATCCAAGTTCTTTTTTATTATTTTGGAAAAATACTTTTTCCCTTCCACATAATAGGCCCATGCCAGTAATCCTTGATATACACCTGGATACTTTCTGATATTTCTTCGTTTATTTTTTATCATTTTCTTACCGGGCAAAGGAGAAAAGATAATGATCATCCATGCACGCATGACTGCTCCCGCATCTCCGGAACGGCCACTTAATAAGGATTTTAGCACATATAGCAGATCCAGCATAAAGCGAGTGGGAAATATCCAAATCTTTTCACTGAAAGGTAAATGCATGGACAACATCCAAAGGTTATTGCGGAAATTCAGAAACACTTTTCGGCTGTTTCCCTGGGGCAAAGTGCCTCCCCCTACATGATAAACCACGGATTCGGGGCAATAACTGATTTTTAATCCGGTTTCATGAATACGCCAGCATAATTCAATTTCTTCCATATGTGCAAAAAAAGCTTCATGGAACCCTCCAAGCTTTTCAAAAACCTCCCGGCGAATAAAAAGAGCAGCACCACTTGCCCAAAATACTTCTGAAGGATCATCATATTGACCCTCATCTTTTTCGCAAGTATCGAAAATCCTACCTCGGGCAAAGGGATAACCAAGCATATCTATCCAGCCGCCGGCTGCGCCTGCATATTCAAAAGTATCCGGGTTTTTAAAGGAAAGAATTTTGGGTTGGCAGGCAGCGATCTCCAGGTTGTTTTCCATCATTTTAATAACCGGCTCAATCCAGTTGGGAGTAACTTCAATGTCTGAATTAAGTAAAACAAAGAAATCTTCTTTTAAATCTTTTAGGGCATTATTATAACCGCCTGCATATCCGGTATTAAGAGTTAATTGGATTCGTGAAATTTCCGGAAAATTTGATTTTAGAAAAGTGACTGAATCATCTGTGGAAGCATTATCCGCTACATAAATTTTTGCTTCTGAATAATTGTTGCCGATCACACAGGGCAAAAACTTTTCCAGGTATTGCCTGCCATTGAAATTCAGGATAACAATTGCAACTCGATATTTCTCCAAACGTTTTTTTTCAAAAATAATGCAAGCAAAGATTATGTATGAACTTTATTCCAATTTCCACATGATATTTAATGCAGATCATGTATCTTCATAGAAAGATGATCTGTATACTTTTTAAAATCACTACATGTTTGCAGTAACCATTTTGGGGAATAATTCCGCATTGCCGGCCCATGAAAGGCATCCTACTGCACAGGTTGTAACTATAGATGACAGGTTACTATTGATTGACTGTGGTGAAGGGACACAAATGCAAATGAGCCGCTATAAAATTAAAAGGAGCAAGATTAGCCATATTTTTATTTCTCATTTACATGGCGATCATTATTATGGATTAATTGGTTTATTAACGAGTTACAGTCTTCAAAACAGAGAAACTCCGTTGCACATCTATGCCCCTCCGGGACTGGAAAAAATTATTCAATTACAATTGGATATTGTGCATGCTATTTTACCTTATGAACTGGTATTTCATTGTATTACCTGTGAAGAAATGTTGGTGGATGAAGAAAAATTTTCAGTGAGTTGCTTCCATGTACAACACCGTGTTCCTTGCTATGGGTTTATTGTTACTGAAAAAAAGAAACCACGCAAACTCGATTTAAAGACGATAGAAGCATATTCCATTCCGGTTAGTTTTTATAACAATTTGTCTATGGGAGAAGACTACGTTACTTCAAATGGAGAAGTTATTAAAAATGAATTGTTAACTAAACCTCATGCTTTGCCTAAAAAATATGCTTATTGTGCGGATACAAAATTTTATCCGCCCATGGCAAAAATTGTTCAGGGAGCAGAGCTCCTTTATCATGAAGCGACCTACCTGGATAATTTGAGAGAAAGAGCTATTGAGCGTTTTCATTCAACTTCTGTGCAAGCTGCTGAATTTGCAAAACTATCGGATGTGAAAAAATTGTTGATTGGGCATTTCAGCAGTAAATATGAAGTTTTGGAGGATTTTTTAACTGAAACGGTTCCTATATTTCCACTTACAGAAATCGCCACTGAGGGCGTCACTTTTATCATTTAAAATTTAAGGATAAATGCTGAATCATATCTGATGTCATTTTCCCCAGATCATATTGATGTTTCCAACCCCAGTCTTTTTTTGTTTTTAAATCATCTATGCTTTGTGGCCAGCTTTCGGCAATTTTTTGCCGATAATCCGGCGCATAATTTATTTTAAATGATGGTATATGCTTTTTTATTTCTTTGGCAATATCTTTAGGTGAGAAGCTGATACCGGAAAGATTATAGGAATTATGGATTTTGATTTTTTTAGCCGGCGCTTCCATTAATTCTATTGTGGCCCGAATGGCATCCGGCATATACATCATAGGTAAATAGGTATTGGCGCTGAGGAAACAGGTATATTGTTGTTTCCTTAAGGCCTCATAAAATATTTCAACCGCATAATCAGTAGTGCCGCCACCGGGTTCGGATTTATAAGAAATTAAACCGGGATATCTCAGACTTCGAACGTCCACGCCATACTTTTGGAAATAATAATTGCACCAGTTTTCACCGGCTAATTTGCTGATTCCATATACTGTGGTGGGTTCAATAATGGTTTGTTGAGGGCAATTCTTTTTGGGCGAGCTAGGCCCAAAAACGGCAATGGAAGATGGCCAGTAAACTTTTTGTAATTTTTCTTCACGGGCTATTTCCAAAATATTTAATAGGCCTTTCATATTCAGATCCCAGGCGATCATGGGTTTTTTTTCTCCGGTAGCAGAAAGAACTGCAGCCAATAAATAGACTTGTGTAATCTTTTGCTTTTTAATGATATCCTGCAATTTTTCTTTATCCATCACACTCATTTGAATATATGGACCGGTACCCTTTAATAAGATGCTTTCTTCGCGCAGGTCACTGGCAATGACATTATTCTTACCAAAGGCTTCTCTTAAAGCAAGTGTGAGTTCCACACCTATTTGGCCGCAGGCCCCAATTACTAAAATTTTATCTTTAGCCATAGGATGTTTTTTATACAAAGCAAAGAAAGTAAAGTTTACTGTAATTTCGTTGTCACTTTAATAAAATTCTATGGTAGCTGATTTTTTGAAAAACGTATTTCATCAACAAGAATATAATCCTGCTCAGTTTTTTCTCATGGCAGGGCCTTGTGTTATTGAAAGTGAGCAACTATTGATGGATGTTGCTTCTTCTGTCTCTGCCTCCTGTAAAAAGCTTGGCATTCCATTTATTTTTAAATCAAGTTACCGAAAAGCAAATAGGACCAGTTCATCCTCTTTTACGGGTATTGGTGATGATCGGGCCTTACAGTTCTTAAAAAAAGCAGGAGAGAAATTTTCTATTCCTACGGTTACTGATATTCATGCACATGATGAAGCAGCTATGGCTGCTGAATATGCTGATGTATTGCAGATACCGGCATTTCTGTGCAGGCAAACGGATCTGCTTGAGGCTGCTGCCAAAACTGGGAAAATCATAAATGTCAAAAAAGGGCAGTTTACCAGTGGGGCAGCCATGAAATTTGCTGTAGATAAAATCAAAAGAGCAGGTAATGACAAAGTTATGCTCACAGAAAGGGGAAATAGTTTTGGTTACCAGGATTTAATTGTGGATTATAGAAATATTCCGATAATGAAGGAGTTGGGTGTTCCTGTAGTAATGGATTGTACACATAGTTTACAACAACCCAATTTAAGTTCCGGTATTACGGGAGGTAATCCGGAAATGATTTCTACCATTGCTAAAGCGGCTATTGCAACAGGTTCAGATGGATTATTTATAGAAACACATCCGGATCCATCCAAAGCCAAGAGTGATGGCGCCAATATGTTGATTTTGGATAAGCTGGAATCTTTGCTGGAGGAATTAATACCGATTCGGGAAGCCATCTTAAAAAATAAATAGTTTTTTATTTTAGATGGTCTAATTTATGTTCGTTATGCGCCCAGTCTTTTGGTAATATACCAAATTCTTTTTTAAATGCTGCTGCAAAATGGCCAAGATTTGAATAGCCGATTAATTTACCTACTTCCATAATAGAATGGCCTCCTTTTTTTAAAATATTTTTTGCCTGAAGCATCCTGTATTTTTGGAAATATTCATATACCGGCATTCCATAAAAATTACGAAACTGTTTTTTAAATTTTGTAGGACTCATTCCGGCCATTTTGGAAAGGCTGGCGATTGTTATTGCCGGTTCGGAGAAATTCTTTACAAGTTCTGATTCTGCCTGAATCATGGCGTTGACTTCATCACCTTTAATTTTCGCTACGACGATACCGGTTTTTAATTTTTCATGAAAATTAACCAGCATTCTTTCCAGTAATAATAATATCCGATTATAAATAAACTGTATTGTAACCGGATTTTTTTTATGCTCGCCGATGATCTCTTCAATAATAGCCCGGTAAGTGGAATCTACAAATTCCACTTGCTCACCATGTAGTTCACGATAATAGTAATTGGAAGTGAATTTTTCAAAAACAGCGGGCGAAATAAATTGATGAATAATGTTTTTGTGAAATAAAACAGATACACTATTTATTTTAATACCTGCCGGGATATGTATCTTAGAAATAAAAGAGGAATTGCTTAGGAATATAATGTGGTTTAATAAGGTTTGATGCTGCAAATAAAAAACAGGAGCCGCATGATGGCCTTCCTCAAATGAAATATCAAAAAAATGGAGAATAAAATATTGTTGATTTAAATTCGGTTCCCTTTGAAGTACCAGGTCTTCATGAAAAGTACAATTCATGATCATTACAGAAATATCATCTTGTAATTGATAAGCATTGATAGTTCCAGTGCCTGATTCCGGAGGTATAATCAGCTCACCATCGGAAGATGAAGAACCCAATGATTGAGCAATCTTTTTAACAAGCAGTTCAAATCCTTTTTCTTTATAAATTACTTTCATTAATTTTTCACATTTGTCATTTCAGGCAATTTTCCAAATTGTTTTTCATAGGCTGACTTAAAAACAGATTTCTTTTCAAAGCCAAGTGCATCCATGATTTCATTGAGGGAATACCGGTTGGATAAAATCATCGCATGAGCTTTATTCATCCGTTGATTTGTAAAAAACTGATGAGGAGGCTGCTCATATATTTCCTTGAAAATTATTTTAAATTTAGACGCGCTCATGGCAGCCATTTTAGATAATTGATTCAATGACATGGGACGTTCTGAAAAGTCATGAATAAAAATTTTTGTTACTTCTTTTATCCGGGACAAATCCTCATGTGAAAATTTACCAGGCAAAAAAGTGGCGGATACTTTTTTATGGTATCTTAAAAATACTCTTTCACTAATCAGCATGATCCTGTTATAAATAATGAGTTTATGAAATTCGCTTTGATTCATTTCGAATATTTCCTTAAACCATTTTTTATATTCAGCATCCATGGGTTCATTATAAAAATAACTGGATAAGAAATTGAGGTGATCATTTATTTGAATACCTACTTCCGACTCTTTGAAAAATTGTTGCATGGTTTCCTGGGGGAAAAGGATATTGATTCCTGAAATTATTTGAAATTTTGGAGCCATAAAAATCCATTTCCTATTTGTCTTATTTAATTGTAGTCTGGGTAAATGGTTATCTCCAAGAGTGTTCTCGTTATCCAGGCGAATAATTAAATGTTCATCTTTTATTTTTTTTTGATGAAATTGTATCTCATTTTTAAAAGAAGCATTGAAAATTAAACACTCAATTCCACCATGGAAAGACAATAAACGAAAAAACCCATGACCTAAAGACTCGGGGATCTTAATAAAATTTTTTGAATATTTGAATTCTAAAGCTTTGCAAAGCTGCTTTAAAAAATTTTCATAAGTTGACAAGCCATATTCAATGGTAATCAATTTGATAAATTTAGAGGTATTTCAAGGGGTTCCGCTTTGCGGAAAGAATATAGTTTTTCATATTTAGCCAAAAAGCAAGAATCATATAGATGATTAATGGCGAACCCATTGTTAAAAAAGTAATATAAATAAACCACATGCGAATGCGGGCGCTTGCAATTCCCAGCTTTTCTCCGATAGTGGAACATACTCCAAAAGCCTGCCATTCCAGGAAGCCTCTTAACTTTTTCATAATGCAAATTAAAAAATTTTTTAATAGTGCTCGGGTGATCTTAAAAATTTTAAGTAATTGGTTACAAAGCAGGTCTTCCTTGCACTTTAAAGATTGATTATAAAAATATTTTTAATTTTAGCATAATGATTGAATATGTGGTGTCCGGTTTTGATAAGAATTCAAATAAGTTGTAAAATAGGATGATAAGAAAATATGTGATTGTAATCTTATGCTTTTTCTTGTATTTTCCTTTAAGCCTTAGGAGCCAGGAAATACATAAGACGGGTAACTTTTCTGTAATAGGGTATTATGCCGGTAATGCAGAAGAAGCGAGTGAATATCCCATTGAATACCTGACGCATATCATCTACAGTTTTTGTCATGTGAAAAACGGGTTGTTGAGTGTAGATAATAAAAACGATTCTGCTACTATTCGATCACTGCTGGCATTAAAACAAAGAAATGCCTCTCTCAAAGTGATTTTATCCGTTGGTGGATGGGGCGGATGTATGCCCTGTTCCGAAGTTTTTTCCACAAAAAATGGACGGGTGAATTTCTCTAAATCTGTTAAGCACTTGCTGGAATATTTCCAGGCAGACGGGATAGATCTCGATTGGGAATACCCGGCTATTTCCGGATACCCCGGTCATTTATTTCAAAAAGATGATAAACAGAATTTTACCCTTTTACTTGAAGCTTTGCGTAATCAACTTGGTAAAAAATATGAGATCAGTTTTGCTGCAGGAGGCTTTTCGAATTTCCTGGATTCTTCAGTAGAATGGGATAAGATTACACCATTGGTGGATAGAGTAAACCTGATGAGCTATGACCTGGTAAATGGTTTTAGTGTTGTGAGTGGCCATCATACGCCACTTTATGCTACTCCTTGGCAAAAGGAATCTACAGATTATGCAGTTCGCTATCTCTATCGTATTGGATTTCCCATGAATAAATTGGTCATTGGAGCTGCTTTTTATGCCAGGGTGTTTGATATTTTTAAAAATGAAAACAATGGATTATATATGCCCTGTAAATTTAATCATGGAATTTCTTATAAAGATTTCGACACAACCAAACTCAAAAAAGAGGGTTTTCTTTATTATTGGGATTCCATTGCTGAGGCACCCTACATGTATAGTAAAGAGAAAAAACAGTTAATCAGTTATGATAATGAACATTCGATTTATTTAAAAACCAAATATGCCCTTAACCAACACCTGAATGGTATCATGTTCTGGCAATTAGGGGATGATAAATCTACAAATGGTTTGCTAAGTGTTATTCATAAGACCTTAAAAGAACTCTAAACCACTTTCCTTAAAAGTGTTCACAATAGTTTTGTAAATCAGGCCTTTTTTTCTTATATTTATCCTAATAAAAATGAGGCCATTTATTTCTGGCATTGTTTTCGTTCTGAAGTGAGCAGTATATTTTTAATTAAAAATAAAATTTCAAACTATGAGTAAGCAAAAATTATTGGCCGGGATCTTACTTGGCGCAGCTGCCGGAGCCGTATTAGGTATTTTATTCGCACCGGATAAGGGTTCAGAAACCAGAAGAAAAATTGGTGAAAAGAAAAATGACCTGAAAGATAAGGTGAAAGATTCTTATAATCATTTTGTTGATGGTGTTTCTGAAAAAGTAGAAAATACTAAAAATGCAATCAATGAATGGCGTGAAAAGGGAAAGGAAAAATTGAGCAATATGCGTTCCCACACTGAAGAAGTTTCATAAAAGAATTGAATCCCCAAAAAAAAGAAGGAGTTTTTCTCCTTCTTTTTTTTGAAAAATCATTCCATCTTTTCTATGATAAGGCTTTATTGATAATATTTTACCTAAACCGAGCGTTAATTAAATCGGTCAAAACCTTCTATTTTTCGATAGGGTTTTTTAAAGAAATCAGCTACCACTTCATTAAACAGGTCTTTATAAACGATAGGTGTTGAGTGGCCGGATGCAGGCAAAATCCATAAATAAGATTTAGGAATAGATTGTGCTATCAGCATGGTATGTTCCGTTCTTATCACATCATGATCACCTCCAATAACCAATACAGGGCATTGAATGGTTGCTAAATCTGCAATAGGAATATGTGGCTCATGAGTGAGTAAATTCAATAGTTTCAGCGAATTTTTTACCATAGCATTTTGTTGCATGTGACTAACCGTATCGTATTGATGTTGTGCCCATTCCCATACAAAAGGATCTACAGCAGTCGTATCCGGCTGAAGGTTAGCTCCTGTAATAGCTAATTTTTTTACTTTATCAGGGTGACGGATAGCGAGTAATAACCCATTGATTCCACCATCACTCCAGCCAATGACATTACAGGAATCTACATGCAGGCTGTCAAGTAAGGCATTTAAATCGTCTGCCATCATTTCATAACTCAGGGAATCACTGAAATCATAGGATTTTCCCTGCGCCCGGCTGTCAGCCAGGATCACCCGGTTGTCTTTTGAAAAGTAAGGGATTTGATATAAGAAATTATTGATGGACCCGCCATTCCCATGTATGATCAAAAGGGGAGCGCCCTGACCATATTCTTCATAATACATATTAAATCCTCTTATCTTAATATATTTTCCTACTTTTTCATTTCGTCCGTAGATCGTTGTATCAAATGGGGAGCTTCCATCTGCCTGTGCAAATGTTGTTTGCAAAAAAAACAGGGCCATCACGGTAATAAGAAATGACTTAAAATTGATCATGATTTTTTAAGGACAAAGTAAATATAAATTATATAGAAAGCTCCTTTTTTCTTTTTGCATAAATCAGTTCATCCAGGTAAAGCCCATCTTTATAAATTGTTTTTTTTAAAATGGCTTCCATTTTAAAACCGCATTTTTCTAAAACCTTCTGGGATGCTGTATTTGTTGAAAATGGCCTTGCAAATACGCGTTCAAAATTCAAATTTATAAATGCAATTGTGACTATTTGGGAAAGTGCTTGAGTCATTATTCCAGTATTCCAATATGCTTCACCCAGCCAATATCCGATTTCAGCATTTTTTCTGAAAACATCTTGTTGAGGATGAATACCAATACCTCCTACTGCTTTACCCTTTACTTCTATAGCAAAGATGTGTACGGTGTGATCCTTTGTAGCATATTGAATAAATTTTTTTCCGGCATCAGGAGTATAAGGATGTGGAAATGCATCCGTCATAAATTGAGCGATGCGTGGATTATTTGCATGTAAGACCAAACTATCCAGGTCATCTAATTTCCAGGGCCTTAATAAATAATCCATAAAATGAATTTTAGAAAATGGGCAGGTGATGAATTATGCAATTTCATCTGTATCAAACCTTTTTACGGATTGGATTCCATTCAATTTTTTCAGTTGATTTACCAAATTATCCAGCTCTTCTTTGTCATGCACAAAAATTTTGATCGTTCCTTCAAAAAGGCCTTCCATGGATTCAATGGTTAATGCGGAAATATTAATTTTCATCTCGCCACTAATCACATTGGATATTTTATTTACAACACCGACATCATCCAAACCAATAATTTTTAACCCGGTTAGGAAAGAAATTTCTTTATTCTTTGCCCATTTGGTTTTTACAATCCTATGGCCATAATTGGCCATCATTTGAGCAGCATTAGGACAATTTGTTCTATGAATGCTCAGGCCCTTACCGGTACTGACAAATCCAAAAACGCTGTCTCCCGGAATGGGGTTGCAACACTTTGCCAGCGTATATTTTATTTTGTCACTGCTCTCCCCAAAAATGATTAATTCGGAGTCTTTTTTTGAATGTTTATTATCTGTCTCTGTTTTAATTTCAGGGATCTTGACTATGCGTGGCATTTCCAATTTATCGCCAAGGACATGAAAGGATTTTAAATCCTTTAGGTCATTTGTTTTTACGGCGATATCATAAAACAGATCGAGCTGAGAAAGCACTTTATAATAACTCACCAACTCATCAATATTATGTTGGTTAAAGCCGGCGCCCATTCCTTCCAGTTTCTTTTGTAAAATATATTTTCCATCTTCAGCTATCTTTCTTTTTTCTTCCTTTAAAGAATCTTTTATTTTACTACGTGCTTTAGCTGTAACAACGAATCCCAGCCAGTCTTCATTGGGTTTTTGCTTATTGCTGGTTATAATTTCTATTTGATCGCCACTTCGTAACTTATGACTGATGGGGACTAATTTATGATTGACTTTTGCCCCTATACATTTACTGCCGACTGCCGTATGGATGGAAAAGGCAAAATCCAGGGCTGTAGAACCGGTAGGAAGCATTTTCACTTCACCTTTTGGCGTGTACACATAAATTTCTTCTGCAAGAAAACTTACTTTAAAATCCTGAAGAAAATCTATGCCATCCGTATCCTGGTTAGAGATGGCATCTCGTATCTGAGAAAACCATTTATCAAAACGGTCTTCATTGTTTGAGCCTTCTTTGTATTTGTAATGTGCAGCCAAACCCTTCTCAGCTATTTCATTCATTCTTTTACTGCGTATCTGTACTTCCACCCACTTTCCCTGTGGCCCCATTACCGTTGTATGAAGCGCTTCATAACCATTGCTCTTTGGATTACTCAACCAGTCGCGAAGTCGTTCCGGAGATGGGTTATACTCATCAGTTATAAAAGAATATACTTTCCAGCATTCTTCTTTTTCTTTTTCCGGTTGAGAATCAATGATGATGCGAATTGCAAACAGATCATAGACCTCTTCAAAACTTACATTTTTTTTCTTGATTTTATTCCAGATGGAATGGATGCTTTTGGGCCTTCCGAAGATTTCAAAAGCGATTCCTGTTTTATTTAGTTTTTCTTTTAAAGGTTTAATAAATTCATTGATATAACGGGTTCTTTCTCTTTTTGTCTCTGATAGCTTTCGGGCGATTTCTTTATAAGCCTCCGGTTCCATATACTTCATGGCCAGATCTTCGAGTTCTGTCTTAATATTATATAAACCCATCCTATGTGCAAGAGGCGCATATACCCAAACTGTTTCACTTGCTATTTTTAATTGCTTTTCACGTTTCATGTAATCCAAAGTGCGCATATTGTGCAAGCGATCTGCCAGCTTTATAAGAATGACACGCGGATCATCGGTGAGCGTTAATAGGATTTTTTTAAAATTTTCAGCCTGTTGGCTGATATTGGTATCAATGACAGAAGAAATTTTTGTAAGCCCGTCCACAATACGTGCTATTTCTGTTCCAAATTCTCTTTCCACATCTTCCAGAGTTATATCTGTGTCTTCAACAGTATCATGCATCAGCGAACAAATAGTGGAACGAACTCCCAGACCGATTTCTTCCACACAAATTGTGGCAACGGCCAAAGGGTGAAAAATATAAGGCTCACCGCTTTTGCGACGCATGGTCTTATGTGCTTCTGCCGCCATTTCAAATGCCGTGCGAACAATCTCCTTGTCACCCCTTTTCAATTTTGGATGAAGGAGCCTCAAAAGAGCGCGATATTTTCTTAGGATTTCCTTTTTTTCCTGTTCTTCATTCAGGGCATATTTGGGTAAATCCGTATCTAATGTCGTATTTGTATTTGCACTCATTCTAACACGAATTTAATTATAATTGAGATGAATGCAATGTACGTTGCAGAAATAATATTATTTTTTTAAACTTTCCTTTTTTAAAAGTGTAAACAATCTTTAAATATGATTTCAATTGGTAAATCTGCCAATTGTTTTTACATATTTTAGTACTGTAATGCCCACGTTAAATATGCGATGAATAAATTTGAAAAGATGATTCTATTTCATTTCTTTAACCTGCTCATTTAAAGGCGTTTGCTTTTTGGCACCATTTATATGGAATTCAATCTCGATTGTCCCGGCATCTTTTTCCAATAAAATAGATCTTTTTTCCTGTTTCTTTCCATTTATATGAAGTGAGGATTGATCGCTTCTATTTATGAAATTAATATGATACGTGGTTTTTTCATATTGATAATTTATGGAAAATGAGTCCCATGAATCCGGTATGCATGGATGAAATAACAGCTTATCTCCTTCGCGTTTTAATCCGAGCATGAATTCCAGGATAAATTGATACATCCAACCAGCTGAACCTGTATACCAAGACCAACCACCTCTGCCCTCATGTCCGGGAGTACTGTATATATCCGCTACCAACACATAGGGTTCCGCTTTGTATTGTTGCACCAAAGCTTCAGTATGAGAGTGGTCCACAGGATTGATCAATGAAAATAATTCCCATACTTTTTCATTTTCTCCCAATGCTGCAAATGCCATCATGGTCCATATTGCGGCATGTGTATATTGACCTCCATTTTCCCTTACTCCTGGTACATATCCTTTAATATATCCGGGATCTAAATCAGCAGTATCAAATGCAGGATCCAATAACTTTATTAATCTATGGGTTCGGTCAACAAGAAATTTATCTACTGCCTTCATTCCCGATGTCGAACGTTGACTGGTTCCACCCTGGGAAAGTATTGACCAGCTTTGAGAAATGGAATCTATCCTGCATTCTTTATTTTTTATAGATCCCAGAGGTGTACCATCATCAAAATAAGCTCTCCTGTACCAGTCTCCATCCCATGCATTTTTTGCAATGTTTTCTTTCAGGTTTTTCGCTTGCTGCAAACATTCTTCCGCAAATTCATGATCATTTTGATGGTGGGCAATTTTTGCAAATTCATTTAAATTAGTATAGAGAAAAAAAGCCAGCCACACGCTTTCACCACGACCTTCATTGCCAACTCGGTCCATCCCATCATTCCAGTCACCCGACCCGATTAATGGTAAACCATGTGCTCCAAAACGCAGACCATGCTGTATCGCGAGTTTGCAATGATTATATAATGGTTCAAAATAATTTAAATATACCGGCAGGTCATAATAGGAATCTTCATGCATATTCAATGGTCTTCCTTCTATAAAAGAAACAGATTCTTGTAAGATTTCCCAATCCTCCGTAAGTTCTATATACTTGTTGGTGACAAATGGTAACCACAAATAATCGTCTGAACACCTGGTACGCACACCACGTCCTGTAGGCGGATGCCACCAATGCTGCACATCTCCTTCTTTGAATTGACGGGAAGCACTGAGTATAATCTGATCCCGGGCAACCTGTGGTTTGGTATGCAACAAGGCCATTACATCCTGCAACTGATCGCGGAAGCCAAAGGCACCACCAGATTGATAATAACCACTTCTGCCCCAAACACGGCAAGCAAGCGCCTGATACACCAGCCAACCATTTGTCAGGAAGTTTAATGCATTATCAGGTGTTTCTACTTTTACTGCACCAAGGGTTTCATTCCAGAATTCATGTACCTTTTGTAAGGTTTCCTGTGCATAAATTGGATCCTTTGTCGTTTCAATAATGTTTTGCACTTCTTGCTCATTATTCCCGGCACCGAGGCGAAAAATTATTTCTTTTTCTTCACCTGCATATAAGCTGGTAGGAATTTGAATGGCAGCACACGCATCCATAGATGCACCATTTTTCCCGGATAATTTAATTCTGCCCATTGCAGCAGGAGATTGCATAGAGCCATTACTCCCGATAAATTCTGAACGGTCACAGGTAAAACTCATTTTAGATGTATGAGCCGTAAAAAAACAAACCTGTTCAAAGAAAATGGAGTTATACCTGTTTTTGGAAAAAAGTGCACCGGTTTCGGCATCTTTTTCTGTAATGATATACATGGAAGATTTTGAACGTAAGTCACCAAGGATCCATTCGGCATATCCGGTCACACTTAATTTTCTTTCTCTTCCGGAAAGATTTTTTAAACGAATAGATGTGAATTTTACTGGTTTATCAATATGGACAAATACAGTTGTTTCAGATTGAATACCGTTTTCTATATGTTCAAATACGGAGTACCCAAAACCGTGTCGGGTAATATAGGCTTCTTTACTGGTTGCAGGCAATGGCATGGGAGACCAGAATTTTCCATCTTCTTCATCACGTATGAAAAAAGCTTCTCCGCTGGAATCTGAAACGGGATCATTATGCCAGGGTGTTAAACGGAATTCATGTGCATTTTCAAGCCAGGAATAACTGGAACCACTTTCTGAGATCACCGTTCCAAACCTGTAATTTGCAAGTACATTTGCCCAGGGTGCCGGGGTTCTTTTTTGTGCATCTGAATAAATAATATATTCTTTTCCATCTTTTGTAAAACCGCCATGCCCATTGACAAAAACAAGATCTGCAGGAAGATGCAATTGCGGTGTTTCTACCATTTTGCCGGGATGGTTTATCGTAGGTAAAAATGCGGGTGGAAGTGGTTTTGAATTTACTTTATTATTAATTTGTTCTTCCAAAGTACCTGCATGATCATCTATAATGATCCGGGCAACCGTCTGAAATAAAATTCGGTCTTCATTAGTTACCTGTTCTGTTCTTCTAACATATAAGTTTCCCGGTTGGGCATTCGAAGTGGTATTTACAGAAGCAGTAACAATATTCATAATCTGTTCTTGTAATTCCTGCCGGTATGCGCCAAAATCTTCATTCAAAATAAGCAGATCCACGGCAATCCCTTTCATACGCCAATAAGCATGTGCTTTAATCATTTGATTGACAAGTGGTAAATTTTGAATATCATGGACACGTAAAAGAACGATAGGAAGATCACCCGAAATGGAATAGCTCCAAAGCCCATTTTGGCCTTTGAAATTACTTTTAATGATTTCCGGTGTAGCACGCAATAAGGCATTTGGAAAAATAATTGATCCGGCCATCCGCACATATAATTGGGCTTCACCTTCACTTGCATTGATCTGATGGAGAATGACCTGATTATGTGTCCATGATAATTCAAAAGCCCGGTTTTTAATAAATTTATCCTGGTATTTGTACATGAGACTTTCACATAATTCCTTTGAATCTGCCATTCCGGTAATAATGTCAAAAGTTGCAGTTTGATTGGGTTTCAGTTCAAATTCATAGCTTATTGATACACAAGGATCTAAAACCGAACCATCTACGCCTCTCATTTTAAAATCTGTGTCCATTGCTTTAGGGTTAATCACCGTTCTTCCCCGACCAATAAAATATGCACGGTCTGTTTCAAAAGTGGCTTTACTTCCGGCAATACCATCAGCAGTCACTAAATGAAACATCCACGGTGGTTTTTCCTCATTCGACTTTGGCCTTCTTGTACAAATGATGGTAGACTGATTTGGATAAATTTTAGTCTGGACAAATAAATTACTAAAGGCAGGATGAGCCTCATCGGCCGCTTGGGGTGCTATGACCACTTCTGCAAAACTGCTTACCCTAATTTTCTTAATACTGCCATTTTTGTTTATAACTCTTATGCGCCGGAGTTCCAGATCATCTTCGGGTGATACAACTATCTCTGTTCTTGTTTCAAAACCATTATCAAAACGTTTGAATTCTGCATGGCCCTGAGAAAAAATTGCTTCGTAGTTTTTACTCTTTTTCAATGTTGGCTGAAAAGTATTTGACCAAAATTCCCCAGTGGAAATATCCTTAATGTAGCAAAATGTACCCTTATTATCCAGTATGCCATCTTCTCTCCAGCGGTTAACCGATATATTGTTCCAGCGGCTATACCCACCACCGGAATTGGTGATAGCCACATTATATCTGCCGTTTGATAAAAGCTGAACTTCAGGTACAATGGTTTGTGGTGAATGGATGATGCGTAATTGCGGATTGGATGTAGTAGGTTTTGTATCAATGATATCCGCAGTATGTGCATAAAAAATACTGGCTCTGGGTATCCTTTCCTGCAATAATAAAATGGCAGATTGTAATTGAGGATCATCTTCAAACCTTTTCTGCATTTGTTGCCCTTGTATGACTGTGGCAAGTGATAAAAAAGACATGCCCAGATGATGTACCATAAAAGAAAAAATGGGTACATGGTCTTTGCCACGTGGCAAACGCGAAGACGTATAGTCCATTGCTTCATAAAAGCCATATTTCCCAACAAAACCTTTGCGGGACATCGATTGCAGATTTTGTAATGCTTCATGTGGTTTTATCATCAATGCCAAAATGGAAGCATAGGGTGCTATAACCAAATCATCACTCAAACCTCTTTTCAATCCCAGATCAGGCACTCCAAAAGCCCGGTATTGATAATTCAGATTGGAATCGACCATATTATAACCCGATTCGGAAATTCCCCAGGGAACATTTCGCTGATGGCCATAATCAATCTGTCTTTGTACCATAGACTGATTGGTTTGTTCAATAAGGGTATTAACATAGGTCGGCATGATCAATTGTGGCATTAGGTATTCAAACATAGATCCACTCCACGAAAGCAATACGGGCGATTTTCGTGTATAAGTAAGCAGCCTGCCTAATGCAAACCAACTTTCCTGGGGTAATTTTCCCTGTGCTATTCCTATAAATACTCCAAGCCTGGCTTCTGACGCTAATAAGTCATAATAACCACGATCTTTTTCATGAGCATCTACATTGTACCCGATGTGCATTAAATTATTGGATCGATCATACAGAAAATCGAATTCTATATCGGCATACATGGTACAATCTTCCACTAATACCTGAATCGTTGATAATAAGTCAACCGCTTTTAAAGCACCTTCCTGGATAAGTTCTTCTGCATTGTCTGGTAAAGGAAGCATAGATGCTCCTTGATGAGTAGAATGAAAATTTTCAATTTCAAGATGAATAATTTCTAAGGCATTTGCTAATTCTGACCAGGTCGGAATTTTTGAAAAAAAAGAGAAATGCATCAGCGCTTCGCGGTTGGGCATTTCGATCCATGGCGCATATATCTTTAATGTTTCGATATAATCCTGAACCTGACTTCTCAATTTTTGAATCCAGTGCTGTATAATTTCTGGAAAATGATTTTCCCATTTTTTTATTTCTCCGGAAATTGTTTGTAACACATCATGATAAGAAAATAATGTAGCCGGACACTCTTCGATTGTTTCATCTAATTTTTTAGAGATCAAAGAAATCTGCATGGATTCGTTCTCTTTGATATTCTCCTGTATTACCTGTACCGTGGTTTTTAGGCCAATGAAAATTTCCGGGCAAATAATTGGCTGGTGAATCGAAGATAGAAGCCCTTGTTTCAAAACCATTAAATAGCCGGCCATATTGCCGCTATCCACAGCTGATATATATTTTGGATTTAAAGGCTGTAGAGAGATAGTATCATACCAGTTATAAAAATGCCCACGGAACCGTTCCATTTTTTCCATTGTATCGAATGTGGCCCTGGTGCCATGTATCAATGCCGGCAATGTAATATAACCGAAGTCAACTGCCGATAAGCGGCAGAGGAGAGCCAAACCAATATTCGTTGGAGAGGTGCGGTTGGCCAGTACTTCTACCGGATGTACCTGGTAATTATCGGGTGGCAGGTAATTATTTTTTTCATTGATAAAATCTTCAAAATATGCCCAGGTTTTACGCGATAATTTTCTCAAGTAAATCAAATCATCGTGCGCAAGTTCCACAATTCTTCTTGTGCCGGGTTTACTGATCACCCAGGCAATAAGCGGAGCCAGTAACCATAGCACTAATACGGGCGATGCATAAAAAATAATATACATCGTTTTTTGTATAGCAAAACCTGTTACGAGTAAAATAATAAATGGGCAGATCCACATAACCAGGTAAAATCTCCCCAGGCTTTTAATTGGTTTATATTTATGGTTGTGCGATGGTGTCCATTCCAATAATTTTCTTCTGGAAAAAATCAAACGCCAATTGGTGCGAATGATTGCATCAGTATTATAATAGGCTTCAAAAGGAAGGATAGCGATATTGAACAATGCAGGGTATAACATTTCCAAAAAAGCTTTGCCTGTCTCTTTCAAATGCGGAATAAACTCCAATTCCTTTGGTGGATGAATCAGTTGCCAGAAACTATTTAAAATCGTGGGTAAAATAAATACAAGCACTAAGCCGCATGTCCAGAAAACGGGATGTGGCATGATCAACCATCCAAAAACCAATAATATCACTAATGCGGGTGCTACCAGGCTTCTGCGAAGATTATCTAAAATTTTCCAGTGAGACAAACCGGATAAATGATTTCTTGATAATTTACCGTTTATGTCGGGAGAAATGGGGAGTGCCCAACTTGCAATTTGCCAGTCTCCGCGCACCCAACGATGCCGACGACTCACTTCTTTGAAATATTTTTCAGGATAATCTTCGTACAACTGCACATCAGAAACTAATCCACATCTTAAATAACTCCCTTCAAGTAAATCATGACTCAATACACGATTTTCAGGAAGGCGGTTGCCCAACACTTTTTCAAATGCATCTATATCATAGATCCCTTTTCCAATAAATGAACCTTCCGCAAATAGATCCTGGTACACGTCTGAAGTTATTCGTGTATAAGGGTCCAGCCCGGAATCATAGCTATGAATTTTGGCATACCACGAACTATTTGCCCGGGGCAAACTTGCAGAAACACGCGGTTGTAATATGCCATACCCTTTTACAATTCTCTTCTTATAACTACTATATACGGGTATTGAAAGTGGATGCGCCATAGCAGAGATCAGTTTAATTGCCGTCTCGCGGGGCAATTGAGTATCTGCATCCAGCGTAATGATATATTTAATAAATGGCAATGCTTCCAAATTCCCGGCTATGACTGAAAAGGAATGCTGCTTATTGCGGAGAAAGGCATTCAGCGCGGCAAGTTTTCCTCGTTTTCTTTCATAACCTATCCATTTTTTTTCTTTATTATTCCATTCCCTGTTCCGATGAAATAAATAGAAAATACGCCTCCCTGTTTGTTCATATTTTTTATTCAAATTTTCAATACTTTGCCTGGCATGGTTTATCAATGCATCATCACCAGGTAAATGTTGTTCCGGGGCATCCGTTAAGTCAGTGAGTAAAGCATAAACCAAACCTACATTTGGATTTGCTAAATATCTCACTTCCAGGGCTTCGGTTAATTCATCTATCATTTCAATAGAGCCAAGCATTGATGGAATGGCAACCATGGTATAACATTGTGATGGGATGGCTTTGGAGAAATCCATTTTTGGTAAAGGTTTTGGCTTTACCAAAAGTGTTGTGATCCAATTGATAATCCAGGTCGCAAACTGGCTGAGCCCCACAAAAGACAAAAAAACAATACCGGCTATGATCCAAAGATTTGTGTAGAATTGGGAAAAATAAAAACTGGTGAAAAATACGAGAACAATGGTGAGCAAAATAATGGAGCCTGCATATAGTTGTAAATGAACTTTTTTGAAAAAACGATTGATCTTATCCTTCCATGAGAATTTAACCTGAGCAGCTCTTTGGATTTGATATAGACCTTCATCAATTAAAAAATAACCTACATGTCTTTCGCGCACTGGAGCACCCTGTTCATTTCTTTCAATAGCCATATTCAGGGCCATTTCCGCAATATCAGTTTCTGAAAATCTGCTTTTTTTTGCAATGTTTTCAATTACATGACGGTAATGGTCCCTTGTTGCGAAATCCATTTTTTTATAGACACCATCAATGTCTTTGCTTAAGATATTATTTACCTCACTTAAATTTTCTACAAAGAATTTCCATTCGGTAGTACTTAGTAATCGAAGACTTTTAATGCTATTACTAATAGAAACCTGATCAGCTGCTTGTTTTTGATTTTCAAAAATGATCAGTTCACCAACCGTATCTCCTATTTCAGCTAGTTGTTGCTCCAACCAATTAAGTAGCAGCGAATAGGTCGGACCTTTCACCTGTAATTCACGGGAAAACTCTGAAACAAATGCACTACTCAGTGAAGGCATGCTGCGCGCCATTTCCGTGATTTTAAAAATCAAATCCTTGGGTTTATTTTCAGCAGTTTTCTTAAATTCATTGGACCAGTAACCGGCAAGATTTATATCAATACGGTCAATGGCGATACGAGTAGCAATCCTTCGCAAATTTTCAATCAGTGCTAACCGGAGCATAATGGGTATAGCCCATAATTCACCGATAGTGAGTTTGGAGGTCAATTGATAAGATTCAATAAAACTGGAAAGATTACCGATATCCATGCGCCCATCGCTATGGGAAATTATTTCCAAAGCAATATCATAGACGCGGGGAAGTTTGGCGGAATTTCCAAAAGTTAAAATCGGCAAATCCTGACTATAGCCTTTGGGCAAATGTTTCCTGCCAATAGAAATTTGTTCTTCAATTAAGTAAAAATTATCCAGCAGCCATTCACTTGCCGGTGTGATGTTGCGTTTTTCCTTTACTGCTTCTACCAGTAAATTTCGGACTTCGAGTAATATTTTTTCATTATTGTTGAGCCTTTTTAAAAGACGGTCCTGGCCACGGGTTTTAGAAATTGCATGCATGGAAGCTACTCGTTCTCCATGCTGTTTCATCATCCAGCTATTGTACAATTCGGAACGTAGAGGTTCTTCGTGGGAAGTTTTTTGTGATGATATTGCTCCTAAAAAATGCGAACGCAAACTCAATAATAATTCATACACCGTATGGGTAATATTCCGCATAGTAATATTTACATGATGAAATAAATATTCTCAGAGCAGGAAGTGTAATAAAGGTACTGTATAAAAAACAGAATTACAAGTTGTGTGCCGCGATGTAGTAGTTAAAAATAAATTTCGAATTTCCAATAAATAAGATGTACAAATTTAAATTGTAACAATGCGAAGGAAGTGAAATACATAGATTTCAATTTTCCTGTTTTGACAGAAAATTTCTTTTAATATCATTCCACATATGATCGAATGGCCCATCGCCATTATTTTTCCATTCCGATAATTTGTTTAATAATTTTTCTTCTCTTTCAGATTGCGTTTTTTCAAAAAAATGTTGGATGAAATCACGATCATTTTCAAAAGCTGTATGATTATATAATTCCTTCAATGCTTTCTCTTTCGAAATATTGGAATGAGCCATCTCTTTTTCAAGTTGTTCCCGTAGGAAAATTCTTTCATCATAAGTGCCATTTGGTAAAATGGTTTTCGCAATCACAGGCATTAATTCAATCAAAACCAAAATAAGGATAAGGAGATAATATCTTGACTGGGCAGCGCTGTTATTTTGTAATAAATGGTGCAGCCCTTCAATTCGGGTAAGAAAACCATCATTCAGTAACAAGGAGAAAGCAGCCATTTCTTTTTGGTTTTCCCGGGATAATTTTTCGAGTGAACTGTCAATGGATTTGAGTTGTACGGTGGTTTGAGCATGTAAATCAAGATACGCGCTGTCAATTTTTTCATATTCATTCTGCTTTGCTCTGGCTATATCTTTCAGGCCTATTTTTCCACTACCTCCACTACCATCAGTTTCAGCAATAAAATTATTCCTTGCATTGGTTACTTCGTTGTATTTATCGGATAGTGATTGAGATAATAATTTTTTTTCTGCCAGCAATTCATTTTTTACAGGCGCATTCAAGGAATCCAACTTATTTTGTTTTTCTTTAATTTTTTGCACATTGTCTAAAGAGATTTGTACATGGATTTCTTTATCAAATAAATACAATAAAGCCGGTTGTGCCATAAATGTTCCAATGGTTATGGCCAGTAAACCTCTGAATAGGAGAGGAATAAATTTCTTTTTATTCCGGGCATTTATGCCTTTTATAAGTGCCCTGTCAATACCTAAAATGATCCCACCCATAAAAATCCCTAATAAAAGTGCGGGAATAACTTGATTCACTACTGTATAAAAGAAATAAAACCAGGCAAGGGTGGCAAAAAGCCAGGTGCCTAAAACGGTATAACCTGTAATGGCATAGCGATTTCTATCTATTCGGCAATCCCTGATGATATCTTCTTCGGCAGTGGCTAACCACCATAAGAATTTTGTAAATGCCGTTGCATGATCATTTTCTCTTTGAGAAAGAGAATAGTTATCTTTTTGCATTTCATCAATTTAATTCTAAAAACGATAGTGGTTAAGGAAGGAATGCTAAATAAACGAACAAATTTTATGAAATTGTGTAAACCCAGATTTATATTGTGTGAATAATACGTGAAATATCCTTTTTTGGCATTTCATAGAGTATTCCTTCAATATTCTCCCTGTTTATTACCTTTGCCGCTCAAATTTTTTGAAAGAGTATGAAAACGGATAAAAATACCATTATTGGTTTTGTGTTGCTGGGCATTTTATTTTTTGTTTTTTTCTGGTACACTTCAAAGCAAACAAATGCTTTGCAGGAGCGGGATGCTTTTGTAAAAGATTCCACTGAAAAAGCAATTGCTGCAAGAAAACCTGCAGTAGATACAGTGGCAATGAGATTAGATTCTCTCCGCCGTGATTCACTGACCAAAGTAACTGATGCCGGAGATTTTGAAACGGCATCAACAGGTACGGAATCTTTGGTAACTGTAGAAAACCCTCTGATGAAGGTTATTTTTACGAATAAAGGTGGGGTGGTGAAAAGTGTGGTCCTGAAGAAGTTTAATCAAATGGATAGTACACCCGTTATTTTGAGTGGAGGCCCACACGATCAATTGGGCTATAATATTAATACCAGTCCAAATCATGCTGTACTTACTTCCAATTTATTTTTTAGTGCACCTGTCATTACCAAAAATGCAGATGGATCACAAATAATCACATATACCTTGCATGGCTCAGCCGGGCAAAGCATTTCACATCAATTCAAAATTCCTTCCAATGATTATTTCATGGACTGGAATATATTGTTGAATGGAGCGGATAAATTATTAACTCAAAATTCATTGAATTTACAATGGGGTGTGGAAATGCATCAGCAGCAATTATCTCACACTTATGAAGTTCAGCAATCCCGGCTTTGTTTTTTTGATAAGGATGGATATGATTATAGCAGCGCCATGTCCGGAACCACAAAGGATTTTGAAATACCGGTAGACTGGGTTTCATTTAAGCAACAATTTTTCAATAGTACGATTCTCTCAAAAAATAAGTTTGCCTCCGGTAAAGCGGAAATGACATTATTGCCCGACACCACTGCTGAACTTTTTAAGGCAACCGCCAACCTCAAAGTACAAGTACCGGCATCAACGGTGGCCACGATTCCCATGCAACTTTATTATGGCCCGAATAATTATGACTTGTTGAAGAAATACAACAATGGCATGGAAAATATCGTGGACCTGGGTAGTGGCATTTTTTCCTTTGTAAAATACATTAACCGATATTTCATCATGCCGGTGTTTAATTTCCTGGCTTCTTTTATAGGTAACTATGGATGGGTGATTGCCTTGTTAACTTTGTTAATCCGGTTGGTCACATCGCCCTTAACTTATAAAAGCTATCTCAGTGGCGCAAAAATGCGTGTCATGAAGCCTGAATTAGATGCCTTGAAAGCTAAGTTTGGAGACAATCAGCAAGGCTATGCCATGGAACAAATGAAACTTTTCCGTGAAGCAGGGGTCAATCCTCTGGGAGGGTGTGTTCCTGCATTATTGCAAATACCTA
>Ga0116193_1000220_pt1 | contig 55877 bp, 50 predicted proteins | sample AD_UKC115_MetaG_FD_89892 | JGI IMG/M metagenome (GOLD analysis project Ga0116193, IMG submission 89892) | Active sludge microbial communities of municipal wastewater-treating anaerobic digesters from Hong Kong - AD_UKC115_MetaG | ecosystem: Engineered > Bioreactor > Anaerobic > Digestate... | reverse complement strand
TTCCCCGCCACGCACCTGCGCCCGGCGGACGTGGTCGCCTGCTACGCCGGCGTGCGCCCGGTGCTCGACGACGGCCAGCAGGATGCCTCCAAGGCCACGCGCGACCATGTGGTGCGCGACGAATCCGGCCTCATTACGCTGACCGGCGGCAAGCTCACCACCTTCCGCCTCATGGCACAGGACGCGCTGGCCCTGGCCGCGCCGCATGTGGGCCAGCCGTTTGCGCGCAGCGATGCGCCCTTGTTCACCCCCGCCAGCCCGCTGGACCCACGCTGGAGCCCCGCCGTGCGCCAGCGCCTGCAGGCGCGCTACGGCAGGCTGGCCGCCGCGCTGTGCGCCAGTGCGAACAGCGACGACCTGGAGTGCATTCCCGGCACGCAGACGCTGTGGATCGAGCTGCCCCTGGCCGCCCGCCACGAGGCCGTGGAGCACCTGGACGACCTGCTGCTGCGCCGCACACGGCTGGGCATTCTGCTGCCGCAGGGCGCACTGGAACACCTGCCGCGCATCCGCGCGCTGTGCGCACCGCACCTGGGCTGGAGCGATGCGCGCTGGGAGGCGGAAATCGCCCGCTACCGCGAGCTGATCCACACGCATTACCAGATGCCGGACAAGCATGAAGGCTTGGCACTTTCTTCCATGGGCGGCGATGCCACATGAAAGCACGCGACGGTGCATCGGTTTTGCTCCCTCTCCCCTTGCGGGAGAGGGCGGGGGGAGAGGGGTGCTTGGAACGCAGTGCTTGCTCCCCCTCTCCCCAACCCTCTCCCGCAAGGGGAGAGGGGGCAGGAGAGCCGCATCAAAGAATGACCATTAAAAAAGCCTCTAGCGCTTATCCATAAAGCGCAAGCAGCTATCAAACCAATAGCAAATTCCAGGAGACGCCATGACCCAGCCCTACCTGCTCGCCATCGACAACGGCACCCAGAGCGTGCGCGCCCTGCTGTTCGATCTGCACGGCAACCTGGTGGACAAGGCACAGGTGCCCATCACCACCTACCAGTCGCCCCAGCCCGGCTGGATGGAGAACGACCCCGAGGCCTTCTGGCAAACGCTCAGCCAGGCCTGCCAGCGCCTGTGGGCCAGCACGGCGGTGCCCAAAGAGGCGATTGCGGGCGTGGTCGTCACCACGCAGCGCGGCACCACGGTGTCGCTGGGGGCCGACGGGCAGCCGCTGCGCCCGTCCATGATCTGGCTCGATCAGCGCCGCGCCGAGCTGGCCCCGCGCCTGCCCTGGTGGTGGGAGGCGGCGTTTGCCGCCATCGGCATGCGCGACACGGTGCGGCACTTCCAGCGCGAGGCCGAGGCCAACTGGATCGCCCAGCACCAGCCCGAGCTGTGGGCGCGCACCGACAAGTTTTTGCTGCTCTCGGGCTACCTGCACTGGCGCCTGGCGGGGCGCATGGTCGATTCGGTGGCCTCGCAGGTCGGCTATGTGCCCTTTGATTACAAAAAAGGCCGCTGGGCGCCGCCGCACGACTGGAAGTGGCACGCCCTGCCTGTGCGCCCGTCCATGCTGCCCGAGCTGGTGCAGCCGGGCACGGTGATCGGCACCGTCACCCCCCAGGCCGCGCAGGACACCGGCATCCCCGCCGGCCTGCCCATTGTGGCGGGCGCGGCGGACAAGGCCTGCGAGGTCATCGGCGCGGGGTGTCTGACGCCCGAGATCGCCTGCCTGTCCTACGGCACGGCCGCCACCATCAACACCACCACGCCGCGCTACCTGGAGGCCACGCCCTTCATCCCGCCCTACCAGGCGGCGGTGCCGGGGCACTACAACACCGAGGTACAGATCACGCGCGGCTTCTGGATGGTGAGCTGGTTCAAGGAGCAGTTCGGCCAGCACGAGGAGCGGCTGGCGCGAGAGCGCGGCGTGCCGCCCGAGAGCCTGTTCGACGAGTTGGTGAACGCCGTGCCGCCGGGCGCGCAGGGCCTGATGCTGCAGCCCTTCTGGAACCCCGGCATCAAGGTGCCCGGCCCCGAGGCCAAGGGCGCCGTCATCGGCTTTGGCGACGTGCACACGCGCGCCCACCTGTACCGCGCCATCCTCGAAGGCCTGGCCTACGCGCTGCGCGAGGCCAAGGAGCGCATCGAAAAGCGCGGCGGCGCGGCCATTGAGCGCGTGCGCGTCTCGGGCGGCGGCTCGCAGAGCGACGCGGCCATGCAGATCACGGCCAACATCTTCAACCTGCCCTGCGAGCGCCCGCACCTGTATGAGACCAGCGGCCTGGGCGCGGCCATCATCGCCAGCGTGGGCCTGGGGTTGCATGCCGACTTCGCCACCGCCGTGCGTGCGATGACGCGCATCGGCCAGGTCTTTTTGCCCGAGCCCGAGCATGCCCGCACCTACGAGCAGCTCTACCGCCGCGTCTATTGCCGCATGTATGAAAGGTTACAGCCCCTGTACCGGGACATCCGCGCCATCACCGGCTACCCTTCACACGATTGAACACCAAGGCACCGCCATGAAACGCCTGCTTGTCACCGCCCTGCTCACCCTGAGCGCCGCCAGCCCCGCCTGGGCCTGGAGCAACCATGCCCTGGCCAGCTACCGAGCCTTTGAATCCATGCCCCAGGTGGCCCAGGCCGCGCCCGTGGCGGCCGAGCCGCTCGAAGCCTTTTTGGCCGCGCAAGCCCAGCCCCTTGCGCAACTGCTGAGCGCACAGGACGCCTGGGCCCAGCAGCACATCGCCACCTACCCGCCGCTGCCTGCCGCCCTGCGTTTCGACCCCGCCGTGGCCGCCCAGGGGCCGCAGGCCCTGCGCAAAGCCTTTCTGACGGCGCTGCGCATCTCGCCCCAAAGCCGGTTTGCGCTGTACGTGCAACCCGACCCCTGGGCCGCGCCGCCGCAGGCCGAACGCATGGCGCACGACCTCGTCAGCGCCCTGCCCGCGCGCGACAAGGACGGCGGCGGCCACCACTTCGTGGCGCTGCGCGCAGGCGAGATGGTGGCGCCCCTGGCCGTGCTGGCATCGGCCAGCGACGAGCCCGATTACGGCATGGACCTGAACCTGTGGGAAGACAGCCCCTCCGACTGGGGCCCAGGCTACGGCTTCGGCAAGATTCCCTTCGGCAACCCCAACCTGGACTTCTCCACCCAGGCGCCCTTTCACATGGGCTACTACCACGAGGCTCCGGTCATCTACATGGCGGCGGGCTTTCTCAAGCGCACCTACCCAATGCTGCGCATCCACCAGTACGCAGGGCTGTCGGAACTGGCCTTTCGCACCGGGCACCCCTATTGGGGCTGGCGCTTTGCCGGGCTGGCGCTGCACTACCTGCAGGACCTGACCCAGCCCTACCATGCCAGCCTGGCGCCGGGATTCTCGTCCGCGCGGCTCATCGGCATCAACCTGCTGGCCATGCTGGGCATGCCCGGCGCCAAGAACGACATGGTCATCCTGCTGTCCAACCGCCACTTCGTGCTGGAGCGCTATGAGAGCCAGATGATCCAGGCCAGCGCCCAGGCCCGCCAGAGCGGCAGCGTGGACCAGGCGCTGCGCGACACCAGCACCGACGCGAGCCATCCCGCCTGGAGCGAAACCTACGCCCGCCACACCGTCGCCCAGCAGGCCCACACCCTGGGCCCCACCGTGACCGAGCAAATGCTGGCCAGCGTGCAGCCCGGCTACGTCAACGACCCCAGCTTCGACTTTGGCGTGCACGCCAAGGCCATCGACCTGGTGGCCGAAGTCGCCAGCCAGGGCGAAGCGCAGCGCCAAGTGCTGGAGTCCACCATCGCCACGCTGATGCGCAACTATGGCGCACACAGCCGCAACATGGTGCGCGGCATCCTGGCCAGCACTGACACACGCTGATCGCCATGCCGCAGTGGGGGTAAGCTACTGCCCCCATGCCCCACACCCTGGCCGCCCCCGCGCACAGCGAACTCATCATCAAGAAAAGCCGCTTCATCGGCTGCGTGCAACCCATGCCCGACCGCGCCAGCGCCCAGGCGCATGTCGATGCACTGTGGAAAGAACACCCCGGCGCCGCCCACATCTGCTGGGCGCTGCTGGCGGGCGGCCAGTCTGCCGCCGTGGACGATGGCGAACCCGGCGGCACCGCCGGCCGCCCCATGCTCGACGTGCTGCGCCACCAGGACCTCGAAGGCGTGCTGGCCACCGTGGTGCGGTACTTTGGCGGCGTCAAGCTGGGCGCGGGCGGCCTGGTGCGCGCCTACACCGACACCGTGGCCCAGGCCCTGCTCACCGCCACCAAGGTGCCGCTGCAACGCATGACCCACCTGCAATGCCTCGTGCCCTACGCCCTGGAAGGCCTGCTGCGCCGCGAGATCGATACCGCCCATGCCGAGCTGCTGGAGGTGCAGCACGGCCAGCTCGTCACCCTGCACCTGCGCCTGCCCGCAGCCCAGGCCGCTGCCTTTGTGCAGCGCATCAACGACCAGGGCCAGGGCCGCGTGGTCTGGCAAGACGCCCCCGGCATTGCCGCTTAAAAAAATCGCTTCAGAAAAGCAGGCCGTCTGCCGATACCCAGGTGCTGCACCCCTGGAGCCCTGCCATGGACATCGCCCTCTCCAATGCCATCATCCAAACCGCCACCCACCTGGCCAGCGCCAAGCAGTCGGACGCCGTCAACATCGCCATGCTGAAAAAAGCGCTGGACATGCAGGAAACCGCCGCCGCCACCATGCTCGACACCCTGGTGCAGTCCATGCCCCAGCCCCAGCTCGCCACCTCCGGCTCGCTGGGGACGCAGCTCAATACCTTTGCCTGAACACAGGTTCCATGCCGCGCCTGTGCGGCTTGCCTACCGCGTTGCGCATGGTAGTATTACAAACGTAATAACACTGAAAGTCTGCCATGCACACCCTCAAACTCACCCAGATCGGCAATTCTGTGGGCGCGGTGTTTCCGCGTGAGCTGCTCAGTCAGTTGCAATTGGACAAGGGCGACCTGCTCTACGTGACCAACTCCCCCGACGGCCTGCGAATGACCAAGCACAACCCCGAGTTCGCGCAGCAAATGGAGGCCGCACGCCAGATCATGAAAAACCGCCGTGCCGTGCTGCACGAGCTGGCCAAGTGAGCGCCTGGGTCTGGATCCAGCGCGAAGTCATCGTTGCGATCCATGAAATGCAACTGGCCGAACACGGCGGCCTGGAGGGAGTGCGCGATGCCGGTCTGCTCGACTCCGCCCTGGGCCGCCCACAAAACCTTGCCGCGTATGAAGCCCCCGACGCTGCCGCACTGGCCGCCGCCTACGGCTGGGGCATCTCGCGCAACCATCCCTTTATAGACGGCAACAAACGCACCGGCTTCGTGGCCGCCGAGCTTTTTTTGAGCCTGAACGGCTTCGAGCTCACCGCCACCGATGCCGACTGCGTGATCACCATGCTCAACGTCGCCGCAGGCGAGCTTTCCGAAGAAGCCTTTGCCGCCTGGCTGCGGCAGCACTGCGCAGCGCGCGGCTGACGGCACAGCGACCCGTGGTGCCCCGCTATCATCCAGCGCATGGGAGAGAGCACCACCAACACCGACGCTGCCACCACCGCAGCGCATGCCTTCATCGCCCGCTGGAGCGGCAGCACCGCCAGTGAACTGGCCAGCGCGCAGAGCTTTGTGATCGACCTGTGCGAGCTGCTGGGTGTGGACAAGCCCCACCCCACGCCCGAGCAAAGCTACATGTTCGAGCGGCCCATCACCTTTGCGCATGGCGACGGCAGCACCAGCCCTGGGCGCATTGACTGCTACCGGCGCGGCCACTTTGTGCTGGAGGCCAAAAAGTTCAAGGCCCCCACCCACACCAAAGGCTTTGACGACGGCCTGCTGCGCGCCCGCAGCCAGGCCGAGGGCTACGCCCGCGCCCTGCCCGCCACCGAAGGCCGACCGCCCTTTGTGCTGGTGGTGGACGTGGGCAACGTCATCGAGGTCTATGCCGAATTCAGCCAGAGCGGCGCCACCTACACCCCCTACCCCGACCCGCGCAGCCACCGCCTGCTGCTGGCCGACCTGGCCCGGCCCGAAGTGCGCGAGCGCCTGCGCCGCATCTGGACAGACCCCGACAGCCTGAACCCCGCACGCATCAGCGCCCAGGTCACGCGCGACGTGGCCGCGCTGCTGGCGCGCCTGTCGCAATCGCTCGAAGCCAGCCTGGGTTTGATGCCAAATATGGCTCCAGCGCCCGGTACACAAGCGCAAGCAGCTCCTGAAATCGTAGCAGCCTACCTCACCCGCTGCCTGTTCTCCATGTTTGCCGAAGACGTGGAACTGCTGCCCAAAGGCGCCTTCCAGGGCCTGCTGCAAACCCACCGGGGCGACCCCGTGGCGCTGCAACACATGCTGCGCATTTTGTGGGCCGACATGGACCGGGGCGGCTTTTGCGCCGCGCTGGCCAAGAACGTGCTGCACTTCAACGGCAAACTCTTCAAAGGCGCAGAACACGCGCACTACAGCCTGCTGCTCAGCGCAGAGCAAATCGACCTGCTCATCCAAGCCGCCCGCGCCAACTGGCGCGAAGTGGAACCCGCCATCTTCGGCACCCTGCTCGAACGCGCCCTGGACCCCACCGAACGCCACGCCCTGGGCGCGCACTACACGCCTCGCGCCTACGTGGAGCGCCTGGTGCAACCCACCGTGATCGCCCCGCTGCGCCAGGAATGGGAATACGCCCGCGCCGCCGCCCTGGTGCTGGCCCGCGAAGCCGCCGAGCTGGAAGGCAAGGCCCAGCAAGCCAAGCTCGAAGCCGCCCGCGCCGAAGTGCTGCGCTTTCACCACCGGCTGTGCACCGTGCGCGTGCTGGACCCCGCCTGCGGCAGCGCCAACTTCCTGTACGTCACGCTGGAACACCTCAAGCGCCTGGAGGGCGAAGTCATCAACCAACTGCAGGAGCTGGGCACCACCCACGAACACCTGCAGGGCCGCCTGGGCTTTGAAGGCGAAACCGTGACGCTGCAGCAACTGCGCGGCATCGAACTGAACGAACGCGCCGCCGCCCTGGCCGAACTCGTGCTCTGGATTGGCTACCTGCAATGGCACATCCGCACCCGCGGCCACGCCAGCGTGGCCACGCCCGTGGTGCACAACTACGGCAACATCGAATGCCGCGACGCCTTGCTCGCCTGGGACGCGCAGGAACTCGCCTACGACGACGCCGGCCACCTGCTCAGCCGCTGGGATGGCCGCAGCTACCAACCCCACCCCGTGACCGGCGAACCCGTCCCCGACGAGGCCGCCCAGGTGCCCCAGTGGCGCTACATCGGCGCCCGCAAGGCCGACTGGCCGCCAGCGGATTTCATTGTGGGGAACCCGCCGTTTATTGGCGCCGCCAGCATGCGCGCTGCCCTGGGCGATGGCTACGTACAAGCCCTGCGCGACGCCTGGCCCGAAGTGCCCGAGAGCGCCGACTTTGTGATGTTCTGGTGGCACCACGCCGCCCAGCAGGTGGCCAGCGGGCAGGCGCAGCGCATGGGGCTGATTACCACCAACAGCCTGCGCCAAACCTTCAACCGGCGCGTGGTGCAGGCCGCGCTGGATCAAGGCACGCACTTGAAGATGGCCATTCCCGATCACCCCTGGGTGGACAGCGCCAACGGTGCCGCTGTGCGCATTGCCATGACGGTGCTGGCACCCGACGCGGGCGAAGGGCAAGTGCTCACGGTAACGGATGAGCAGCCCGGCGAGCATGGCGAAGTGGCCGTAACCCTGGCCGAACGCCCCGGCCTCATCCATGCCGACCTGAGCGTGGGTGCCAACGTGGCAGCAGCGCAGGCATTGCAGGCCAATCAGAACCTTGGCAACCGGGGCGTACAGCTTTTCGGTGCGGGCTTTATCGTCACAGCCGAAGAGGCGGCCCACTTGAACGCCCCCGCCCTCGTGCGCCCTTACCGCAATGGACGTGACCTGACCGACAAGCCGCGTGGCGTGATGGTTATTGATGCCTTTGGCCTGAGCGCCGAACAAATGCGCGAGCAATACCCGGCGGCTTACCAGTGGTTGCTGGAAAAGGTCAAACCCGAACGCGACCAGAACAACCGCGAGAGCCGCCGAAAGAACTGGTGGTTGTTTGGCGAAACTAATCCAAAACTACGCAAACAACTCGCTGGCCTGGGCCGCTATATCGCCACGGTGGAAACCAGCAAACACCGCACTTTCCAGTTCTTGGATGCCAGCATCCTGCCGGACAACAAGCTGGTGGCCATCGCTCTGGACGACGCCTACAGCCTGGGCGTGCTGTCCAGCCAGTTGCACATTGAATGGGCTTTGGCAGCGGGTTCGTGGCTGGGTGTAGGCAATGACCCGGTGTATGTCAAAACCCGCTGTTTTGAGGCATTCCCCTTCCCCGCCGAAGACACCGGCCTGACCCCGCAACTGCGCGAGCGCATCGCCCATCTGGCCGAGCACATCGACGCACACCGCAAGCGCGTGCTGGGGCAGGCGGGGTCTGCGGGGCGCGATTTCGCAAGCGAAGCGCGTATGAGCGCCCCGCAGACCCCGCCTGCCCCGGCACTACCCGCCACAGCCACACCCACAGCCACACCCACAGCGCCACCCCAAACCACCACGCCACTCACGCTGACAGGCCTGTACAACGTCCTGCAAGCCCTGCGCGAAGGCCGCCCGCTGACACCGAAGGAAAAAGCCATCCACACCCAGGGCCTGGTGGGCGTGCTGCGCGAACTGCACGACGAACTGGACGCCGCCGTTCTGCAAGCCTACGGCCTGCCCGCCACGGCCAGCACCGACGACATCCTGGCCCACCTGGTGCAGCTCAACGCCCAGCGCGCCCAGGAAGAAGCCCAGGGCCGTGTGCGCTGGCTGCGCCCGGCATTCCAAAATCCGCAAAATTCGCTACAAATTCAAGAGCATCTAACGCACGACCATCAAGCGCAAGAGCCTGATTTTGATATTGAAAAACCGCTATCAAAAGCAGAGCAACCCGCAGCCCAGCCCTGGCCCGCCACCTTGCCCGAACAGGTGCGCGCCGTGGCCGCTGTGCTGGCCGCCAGCGCCGCGCCGCTGACGCTGACCGCCATCGAGGCGCGCTTCAAGGGCCGGGGCCCCTGGAAGAAAGGCCTGCCCACGCTGCTGCAAACCCTGGAAGCCCTGGGCCGCGCGCAGCCCGTACTTACGCCCCAGGGTACGGCCTGGCGCTGAGCCCAGCCAGCACCGCTTCAGGGCGCGGTACTTTCCTGCGGGCGCTGCGGCCCCAGCTTGAACACGCCGCTGGCGCGGGCGCAGGGCACGCCGTCGGCGGTGACCAGGCCTTGCGCAAAGACCATGGAGCGTGTGGCGCGCAGGAGCTGGGCCGTGCCCTCCAGCCAGCAGCCCAGGGGAGACGGGGCGAGGTAGTCGATCTGCAGGCTGATGGTGGGCAGAAAGCGGTCGGCCAGGGCGGCGTCCTGGTAGTGCACGGACAGGGGCAGCAGCATGTCGCAAAAGCTGGCCATCATGCCGCCGTGCAGGTTGCCCATGGGGTTGATGTGGCGCTCCTGCACGCGCATGCCGAATTTGACCACCTCCCCCTGGTGCAGCAGGTACAGCGGGCCGTTGATGTGCATGAAGTTGCCGCCCGCGGGAAAGGGCACAAAGCCGGGCGGAACGTCGGCCGCAGGGTGCGCGAGAGACTGGGCCATGGAATGCGCGGCGGTGGGCGTGGTGGGGGCGGTCATGCGCCGGTCTCCTGTTGTACGTCGTCTTGAAAACTGGCGCCCTGCAGCGCGGCGCTGTCGCTCAGGCCGGGGCCATAGACGCGGGCAAAGTCCTGCACCATGGCGTCCAGCGGCAGGTCGTCGAAGGTGCCGCGCTGGTGCACGTATTCCATGTGGCGCTGGCCCGCGCGGTCGTAGGGGTGGTAGAGGGAGTCGGTGCGGCCATCAAACTCCAGCGGCAGCAGGCCAAAGCGCTCGCACAGCTCGATGTTGAAGGCCGGTGTGGCCTTGACCCAGCGCCCGCCCAGCCACAGGTCGGTGTAGCCGTGCCAGATGAACAGGTCGGTCTGCATGGTCTGGCGCATGCGCTCGGTGCTCAGGTGGTTGCGCACGTCGGCAAAGCCCAGCCGCGCCGGTATGCCCGCCGCGCGGCAGGCGGCGGTGAGCAGCACGGCCTTGGGCACGCACCAGCCGTGGCCCTGCGCCAGCACGGTGCTGGCGCGCATGCCGCTGGGCGAGAGGTCGATGCGGTAGGGGTCGTACCGAAAGCCGTCGCGCACCGCCAAGTACAGGGCCACGGCGCGTTCGCGCTCGTCCTGCCCCTGGGCGTGCTGCCAGGCAAAGGCCTGCACGGCGGGGTGGTCGCTGTCGATGCTGGGGGTGGGCTGCAGGTGCTGGGGGCGTGCGGGGCGGTGGGGCATGCCCGCACCTTAGCAAACCGCAGCCAGCGGTGTTACATGCAGTTGCGCAAGGAATGTCGCATGGGTGACTGTGCGGATCACCGCAACCGGCCATGCAACAGGCGCGAGCGCTGCAGCGCCAGCAACTCCATCAAACCGCCTGCCAGCGCGGCGGCCAGCAGCAACAGGGGCCAAAGGCCACGCGAACGGGTGCGGCGGTGGTGGGCTTGCATGGTGCTCTCCAATCAAGGCGATGGGAACCGCCACCGTAGCGTGCCCGTATGACAGCAGCGCGACATACCCCCAGCCCTGCACACGCCCACAACACAGGCCTTGTCGGCACAGGCTGCAGCGCTATGCTGGGCCGTTGCACTGCCACCCGTCTGACCACCTGCCCCACTGCCACCGTGCTGCCCCGCGACCTGCCGGAACTCGACGCCCTGGAACGCCTGCTGGCCCAGCACGCGCAGCACCTGCATGTGCAGCAGGTCTGCCACGTGGCACTGCCGCAGGCGCCCGCGTTTCCGGTGTACGCCATCGGCATGGGCAGCACCGACCCCGGCGCCCCGGCGGCAGGCTTTTTTGGTGGCGTGCACGGGCTGGAGCGCATTGGTGCGCAGGTGGTGATTGCCTTCCTGCAAAGCGTGCTGCACCGCCTGCCGTGGGACAGCACCTTGCAGCACCTGCTGGAACGGGTACGCCTGGTGTTCATGCCCATCGTCAACCCCGGCGGCATGTGGGCCGCCACGCGGGCCAACCCGCGCGGCATCGACCTGATGCGCAATGCCCCGGTGGACGCCAGGGACCGGGTACCTTTTTTGGTGGGCGGCCAGCGCCTGAGCAGCGGCCTGCCCTGGTACCGGGGCCGCCTGGGCGACCCCATGGAGGCCGAGAGCCAGGCACTGTGCAGCGTGGTGCAGACCGAGTTGCTGGGGCGCCCCTTCAGCCTGGCGCTGGACTGCCATTCGGGCTTTGGCGTGACGGACCGGCTTTGGTTTCCCTACGCCCACACGCGCGAACCCATGGCGCACCTGGCCGAAGTGCACGCGCTGCAGCACATTTTTTTGCAGGCACACAGCCAGCACCCCTACGTGATCGAGCCGCAAAGCGCCCAGTACCTGGCGCATGGCGATCTGTGGGACCACCTGTACCTGCAGGCCTGCCAGCAAAGCGGCACGGTGTTTCTGCCACTGACGCTGGAGATGGGCTCGTGGCTGTGGATCAAGAAGAACCCGCAGCAACTGTTCTCGCGCAACGGCATCTTCAACCCGCTCATCACCCACCGCCACCAGCGTGTGCTGCGCCGCCACCTGGGCTTGCTGGACTTTCTGACCCGCGCCGCCGCCAGCCACAGCCAGTGGCTGCCCCAGGGCGAGGCGCGCCAACACCACCACCGCCATGCCCTGGACGCCTGGTACTGAAGCCCCCCCGACGGAAGCTGCGGCCACCCGCCCCCCCCGCACCTGGGTGCTGCTGCGCGGCCTGACGCGCGAGGCCACGCACTGGGGTCGCTTTGTGCCGCTGCTGGCACAGGCCCTGCCGCACGACCGCATCTTGACACTGGACCTGCCCGGCAACGGCCACCTGCACGCGCAGGCATCGCCCTGGTCGGTGCCCGCCATGGCGCAGGCCTGCCGCCAGGCGCTGGCCGCGCAAGGTGTGCGCGGGCCGGTGCATCTGCTGGCCATGTCGCTGGGCGCCATGGTGGCCACGGCATGGGCCCACAGCGCACCCGAAGAGGTGGCGGGCTGCGTGCTCATCAACACCAGCATGCGCCCGTTCAGCCCGGTGCACCACCGCATGCAGCCGCAGCACTGGCCCACGCTGGCCCGCCTGCTGCTGTGGCCGCACACGCCGCTGCAGATCGAAACCACCGTGCTGCGCATGACCAGCAACCACCCCGCCGCCCATGCCGAGGTGCTGCCCCAGTGGGTGCTGGCGCGCCAGCAGCGCCCGGTGCGCGCCGCCAATGTGCTGCGCCAACTGGCCGCCGCAGCCCGCTACCGCGCCCCGCCTACGCCGCCGCCCGTGCCCACGCTGCTGCTGGCCAGCACGCACGACCGGCTGGTGCGCTGCGCATGCTCGCGCGCCCTGGCGCGCGCCTGGCGCTGCGCGCTGGTGGAACACCCCCACGCAGGCCACGACCTGCCGCTGGACGATCCGCAATGGGTGGTGCAGCAGGTGCTGGAAGCACCGGGCGGGTGATGTTGACTTCAGTGCTGGAACTGTGCGTCCAGACGGGGCGAAGGTACATGAGCAAGGCCACAGCGTCTGCTCATCGCCTTGTGTACATGCTCTTGTGGGCCTGGTTCAGACCCGCTCCAAGATGACAGCAATGCCCTGCCCCACGCCAATGCACATGGTGCACAGCGCGTAGCGCCCGCCCGTGGCGTGCAGGCGGTTGACGGCCGTGGTCGCCAGGCGCGCGCCCGAGGCCCCCAGCGGGTGGCCCAGCGCAATGGCGCCGCCCCAGGCGTTGACGCGTGCGTCGTCGTCCTTCAGGCCCAGCAGGCGCAGCACCGCCAGGCCCTGCGCAGCGAAGGCTTCGTTGAGTTCGATGACGTCGATCTGCTCCAGGCTCAGGCCGGTCTGCGCCAGCACTTTCTGCGTGGCCGGTGCCGGGCCGATGCCCATGATGCGCGGGGCCACGCCGGCCGTGGCCATGCCGACGATGCGGGCTTTGGGCGTCAAGCCGTTCCTGGCGGCACTGGCTTCGCTCGCCAGCAGCAGGGCGCAGGCGCCGTCGTTCACGCCCGAGGCGTTGCCAGCGGTGACGCTGCCGTCCGGGCGCACCACGCCCTTGAGCTTGGCCAGCGCTTCGAGGCTGGTCTCGCGCGGGTGTTCGTCCTGGCTGACGATGAGGGCGTCCCCTTTCTTCTGGGGGATGGTGACGGGGGTGATTTCGCGGGCCAGGTGGCCGACCTTCTGGGCGGCGACGGCCTTGAGCTGGCTGGCCAGGGCCATGCGGTCCTGGGCTTCGCGTTCGATCTGGTATTCGACGGCGACGTTCTCGGCGGTCTCGGGCATGGAGTCCACGCCGTATTTTTCCTTCATCAGCTTGTTGATGAAGCGCCAGCCTATTGTTGTGTCATAGACGGCGTTGCTGCGCGAGAAGGCGCTTTCCGCCTTGGGCATGACGAAGGGGGCGCGGCTCATGTTTTCGACGCCGCCAGCGATCATGAGGCCGGCTTCGCCCGCCTTGATGGCGCGCGCGGCAGTGCCCACGGCGTCCAGGCCCGAGCCGCACAGACGGTTGATGGTGGCGCCGGGCACTTCCAGGGGCAGGCCCGCGAGCAGGCTGGCCATGTGGGCGACGTTGCGGTTGTCCTCGCCGGCCTGGTTGGCGCAGCCGTAGAGCACGTCGGTGATGCCCTCCCAATCCACATGGGGGTTGCGCGCCATGAGGGCGCGCAGGGGGATGGCGGCCAGGTCGTCGGTGCGCACGCTGCTGAGCGCGCCGCCGTAACGGCCGATAGGGGTGCGGATGGCGTCGCAGATGAAGGCGTGGGTCATGGCAGCTTCTGTTTGGATGGTGTTGGGCGGTTTGCCTTGGTGGAGCAAGACAGTGACATCCATTAGCCCAACAGCCCCCCGCCTTGGCGGATTTTCTCCTGCTGGCGCTGTATTTGGGCACAATGCCTGCAGCTTGCATACAAGCAACAAAAAATAAAAAACCCCGCTACCGATTTGATAGCGGGGTTTCCGTATGCAGTTTGGTGGGTCGTGCGTGACTCGAACACGCGACCAACGGATTAAAAGTCCGGCGCCACGCACATTTGCCCGTGTTGATTGGCGCCTATACAATCAATACAAATCAACAACTTACACTATTTGCACTGGACATGCGCACAGTAAGAGCGTTGATTGATATTCCCCAAAATTGGGGGTTTTTAGCTACATAGTGGCTACATGGTGGCTACATGGAATCGCCTTGTAGCCCAGGCAGGACGCGGAAAGCCTTGTACCGGTGGCTACATGGAACCGCCGTTAGCCCAATCGACCAAAAAATCAGCATGGCACGACCGAAGAAAAGCGAAGTTCCAGACATTGCCGACCGGGTACACCTGACCGCAGGCGCAATCGAGCGACTGGCCTGCCCACCCGGCAAGCCGCAGGCATTCATGCGCGACACCGAAGCGCCCGGCCTGCGCGTGCGTGTAACTGCTGCTGGTGCAAAGTCGTTTGTCTATGAGGCGAAGCTGAACCGGCAAACCATCCGGCGCACCATTGGGGATGTGAAGGTGTGGAGCATTGAACAGGCCCGCACCGAGGCCCGCCACCTTGCCGTGACCTTGGACAAGGGACACGACCCCCGAGAACTCCAGCGCCAGCAGCGAGCCGCCCAGGCCGCAGCCAAAGCCGCAGCAGCCGTGCAAGCCGTGACCGTGGGCGAAGTCTGGGCCGTGTACCTTGAAGCCCGCCGCCCACATTGGGGTGATAGGCACTATGCCGACCATGTGGCACTGGCAAAGGCAGGGGGTGAACCTGCCAAGCGTGGAACCCGAGGCCGTGGCGTGACCATTGCCGGGCCATTGCACCCGCTGCTGGCGCTGCCCTTGCGTGGCCTGACCGCGCCCGTTATCGAGGCTTGGGCCGCACGCGAAGCCCAGACCCGACCCACAGCCGCCCGGCTGGCGTGGCGATGCCTCAAGGCGTTTTTGAGTTGGTGCGCAGAGCAGCCGGAATACGCCCCCGCACTTCCCGCTGTGAACCCCGCCAAGACACGGAAAGCACGCGAGGCGCTGGGCAAGGCTGGCGTGAAGAATGACGCTCTGCTGAAAGAGCAATTGCCCGGCTGGTTTGCCGCCGTGCGCAGCATTGGCAACCCCGCCATATCGGCCTACCTGCAAACCCTGCTGCTGGTGGGTGCACGCCCTGGCGAAGTGCTGGCGCTGCGATGGGACGACATCAATCCGCAGTGGCGCGGGTTGACCATCCGCGACAAGGTAGAAGGCGAGCGCGTAATCCCCCTGACGCCCTACGTGTGGCACTTGCTGGCGAGCCTGCCCCGCCGCAGTGAATGGGTGTTTGCCAGCGCCATCCGAGAGCCGGGCAAGGCAGCGCAGCCCATTGCCAAGCCGCACCAAGCCCACGACAAGGCGTGCAAGGTGGCAGGTATCGAGGGCCTGACCCTGCATGGCCTGCGCCGCAGTTTTCGCAGCCTGACCGAGTGGCTGGAAATCCCCGCAGGTGTGGTGGCGCAAATCATGGGACACAAGCCCAGCGCCACCGCAGAAAAGCACTACACCGTGCGCCCGTTGGACTTGCTGCGCGTACACCACGAACGCATTGAAGCCTGGATACTGGAACAGGCCGGGGTGCAGTTTGATGCCCAGGCCGCGCCCGGTGCGCTGCGCGTGGTGGCTGGTAAATAGCAAAAAAGCTATACTATGAACACTTGGACAGTGACATTGCACCCGCTGGCAGAGCCCGAACTAAAGGCGCTTCCCAACGATATGCAGGCCCGGTTTGTGCACATCGCCGAATTGCTGCAAGACTTTGGCCCGCAGCGCGTGGGGCTGCCACACATTCGCCCGCTGGAGGGCAAGCTGTGGGAGATGCGAATGCAAGGCCGTGACGGCATCGCCCGCGCCGTGTATGCCGCCATCCAAGGCCGCCGCCTGCTGGTGCTGCATGTGTTTGTGAAAAAGACCCAAACCACGCCCCGCAGCGCCTTGGAAACCGCCCGCAAACGCCTGGAGGCCGCAACATGAAAACCCTGAAAGACGTCAAGCGCGAACTACTGGCAGACCCTGCAACCCAGGCCGCCTACGAAAGCCAAGCCGCTGAGTTCGACATGGCCCGCGAACTGATTGCAGCCCGCAGCCGCGCCGGTTTGACGCAAAGCGACGTAGCACAGCGCATGGGCACCACGCAAAGCGTGATTGCACGCCTGGAGGGGGGAAAGACCATCCCTTCCATGCGCACAGTGCAGCGCTATGCCCAGGCTGTGGGAGCCCGCGCCGTGGTGCGTATCGAACCCCAGGCCGCACACGCCTGACCGTTACGCCCCAGCTAGGCCCGCGAACCGAAAAGCGGGTTTCCCTGCCCGCCTGCTGGGGCTCCTGTTCAGGGTTGCACTGAGGGGGTGCTATGAAATATGAGGGTGAGCTTAAGAAGGCAGTCGTTAGAAAGCGGCTTGGCCTACTATCGGACACCAACGCCGAGGCCGAGCGAATCACTGCCGAGATGTTTTCAAAGCTGCCTGCACTCTTTGACGCGCATGGAGTTCAACCCGGGGACTGGATGGCCCTCGCCATCGAACTTGCAAAAACGCATGTTCCGGGTTTTCAAGTGAACGCCCCACCAGGAGCACCAACCAAATGGTGCATCACAGAAAAAGCCGAGTTTCGGATTGACGTGGATTCCGTCATTGCAGACAAGCATCTGAGCATCCCAGAAGCCATCAAATTGGTCATACGTCAGCCACGCTGGGCAGAAAAGGCAGCGCCCATGACGTTGGGAGCCCTGGAACAGCAATACAAGACCACTGACATGCGCTGGGTCGCAGTCGTGCTTGACGCTAGAGCTTGGGAAAAAATTGGCGCGAACAAATAATTCCCGATTTTCACACTTCCGATAACACAAGCAGCAATCTACAGTCATTGCAACAGGTCAACGCAGCGATGCGTTACCTGTGCCCCTGCTAAGTCAGCCGGGGCAACCTTAACGCCGAGAGGCGCAGGAGTTTGCAATGCAATCTACGACAACGCGACAGCCACAAGCGCTGAACGCATCCGAGCCCCAGCAGTTCCCCCCGCTGGAACTGGTCAACCGTCCCACAGTGCCGACCGAACAGGCCGCGTATTACCTGAACCGCCGCCCTCAGACCATGCGGACATGGGCGATGAACTCAGGAACCGGCCCTGTTTCCTGCATCCGCATCAATGGCCGCTTGGCCTGGAGCGTGGCAGAGATTCGCACCGTGCTGGGGGTGGCCTAAATGAGCGCCGCCATCAATCGCCTGTTGCTGGCGCTGTGGTGCGCCGCCCCGTCCCGCTGGTTTCGCAAGGGGGGACGCTAATGAAAACGCCCGCCGCAACCGAAATCACGACGAGCGCCCCGAACAGCGCGAAGTTTACCGGCACCGACAACCCGCGTCACCTGCGCGCAATTGCCGCACTGCTGCGCCGCCCCATGCCACGCGAGGCGCTTGACCGAGTGGCAGGCGCCAGCAACTCCCCGGAGTTGGTTGCAGAACTGCGGCGCCGTGGTCTTGAGATTCCTTGCGAGCGAATCAGCTTCACCGACCGTGACGGCAAGGAGTGCCGCCCAGGCGTTTACAGCCTAACCAAAGCCGACCGCAGAAAAATCTATCAGTGGATGGCGCGGCGCTTGAAGGGTGGCACGCATGGCTAACGCACGCAATGCCAATCGCCGCAAGGGCAATGCAGCCCAGCGCGATGCGGGGGGCTTTATCGCGCTACCGTGGGCAGTCGTTGACAGCCCCGCATTCGCCGCCCTTAGCGTGTACGCCCGCGCCTTGCTGCTGGAACTTGCACGGCAGTATGTACGCGACAACAACGGGCGATTGCTGCTCACACGCGAGCGCATGGCCGCACGCGGATGGACTTCTAACGACACCCTGACCAAGGCCCGCCGCGAACTGGAGGCCGCAGGGTTTCTTTACCAGACCGTCCGAGGCCACAGACCCAGCAAAGCAAGCTGGTATGCAGTGACGTGGGCACCGCTTGATGTGCACCCAGGCTTCGACCCCGAGGCTTTGGCGAACTTCCAGCGCAGTGCCTACAAAAACGCGAGCCTTACACCGCCCCACGGTGTAGAGAAGCCCCCATGTGCACCGTCCCACGGTGTAGGGAGGGCTGCCACTGCACCGCCACACGGTGCACACAGGGGCATTTTTGAGGGTTCGCCTACACCGCCACACGGACACCATCTAGAGAAGCCATCTATAGGCAGCAAAGGGACTGCAACAACTGCACAGCAGACAGCGCACGAAACCCTTGTCGGACTGTGGCAGGCCGTCGGCGCAAACCCCGCGAAGCTGTGGCACGTCGGCGCACATGGCCCGGCCATCGGCCTGAGTGCACCAGTGCACTGCGCGGCTTGAACAACTCGAGGACACCACCATGAAAACCACCCAACTGACCCACCACCACCTGACCGCCGAAGAAGTGAACGACGAACACGGCCCCGCCATCATGTTGACCCAGCAATGCGGACTTGAAGAACCGCAAACCGTCCTTGTGCACCCCTGGCAGCTTCGCGCCGTGTGCGAGCAATTCGGCATCATCGCCAGCGACCCGCAGGCATCCAAGACCATCGGCACCTTGCAGCGCCGCATGGTGGCCCTGCGCGAGCGTATCGACCACCTTGCCGATTGGATGGCAATGCACGGTAACCACGCCCATGCAGACCTGAGCTATGAGGTAACCCAGCTTCAGGCATTGCAAGACCTTGCAGGCGAATGGTGCGCAGACTTCGAAGAAGGCTTACCCGAAGGCTTTGGAGAAGGTCGCCACCAGAACACCGAGCCACCCGAGTGCACCAGTGCATCCGCTGCACAGGCTGTATTGCTCTGAAAACAATCAAAAGGAATCAAACCATGCCCAAAGTTGACCGCGTGCGAGTGGACTACATGCCGGGGCCTGCTGCTGTGGAGGCGCTACAGACCGCGCAAGGGCTTTTCCCGAACAGCAACACCCAAGCGCTGATAGACCGGCTGGTTATCACGGGCTTGTCTGCCCTGGTGCAAGGGCATTGGAAGCCACCGCCGCTGTATGGCCGCGACCGCGATGCGTGGAAGTTTCCCGCCGACCTGCGCAACGTACCGGGGAAGCGGGCTTAAAGAAACCGCCTGAAAGCCCACGGGTTCCGGGCAACCTGTCCTAAAGTACAAAGAGGTACGGCGGAAAATCCGGAACGTTCCGCGTGCGCGTGCGCGAGAGCCCCCCTGTTTTGTCAGACCCTAAAGAGCCCCCGCCGTGGGGCTTTTCTTTTGCTGGCGCTGGAGTGGCTACACGCTGGCTACATGGTGCAAAACCCTGTACCAGTGGCTACATGGTGGCTACATGACCCCGAAAACAAAAAACCCTGCTACCAATTTGATAGCAGGGTTTCCTTATGCAGTTTGGTGGGTCGTGCGTGACTCGAACACGCGACCAACGGATTAAAAGTCCGCTGCTCTACCGACTGAGCTAACGACCCACTACAGCCTAAACTCGCGCTGAAGCCAAGCTGTAAAGCCTTGCATTATAGTATGAAAATTGCTGCTTGCGCCGAAACCTGATGGTTCAAAAGCTACTTGTCAGCCCGTGACGCCAGGGCGTCCAGCACCCACCCTGCGGCACATTGGCCGAAGGTGGCGGTAACGGCCACCACGGAGCCGTACCCATGGCAATTGAGGCTACCGTCACCCTGTACAGCACAGGATGCATCGGGCGGCGCCACTGCCTCGCGGCTGAAGACGCAGGGCACGCGCATCTTCTTTCCGTCCCGCGGCGCGCCATGGTGCTTGCGCAAGCGGTAGCGCAACTGGGCCAGAAGGGGATCGTGGGTGACCAGCGACAGGTCGTCCACATCCACCTTGTGCGCCAAGCGCTTGCCACCCGCCGCACCCACGGTGATGAACATGGCCTGACTGGCACCTGCCCAGACGGCCATGGCCGTCTTTGCGGGCACTTGGTCGCAGGCATCGATCACCGCGTTCACGCCTTGCGGCAATATTCCCGGCCAGTTGCCGGGCTCGACAAATTCTTCAATGCAATGCACCTGGCAACCGGGGTGAATGCGTGCGATGCGATCGCGCATCGCCTGCACCTTGGCTTGCCCCAACGTATCGTCCAGCGCATGGATCTGGCGGTTGATATTGGATTCGGCCACATGGTCCAGATCGATCAGAGTGAGCTTCCCCACGCCACTGCGCGCGAGTGCCTCCGCCGCCCATGAGCCCACACCACCCACCCCGACGACTGCCACATGCGCTGCACGGATGCGGGCCGCACCAGGTTTGCCATACAGCCGATCAAGCCCGCCAAAACGCCGTTCCAGCGCCATGTCGGGCATTGCGTCGTGCAAAGGCGATGCCTCTGTGGAGTCCAAGGAGCGATGCCCTTATTTGAGACGGGAGAGGCGCTCCTTGGCCGCCACAGCGGCTTCGGACTGCGGATACGCGCGTACAAGGTCTTCCAACGTCTTGCGGGCGCCGCGCGTTTCCTTGAGCTCGATCTGGCAATTGGCGATGGACAGGGCCGCCTCGGGCGCGCGGGCATGCTGGGGCGCAGCAGCCAACAGGGCGCGGAAGTTCTGGATGGCTTCCTTGTAGTCGCGCGTAGCGTACTGGGCGTTGCCCAGCCAGAAGCGCACCGAGTGCTGGTAGCCGCTGCCCGCGTACTGCTTGAGGAAGCTGGCGAACAGCGTCTGCGCCTCGGCAAACTTGCCTTCACGGAAACGTGTCAGGGCTGCCTCGAAATCACGCTTTTCTGCAGGGTCGGCCTGGAACTCCTGTCCATCGACTGCGACCTTGACAGGCTCGAACTGGCGCAGGCGCTCGTCCACACCTTGCGCCATGTCCTTGTGACGGCGCTGCAGTTCCGCTGCCTCGCGCACCAGCTGCTCGTTCTGCCCACGCAACGTGGCCACCTCGGCGCGCAGGCCTTCGATTTGCGATTGCAGGTCGATCAGGGCACGGCGCAGTTGTGCGCTGTCTTCGGCAGAGCGCTGGCTGGATTGGTTCAGCACATCGACGCGCTGGCGCAGTTCCAGGATGGCGCGGCGCGCTTCGTCATCTTCAAACAAGGCCGCATGGCCCTGGGGCAGATAGGCACAGGCCAACAGCGCTGCCAGCAGCGAAGGGGCCAGGCGCAGGGATGTCATGGCAGCACGCATGGGCCAGTGAATCAACGGTAAGAGATTTCAGCGCGGCGGTTCTTGGAATAGGCGTCTTCGCCATAGCCTTGCACGGCAGGCTTCTCTTCACCAAAGCTCACGGCTTCGATCTGGTTGTCGGACACGCCCAGCAGGCCCAGGGCGCGGCGCACGGCTTCTGCGCGGCGCTGCCCCAGTGCAAGGTTGTACTCGCGGCCACCGCGCTCGTCAGTGTGGCCTTCAATCACGGCCTTGCGTGCAGCCCCTGCCTTGATGAAGCGCGCATGGGCTTCGATCAGCGATTGTGCTTCGGGCTTGATCACATAGCTGTCGTAGTCGAAATACACCACGCGGCCCACGCCTTGGGGGCCAGCCTTGTCGATGGCCGATTGGGACAGGTCCACGCCCTGCACACCACTCTGGCCGGCATTGCCCGCATTGGCACCACCCGTGGACAGAGGGGCACCGTTCTTGTCTTCGACAGGAACCTTGTCGAGATCGACACCGGAACTGCAACCGGCAACAAGAGCGAGGACAGCCAGGGCAAAGGGAATACGCTTGAACATGAAAAACTCCTGAAAGCAAAAAAGAAAAGGATTCACTGGAACTGGTAGGGACCCCAGTCCGGCTCGCGAATGTCGCCACCCTGCCCCGCCAAACGGGCCTTGATTTTTCCATCCAGGGTGGTGGTCATCAGCGCTTCACGGCCCTGCTGCTGGGTCGCATAGACAATGAGTCGGCTGTTGGGTGCAAAACTGGGGCGCTCGTCCGCTGAGGAGTCGGTGATGGCGGTGACATTGCCAGTGGCCAACTCCATCACTTGCAGCTTGAAGGCACCACCGGCACGCGAGATATAGGCCAGCCAACGGCCATCGGGGCTGATGGCGGGCGAGATGTTGTAGCTGCCATTGAACGTCACGCGTTCAGCACTTCCCCCGCTACTGGGCACCTTGTAGATCTGGGGCGCTCCACCACGGTCGCTGACGAAGTACACATGCTTGCCATCGGGCGAGAAGGCAGGCTCGGTGTCGATGCCACTGCTTTGCGTCAGACGACGCGGTTCACCGCCGTTGGCGTCCATGGTGTAGAGCTGCGAGTTGCCATCGCGACTCAGTGTGATGGCCAGCGTGCGGCCATCGGGCGACCAGGCAGGCGCACTGTTGGAACCCTTGAAATTGGCCACGAGGCGGCGGCGCCCGGTGGCCACGTCGTGCACATACACCACGGGCTTGCGCGACTCAAAGGACACATAGGCCAGTTGGCCACCCGAAGGCGACCAGGCAGGCGAGATGATGGACTCGGGGCTGGATAGAGCTGCCTGGGCATTCTCACCATCGGAATCGGCGACCCACAGGCTGAAGCGGTTGCCAGCCTTGGTGACATAGGCAATGCGGGTGGAAAACACACCACGCTCGCCTGTGAGCTTTTCATACACATAGTCCGCGATGCGGTGTGCCACCAACCGCAGATCGGCCTGCACCACGACATAGCTCTGTCCGCCCAGGTCCTGGCCACGCACTACGTCCCACAGCCGGAAACGCACGTCGTAGCGGCCATCGGCCAGGCGCACCACACTGCCAGACACCAGCGAGTCCGCACCCTTCTGGCGCCACAGAGCCACGTCGGGGCGTGCGGCTTCATCCAGGCGAACACCGCCAGTGTCAATGCCACGAAACTGGCCACTGCGCTCCAGATCCGCCTGCACGATGGCAGAGATTTTTTGGGGAGACTGGGTTTCGTCCCGGAAGGCGGCAATCGCAATGGGCAACTGCGTCATTCCTACACCCGTGACTTCCACACGGAACTGCGCCCACGCTGGCACCGTAGCCAGAGCGCTCAAGCCCGCCACAAGGTGGCGACGTGTGGGAAGAAAGGTGGGAGCGGAACCAGAACGATCAGGGGAGCGATGGTGTAGGGTCATTCTCAGTACTTGGCAATCGTGCAAACGCCACAAATCAGGCGGAATGGTACACACCCCGGACATACCCCCATGTCACAAACTGTTGATGGGGCCAAGGACAGAGGGAAATCTCCCTTGCCCTGGGCCCCATCACGCGGTGCGTGAATGCCTCAGTCGGCCGTGGCTTCCTCCGGCTCCGCTGGTTCCGACTTGGTGGCGCCGCGCTCTTTCTTGGGCAGGGGCTGGATGTCCAGGAGCACCTCGGAGGTTTCGGCTCCCTTGTCGTCTGTTTGGTGGGTGATGTCCACCGTCAGGCGTCCACCGTCCTGCAGACGACCGAACAGCAGTTCGTCGGCCAGCGCCCGGCGGATGGTGTCCTGAATCAGGCGCTGCATCGGACGTGCGCCCATCAGGGGGTCGAAGCCCTTCTTGGCAAGGTGCTTGCGCAGCGCGTCGGTGAAGGTGACTTCCACCTTCTTTTCGGCGAGCTGCGTTTCGAGTTGCAGCAGGAACTTGTCCACCACGCGCAGGATGATCTGTTCGTCCAGCGGCTTGAAGCTCACGATGGCATCCAGCCGGTTGCGGAATTCGGGCGTGAACAGGCGCTTGATGTCGCCCATTTCGTCGCCTGCCTGGCGCGGGTTGGTAAAGCCAATGGTGGCCTTGTTCATTGTCTCGGCGCCCGCGTTCGTCGTCATGATGATGATGACGTTGCGGAAATCGGCCTTGCGCCCGTTGTTGTCGGTCAACGTGCCGTGGTCCATCACCTGCAACAGCACGTTGAAGATGTCCGGATGCGCTTTCTCGATCTCATCGAGCAGCAGCACGGAGTGCGGCTTCTTGGTGATGGCCTCGGTCAGCAAGCCACCCTGGTCAAAGCCCACGTAGCCGGGAGGCGCGCCGATGAGGCGGCTCACGGCATGACGCTCCATGTACTCGGACATATCGAAACGGATCAGGTCCACGCCCATGATGTAGGCCAACTGCTTGGCAGCCTCGGTCTTGCCCACGCCCGTGGGGCCGCTGAACAGGAAGGAGCCGATGGGCTTGTCGCCCTTGCCCAGGCCCGAGCGCGCCATCTTGACGCTGGACGCCAGTACCTCCAGCGCCTTGTCCTGGCCGAACACCACGCTTTTGAGGTCGCGTTCCAGCGTCTGCAGCTTGCCGCGGTCGTCATTGCTGACGTTGGCGGGCGGGATGCGGGCAATCTTGGCAACGATTTCCTCGATCTCGGCCTTGCCGATGGTCTTCTTGCGCTTGCTCGCCACCAGGATGCGCTGCGCGGCGCCGGCCTCGTCGATCACGTCGATGGCCTTGTCGGGAAGGTGGCGGTCGTTGATGTACTTGGCGCTGAGTTCCGCCGCAGCCTGCAGGGCGGCAGCGGCGTACTTCACGCTGTGATGTTCCTCAAAGCGGCTCTTGAGGCCCTTGAGGATGTCCACCGTTTCCGCCACGGTAGGCTCGACCACGTCCACCTTCTGGAAGCGCCGCGACAGGGCGGCATCCTTCTCGAAAATGCCGCGGTACTCGGTGAACGTGGTGGCGCCGATGCACTTGAGCGCGCCCGAGCTGAGCGCGGGCTTGAGCAGGTTGGAGGCGTCCAGCGTGCCACCCGAGGCCGCACCCGCGCCGATGAGCGTGTGGATCTCGTCGATGAACAGGATGGCGTGCGGCTTGTCCTTCAGGCTTTTGAGCACGCCCTTGAGGCGCTGCTCGAAATCGCCCCGGTACTTGGTGCCCGCCAACAGCGCGCCCATGTCGAGCGAGTACACGGTGGCCTCGGCCAGGATCTCGGGCACGTCACCCTGGGTGATGCGCCAGGCCAGGCCCTCGGCGATGGCCGTCTTGCCCACGCCGGCCTCGCCCACGAGCAACGGGTTGTTCTTGCGGCGGCGGCAGAGGATCTGGATTGTGCGCTCCACCTCATAGTGGCGGCCGATCAGCGGATCAATTTTTCCATCCTTGGCCAGCTGGTTGAGGTTTTGCGTGAACTGCTCCAGGGGCGACGCCTTCTCGCTGCGCTCGCCACCGCCAGACTCCTCGCTTTCAGCCGGGCCTTCTGTGCCCTTGGCGGGCTCGGGCGGCTCGCCCTTCTTGATGCCATGGGCGATGAAGTTGACCACGTCCAGCCGCGTCACGCCCTGCTGGTGCAGGTAGTACACGGCATGGGAGTCCTTTTCACCAAAGATGGCCACCAACACGTTGGCGCCGGTGACTTCCTTCTTGCCATTGCCCGTGGACTGCACGTGCATGATGGCGCGCTGGATCACGCGCTGGAAACCCAGCGTGGGCTGCGTATCCACCTCATCGGTACCAGACACCTGGGGGGTGTTGTCCTTGATGAAGTTGGCCAGCGAGGTGCGCAAATCCTCAATGTTGGCCGCGCAGGCGCGAAGCACCTCGGCAGCGCTGGGGTTATCGAGCAGTGCAAGCAACAGATGCTCCACGGTGATGAACTCGTGGCGCTGCTGGCGGGCCTCGACGAAGGCCATGTGCAAGCTGACTTCCAGTTCCTGGGCAATCATGTGAACTCCTTTGTGCTTGCAGGTCAGGGATAGGGGGGTAGTTCGGGGCGGGGAGGCCTTTATTCAACCGGCTCGCACACGCATTGCAGGGGGTGGCCCGCCTGGTGGGCGGCATCCAGCACCAGATGCACCTTGGTCAGCGCAATGTCGTGCGGGTACACCCCGCAGACACCCCGGCCGTCCAGGTGGATCTTGAGCATGATCTGCGTGGCGGTTTCGCGGTCTTTGTGGAAAAACTCCTGCAGTACCACCACGACAAACTCCATGGGGGTGTAGTCGTCGTTGAGCATCAGCACCTGGTACATCTGCGGGGGTTTGACCTTTTGCGGCACCCGTTCGAGCACCACCGAACCGCCGTCGTCCGGCACGGGCGGCTTGACGACCGGCCCGGGAGGGGGAGATGGTGGTTTGGTAGCCATGGATTTCATTCTAGCGAGCAGAAAATACAGTTGCAGGGTCAAGAAATTTGACCATTCAGGTCTATTTCAAGGTCTCGGGTCACTGTTCAGTCATTCATAGACCACGGTAACGTCACCACCACCCGCCTGGGCGCGCCAGGCAGCCAGGGCAGCGTCGGTGGGGTAGGTGCGGAAGGCCTCGCCCAATTGCAGCTCGGCGCAGGCGCTGTCGCCGTCCTGCGTGCACCGCACGCCCAGGCGCACACGCAGCCCATGCTGCAGCTCGCCGTGCTCGGTGGATTCCCTGCGCGGCGGATGTTCACGCAGCAACCGCGCCACGTCAGGCGGCGGATGCCCCACCGCCACGCGCAGGTATTTGCCAAAGCGGCAGCGCCCCCCGGCCAGGTCGTGCACCTGCTGGACGATGAAACGGGCCTCAAAGCCATTGCGTCCCGGCTGCAAGCGCCCGGTCACGATGACCAGCTCATCGTCCTTGAGCAGGTCGCGGTGCGCCTGCACGACAGCATCGCTGGCTGAAGCCTCGACGCGCGAGGCACCGTCCTCCAGCACAAATATGCCCTGGCGCCCCCGCTGGCCATTGACCACGCGAAAGTCGCTCACGATGCCCGCCACGGTTTGCGGTTCACGGGTGTCCACCAGGTCCGCAATCCGCATGCGCACAAAGCTGGCCAACTCCCGCGCCGCTTCATCGAACAGATGGCCCGACAGGTAAAAGCCCAGCGCCGTCTTTTCCTGCATGAGCTGCTCGCGCACACCCCAGGGCGGCACTTCGGCAAGCTCGGGTTCCTGCGTGCTGGAGCCCTGGGCATCATCGCCCATCATGTCGAACAGCCCGCCCTGGTTGGCGTTGGAATGCTGGGCTGCAGCGTAGTCAAATGCGCGGTCGATGGACGCGGAAAGCGCTGCGCGGTTGCGGTGCAAGCCGTCAAACGCACCCGCCTTGATCAACGCATCGACCGTGCGCTTGTTGATGCGGCCCCGGTCCACGCGCACGCAGAAATCGAACAGGCTGGTGAAGGGGCCACGGACACTGCCCCTGGGACCCTCGCCCTGCCCTTCGCGTGCAGCGACGATCGCCTCGATGGCCTGCTGCCCCGTGCCCTTGACGGCGCCCAGACCATAGCGAATCACCATGTCGCTCACCGGCTCAAAGCGATAGTTGCCCCGGTTGATGTCCGGTGGCTCGAACTGCATGCCGAAATGCTTGGTGGCATCTTCGTACAACACCTTGAGCTTGTCGGTGTCGTCCATTTCCACGGTCATGTTGGCGCAGAAGAACTCGGCCGTGTAGTGCACCTTGAGCCAGCCGGTGTGGTAGGCCAGCAGCGAGTACGCGGCGGCGTGCGACTTGTTGAAGCCGTAGCCCGCGAACTTCTCCATCAGGTCGAACACCTCGTCGGCCTTCTCCTGGCTGATGCCTTTTTCTGCGGCACCCTTGCGGAAGATGGCCCGGTGCTCGGCCATCTCCTCGGCCTTTTTCTTGCCCATGGCACGGCGCAGCATGTCGGCGCCGCCCAGGCTGTAACCGCCCAGCACCTGGGCGGTCTGCATCACCTGCTCCTGATAGACCATGATGCCGTAGGTCTCGGCCAGCACGGGTTCCACCAGCGGGTGGGGGTACTCCACCACTTCCTTGCCATGCTTGCGCGCCACAAAGCTGGGAATCAGGTCCATGGGACCGGGGCGGTACAGGGCGTTCAGCGCAATCAGGTCTTCCAGCCGACTGGGGCGCGCTTCCTTGAGCATGCCCTGCATGCCCCGGCTTTCAAACTGGAACACGGCTTCGGTCTTGCCCTCGGAGAAAAGCCTGTAGGTTGGGCCGTCGTCCAGTGGAATGTTCTCGAAGGCAAAGTGCTCCTGGCCCTTGTGCCGACGCACGATGAATTCCTTGGCGATCTCCAGGATGGTGAGCGTGGCCAGGCCCAGAAAGTCGAACTTGACCAGGCCGATCGCCTCCACGTCATCCTTGTCGTACTGGCTGACAGCCGACTCGCTGCCCGGCTGCTGGTACAGCGGGCAAAAGTCGGTGAGCTTGCCCGGCGCAATCAGCACGCCGCCCGCGTGCATGCCGATGTTGCGCGTCATGCCTTCGAGCTTTTGCGCCATCTCGATGACGGTGCGCACGTCCTCTTCCTTGCGCACGCGCTCGTACAACAGGGGCTCCAGTTCCAGCGCGTAGTTGTTCTTGTCACCTTCCTTCTTGGGCTCGGGCGGATAGGCCAGGGTGTAGGTCTGGCCGGGTTTTGCGGGCACCAGCTTGGAGATGCCATCACAAAACGTGTAGCTCAGGTCCATCACCCGGCCCACGTCGCGGATGGCGGCCTTGGCTGCCATGGTGCCAAAGGTGGCGATCTGGCTCACGGCATCCTTGCCGTATTTTTCCTTCACGTAATCGATCACCCGGTCGCGGTTGGCCTGGCAGAAGTCGATGTCGAAGTCGGGCATGGAAACCCGCTCGGGATTCAGAAAGCGCTCGAACAGCAGGTTGTACTGCAAGGGATCGAGGTCGGTGATCTTGAGCGCATACGCCACCAGCGAGCCCGCTCCCGAACCCCGCCCCGGCCCCACGGGGCAGCCGTTGTTCTTGGCCCACTGGATGAAGTCACCCACGATGAGGAAGTAGCCGGGGAAGCCCATCTTGAGGATGGTGCCCAGCTCAAACTCCAGCCGCTCCGCGTAGCGCGGGCGTTGACGGTCGCGCTCGGCAACATCGGGATACAGGTGCAGCAGTCGTTCTTCCAGACCGTCGTGCGAGACCTTTCGGAAGAATTCCTCGATCGTCATCCCCCCCGGAATGGGGAAATTGGGCAACTGCGGCTTGCCCAGCACCAGCGTGAGATTGCAGCGCTTGGCAATTTCCACCGTGTTGGCAAGTGCCGAGGGAATATCGGCAAACAAGGCCTGCATTTGCGCACTGCTCTTGAAATACTGCTCGCGCGTAAAACGCCGCACCCGGCGCGGGTTCGCCAGGATTTCGCCCTCGGCGATGCAGACACGCGCCTCATGCGCCTCAAAATCCTCCTCGGTTGCAAACTGCACCGGGTGGGTGGCGACCACCGGCAGGTTCAAGCGTGCCGCCAGGGGCACGGCGGCCGCCACATGGGTTTCGTCCTCGGGTCTGCCAGCGCGCTGGATCTCCAGGTAAAAGCGGTGCGGAAACACGCCCGCCAGCCGCAGCGCCAGATCGGCAGCGCCCGCCTCGTCACCCCGCATCAGTGCCTGCCCCACCGGCCCGGCCTGGGCGCCCGAAAGGGCAATCAGGCCGGGCGAGAGTTCCTCCAACCAGGCCCAGGTGCACAGGGCCTGGCCCTTGGCGGCATTGCGCGTCCAGGCGCGGGCCAGCAATTCGGAAAGATTGAGGTAGCCCTGGCTCCCCTGCACCAGCAACACCAAGCGCGCAGGCGGGTGACTGCCCTCGCCTTCCAGCACGATTTCGGCCCCCAGAATGGGCTTGACGCCCTTGCCGCGCGCGGCCTTGTAGAACTTGACGGCGCCAAAAAGGTTGTTGAGGTCGGAAATGGCCAGCGCGGGCTGGCCATCGGCCGCGGCACTGGCCACCGCTTCATCGATCCGGTTGGTTCCGTCCACGACGGAGAATTCGGTGTGCAGGCGCAAATGGACAAACATGGCTGCATTGTAGAAAGCCCTCGCCCGCCCCTCGGTCGGCACCACCACGCGGGGCGCTGGCCGTCGCTACAATCCTTTCGCTGCTAACCAGCCATGCTGCGGCGCCCTGGGCGCTGCCAAATCCGTGCATCTTCCCGTCAGAAAGCCGCCTGCCATGTTGCGAGCCCCTTTTTCCATCGTTACGGCCCTGTTGGCCGCCAGTCTGCTGGCGACCGGGTGCTCCAGCACCCCGGAAGACAAAACCGCAGGGTGGACGACCGACCGCATCTACGCCGAGGCACGCGACGAGCTCAACAGCGGCGGGTACGACGCTGCGGTACCCCTTTTTGAAAAGCTCGAAGGTCGCGCTGCGGGCACGCCCCTGGCGCAACAAGCACAGCTCGACAAGGCCTACGCGCAGTACAAGGCGAACGAAAAGCCCCAGGCCATTGCCACGCTGGACCGCTTCATGAAGCTGCACCCGGTCAGCCCAGCCATTGATTACGCGCTGTACCTCAAGGGCCTGGTCAACTTCAATGACAACCTGGGCATGTTTTCCTGGGTGTCGCGCCAGGATCTGTCGGAGCGCGACCAAAAAGCCGCCAAAGACTCCTACGAATCCTTCCGCGAGCTGGTGGCACGCTTCCCCGATTCGCGTTATGCGCAGGACGCCCGCCAGCGCATGACCTACATCATCAATTCGCTGGCGCAGTACGAGGTGCATGTGGCACGCTACTACTTCCAGCGGGGCGCCTATGTGGCGGCGATTGGTCGTGCGCAGTCTGCCTTGAGCGACTACGAGGCCGTACCCGCCCATGAAGAAGCGCTGTACATCCTGGTGCAGTCCTACGACGCTCTGGGCTTGACCCAGTTGCGCGACGACACGCGCCGCGTGCTGGACAAGAACTACCCCAACAGCAGCTTTATCGCCAACGGATTCAGGGGCAAGAGCGATCCATGGTGGAAGTTCTGGTGATCAGCGCCTGCAGCGCGTCGTCAAATTCCTCTGCTGACCCCAGCCTGCGCATAGTCGGCAGGGCCGCCATCAGGCGTTTGCCGTAGCCACGGTCCAGCAGGCGGGTATCGGCCACCACCAGAATTCCCTCATCGGTTTCGTGCCGGATCAGCCGTCCCGCACCCTGCTTGAGCGCCACGGCCGCTTCGGGCAGGGCGTGGTCACGGAACGGGCTACGGCCCGCCCGCTGCAAACGCTGCGCGTGCGCCTGCACCAAGGGGTCGGACGGCACCGGGAACGGCAGTTTGTCGATGACCACCAGCTGCAACGCATCGCCGGGCACATCCACCCCCTCCCAAAACGACACCGAAGCCACGAGCACACAGCCCGGCGCCCCCTGGGCACTGCCTTGGCGAAAGCGCTCCATCAGGCTGTGCCGTGTGCCCTCGCCCTGCACCAACACCTGCAGCCCAGGCAAGCGGGCACGCAGCGCCTCGCCCAGCACACGCAGCGCCCGCAGACTGGTGGTGAGTACCAGCGTTCGGCCTTGCAGGCGTGAGGCCGCCTCAGCCACCCACTCGCCCAAGGCAGCGCTGTGGGCAGCGTCCGTGGGCGGAGGCAAATCCCGTGGAACGTAGAGCGCCGCCTGGCGCTCCAGATCAAAAGGACTGGGCACGCGCAAGGTACGCGCCTGGTGCAGCCCCAGGGGCTCGGTGAACCAGCTCAGGGCCTCGTCCGTCCCCAACGTGGCGGACGTGAAGACCCATGCCCTGGTCGGGGCGGCCTGTGTGGCACCCGGATGGGTCTGTGCGGCATTTGGTAGCTGCATCCACCCCTGCACCACCGGGGCCAGGTCCAGCGGCGCCTCGAGCAGGCGAACCTGCAGGCCCACTTCCACCCAGCGCACCCCCTCGATCAGGGTGGGCGTGGCAAAGCGCTGCACCTGTGCGCGCAGGGCCAGGGTTCGCTCGTGCAGTCGGACAAAGTCGGGCGCCATGTCCAGCACGGCAACCAACGATTCGCAGGCCTGGGCGCATACCCGATTCAGGCCATCAAGCACCTCGATCCAGTCAGAAGACGTGACGCCTTGCGGGACAGCTTCCGTCCAATTCAACCGCGTGCCCGTGGGATACGCGCCGCACGCCAAGCGCAAGCGGCGCGCAAGCTGCTCCAGGTCGTGGTGCAGACCCTGCCAATCTGCCATGCCGCGCGCACGCTGCATACCTGCGCTGCGCAGGTCACGCGCCAAATCCAGCATCTGGGCGCTGCCCAGCGATTGACCAAGAAACTGCACCCCGGTCTCCTGGATCTGGTGCGCCTCATCGAACACCACCACGCGGACATCGGGCAGCAGCTCGGCCATGCCGGTTTCACGCAGCGCCCAGTCGGCAAAAAACAAATGGTGGTTGACCACCACCACTTCGGCCGCCAAGGCCTCACGCCGCGCCTGGAATACATGGCAACGCCGGAACTGCGGGCAGTGGCTGCCCAGGCAGTTGTCACGCGTGGAGGTCACCCAAGGAAGAATGGCCGACCGCTCGTCCAGACCCGGCAGTTCTGCCAGGTCGCCACTGCGGGTGGTCTGGGCCCAGGTTTCCACCCGCGCCAGTGCATGGGTCAGGCTCGCATCGCAGGCAGAGGCATCCTGCCGGCTTTGCTCCAGGCGGTGCAGACACAGGTAGCTGGCGCGGCCCTTGAGCAATGCAGCGCGCACCGGCAAACCCAGCGCCTGGGCCAAGCGGGGCAGGTCACGGTTGAAAAGCTGGTCCTGCAAAGCCTTGGTGGCGGTAGAGATCAGCACCCGCTCGCCACTGAGCAGCGCTGGGACCAAGTAGGCATAGGTCTTGCCGACGCCCGTACCTGCCTCGACCACCAATGCCCCACCATGGGCCACCGTGTCGGCCACAGCCAGTGCCATGGCGGTCTGGCCTGGGCGCTGGCGAAAACCCGGCAAGGCTTGCGCCAAAGGGCCGCCATCGGCAAAGCACTGCTGCACTGCGTCTGGCAGCGCACCAAGAGGGCTGGGGTGATGTGTGGACACAGAATCGCAGTACGATGGCGAAAAAGCCACAGCGCGTTCGATAATAAGCGAGCTTGTGCCCTATTCTGGGGCTTGGCAGGCCGCCACACACCACAATCCACGCCATGTCCAGACCGATTCGCCTCAGTGCCTCCACCGGCATCCACAAGGGTGACCGCGAATACCAGCAAGACCAGGTGGCTTTGCTCTCGCACCCGCGCTACAACGGCTGCGTGCTGGCCGTGCTGGCCGACGGCATGGGTGGTCGCAGCGGTGGACGCAAGGCATCCGACCAGGTCATGCTGACCGCACGCCAGTTGTTCGACCGCTATTCGCCCGAAACCGATGATCCTGTGGCCATGCTCAAGAACCTGGTGCAGGAATCGCACATCGTCATCCGGCTCACGGCCATCACGTCTGAACAGGAGCCGCACAGCACCATTGCGGCCTTCCTGATCAACCCCCGCGGCGACTGCCACTGGATCCACGCGGGCGACTCGCGCATCTACCACTTTCAGAATGGCCGCATGATGCACCGCACCAGCGACCACTCCTACGTGCAGGCCTTGGTGGACCGCGGCGAAATCACCGAGGCGGAGGCCAATACCCACCCGCACTCGAATATTCTGGTGGGCTGCCTGGGCACCGAGAGCGATCCGCCCATGACCACGCACATGATCCACCAGCTGATGCCGGGGGATGTGCTGCTGACCTGCAGCGACGGGGTCTGGCACTACTTCTCGCCCACGGAACTGGCTTCCGTGGTGGAATCGCTGACACCACGCGAAGCGACCGAATTCCTGATCGAGAAAGCGCGTATCCGCGCTCGCGGCACGGGGGACAATCTCTCGCTGGCCATCGTCAAGATCGAAGCACTGGTAGAAGAGAAAAAGCCCCTCGCGCCGGCCCCATTCTTCAAGCCACCTGCAGCCGTTTGACCCTGCGCCCCCGCAAGGACAAGGTTTACTGAGCCGCTGATGCCGCAGGCAGCGCTGCGGCGCGGGATCGACCTCGGTTCGCCTCCTCGGCCCGGCGAGCGTCGCGCTGGGCCTTGCGCTGACGGACCACTTCTTCCTTTTCCAGGCGTGCACGGCGGCGTTCTGCCGCCTGCTCCTGCAGGGCAGTGCGACGCTGCGCCTTCTCTGCCTGCGCCCGCTGTTGTTGTTGCGCATGGGCGCGTGGATCGCCGGAAGGTGCGGGCGCTGATTTGGGCTGCCTGGGGGTCGCTTGGCGGGTGGGTACCGGCGGTTGGGTGGCAGCATGCTCCTGTTGGCGCAGTTCGATGGCTCGCAATCGGCGCTGCGCACGTTCCTGCCGCTGGGCTTCATCCAGGCGCTCTTCCTGCTGGCGCAAGCTGTGGAGGCGTTCGCGCGCCTGCCTGCGCACTGAACGCAGGCAGTCATCCACCGCAAAGCGCTGCTGACACTGGCCTTCGTCCTGCGCCTGCTGCTGCGTGATGGCGTTGCGCTCGCGTTCTGCCTGAGCCGCGTCAGCAGCCAGGTCCTGCGCATTCACCCCAGCCCATGGCGCAAGCACGGCCAGGCAGCAGACGAGCCAACCCCATTTGCTCATGTCAGCCCTGTGTCCACCACCCGGCGCTCCAACGCCAGGAATTCCTTGGACTGCATCTCGTTGAGCCGCGAGACCGTGCGCGGGAATTCGTGGGCCAGCGGACCCTCGGTGTAGAGCTGTTCGGGCGGCACGGCCGCCGACAGGATCAGCTTGACGCGGCGGTCGTACAGCACGTCCACCAGCCAGGTGAAGCGCCGTGCGGGCGAAGCCATGCTCACGGGCATATAGGGCACATCGGAGAGCAGCACCGTGTGGAACTGCGTGGCGATCTCCAGGTAGTCGTTCTGCGAGCGCGGGCCGCCGCACAGCGTCTTGAAATCAAACCAGACCACGCCGCCCGCCTTGCGCCGGGCCTGGATCTCGCGGGCCTCGATGTGCAGCACCGGGTCTTCGTCGTGCACCTCGGCCAGTTGGTCGAAAGCCTCGTTCATCGCGGCATCGGCCTCGGGGCCCAGGGGCGTGTGGTAGAGCTTGACCTGCTCCAGCGTGCGTCGCCGGTAGTCGGTGCCGTTGTCCACGTTGATGACTTCAAGCTTCTGCTTGAGCAACGCGATGGCGGGCAGGATGCGGTCGCGGTGCAGGCCGTTGGGGTACAGGCCATCGGGCTCGAAATTGGACGTGGTGACAAAGCCCACGCCGTTGTCGAACAAAGCCGCCAGCAGGCGGTGCAGGATCATGGCGTCGGTGATGTCCGCCACATGGAATTCATCGAAGCAGATGAGCTTGTAGCGCTTGGCGATACGCTGGCCCAGCACGTCCAGCGGGTTCTGCGTGCCCTGCAGCGCCGCCAACTCGCGGTGCACTTCGCGCATGAATTCGTGGAAATGCAGGCGCACCTTGCGCTTGAGCGGCACGGCGTTGAAGAAGCAGTCCATCAGGAAGCTCTTGCCGCGCCCCACCCCGCCGTACATGTACACGCCGCGCGGAATGTCAGGCCGGTTGATGAGCTTCTTGAGCGCGTTCGAGCGCTGTGTCTTGTAGGCGGCCCATTCACGCGCGCAGCGGTCCAGCGCCTCCACGGCACGCAGTTGCGCCGGGTCGCTTTTGAAACCCTTGGCCTCCAATTCGGCCTGGTAGGCGGCCTTGACGCTGGAAAACTGGCTCATATGCTATAAAAACAATAGCTGCTAACGCCCTATTTACGGACGCTAGCAGCCATTTTTTCCTCAAATCAGAAATTGAGGGTGCGTTTGTCCACCGCCAGCGCGGCTTCCTTGGTCGCTTCGCTCAGGGACGGGTGGGCGTGGCAGATGCGCGCGATGTCTTCGGCGCTGGCCTTGAACTCCATGGCCACCACGGCCTCGGCGATCAGCTCGCTGGCCATGGGGCCCACGATGTGCACGCCCAGGATCTCGTCCGTGGCGGCATCGGCCAGGAACTTGACCATGCCGGTGGTGTCGCCCAGCGCGCGCGCGCGGCCGTTGGCCAGGAAGGGGAACGTACCCGCCTTGTACTTCACGCCGTCCGCCTTGAGCTGCTGCTCGGTGCGGCCCACCCAGGCGATCTCGGGGCTGGTGTAGATGACCCAGGGGATGGTGTTGAAGTTGACATGCCCGTGCTGGCCGGCGATGCGCTCGGCCACGGCAACGCCCTCTTCCTCGGCCTTGTGCGCCAGCATGGGGCCGCGCACCACGTCGCCCACGGCCCATACGCCGGGCAGGTTGGTCTTGCAGTCGCCGTCCACCACGATGGCACCGCGCTCGTCGAGCTGCAGGCCCACTCCTTCAGCGTTCAGGCCGATGGTGTTGGGCACGCGGCCGATGGAGACGATGAGCTTGTCCACATCCAGCGCCACGGCTTCGCCCTTGGCGTTGGTGTAGGCCACGCTCACGCCCTTCTTGCCGGTCTTGATGTCGCCGATCTTCACGCCCAGCTCGATCTTCAGACCCTGCTTGTCAAAGGCCTTCTTGGCTTCCTTGGCGATCTGCTCATCGACCGCGCCCAGGAAGGTGGGCAGGCCTTCGAGCACGGTCACCTCGGCACCCAGGCGGCGCCAGACCGAGCCCATCTCCAGGCCGATCACGCCCGAGCCGATCACGCCAAGCTTCTTGGGCACGGCGCCGATGCGCAGCGCACCGTCGTTCGACAGGATGTTCTCCTCATCGAACGCCACGCCGGGCAGCGCGCGGGCGTTGGAGCCCGTGGCGACGATGACCTGCTTGCCCACCAGGGTCTCTTCGGTGGCGCCCGTGACCTTGATCTCGTAGCCGCCCGTGGAACCGGAGGTTCCACCCTCACCGGGTGGAACGGCCTTCACGAACGAACCACGGCCATGGAAGAAGCTGACCTTGTTCTTCTTGAACAGGTACAGGATGCCGTCGTTGTTCTGCTTCACCACGGCGTCCTTGCGGCCCACCATCTTGGCCACGTCCATCGTCACCTTGCCGGTGCTGATGCCGTGCTCGGCGAAGTGCTTGTTGGCGTGCTCGAAATGCTCGGACGACTGCAGCAGCGCCTTGGAGGGGATGCAGCCCACGTTGGTGCAGGTGCCGCCGGGGGCGGGGCCGCCCGCAGCGTTCTTCCACTCGTCGATGCAGGCCACGTTGAAGCCCAGTTGCGCGGCACGGATCGCGCCGATGTAGCCGCCGGGGCCGCCGCCGATGACGATGACGTCGAATTGTTTGCTCATGATGCGAATACTTGAAATGAGGTTGAAAAAACCCACCACTGGGCGTTGCCGAGGGTGGGTTTGTTGCGCCTGGCTGCGAATTACAGATCGAACAGCAGGCGGGACGGGTCTTCCAGCGCGTCCTTCATGGCCACGAGGCCCAGCACGGCTTCGCGGCCGTCGATGATGCGGTGGTCGTACGACATGGCCAGGTAGTTCATCGGGCGCACCACGACCTGGCCGTTCTCGACCACGGCGCGGTCCTTGGTGGCGTGCACGCCCAGGATGGCCGACTGCGGCGGGTTGATGATGGGGGTGGACATCATCGAGCCGAAGGTGCCGCCGTTGGAGATGGAGAAGGTGCCGCCGGTCATCTCTTCGATGCCCAGCTTGCCTTCAGCCGCCTTCTTGCCGAATTCGGCAATCTTCTTCTCGATGTCGGCAAAGCTCATCTGGTCGGCGTTGCGCAGGATGGGCACCACCAGGCCACGGGGCGAACCCACGGCGATACCGATGTCGAAGTAGCCGTGGTACACGATATCGTTGCCATCGACCGAGGCGTTGAGCACCGGGAACTTCTTCAGCGCGTGCACGGCAGCCTTGACGAAGAAGCTCATGAAGCCGATCTTCACGCCGTGTTCCTTGGTGAACGCGTCCTGGAACTTCTTGCGCATCTCCATCACCGGGGCCATGTTCACTTCGTTGAACGTGGTCAGGATGGCATTGGTGGACTGCGACTGCAACAGGCGCTCGGCCACGCGGGCACGCAGGCGGCTCATGGGCACACGCTGTTCGGGGCGGTCGCCCAGGTTGGGGGCGGCAGGTGCGGCCACCTGGGGCAGTGCCTTGGTGGGCACGCCGGTGGGAATCACGCTGGCGGCAACCGGTGCGGCCGGCTTGGCACCGCCCGCCACAGCGGCCAGCACATCACCCTTGGTCACGCGGCCATCCTTGCCCGTACCGGCCACGGCCGAGACGGACAGGTTGTTATCGGCCAGCAGCTTGGCGGCAGCCGGCATGGCCACATCGCCCTTGGCGCCACCCGCTGCCGCCGCAGCGGCGGGTGCAGGCGCAGCAGCCGCTGCCACTGCGGGAGCAGCGGCGGCAGCGGCAGGCGCTGGCGCACCGGCCTTGCCCTCGGTGTCGATCTTGGCGATGAGCTGCTCGGCCACCACGGTGCCACCATCGCCGACCACGATCTCGGCCAGCACGCCAGCTGCGGGTGCAGGCACTTCGAGCACGACTTTGTCGGTTTCAATCTCGATCAGGATTTCGTCGGCGCTGACGGCCTCACCGGCCTTCTTCTTCCAGGTGAGCATGGTGGCTTCGGCCACGGACTCGGACAACTGGGGGACTTTGACTTCTACGATAGCCATTTTGAATTCTTTCCAGAAAGGTGTTTTGTACTGAGTGAGGGGTTTCCGGCCTTACTTGGTCAGGACAAAACCCTTGAGCTTGGCAAAGGCACCGTCAACCAGCGCCTTTTGCTGTTCCTGGTGCAGGTGCGAGTAGCCCACGGCGGGCGACGCGGAGGCCGCGCGGCCCGAGTAACCCAGCTTCTGCCCATCGAGCATGTTCTCGTGGATGTTGTGCTGGATGAAGAACCAGGCGCCCTGGTTCTGCGGTTCGTCCTGGCACCACACGATGTCCGTGGCGTTGGGGTACTTCTTCAGCTCGGCGGCAAAGGCCTTGTGCGGGAAGGGGTAGAGCTGCTCGATGCGGACAATGGCCACATCGGAGGCTTCCTTCTCGGCGCGCTTCTTCACCAGGTCGTAGTACACCTTGCCCGAACAGGCGATCACGCGCTTGACCTTGTCGGCCTTCTTGGTCACGTCTTCGTTGGTCTCGGGAATGACGGTCTGGAAAGCGCCCTTGGTGAATTCGGACAGCGGAGAAGTAGCGTCCTTGTTGCGCAGCAGGCTCTTGGGCGTGAAGATGACCAGGGGCTTGCGCAGGTTGCGCACCATCTGGCGACGCAGCACATGGAAGATCTGGCTGGCGGTGGTGGGCTGCACGATCTGCATGTTGGTGTCTGCAGCCAGCTGCATGAAGCGCTCCACACGCGCCGAACTGTGCTCGGGGCCCTGGCCTTCATATCCGTGCGGCAGCATCAGCGTGATGCCGTTGACACGGCCCCACTTGACCTCGCCCGAGGCAATGAACTGGTCGATCACCACCTGCGCACCGTTGGCGAAGTCGCCGAACTGGGCTTCCCAGATCACCAGCGTGTTGGGGTCGTTGGAGGCATAGCCGTATTCAAAGCCCAACACCGCCTCTTCGGACAGAATGGAGTCGATCACGACGAACGGAGCCTGATTGTCGGCCACGTTCTGCAGGGGCACGTAGGTGCCGGTGTCCCACTTTTCGCGCTTCTGATCGTGGATCACTGCGTGGCGGTGCGTGAAGGTGCCACGACCGCAGTCCTCGCCCGACAGGCGCACGGGGTAGCCACTGGCCACCAGGGAGGCAAAAGCCATGTGCTCACCCATGCCCCAGTCCACGGGGATCTCTCCCCGGCCCATGGCGGCGCGGTCGTCATAGACCTTTTTCACCAATTGGTGCGGGGTCACGGTGTCGGGCAGCGCGGTGAGCTTTTCCGCCAGGCGCTTCCACTCGGTCAGGGGAATTGCGGTATCGCCAGCGTCGGTCCACTTCTTGCCCAGGAACGGACTCCAGTCCACGGCATACTTGCTCTTGAAGTTGGTCAGCACCGGATCGACCGTGTGCTTGCCCGCGTCCATGGCAGCGCGGTAGGCCTTGACCATTTCGTCAGGACCTTCGGCGGACAGCACGCCCTGCGTGATCAGCTTGTCGCCATAGAGCTTGCGCGTTCCGGGGTGGGCCGCAATCTTCTTGTACATCAGGGGCTGGGTCAGCGCAGGCGTATCCTGTTCGTTGTGGCCCAACTTGCGGAAGCAAGTGATGTCCACCACCACATCCTGGCGGAACTCCATGCGGTATTCCAGGGCCAGCTGGGCAGCCAGCACCACGGCTTCAGGATCATCGCCATTGACATGCAGCACCGGGGACTCGACCATCTTGACGATGTCGGTACAGAAGGTGCTGGAGCGCATGTCGCGCGGGTCGGAGGTGGTGAAACCGATCTGGTTGTTGATGATCAGATGCACCGTACCGCCAGTGGTGTAGCCACGGGTCTGCGCCAGGCAAAGGGTTTCCTGGTTGACACCCTGGCCGCCAAAGGCGGCGTCGCCGTGCACCAGCACAGGCAGCACCTGGCCACCCAGGGTGTCGCCACGGCGGTCCATGCGGGCGCGAGCGGATCCTTCGACCACGGGGTTGACGATTTCCAGGTGGGAGGGGTTGAACGCCAGACTCAGGTGCACCGGGCCGCCAGGGGTGGAAACGTCGGAGCTGAAGCCCTGGTGGTATTTCACGTCACCTGCGGGCAGGTCTTCAGGGGCTGTGTGGTCGAACTCGGCAAACAGATCCGCAGGCATCTTGCCCAGGGTGTTGACCAGCACGTTCAGGCGGCCACGGTGGGCCATGCCGATCACGATTTCCTGCACGCCCTTGGCGCCAGCCTGCCGGATCAGCTCGTCCATGGCGGCGATGAAGCTCTCGCCACCTTCGAGCGAAAAGCGCTTCTGACCCACATACTTGGTGTGCAGGAAGCGTTCCAGGCCTTCTGCGGCGGTCAGGCGATCGAGGATCTGCTTTTTCTTCTCGGCGCTGAATTGGGGCTTGCTGCGGATGGACTCCAGTTTTTGCTGCCACCAGCGCTTTTCCGCCTGGTCGGAGGTGTACATGAACTCGGCACCCAGGGTGCCGCAGTAGGTTTCGTGCAGCGCGTTGATGAGTTCGCGCAGCGGCATCTTGTCCTTGCCAAAAAAGGTGTTGCTCGTGTCGAACACCGTTTCCTGGTCGGCATCGCTGAAGCCGTAGAACGAAGGCTCCAGTTCGGGAATCGCGGGGCGCTCGGTGCGCTTGAGGGGTCCAGATCGGCCCAGCGCTGGCCTACGTTGCGGTAAGCGGCAATCAGCTGCTGAACGGCTGTGCGCTTGCGACCCATCTCAGCGTCTTCGCTGGCCACCACCACCTTGGTTCCACCGGCCTTGGCACGCTCGGCAAAGGCATTGATGACGGGCATGTGGGGCACGTCACGGGCATTGGTGCCATCGACGGCAGGCACATGCTGCAGTGCATCGAAGTACTCGCGCCAAGTGTCAGGCACGCTGCCTGGATTGGCCAGATAGTTTTCGTACATCTCTTCGACATAGGGCGCGTTGCCGCCGAAGAGGTAGGTATTGCCTTGGTAGGCTTGATAGACGGATGTCGTATCGCTCATGTTCCGCTGACCTCCGTCTCCCTGGGGGAGACATTAGCTGGTTGAAAAAACCTTCCGCGACACGGCTGAACCGGTTGGCGGATGCGACTGTGGCTGGGGAAGGGCCGAGTACGGACGCGATTGTGCCACTGTTCGCCCCAGGACGCTTGTGGTTTTTTCCTATCGCGACATGCGTAACAGCACGCGCGCGCCGAGCCGGGTCACAGACGCCGGGGTAACGTACATTCGCGTATTGTTTCAACAGACTGCGCTGTCCATGAACACTCCCACACTGCAGAACAAGACTTTTGTGCTTCTGCTGATCGCCGTGTCGCTGGCGTTCGGAGCCATTCTTTGGCCTTACTACGAAGCGGTTTTCTGGGGGGTGGCCTTGGCCATCCTGTTCATGCCCTTGCATCGGCGCATGTTGCTGCGCATGCCTGGCAAGCCAAACCGGGCGGCGCTGGCCACGCTGCTGCTGTGCCTGGTGGTCGTGATTCTTCCACTGACCCTGATCGGAATTTCACTGATCCAGGAAGCCACACACATCTATGAGCGCCTACGTTCAGGCCAATTGAACTTTGGCGCCTACTTGGAACAGGTCATTGCGGCGCTGCCCAGTTGGCTGGTGAGCATGCTCGACCGGTTGGAACTGACCAGTGTGGCTGCGGTACAGCACAAGCTGTCGGCATTCTCGGTGCAGGCAGGCCAAGTGATTGCCACCCAGGCCCTGAACATCGGACAGAACACCCTGCAATTCGCCGTGGGTTTTGGCGTCATGATGTATCTGTTGTTCTTCCTGCTGCGCGATGGTCCTGCGCTGGGAAGACGCATCCACCGCGCCATTCCTCTGGAGGAGCAGCACAAACGCGACCTCAGCGCCAAGTTCATCACGGTGATCCGGGCCACGCTCAAGGGCAACCTGATGGTGGCGGCAGCGCAGGGCATGCTGGGCGGATTCATCTTCTGGGTGCTGGGCATCCAGGCACCGGTATTGTGGGGTGTGCTGATGGCCTTCCTCTCTCTCTTGCCTGCCGTGGGAGCAGGCCTGATCTGGGGGCCAGTAGCCATCTATTTTTTGGCCACGGGGGCGCTATGGCAGGCGGGCGTGCTGACCGCTTTTGGCGTGGGGGTGATCGGCCTGGTGGACAACCTGCTGCGCCCCTTGCTCGTGGGCAAGGACACCAAGATGCCCGATTACGTGGTTCTGATTTCCACGCTGGGCGGCATGACGCTGTTCGGCATCAATGGTTTTGTCATTGGACCGGTGATTGCAGCATTGTTCATGGCCTGCTGGGATCTGGCCACGCCGAAGAACCCATAAGGCCAAGCCGAGCAGCTTCCTTACCTGTTTTCAGTGGGCCATGCCCATCTCGCGTAGTTTGCGATACAGAGTGCTGCGGCCAATGCCCAGTATGCGAGCGGCTTCCGAATGGTTACCGGCGCACGACTGCAGCGCCCGCGCAATGCTTTGGTGTGAGAGCGTGCGCAGGTCGCTGGGCAATTCGACCTGAGATGCCGACGGCCCCGCCGTGGACTGGGAGCGCAGGTCCAGTGCCAGGTCGTCGGGCAGGTGGTGCCAGTCGATCACGCTCTCCTGTGCGTCCAACAATGCACACGCGGTACGCAAGGCGCTGGCCAACTGGCGCACGTTGCCGGGCCAGGGGTACGAGCGCAACCGCTGGCGCAACTCCGTGGCGACGGTCAAAGGCCTGTGCGGCATGAGATTCTGCAAGTGGCTGTCGAGAAGGTGATCGAAGTCAGTTCTCTCGCGCAGTGCGGGCAGACACAGTGTCAGGCCGTTGAGGCGGTAGTACAGGTCCTCGCGAAAACGCCCCTCCTGGATCTCGCGTGGAAGGTGACGGTGGGTTGCACAGACCAGCGCAAAATCGACGGCTATGGGCTTGCCCCCCCCCAAGGGCGTCACCTCGCGGTCTTGCAGTACACGCAACAAGCGCGCCTGCAGAGACAGCGGCATGTCACCGATTTCATCCAAGAACAAGGTTCCGCCATCGGCCTCACGGACGCGCCCTGGCGCCCCCTCTCGCCGAGCGCCAGTGAAAGCGCCGGACTGGTAGCCAAACAGCTCCGCTTCTATCAGCGATTCCGGCAAAGCCGCGCAGTTGACGGCAACAAAGGGCTTGTGCTGGCGCGGCCCGCTCTGGTGCAGCGCTCGCGCAAAGACTTCTTTGCCCACGCCCGACTCACCCTGCAACAACAAGGGGATGGGCTTGTCTACCACCTTGCGGGCACGGGCGATCGCAGAGCGCAGCGTGGCGTCACCCGTATCAATGCGTGCCAACGCATCCTCTGGCACAGCCGCAGTGTCCTTGTGCACCTGCGAGATGCTGAATGATCCCTGGAGAACGCGGCCGGTTTCTGTCTTGACCCACAAGGTGTGACCCGCCACGGTATGCACCACCCGCGCCACTGCCGGTGACCGCTGACACCACTCCAGCAACTGGTGCATGGATTCCACCAGCACCTGCTCAATCCGCACAGCACCCAGGTCGCTCCATTGCAAACCCAGCAGTTGAAGCGCCGTGACACTGGCGCCCACCAGCAGCCCATCTTCACGCACGGCCAACAAACCTTCGGTGACCGTACCCAGCCCCTCCGGCTGCGCATGCAGGCGCAGGCGCAGCCCGCTCCAGTGGCGCGGGTCGTGCCTTGTGTCGAACAAACGGTGCTCAATCATCCGCACCGCCGAACGCACCAGAGCCAAGGTGTGCCGGTGGTAGCCCCGATGGTCACCAGAGACATCAAGCACCCCCAGCAACCGGCCATCGGCGGCATGGATCGGAGCCGCTGCACAGGTCAAAAACCCATTGCGCTCCAGAAAATGCTCCTGCGCGTGCACCACAAGGGCACGGTCATCGGTCAGTGCCGTGCCGATCGCATTGGTGCCGCGATACTGCTCGCTCCAGGTGGCGCCGGGGCGCAACGCCACCCGCTCGGCACGGCCCATGAACTGGGGATCGCCTGAGGCATGCAGGAGCATTCCATCGGTGCCGGCCAGTACCACCATGCTGTCGGTTTCACGGGTCTGCTCCAGCAGAAACTCCATCACGGGCCGGGCGTAGGCAACCAGTTCGCGCTGCTGCTCCAGGGCCCTGGCCAGTTGCGCTCCAGAGGCATGCGGTGCGCCTGGTGTGCGACCGCAAGGCTGCAGCCCTGCATCCCAACTGCGCAGCCAAGAGCGCTGCAGCTCTGCAGGTATCAGATCCGGTGGCAAGGCACCAGCACTCATCAAATGCCAGCGGGCGCGGCGCAATGCGGCTGGAACCGTACGTTCCGAGTAGACAGAGGAAGGCATGGCCATTTGTCTCCTGTGTTCAGTGCTCGGGGCGGGTGCGCCGCCTCCGGCGTCGCCCCATGGCAAGGAGGCGATGTGTCCATTGTGCGCCAGTCGGCTGGTGTACTTCAGCGCGAAAACCCGTTGCACTGTGCCGTTTTGGCACAGTGTGCGCAACAGGCCGACACAGTGGCACAGCCCGGTGAAACACCTTGGCATGCCCGCAACGCCGATTCGGGTGCAAGAAACGGCAACACGGGGTGGCACGCATCCTGCAATGGAAGACCGACACGCCGTGCAAACAATGCGGCGGGTTGATTTTTCATTCAATCCACAAGGAGACTTCCGATGCTGTACGCCCCCCCCGGTTCCCCCGATGCCAAGGTCCAATACAAGGCCCGCTACGACAATTTCATCGGTGGCAAGTTCGTCCCACCGGTCAAGGGAGCGTATTTCGATGTGCTCACCCCCATCACCGGCAAGGCATACACCCAGGCTGCACGCTCCACGGCCGAGGATATTGAGCTGGCCCTGGACGCCGCCCACGCAGCCGCGCCGCAATGGGGGCGCACTCCGGCAGCCGACCGCGCCAACCTGCTGCTCAAGATTGCCGATCGCATCGAGCAAAACCTGGAAAAACTGGCCTATGCAGAAACCGTGGACAACGGCAAGGCCATCCGCGAGACGCTGAACGCCGACATCCCACTCACCGTGGACCACTTCCGTTACTTCGCAGGTTGCCTGCGCTCACAGGAAGGCAGCCTGAGCGAGATCGATGCCGACACGGTGGCTTACCACTTTCACGAGCCTCTGGGTGTGGTCGGGCAGATCATTCCGTGGAACTTTCCCATCCTGATGGCAGCCTGGAAGCTGGCGCCTGCGCTGGCCGCAGGTAACTGCGTCGTGCTCAAGCCGGCCGAGTCCACGCCCATCTCGATCCTGGTGCTCATCGAATTGATCGCCGACCTGCTGCCTGCCGGTGTTGTCAACATCGTCAACGGCTATGGCCGTGAGGCAGGCATGCCGCTGGCTTCGAGCCGCCGTATCGCCAAGATCGCCTTCACCGGCTCCACCGCCACCGGCAAGGTGATTGCCCAGGCTGCCGCCAACAACCTGATTCCGGCCACGCTGGAACTGGGTGGCAAGTCGCCCAACATCTTCTTTGCCGATGTGGCCGATGCCGATGACGAATTCTTCGACAAAGCCATAGAAGGCTTGGTGTTGTTCGCCTTCAACCAGGGCGAGGTCTGCACCTGCCCCTCGCGCGCGCTCATCCAAGAGTCGATTTACGACAAGTTCATGGACCGCGCCCTGGCGCGCGTACGCGCCATCAAGCAAGGCAGCCCACTGGACACCGACAGCATGATGGGCGCACAAGCCTCGGTCGAGCAAATGAAGAAGATCGAAAGCTACCTGAGCCTGGGCAAGGAAGAAGGCGCACAGGTGCTCACGGGCGGCAAGCGTGCTCAACTGCCAGGCGACCTGGCGGGCGGCTATTACATCGAGCCTACCCTGTTCAAGGGCCACAACAAGATGCGCATCTTCCAGGAAGAGATCTTCGGCCCCGTGCTGGCCGTGACCACCTTCAAGGACGAAGCCGAAGCCCTGGCCATTGCCAACGACACCTTGTACGGTCTGGGCGCAGGCGTGTGGTCGCGTGACGGCAGCCGCGCCTATCGCATGGGTCGTGGCATCCAGGCGGGCCGTGTGTGGACCAACTGCTACCACGCCTACCCGGCGCACGCTGCCTTCGGGGGATACAAAGAGTCGGGCATCGGTCGCGAAACGCACAAGGTCATGCTGAACCACTACCAGCAGACCAAGAACCTGCTGGTGAGCTACAGCCCCAAGGCTCTGGGCTTCTTCTGAGGACTATCGATTAGCCATGTTCTCATGGGGCGGTCTGCGGATCGCCCCATTTTTTTCAAAGGAGCACCAGGATGGTCGAACGCGTTGTTGCTACCCCGCAAGCCCTGGCCTTGATTGAAAAGCTCAGAGATCAGCACGGAGCGCCGCTGATGTTTTACCAATCGCACGGTTGCTGCGATGGCAGCAGCCCCATGTGCTACCTGGAAGGCGAGCTCTCGCCCGGCCGCTATGACTTGCTCATCGGAACGATTGGCGGCTGTCCTTTTTATGTGAGCGAAAGCCAGTGGGAGCATCTGAAGCAGCGCCAACTGGTCATCGACGTCACCCAGGGCAGCGGCGCAAGCTTCTCACTCGAAGGCCCGGAAGGGGTCAGCTTTGTCACCGGCTCCCGCGCCTACAGTGCGCAGGAGTGGAAAGAACTGCAAGATCAGTCGTCCTGAACGGACGCCATTTCCGGGAACAGCACCTCAGTGAACCCAAACTGCGTGAAGTCTTGCATGCGCATCGGATAGAGAAAGCCGAACAGGTGGTCGCATTCATGCTGCACGACCCTGGCATGAAAGCCTTCGGCCTCACGCGCAATGGGGTGGCCTTGCAAATCGAAGCCTGAGTACTGGATGCGCTTCCACCGCGGCACCTTCCCCCGCAAGCCGGGCAGCGAAAGGCAACCCTCCCAGTCCATTTCAGTGTCACTCCCCATGGGCACTACCACAGGGTTGATCAAAACAGTCGGCGGAACCATGGGCCGCTGGGGATACCTGGGATTGGGCTTGTCCGAACCAAAAATAACGACCTGCAAGTCAACCCCTATCTGTGGGGCAGACAAGCCTGCACCACTGGCGTGGTGCATGGTGTCGTACATGTCCTGCACCAACTGGCGCAACTCGGGTGTATCGAAGACCTGTACCGGGCGTGCCACGCACAGCAATCTCGCATCGCCCATCTTGAGAATGGAATGAATGGTCATTGGCTCGTTTTCGTTTCGGCGGACTGTACCTTTTTTTCGTCAGTATCGGCTTCAGTGGGACATTGTGCAAAACCGCTTTGCCCGAAGGTCAATGCAAGTTCAATCGTCGTGCACACAGGCACAATGGGCGCCTGAGCGAATGCCCTCCCCTCCCTGATGGATTCCACCCCTGGCCAGCCCAGCCCACCCAAGGTGATGCCGCCTCCCGAGCATCCACCGCTTCCCAAACCCATGCGTTGGGCTTTGCTGGCGTTCGCCATACTTTGCCTGGGTTTGGGTGTGGTGGGCGTGTTTTTACCAGGCCTGCCGACCACCGTGTTCATCCTGATGGCGGCATGGGCCGCCGCACGCAGTTCGCCCAAGCTGCATGAATGGCTGTGGTATCACCCACTGTTTGGCATCATGCTGCGCGACTGGGCCAATGGTGGCCGTGTGGGGCGCCGGTCCAAGTGGAACGCCACCATTCTGATGACTGTCTGTGCAGTCATCCTGTTCTGGACAAGCAGCAAGCTCTGGGTTGCCATCATGGCTACCAGCTTCATGGCCTGCGTGCTCATCTGGCTCTGGCTGCGCCCAGAGCCAGGCTGATGATCTAAAGGAAACCGTTCCATCGGTTTTTTGGTGATTTTTGTGTATATAATGTGAGGCTTGTTCCTCGATAGCTCAGTCGGTAGAGCGCCGGACTGTTAATCCGTAGGTCCCTGGTTCGAGCCCAGGTCGAGGAGCCAAAAAATTCATGCCGATATTCCCCGATAGCTCAGTCGGTAGAGCGCCGGACTGTTAATCCGTAGGTCCCTGGTTCGAGCCCAGGTCGGGGAGCCAAACAAACCACCCAGAGTTATAAGACCTGGGTGGTTTTTTCGTTGGGCACCGATGGCGTAGTATCCCCAACATTGCTTCGCCATCGCCCATGAATCTGCCTTTACCTTGGCTCGACACTTCCGATGCACTGCCCAACGTCGACAGCGCTTGGGCGGACGACTCACCTGCCCCTGGCCTGCTGGCAGCAGGCGCCGATCTGTCGGTGACCCGACTGCTGGAAGCCTACTCCCATGGCATTTTTCCCTGGTTCAGCCAGGGCCAGCCCGTGTTGTGGTGGGCGCCCAATCCCCGCATGGTGTTGGATATCCATCGGTTTCGGCTCCACCGATCCTTGCGAAAAACGCTGCAACGCTTTCGGGCAGATCCACGGTGCGAAATCCGCGTCGACCATGGGTTTCAACGCGTGATCATCGCATGCGCCACAACCTCCCGCGAAGGCCAAAATGGCACCTGGATCGTCCCCTCCATGGTCGATGCCTACACAGCACTGCATGGCGCGGGACATGCCCACTGCATCGAAACCTGGATGGATGGCGAACTTGCCGGCGGGCTGTACTGCGTTTCCATAGGCAAGGCAGTGTTTGGCGAATCCATGTTCGCACGCCGCACTGACGCATCCAAGATTGCCTTGGCAGCACTTGTGGCGTTGTGTGGAGCACAAGGCGCTGGCTGGGTAGACTGCCAACAAAACACGGCACATCTGGCCTCACTGGGAGCACAGGAAATAGATCGGACCACCTTTGTGGGCAAGGTGGCACTGGCCCGCAACCAAGCACCCCTGCATTGGCACTTCGAGCACCTATACTGGGACTGGCTTCTCTCCCGCCCTCCCCAGTCGGCATGACACAGCTCAACGAGTATCCGTTCCAGACACTGCAGTTTTACGCCACAGCGCCCTACGCATGCAGTTACCTTCCTGGGCAAATGGCGAGATCGCAGGTCGCCACCCCCAGCCACTTGGTTGGCAACGAAACCTACTCCCGCCTGGTCAAGCAAGGCTTTCGTCGCAGTGGCATGTTCACTTACCGCCCCTATTGCGATGGCTGCCAGGCCTGCATTGCACTGCGCGTCATCACGCAGAGCTTTCAACCCAACCGCAGCCAGCGCCGAGCATTCAAGCAACATGCAAGGCTTCAGGCACGGATTGTTGCGCCAGGATTTGACCCGGAGCACTACGAACTGTATCTGCGATACCAAAATGGCCGCCACCCAGGCGGCGGCATGGACCACGACAGCGTGGACCAGTACGCCCAATTTTTGCTCCAGAGCCGGGTGCGCTCCAGGCTGGTCGAATTCCGAGACCCCAGGCCCGATGGCTCACCTGGCGCCCTGCGCATGGTGTCCATTCTTGATGTGCTTGATGATGGCCTGTCCGCGGTCTATACCTTCTACGAGCCAGACCCCAAAGCCTGCTACGGCACCTACAACATCCTGTGGCAGATTGAGCAGGCGAAGAGTTTAGGGCTGCCTTATGTGTATCTGGGGTACTGGATCAGGAACAGCCCCAAGATGGACTACAAGGCACGCTTCCATCCGCACGAGATTCTTGTCGATGGCCAATGGCAAAACCCATCGGCCTGACACCACGCCATCTCATTTCACAAGATAAAATCAAACGTTGCCACACCGCGTTCAGACATGAAACGAATCGATCCAGACCTACCGTCCAAACCCAGTGTGCAGGTGCTGGAACGCATGTTCACCCTCATTGACGTTTTGGCCTCACGTGAAGAAGCCATATCGCTCAAGGAAATCAGCGAAAGAACGGGGCTGCACCCATCCACAGCACACCGCATCCTGAACGATCTGACGATAGGTCGATTTGTGGACCGGCCTGAATCCGGAACCTATCGACTGGGCATGCGACTACTGGAATTGGGCAATCTGGTGAAGGCGCGGCTCAGCATTCGCGACGCCGCCCTGGCTCCCATGCGTGAGTTGCACCGTCAGATACAGCAACCCGTCAATCTGAGCATGCGCCAAGGCGACGAAATCATCTATGTGGAACGCGCCTACAGCGAACGATCCGGAATGCAGGTGGTACGCGCCATCGGTGGCCGCGCACCGCTGCACCTGACCTCTACCGGCAAGCTGTTTCTGGCCGCCGACGACCCTCAGCGGGTACGAGCCTACGCTCTGCGTACCGGGTTGCCTGGACAGACGCGCAACAGCATCACCCAGCTGGCCACGCTGGAGCGAGAGTTGGCAAAATCTCGCCAATCGGGCATTGCACGCGACAACGAAGAACTGGAACTTGGTGTGCGCTGCATCGCCGCTGGCGTGTACGACGACCAGGGCAGACTGGTGGCAGGTTTGTCGATTTCAGCACCAGCTGACCGTATCGATGAAAGCTGGACCGCAAAACTCCAAGCCACGGCACTGGACATCTCCACGGCGCTGGGCTTCAGTGGTTTTTCTCACAGCGCACCACACGGCACCTTCTCGCTGCCGGTTCGTTGAACCAAGCTTCCGGGCGAGCGCCCGGCGGCACCGCTACTCAGCTGTTGCTTCCAACCGGTGCTGGCGAGCTCCCCGAAACCGAGGAGCGAAACGAGGCATTGGTCTCAAGCCACTGGCGAACACGCTGGGCATCTCCGATACGGCTGAGCTTGCCCGCAGAATCCAGAAACACCATGATGAGCTTGCGCCCCGCAATCTGGGTTTGCATCACCAAGCAACGCCCCGCCTCGGCGATATAGCCGGTTTTTTGCAGCCCAATATCCCACGAGGGGTTCTTCACCAGCAGATTGGTGTTGTTGTATTGCAGGGTCTTGCGGCCCAAATCCACCTCGTAGCCTAGCGACGTGGAGTAGTCACGCAACAACGGATCCATGTGCGCCACATTCACCAGCACGGCAAGATCACGCGCACTGGACTGGTTCTTGCTCGACAGCCCCGTAGGCTCCACATACCGTGTGTCAGTCATCCCCAGCAGCTTGGCTTTCACATTCATCTGCTCGACAAACACCTTCAACCCGCCGGGATAGGTTCGGCCCAAGGCATGGGCTGCACGGTTTTCACTCGACATCAAGGCCAAGTGCAGCATCTCTCCTCGGGTCAGGGTTGTCCCCACGCCGAGGCGCGAACGGCTGCCCTTCTCGGTGTCAATGTCCTCTTCGGTGATGGTGATGGGTTCGTTCAGATCCAACTGTGCCTGACTGACCACCAGACCCGTCATCAGCTTGGTGAGTGATGCAATCGGAAGCACTGCGAGGTCATTTTTGCTCAGCAGCACCTCATGGGTGTCCTGATCCACCACCAAGGCCACGCTGGACTTCAGCTCCAACGGGTCACTGTGATTGCGCAGCCCCGCCAACTCACCATGCGAAGGCCGATGAGCAACGGCACGCACGGGTTCGCGCGAGGAAACGGCTGCCAACCGCACTGCCTTGGATGGCTTTGCGACTTTCCGTGGCGCTTGCGCCGACGCCTTGGCATTGGCGCGTTTGGCCACGACCTTGGTTTTCTTCTCTGGTTGCGCACTGCGCTGGGCAGCCTGGGCTCCCGCAACGGCCAGCGTCGCACCGAGCAATACCACCACCAAACCACGCGCCCAGCCACGCACGGATGCCATCGACAAAGACTGCTGCAACATATGACTCCCGGCGACACAACAACTGTGTCACAGTGTAATGTCATCAAAATGATCCTGCAAGATCAATACCTTGCAGAATCATTTGAATCAACTAATTGAGCTCTTGACCAAGGCTCAATGTATGCACTCAACCTTGGGCAGCCACCCGGTCGGCCTTGCTTTGCAGCTTGTTCAGCGCATGCAGGTACGCCTTGGCCGATGCCACCACGATGTCAGGGTCGGCGCCCACACCGTTGACGACTCGCCCGCTGTTTTGCAGGCGCACGGTGACTTCACCCTGACTTTCCGTAGAGCCGCTGATGGCGTTCACCGAATACAGCACCATTTCGGCGCCGCTGTTGACATGCGATTCAATCGCCTTGAGCGAAGCGTCCACCGGCCCGTTGCCGTCCGATTCGGCTCTGACTTCCTTGCCATCGACGGTGAAAACGATGCGTGCATGGGGGAGCTCGCCCGTTTCACTGTGTTGCGCCAGAGAGACAAAGCCGTATTGCTCGGATTCGCCATGCAGGTTGTCATCGCTCACCAACGCCAGGATGTCCTCGTCAAAGATCTCGCTCTTGCGGTCCGCCAGTTCCTTGAAGCGCGCAAAGGCCGCATTGATCTCCGTCTCGCTGTCGAGCTGAACACCCAGTTCCTGCAAGCGCTGCTTGAAGGCATTGCGGCCGCTGAGCTTGCCCAGCACGATCTTGTTGGCGCTCCAGCCCACATCCTCAGCGCGCATGATTTCGTAGGTATCGCGCGCCTTGAGCACACCATCCTGGTGAATGCCGCTGGCGTGGGCAAAGGCGTTCGCCCCCACCACCGCCTTGTTGGGCTGCACCACGAAGCCCGTGGTCTGGCTCACCATACGGCTGGCGGCCACGATGTGCTGGGTGTCGATGCCGACTTCCAGGCCGAAATAGTCCTTGCGCGTCTTCACCGCCATGACCACTTCTTCGAGCGAGCAATTGCCCGCGCGCTCGCCCAGACCGTTGATGGTGCACTCCACCTGGCGCGCGCCGCCGATCTTCACGCCCGCCAGCGAATTGGCCACGGCCATGCCCAGGTCGTTGTGGCAATGCACGGACCAGATGGCCTTGTCACTGTTGGGAACGCGCTCGCGCAGCGTCTTGATGAAGTTGCCATAGAGCTCGGGGACGGCGTAACCCACGGTGTCGGGCACGTTGATGGTGGTGGCGCCCTCGGCGATCACCGCCTCGATCACACGGCAGAGGAAATCCACCTCGCTGCGATAGCCATCCTCGGGGCTGAACTCGATGTCGCCCACCAGGTTGCGCGCGAAGCGCACCGATTGCTTGGCCTGCTCCAGCACCTGTTCGGGCGTCATGCGGAGCTTCTTCTCCATATGCAGCGGGCTGGTGGCGATGAAGGTGTGGATGCGGGCGCGGTTGGCACCCTTGAGGGCTTCGGCGGCACGGGCGATGTCCCGGTCGTTGGCACGCGAAAGCGAGCAGATCGTCGAATCCTTGATGTGGTTGGCAATCAACTGCACCGCCTCGAAGTCACCGTTGGAGCTGGCAGCAAACCCCGCCTCGATCACATCGACCTTCAGTCGCTCCAACTGGCGTGCGATGCGCAGTTTCTCGTCACGCGTCATCGAGGCACCGGGCGACTGCTCGCCGTCGCGCAAGGTGGTGTCGAAAATGATCAATTTGTCAGCCATGTGGTTTCTCCTGGTTCCTGGTGGTGGGGGTGGCCCGCAACGGCAATCCCTGGCGCCCAAAACAAAAGGCCCGTTGCGAGAGCAGACGGGCCTGTGTGGAAAAAGTGTGCGCGCGCGCGTTACTGTCTCCGCCCGTAGGAGGATAGCAGTAGGGCCAGTGCAAACGATTTCATGCAGAGCAATGTAGCACAAATCCCGGGGTTCTGCAGCCAGGGCCTGCTCACTTGTGCAGGCCGCGCTCGTCGGGTTCGTCGGTGGAGGTGCTGATGACGCTGGTGTGCTGTCCGCGCGACTTGCGCCAGGCATAGACCACGTAGCCGCTGAGCCCGTACATCACGAACACACCGAACAGGACGATGGGCGGATGGATATTGATGACGGCGATGCCCAGCGCGATCAGCACGATGACCGCGAACGGCACGCTCTTTTTCATCTGCACGTCCTTGAAGCTGTAGAACGGCACGTTGGTCACCATGGTCAGGCCCGCATAGAGCGTGAAGCCGAACATGATCCAGGTGACCTGGGTCCAGGTCAGCCAATGATCCTGGCCACGCTGCACGCCGAGTTCCGTCATCAGCCAGATAAAACCCGCCACCAGCGCCGCTGCGGCGGGCGACGGCAGGCCCTGGAAGTAGCGTTTGTCCACCACGCCGGTATTGACGTTGAAGCGCGCCAAACGCAGCGCCGCGCAAGCGCAATAGACAAAGGCGGCGATCCAACCCCAGCGCCCCAGGCCGCTGAGCGCCCAGACATAGGCGATGAGCGCGGGCGCCGCGCCGAACGACACCATGTCCGAGAGCGAATCCATCTGCTCGCCGAACGCGCTTTGCGTGTTGGTCATGCGGGCCACGCGGCCATCCAGGCTGTCAAGCACCATGGCGCAGAACACGCCAATGGCCGCCATGTCGAAGCGCCCGTTCATGGCCATGACGATGGCGTAGAAACCGCCGAACAACGCCGCCAGCGTGAACAGGTTGGGCAGGATGTAGATGCCCTTGCGTCGCTTGCGCACCACCACGCCTTCTTCGGCGGCCGATTCTTCGCCGTCATGCATCAAATTGGTCTCCAGCGCATGTCCATCATGCGCAAGTAGCTATGAAAACAGTAGCAGGCATATCCCTGCCGGAGCATCGCAGTGTAGCCGCGACCGACCACCCCGATCCAGAAAAGGCAAAAGCCACCGAAGTGGCCTTTGCAGGGTGCGAGCGCCGAGCTCAGTTGCGGGTCTGGTCGACCAGCTTGTTCTTGGCGATCCAGGGCATCATGGCGCGCAGCTGGGCACCCACCACTTCGATGCTGTGGTCGGCCGTGTTGCGGCGGCGGGCCGTCATGCTGGGGTAGTTCAGGCGGCCTTCCTGGATGAACATCTTGGCGTAGTCGCCGTTCTGGATGCGCTTGAGGGCATTGCGCATGGCGGCGCGCGACTGCTCGTTGATGACTTCGGGGCCGGTCACGTACTCGCCGAACTCGGCGTTGTTCGAGATCGAGTAGTTCATGTTGGCGATGCCGCCTTCGTAGATCAGGTCCACGATGAGCTTGAGCTCGTGCAGGCACTCGAAGTAGGCCATCTCTGGGGCGTAGCCGGCTTCGACCAGGGTTTCGTAGCCCATCTTGATCAGCTCGACAGCGCCGCCGCACAGCACGGCCTGTTCGCCGAACAGGTCGGTCTCGGTCTCTTCCTTGAAGTTGGTCTCGATGATGCCGGCCTTGCCGCCACCGTTGGCCATGGCGTAGCTCAGGGCCAGGTCACGGGCCTTGCCGGACTTGTCCTGGTGCACGGCCACCAGGTGGGGCACGCCGCCGCCCTGGGTGTAGGTGTTGCGCACGGTGTGGCCGGGGGCCTTGGGGGCGACCATCCACACGTCCAGATCGACGCGGGGCACGACCTGGTTGTAGTGCACGTTGAAGCCATGGGCAAAGGCCAGCGAAGCGCCTTGCTTGATGTTGGGTTCGACGTTGTTCTTGTACACGGCTGCGATGTCTTCGTCGGGCAGCAGGATCATGACCACGTCAGCGGCCTTCACGGCGTCGTTGACTTCCATCACCGTCAGGCCAGCCTTGCCAACCTTGTCCCACGATGCACCGCCCTTGCGCAGGCCGACCACGACCTTCACGCCACTGTCGTTCAGGTTTTGTGCGTGGGCGTGGCCTTGGCTACCGTAACCAATGATGGCCACGGTCTTGCCCTTGATCAGGCTCAGGTCGGTGTCTTTGTCGTAGAAAACTTTCATGGGTCGCTCCGGTTGAAATGCGTTGTTGGGGGTTGAAATGGGGAAAAAACGGGGTGAATTGTCTTACACGCGCAAAATGCGCTCGCCGCGGCCGATGCCGCTGGCACCCGTGCGCACGGTTTCGAGGATGGCCGTGCGGTCAATGGCCTGCAGGAAGGCGTCGTTCTTGGACTGGTCGCCCGTCAGCTCGATGGTGTAGCTCTTCTCGGTCACGTCGATGATGCGGCCACGGAAGATGTCGGCCATGCGCTTCATCTCCTCGCGCTCCTTGCCCACGGCACGCACCTTCACCATCATGAGCTCGCGCTCGGTGTAGGCGCCTTCGGTGAGGTCTACCACCTTCACGACTTCGATCAGGCGGTTCAGGTGCTTGGTGATCTGCTCGATCACGTCGTCGGAGCCCGTGGTCTGGATGGTCATGCGCGA